>Ga0302326_10012176_pt1 | contig 18388 bp, 7 predicted proteins | sample Palsa_T0_3_FD_202264 | JGI IMG/M metagenome (GOLD analysis project Ga0302326, IMG submission 202264) | Peat permafrost microbial communities from Stordalen Mire near Abisko, Sweden - Palsa_T0_3 | ecosystem: Environmental > Terrestrial > Soil > Palsa > Peat permafrost | place: Sweden: Abisko...
GAGATTTTGCCGCAAGGAAAATCCGCCAAGGCGGAGCATGTGCCTTCGCTCGACGGGCTCAGGGCCATATCGATTTCTCTTGTGCTCCTCGGCCATCTGAACGGAACGCGCGGATTCGCGACATTCGATCTGGGAATCGGGAATTACGCCCAGCTGGGAGTTGTCGTCTTTTTCGTCATCTCGGGGTTCCTGATCACGCGCCTGATGTTGCTGGAACGCATCAAGAATGGGCGGGTGTCGCTCAAGCTGTTTTATGAACGAAGAGCACTGCGGCTGTTTCCGGCTTCGTATACGTTCATTGCCATCGTAAGCCTGCTTACACTCGCCGGCGTGTTCCATTTGCGTCCCACGGACCTGTGGCATGCCGTTACATACACGGTAAACTTTCTGCCCAACAGAGGAAAGCAGATTGGGCATCTGTGGTCGCTTTCGGTCGAAGAACAGTTCTACATGATCTGGCCGTTGACGTTCGTGCTCTTCGGGCCGAAGCGAGCCGGTTGGGTGATCTTCGGAGTGATCCTGTTTGGGCCGGTCGCGCGCTCCTGTGACTGGCTGTTCCTTAGAGGAACGCCCTATCACGATCTGGAGATGTTTCCCATGGTCGCGGACAGCCTGGCGATGGGTTGCCTGCTGGCGAAGGTGAGCGGCTGGCTGGAAACGAAGAACTGGTACCTGCAATTGTTCCGCCCGGTCTATTCGATCGCAGTGGTTGCGGTGGTTCTGCTCATCAATCGCTACAGGGGCTATACGGTGGTTTATGTCTTCGGTTCGTCGATCATCAACCTGGGCCTTGCTGTTCTCATTCACCGCTCCATTTTTTATTCGCGCGACGTGGTTGGACGGATGCTCAACTGGAAGCCTATTGCATTTGTGGGCGTACTCAGCTATTCGCTCTATCTTTGGCAGCAGCCGTTTCTCAACCGCGAATCGTCTTCCTGGACTGCCGCGTTTCCGCAGAACCTGGTTTTTTCAGTTGTGGCGGCGCTGGGGTCCTACTTTCTGCTGGAAAAACCCTTGCTCAAGTTGCGCCGGCGATTGCGTGCTCCGGGAACTTCCGAAACTGTCCAAACGGTGCAATCGGTTTGAATTAGAGCGAAACAAGAGTTACGGTGTCCTGTCGAGGTTTGTGCAGGGTCGCCGCTCCCTATTGGTCGCGTCAACTTGAAGGCGGCGGCTTCGAGATACATCGGCTCTGGTTTCGCTGTGGGCGCTGGCCATTGAGGATTGCGCGAATGATCGAGATTGTCGCACCAGGGCCGGAGCCGTCAGGCACGAGCGACGAAGCGCAGAACGCTCTGCCCCGCGTCCTGATCGTCGTCGATCAGTTGGCTAAAACTCTGGGAGGCGGAGAACGGATCGTTCTGAAGCTCGCGGCTCTTCTTCCGCGGTTTGGATTCCAGCCGTCCATCCTCACGTTCCTAGCTCATCCCGAGAGCCCTGCCTTACTGTCTCCGCCTTGCCCCATCTACCTGCTGCACTTGAAGAGCACATACGACTTGAATGCGATTCGGGGGGCTCTCGAACTGCGACGATTTCTAAAGCGCGAAAGAATCCAGATCGTGCAGACCTTCTTTGAGAGTTCCGACATATGGGCTGGATTTGTCACGAAGACCATGTCGAGCGCCAAGTTGATATGGTCGCGCAGAGACATGGGAATTCTCAGAACCCGCAAACACGAAATAGCCTATCGCCTCATGGCCTGGGCTCCGGACGCGGTGTTTGCGGTATCTGAGCAGGTCCGGAGGCATTCGCTTGACGTGGATCGTATCGACCCTCGCCGCGTGCAGACCATTTATAACGGCCTAGATCTTGCCGACTGGAATACGGCCCCCAAGCCGGCAAAGGCTGGGGGCGACTTCCTGATCACGACAGTGGGCAATATCCGGAGGGTCAAGGGCCACGACGTGCTCATCCGGGCAGCTGCGGAAGTCGTCAAGCGATACCCCGATGCGACTTTCAGCATTGGCGGCGAAGTGCTTGATCCGGCCTATTTCGCCGAACTTCAAAGCCTCATTGAGGAATTGAAGCTTTCGAACCATTTCCGCTTCGACGGTGGAATCACGAATCTCCGCCGGCACCTTGACGCGGCCGACGTCTTTGTTCTTCCCTCGCGCAGCGAGGGCTTCTCCAATGCAATTGTGGAGGCCATGGCCGCTTCACTGCCGGTTGTGGCAACGGACGTGGGTGGAAACGCAGAGGCCGTGCAGGACGGCGTGAGCGGCTTCATTGTTCCCACCGAGGATCCCGGCGCACTTTCGGAGGCAATTTTCCGGCTGCTCGCCGACCCGAAGCAAGCAGAGGCCATGGGCGCTGCGGGAAAAAAACTGGCGGCAGAAAGATTCACAACGGAAGCCATGATGAATGCAGTCGTCGGTACCTATAAGAGGCTGCTCGTCCACTACTGAAAGGTACGACCTCCGAGAGGTTCCAGCGCTGGCGACTCGGGGCAGATTGTTGCTGTGAGTTTGCAGCTAGTTCACGGTGACGACGAACGTAGTCGTGACTGCAGTGGAGACTGCGGGAACTCCGGTTCCGGTAACGGTAAAAGTGTAATTGCCCGTCGTGGTTCCGCCGGCGGTGTTTCCCGCAGGAGCTTCCCAGAAGTCTCCACAGCCGGACAGGCTTGCCAGAGCTGCCATAACGAGAAATGCGCTCAACATTGCACGCCAACTGCGGCGCCGTGCCGGAATTCCGAAGAAAACCAACAGTGCGAGCACCGCCCCCCCGCCCATCCATTCCCTGCCCTTGCCCTTACCGCGCGGTTCAGGCCGTACAAGCTGGCTGGTGGTGGCCGCAGTGGTTGCCACGGTCGCAATGACTGTTGCGCTGGTGGAGGTAGAACTCAAAGCGACACTCGTAGGCGAGAGCGAACAGGTGGGTTGGTCCACTGCGCCGGAGGGAGAACTCGTGAGCGCGCACGTCAGCGAGGCTGTCCCAGCGTAACTGCTTGCGGTGCTGACGGTGATGGTGGATGTGGCCGACGTGCCCGGCGCGACGGAAGCCGGAGTCGCGGCCGAGAGCGTAAATGTGCCGGCAGAGGAGGTACTGGACGTGACTGTTACTGTTGCCGTGCCGGTGGCTGGGGAGTAGTTCGGATCGCCACTGTAGGAAACGGTGAGGACGTCGCTTCCGGCGGTAAGACTGTTGGCGGGAATGGTAAAGGGGTATGCTCCCGACACAAGCGTCCCCGCCGTTGAGGTGTAACCGCCGCCGGAGAGCGTTACGGTACCAGTGGGAGTAGCGCCGCCACTGGTGGGAGCGGCCACCGTCACAGGTACGCTGAGGGGATTGCTCGCGCTCACGGTTGCAGAAGCAGGCGTGACCGTTACTGTTGGCGTCGGCGGGGGCGTGACGGTAACCGTCGCCGTGCCGGAAGACGAGGCGTAATTCGGGTCGCCGCTATAGGAGACGGTGAGCGTGTCGGTTCCGACGAGAAGGGCGTTGGCTGGAATTGCAAAGGAAAAAGCTCCAGTTGCAGCTGCAATCGTCTTGGCCGCGGAAGCGAAGTAGCCTCCGCCGGAGATCGTCACCGTTCCCGTCGGCGCTGTTCCGCCACTGGATGCGGAAGCCACAGTGCCTGAGACGCTTAGGGCAGTATTGACGATCTGCGAGCTCGCCGACGGCGTGACCGTCACCGTTGCCGTTCCGGAGGGCAGTGTGACCGCGACGCTGGCTGTGCCGGCGGCAGGCGCATAGTCGGTGTCGCCGCTGTAAGTGACCGTGAGCGCTACAGCGCTTCCGGCAATTAGGCTGTTGGCTGGAATCGAAAAAGTGTAGGCTCCGGCAGTGAGCGACTGCGCCGCCGAACTGTAGCCTCCGCCGGAAAGCGTGACGGTTCCGGTGGGGGCCGTTCCGCTACTGGACGACGCGGCCACGGTGCCCGTAACGCTGAGCGCGCTGGTGGAAAGCAGGTTTGCTTGCGCAGGCGTCACCGTCACCTTCGCCGCCCCGGAGCCTGACGTGATGGGCCAGGCGGTCACCACATTGGCCACATTCAACGATCCGAGGCCGGTGGCCAGATCGTATCCCACGCTGGCGGCATAGCCTTGCAGGATGCCAACCTGATCCCCGCTGACGAGCACCGTACAGTTGGGCGATTGAATGCCTGCCTGGGCAGGATTTCCCTCTTCCGCCCCGTTGTCGCAGGGCATGGCGATGGTTCCGGAGTCAATGTCGTTGAACATGCACTTGTTGCCGGTGGTGCTTTTCTCAGCGCTGCAACTCGCGTAGGTTTCTGTGGCCGCCAGATTGTAGAGTTCGGCGTTGGGGCTGCCCTGCGACCCACCGGCTTTTTGATCAATCAGCGCCATGACTCCGGCCATGGCCGGAGTGGCGACCGAAGTCCCGCCAACCTCTTGGGCAGTGGGCTCGGTGCTGGTGGTATACGTGCAAGCCGCCACGTTGGAAACACAAATCAGGTAGGCGCTGGAAGAAAGAAACCCGTCCGAAGCAAAAAAAGAGATATCGGGAAGATCGCGCACGCCATCGCCGGGAATGCCCGCAACTCCGGTCTGCCAACCGGGCTTGGGCCATCCGTCGTTCAAAAGGGGAATAGCGCTGTTCGTGCTGGTTGTGTTGTTGGTGGATGAAACGCAACTGGAAACATCGTTCCCGTCGTTTAACACGCAGCCGCTCGCGCCCCCACCCCCGCCCACGGTGTCGACAAAGTCTGCCAGCAAACCGCTGCTGTTGTTGTTGTAGGCAAAGTTGCAGGCACTCTCGACGTCCGTCACGCCGGCGACGCTCAAGGCGGTTGCCTGCTCTTCCAGGTATCCCAAAGCGAGTGGACTTGTGCAGGTGTCATTCCAGGGAACTTCCGGAATGTACCCCTTGGCGCTTGACCCGTTGGTTGCGTTTGTGGCGTTCCAATAGGGAGCGGCCGTGCACTCCGTGGTGGATGCCAGCGAGCACCAGTTGAAGTCGGTGCCGCCCACGGCCGTGTTGTACGGCGTGGATGCCAGGCCATTGACCGAAAGGCCATATTGAGCCGAATAGGGATTGCCGCTCGCGTCGCCTCCGTCATCGCACGCTGCGGCGCCTCCATCTCCCGAGGCAACGAAGACGGCAATTCCCTCTGTCGACGCGGTCTGCCACAGATCGTAATACTGAACATTGCTGGCCGTGCCATTGAAGAGTTCACACAGGCCATAACTGAGGCTCATGATGCTGGCAGTCTTGTTGTTGACGATGTAGGTGGCGGAATCGTAGACGTTGTCATCCGAAGACGACGCCGGGTAGGAAGCAACCAGCACAATTTTCGCTCCCTTGGCGACGGATCCTGACCACTCCACATCAAGCGAGTTCTCAATCAGGTCGTCGATGTTGCAGAGTTGGGTGGTGTCAGTGCTAGTGCAGACGGTGAGCGGCTGGCTGTTGCCGGAGATGGCCGTGGGCTGGTTGGCGGACGTGTATGCGGGAAGGCCGAAGGCGGCGCGGAAGGTGCTCACATCGTTGTCGTACCCGCCCGAGGTATTTGCACAGTTGGCATCGGTCTGCCCGAGGCAGATGTCGCTGGTTCCTGCGATGGCGATGGTTTGTCCGGTGCCGTCAATGGGGCTGCTTGCAGTCCACAACGGGAGAACGTTGTAGATAGTGGCAAAGTCGTAGGGTGAAACGTCTTCTACAAGGTACGCGGGATTACTGCCGGAGACGGGCACATTGACGCCGAACTGCGGCCGCGCCCGCCTGGCTGTCGGGTTCTGCGAGGAATCGGCGGTTGAGCCGGCTGTGCGCAGCCACTTCCCTGACGTAGTATCCCTGGTTACCTGGCTGCCGGTCCGGTGCAGCGGCCGGGGAAAGAAGTTGTGCAGCGATTTGACGCCCACCACCGCCGGCGCCAGCGCCGCGGGAATCCGCGGGTCGGTCATGTTGCCGATATGCTGAACGCCCTTCACTTCCAGGTTATGGATCTCGGTGTGGAAGGCGCTCTCCACCTGTGCCGCAGTGCCGCTGAAGCGGATCGACATGCGGTCCCTGGTTACGTCGTTGATGGAAAGCCCACGCCCGGCAAGCCAATCAGAGATGGCGGCAATGTCCGCCGGGGAAGGCCCGAAGTCAACGCCCACTTCGTCCGGATTGAGCCAGTGATGGAAATTCGGCGAACCTGGGTCGTACTGGCTGGCAACGAATTTGTCGAATGCCGCCTGCTGCCGCGGGCTGCGGCTCAGCACCAGGATCAGATCGGTCATGAGCAGGTCCGGGCTCACACGCCCGCGGTCGTTCTTCGCGTCGGCAAACGGATGGGTATTGCCCTTCAGCGTTACCAGCCTGCTCTCATTGATCGAATCGACAACCTGAATAGAAGGTGCGACCGCCTGCGCCAAAACCGATGCCACTGGAAACGAGGCACAGATGACTGCGGAAAGCAGAAGAAAGCGCGCGGAACGCATAGGGTTTTTCCTTGACTTTCGCGCGACGCTTGAGGCACCGTCGCCGGAAGCAGCCAATGAATCATGAGAACTCGAAAAAAATGCCATCCAGTCGATGGTCTAACGTGGCAAGTGAGAGAGTCAAGAAACCGGGAGATAAATTCTCTGGCCTCCAAAGCTTACCCGGGCAATCAGCGCCCCACACCCATTCCGCAGCAGCCCGCCCCGGGCCTTAGTGAGAGACGCGCGCTGAAGCCGCGGCGCTTGCGAAAAGTTGTAGACCAGAGCCGATTGCCTCAAGCAAGACAGGCAGCAGGGTTCGTTTCCCAACGCACATCTCTGCTAGTTTGACGTATAGAATCGGTCCGGAAGGTACCGGGGGTGAAATTGGCTGGGCTTAGATGTCTTTCCTCTTTTGCGGCAGCGCTGATGTTTTTAGGCGCGCCGGTGCTGGGGTACAGCCTGGGCGAGCCGCGCTATGTTTCCAACAAAGCGGAGGCCGGCGCATTCGCGCTGGCGGATCAACAGTCCGCCGTTCCACTGCTGGTAAGCAACGACGACTGGTCGGTAGTTGTCCGCGCGGCCGGCGATCTCAGCACGGATATCGACCGCGTGACGGGGGAGCAGCCGGCCCTGCTCCACGCAGCCGCGGACGTCCATAATAGCGACGTTGTTCTGATCGGCACTATCGGGCGCAGCCCCCTGATCGACGACCTTGTGCGGCGGTACAAGCTCGACGTGAGCGGGATCATCGGCAAGTGGGAAGCTGCGGTGACCACAATTGTGGATCACCCCATGCCCGGCGTCCGCAGGGCATTGGTCATCGCAGGCAGTGACAAGCGCGGGACCATCTTTGCCATTTACGATCTCTCGGAGCAGATTGGCGTATCGCCCTGGTACTGGTGGGCCGATGTGCGCGTGCCGCATCAGGATGCGCTCTTTGTCGCGGCAGGCCGCCATACGCAGCCGGTCCCTGCGGTAAAGTATCGCGGCATTTTTCTCAATGACGAAGCGCCTGCGCTTACCGGCTGGGTAAATGAGAAATACGGCGGCTATAACTCAAAGTTCTACGTACATGTGTTCGAGCTCCTGTTGCGGCTGAAGGCAAACTTTCTGTGGCCCGCTATGTGGAACAGCGCCTTTGCGGCGGATGATCCGCTGAACGCCAAGCTCGCCGATGAATACGGCATCGTGATGGGCACTTCGCACGAGGAGCCGATGATGCGCGCCGAGAAGGAGTGGAAGCGCGCCGATGGACCTTGGAACTACGCTGAAAATCAAAAGAGGATAGACGAATACTGGCGCGCAGGCATGGAGCGCAACAAGAACTACGAAGAGATTGTGACGCTGGGGATGCGCGGAGTGAACGACACGCCGATGTCCGCTTCGGCAAACGCAGATTTGTTGGAAAAAATCGTGGCCGAGCAGCGCCAGATCCTGAAGGAAACGGTCAATCCCCATCTCGAAAAGGTTCCCCAGGTGTGGGCGCTTTACAAGGAGGTGCAGAGTTACTACGACAATGGCATGCGTGTGCCGGACGATGTTACTTTGTTATGGTCCGACGATAACTGGGGCGATCTTCGCCGCCTGCCGACGCCGGAAGAACGAAAGCGCTCCGGAGGGGCGGGGATTTACTACCACTTCGACTATGTCGGCGACCCGCGCTCCTATAAGTGGCTGAATACCAATCCCATCCCCAAAGTATGGGAACAGATGAACCTCGCTCTGCACTATGGCGCGGACCGTATCTGGGTGGTGAACGTGGGCGATCTGAAGCCGATGGAGTTTCCCATCGAGTTCTTTCTCGCCATGGCGCGCGCCCCCGATCGATGGAACCAGAACAACCTCGATGAATTCACGCGTCTGTGGGCCGCACGCGAATTCGGACCGGAACACGCAACGGACATTGCAATCGCAATTGAAGATTACACGCGCTACAACGGGCGCCGCAAACCGGAGCTGATTGATCCCACCACCTTCAGCGTGGCCAACTACCACGAAGCGGATCGCGTGGAGCAGGAGTGGAAGTCGCTTGCGGCGCGCGTGGACAAGCTTGCCGATGAGTTACCGCAGGATGAACGCGACTCATTCTTTGAGCTTGTGCAATACCCGGTGGACGCCTGCGCCAACCTTACCGAGTTATACATCGCGGCAGGGCGCAATGCGTTTTTCGCACGCCAGGGCCGCGCGAGCGCCAACAGCTATGCGGATGAAGCGCGAAGGCTTTTTGCCAAAGATGCGGCGCTCACGGACCAATACAACCACAAGCTTCTCAATGGCCGCTGGGACCACATGATGGATCAGACGCATATCGGCTATACGTTCTGGAACGAACCTCCGCTCAACACCATGCCCGCGGTAATGGAGGTGCAACCCGCGGCGGCGGGAACCATCGGCGTCGCTGTCGGAGGCGGTCTTGGCTTCCGACCGTCGCTTGGCCAGTTCGATTCCGTGGCTCAGCAGACGCGGACGCTGACGCTATTCAATCGCGGCCTCACTCCAGTGGAGTTTCAGGTAACAACGAGCGATCCGTGGATTGTCGTGAGCCAGAATTCGGGCACAGTGAGCAAGGACGATCTCGCGCTCGACGTGCATGTTGACTGGGCCAGCGCCCCCTCCGGTTCCGCTCACGGCAGCGTTACCGTATCGCAGAAGGGTGCGGCGCCAATGATTGTTCCCTTGGATACTCTGAGACTGGCGGACGTTACTCGCGCGAATGCCGAGGGCTTCGTCGAAAGCGATGGCTATGTCGCGATCGAAGCGGCAGACCATGCTACCGGCACTGCGGATGGAGACGTGCATTGGGAGGAGTTGCCCGGATTCGGCGAGACCCGGTCGGCGATGACCGTCTTTCCCGTTACGGCTGCCAGCAACATATCCTCCGCCGCAAGCCTCCAGTACCGCGCTTACCTTTACGATTCAGGCAGCTTCACGCTTGAAGCCGTCCTTGCTCCCACCCTGAATTTTGTTCCGAGCCGCGGGCTGCGCTTTGCGGTATCGGTAGACGACGGGCCGCGCACCGTCGTCGATGCACTCGAACATAACGCGCAGAGCGATTGGGCCCAGGCGGTCAGCGACGGTGTGAAAAAAGTCTCCATTCCGCTCATGATCGCTGCACCCGGTTATCACACGCTGAATATCTGGATGGTCGATCCTGGCGTAGTGCTGGAGCGAATGGTCCTGTATCACGGCCGTCTCCTTCCCAGCTATCTTGGACCTCCGGAGAGCTTCCATATCTCACCGCCGATATCGGGACAAGCGCCTGCCGTTGGCCTCGGCAGGACGCAGTGAGTTAGCGATGGCCTCTCACAGTCGACATTCAGTCAATATTAAGGTTGCAGCGTGTATGCTTTTCTTCGAGAAGAAGCGGAAGACAATTCTCGACTCAAACAACCACGATCACCGGTTGCGGGAATGTCGCTCTCTGGAGATTCCCCTATGTCGCACAAGGCATTCATCGCAGCAACACTTGCCATTCTGATTCCGTTCACAAGCTCTCTTTTTGCACAGGATTCAGGTCCATACAAGGTCATCAAGATTCAACTGGTGGGCGGCGATGGCGGTTTCGATTACGTGACCGCTGACCCGGACGGACGAAACCTGTATGTCGCCCGCTCCGGACCTGCCGGACACATTGGCGTGTATAACCTCGACACTCTGGCCCAGGTGGGAGATATTCCCGGCGCCAGCGCGCATGGCGGCGCAGTGGACACGGCGACCGGCCACGGATTTGCAACGTCAAAGCCGGTGACCATGTTCGACGCGAAGACCTTTGCGATATTGAAAAAGATCGACGTGCAGGGCAATCCGGACGGCTACATCAACGACGCCTACAATCACCGCTTCTATGTGCTCAGCCACTCTGCGCCGAACATCACCGTTCTCGACGATAAGGACGGATCTGTTCTGGGCACGATCGATATTGGCGGCGCACCAGAGCAGGCGGCGACAGACGGCCACGGCAAGATCTATGTCGATATCGAAGACAAGGCGGCCATCGCCGTAATCGACGTGGATGCGATGAAGATGATCGGCAAATTCGACCTCTCGCGTAAAGGCGGAGGATGCGCGGGCCTGGCGCTGGACGCGAAGAATAACATCCTCTTTGCCGCTTGCCGCGACAACAAGAACATGATCATTTTGTCGGCTGTGGATGGGCATATCATCACCGATCTGCCCATCGGTAATGGATGCGATGGGGCCACGTTCAATCCGGCGACCATGGAAGCTTTCAGCTCGCAGGGCGATGGAACGCTTACCGTAATCAAGGAGAATTCGCCGACCAGTTTCTCCGTTGAGCAGACAGTTCCCACGCCGGCGCGAGCCAAAGTGCTGACCCTCGACACGAAGACCAACCAGATTCTCACGATCACTGCTGAGTATGGGCCGATGCCGGCCGCAGCGGCGCAGGCAGCGGGCGGAACCCCTTCACAGAGCGGTCCACCTTCCGGCGCGCCGGCATGGATGCGCGGTCCTCGCGCGCCAATGATCCCCGGCTCATTCCAGATAGTTGTTATTGGAAAATGAACGATTGAATTGCGTGGCTGAGTGTGGCAGACGGATAAGCATTTTGCAGGACTATTCGTACTTTCCGCTGTCGAAGTCCCGGGCTGCTTGAATCAAGCTCTCTGGCCGGCCAAGATCGCGCCAATAGGATTCGTCCGCGCGAAAGGCAACAATCTTCTCTCCGTTGCCCGCGAGATGCAGATAGGCATCGACTATCGAAAAAGCGCCTTCCTCGTCCAACTTTGCAAACAATCGAGGAGAGACGACGTGGATTCCGGAAAAGGCCAGCGCCTTCCCATGATGTGATTGCTGAATCGATTGAGCCATTGACTCATCCGCAGCCGCAGCGCGCTCCACACAACGGCCACAGAGCTGACCCTGCTCATCGAAGAGCAGATACCGCGAACTCGCTCGATCTTGAACTGCCAGCGTAGCCAGAGCTTCCTGGCCCGCGTGGTACCGAACCATGCGTCCGAGATCGATGTTGCTGATCACGTCCACGTTGTGAACGATGAATGGCTCCAGCGCGCTTCGGCCGCCCTCACGAAAGAACCATGCGGCGTTTCTCAAGCCGCCGCCTGTGTCGAGCAATACATCTTCCTGGGAGATTTCGATTCGAATGCCAAAATTGTTATTCGCTATCAGGTAATCTGCAATCATCTCCGCGTGATGATGTGTGTTGACGATCACCTCGCTCACGCCGAATACACGCAACCGGTCAAGCACGATCTGCAACAGCGTGCGGCCTGCGACCGTTACAAGAGCTTTGGGGCGGTCATCGGTAAGAGGCCGCAAGCGCGTACCCAGGCCCGCAGCCAAAATCATCGCTTTCATTTGCCCATCTTCTCGAGCTCAATATGCCGGACGATCACATCCACTCCATTGCTGCCGCGCAGATGCTTGGCCAACTGCTCGGCCAGATAGACAGAGCGATGCTGGCCGCCAGTGCAGCCGAAGGACACCATGAGATTCTTGAAACCGCGGCTTTGATAGCTGCTCACACTTCGATCTACCAACGACAGAACGGCGGAGAAAAACTGATGCACGCTCTCTTCCCGATTGAGATAATCGATCACCGGCGCGTCCTTGCCACTGAGTGTCCGGAACTCCTCTTCGCGTCCAGGATTGGGAAGACTGCGGCCATCGAAGACAAAGCCGCCGCCGTTCCCCGATTCGTCGGCAGGCATTTCGCGGTGAAAGCTGAAACTGAAGATTCGAACCTTCAATGCCTCCGCGGAGGACGCAAGCGCATGCAGCTTGTCAGATGCGAGCATCGCGTTGAATGCGTCCATCAGCGCAGGCAAGGCGATGGGGAGCTTGACGTGATGGGCAAGCCAGCGCAGGTTCATCAGCGCGTAAGGCACGCTTTGCAGAAAATGTGCCTTGCGCTCATAGAAACCACGGAAGCCATAAGCGCCCAGCGCCTGCATGATGCGAACGTAGACGTATGCGTAATAGTGTTCCATGAAGGCGCCACGATCGATGCTCGTGTATTCGCCTAGACATTCGAGATAGTGGTCGAGCAGTTGCTGGCGGAGCTCTGGCGGCAGGTCCGCCTTGCCGTCGTAGAGCAGCGACGCGATGTCGTATTGGAGCGCGCCTTTGCGCCCGCCCTGGTAATCCAGGAAAAACGGATCCCCATCGCGCAGCATGATATTGCGCGACTGAAAATCGCGATAAAGAAAATAGTCGTGACTGGCGGCAAGAAGGAATTTGGTCAAACGGCTGAAATCGTGCTCCAGCGCCTGTTCGTTGAATGGCACCCCGGCGAGGCGTAGAAAATAGTACTTGAAGTAATTCAGATCCCAGGCTATGGACTGGCGATCGAAGCTCGCCCGCGGATAACACACCTTGTAATTCAGATCGCGGCCTGCCTGAATTTGAAAGCGCGGCAGCACCGCCACCACTTTGCGATACGCTTCAATCGCCGCAGGGGCTATGTCCGCGCCGGAACGGTTTGCGCCAAGAAATTCAAAGAGGCTTGTGTCACCAAAGTCCTCCTCGAGATAGGCGCCCTGATCCAAATCCTCCGCGTAAATCTCCGGTACCGGCAATCCGTGCCGGCGAAAATGCCTGGAAAACTCAAGGAATGCGACATTCTCCTCGCGTACCGGATACAGAATGCCAATGGCGCTGAAACTTCCGCCGGCCAGCCGCACAATGGCACGCCCCGAGCCGCCGAGCTGCCCTTGAAGCGGATACACATGTTCTGCCGGTAAATGGAAGTGCTGTTCGAAGAGTCTCTTTAAAACGTCCATGAATGGCTTTCCGCGAATTGCTCAGGCTGCTTCACAAAGATACCTATCCAGGGGAAGCGCGCGCAATGCGCCCACTCCAGTTTGCGCTTGAAGAGGCACACAACAGTCGCCAGGAAATACGGTGACGGCGTGATTCGATTGGCAGACTTAGCTCCGCATCAGGCCAATGCGGCGGCGAGCGCTTTCACTCCGCGCAGATCGATCTTGCCGGTGCCTAAAACGGGCAACGCGTCAATGTGGAAAAACTGATTCGGGCGCGGCTTCCAGAGCGCAGGAAGATTGCACTGCGACAGCTTCTCCAGGATCGGCGCAAGCTTGTCTACGGCGAGCGTGTAAACCACCACGAGGCGCTCGCCCTTCTTCTCGTCGGGCAGGGAGGTAACAGCGAAGACCTGCTCCGTGATTCCAGCCAATTCCTGCAGCTTGTCTTCGATTTTGATGTGCGGGACCATCTCGCCGCCAACCTTGCTGAAGCGAGAGAGACGATCGGTAATGGTGAGGAAGCCATCTTCTTCCATCAGTGCAACATCCCCGGTGGTGTACCAGCCATTGTGCAGAACCTCCGCGGTCTTCTCGGGCTTGCCGAGATAGCCCTTCATCACATTGGGACCCTTCACGAGCAGCATTCCCGCGGCACCGGGAGCAACTGGTTCGCCCGTATCGAGGTCCACAACCTTGACTGAAACACCGGGCAACGGATGCCCAATCTTGCCGCGCCTTCCGCCAACTTGTCTGAATCCTGGAGCGCGAAAATCGCGGCCGTTCACGGTCACCACGGGCGAGCATTCGGTGCATCCGTAGCCTTCAAGAGGGCGAATGCCGAAAGTGTCTTCAAAAGCCAGCGCGACTCGATCCGGCAGCTTTTCCGCACCGACCAGAACGTATTGCAGGCTGCCAAAACTCTCCGGTGAGCAACGGCGCATGTAGGCCTGCAGGAAAGTCGGCGTTGCAATCAGGAAAGTGACTTTATACTTCTCGACCAGTTCGCCGATCACCTTCGCATCCAGCGGGTTGGGGTGATAGACGACGCCGACACCATTCACAGCGGGCATCCACAACGCGGCCATGAATCCGAACGAGTGAAAGAAGGGGAGAATGCCAAGTATCTTGTCTCTGCCGCCGAGCATGAACACTTGCGCCACCTGTTGAATGTTCGACGCAATATTGAAGTGCGTCAGCATCACTCCCTTAGGGTCGCCGGTGCTGCCACTGGAAAAGATGATGGTCGCCAGATCGTCCACATTGCTCTTGCGCGCGCTGCGTTCTGTTCCAATTGCCTTGCGGAGAAGGCCTTGAGGCAGGAGCCATGCAACCAAGAGAGAGACGGCCTTTTCAATAAAACGCGGCAACTGCAGCGCATCTTCGAGGAAAACCGTTCGTCCGGGAATATCGAGTTTGGGGAAGCGCTCGACAAAGGCCTTCGAGGTGATGACGACATCGACACTGCACTGGTTCGCACAGGACGCGATTACTTCACTGGACGCGGTGTAGTTCAAATTCACGGCGATGCGGCCAAGCATCATCAGCGCGTAGTTGGTGAGAGCTCCACCGACCGATGGAGGCAACAGCAGGCCGACCATTTGCCGCTCGCCGATGAGTGGACGGAGTCTGCGCGCAATGTAGATTGTCTTTGTCAGCGCCGAGCCGAAAGTGACACTTGGCGTTCTTCCGTCGGCCATCATGAAGCGCAACGGGAAGCGCCGAGCTGTGCGGACAAAAGCGCGATCCAGCGTCTTCATTCGGCGCTTGCGCTGCTGGAACGCCTCCGACTGCAACTCCTGCACAGCACGCCGCACCGCGATTGCCGAGGACGTTGGCGACATTGGCTGACCGAAACTTACCGTGACAGGATAAGGAATGCGTCGAGGCATCTTCCAAAGAAAGCGGCCGCGCTCGAAGCTGAAAATGCTGCCCCAAACTCCGTCCAGATTGACTGGAATAATCGGCGCATCGACGCCTTTCATGATCCGTTCCAGGCCGCGCCGGAACGGCAGCAACTGTCCGGTGCGGGTGATCTGCCCCTCGGCAAAAATGCAGACGATGTCGTCCTGGCGCAGAGCATCGCTGGCAATGCGCAATGAGCGAATCATGTCGCGCGGCCTTTGCTCGCTGGAGATAGGAATGGCCTTCATTGCTCGGGCAAATGGCTTGATGAATTTGTTGTCGTAAATGCCCTTGTACATCAGGAAACGGATTGGCCTGTCAGTGGAAGCAATCAGCAGCAAGGCATCCACGAACGACATATGGTTGCACACCAGCAGCGCACCGGTCTTGTCGGGGAAGTTGTCGCGCCCCAAAACCTTGACCAGATAGACCGTGTGCGTGAGGAAAAACAGCAGCAGGCGCCCGAACCACTCCGGCAACAACATCAGCACATAGACCGTGCCCACGGCAGTAATGAAGGATGCGGCGACGATCACGCCGCGGGGGTTGAGATGGATGAATGCGGTGAAGATGTAATAGGCGCCGGAAGAGAGTGCGATTCCCACGAAGGAAAGCAGGTTTGCCGCGGCGATGATGCCGCCCTTATCCCGAGCTGCCGGCCGATGCTGAATGAGCGCGTTGACCGGCACTGCGTAGAACCCCGCCCAGAAGCCCAAAACTCCCAGCAGAACACCAGAGCCAATGAGGCCAAAGTGGATTCCCCCTAGCGCGAATCCACTCACCGTCATGCCGATGGCGCCGAGCGGAATAAGTCCATACTCGAACTTGTTGCCGCTGACGAGGCCGGCGATCATGCTGCCGATGCCAATGCCCACGGCAAGTGCGGCATTGAGATAACCGGTCTTCGTCTGCCCGATGTGCAGAACATCCGGCCCATACACAACCACGGTTGAAAACAGCAACGAGCCCAGAAACCAGAAATAGGTGTTTCCAAGCACGGCGAGAAAAAGCGCCTGATCTCGGCGCATCAAGCCGATCTGTTGCCAAAGATCGCCGAGGAAGTTGATGCGGTATCTCTTGCCGGGTGCGGCGGCGGGCACCCGATCGATACCAAGGCTCGTAAAGAACCCGATGATCGCAAGAATCAGCAAGAAATAGCCGGCGTAGACTTCGCGCCCATGGAAATGCTCGGCCAGCGAGGCCCCGGTGATGGTTCCAACGATAATCGCCAGGAACGTTCCTAGCTCAATAACGCCGTTTCCCCAGGAGAGGCGCTTGGCAGGGAGTAACTCCGGTAACAGGCCATACTTAGACGGCCCAAACAGCGCCGCCTGGGTGGCAACAAGTCCCAGTGCGACGAGAGTGGCGGGCCGCGAATGGGTCGCGAGGCCCGCGGTGGCCACGGTCATGGCCCCGATTTCCATTACCTTCGTCCAGAGCGTGACCTGCCGCTTGCTGAACCGATCCGCAAGCCAGCCACCAGTCATGCTGAACAACACAAAAGGCATGGAAAAGAGGAATGTGACAAGCGAGACGAATGTGTCACGCTCATTTCCCGCGAGGCCCATGCCAACAATCATGGCCAGCAGCAGGTTGCGTAGAATGTTGTCGCTATAAGCGCCTTGAAACTGCGTAGCGATCAGTGCCCAGAAGCCGCGTTCGCTGCGGTGCGCGTCTGACATCGAGGGCGGAATTTCGGCATGGGCATTCATTTGTTTCCCGATCAAATTCAGCGGTGCGGTTGGGGTGTCGTCGATTATAGCGCGGGCTCGCCACAATTCGGTTATACTTCCGAGTCACCGGATCATGGGCAGACCTTACTCTCTATGAGAACGTGGGACAGTCGCTCCCTTGCAAAAAATATGCAAGACCGTTTGACGGGCCCGTTCTTCCAACAGGCATCCATCTTCTTTGCAGTTGAGGGTGTACAGGCATGGAAATCATTGTTGTATTGATCGGCGGAATTCTGTTAGGGATCCCTATCATTGCAGTCATTGCCCTGGTTCGAAGCGGGAATACGCGCAAGCTGCTCGACGAAATCGCCTGGGACTATCGTGACAAGATATCCGATCTGAGGGGGGAGATTGCCAACCTGCGCCGCGAACTCGCAGAAGTCTCTCAGCGGGCGGGCCGCCCGGATGCTGTTTCTTCTTCAGCGCCGCGCGCCGCTGCCGAAGAGGTCAAAGGCGCCGCCGCGCCGGTCGCGGTTTCGTTTGATGCATCCAATCCCACCCCGGAGCCTTCCGTCAGCATGTCCGCAGATGCACAATCGGTGACATTTCCTGTGCCGTATGCTTCTTTGAAGCAAACTGGGCCGTCTCAAGCCGCGCGGGTTGAGGCCGCAACCGGGCCAACTTTGCCGAGGCCGCTGCCGCCGACTGGCCCTCCACATACAGCGCGAGCGGTCTCAGCAACTTCCGGCGCGCGCGAAGCAATTCCGCCGCCGCGTCCGATCGCCACGCCACCCCCCCAACCTCGTCAAGCGGAGCCTCCGCCACACGCCCCTGCGCAAGCTAACATCCCTCGCTTTGCGGCGGTCGAGCCCGCACCACCACGCAAGAGCTTCGCCGAACGATTGCGGGCGGCGATCCCGCTTGAAGAACTGCTGGGCATGAATCTGTTTGCCAAACTGGGGATCATCCTTTTGGTGCTTGGATTCGCGCTTCTTGGCCGCGTGGCACTCATCTCCATGGGGCCGGCAGCGCGTGTCGCGCTGATTTATGCGGTAGCGGGCGCGATGCTCGGTGGGGGCATCTGGCTCGAAAGCAGAGAACGGTATCGCCTTGTTGGCCGTACTGGAATCGGCGGAGGCTGGGCGCTGCTCTTCTTTACCACATACGCCATGTATCACGTCCCGGCAATGACGGTGATGAGTTCCAACACGCTGGATTGCATCCTGATGCTGGCAGTAGCTATTGCAATGGTTGCGCACACACTGCGTTATAAGTCGCAGTTAGTTACGGGACTTGCTTTCCTGCTTGCCTTTTCCACAGTCGCTCTCAGCCAGGATAGCGTGTATGCACTTGCTGCCGGAGTGATTCTCGCGGTTGGAATTGCGGCAATCGTTCTGCGCATGGGCTGGTACGAACTCGAAGTCTTCGGCATACTGGCCAGTTACTCCAATCATTTCTATTGGCTCTACAAAATGTATCCGGATGGCATGGCAGGGCATACATTTCCTCAGTTCTGGCCTAGCGCCATCATCCTCATTCTTTACTGGGCCGTTTTCCGCGTCTCGTATATTGTGCGCACCATTCGAGCGCCGCGCGAAGAGACTATTTCGACCATCGCGGCATTGCTCAATACCATGCTTCTGGGTGCGGTCATGAAATTCCAATCCACGCGCCCGGAACTCGCCTTTTACGGGATCCT
>Ga0302326_10012178_pt1 | contig 18387 bp, 14 predicted proteins | sample Palsa_T0_3_FD_202264 | JGI IMG/M metagenome (GOLD analysis project Ga0302326, IMG submission 202264) | Peat permafrost microbial communities from Stordalen Mire near Abisko, Sweden - Palsa_T0_3 | ecosystem: Environmental > Terrestrial > Soil > Palsa > Peat permafrost | place: Sweden: Abisko...
AGTTCGAGTCGCCTTTGGCACCGTGATGTTGACCGGTACGAGAGTTCGCCCGGCACGCTAAGACGCTAGCGGGCAACTGCTCTCCCGTTGCCCGCTAGCGTCTTAGCCTGCCGGGCAAATACCGTCAACCGGTCAACATCATGGTGCCGAGTGGAATGGAGTAAACTCGAGTCACAATGAAGAACACCACTGAATGACAGCCAGAACATCCGACGCCACCATGGCGGTCTTTCTCGATCTTGAGAACATCGCCCTGGGCGCGCGCGATGCCAAGTACCCTAGCTTCGACGTACAAAAGGTTCTCGAGCGCCTGCTGCTCAAGGGCCACATCGTGGTCAAAAAAGCCTACTGCGATTTCGACCGCTACAAGGATTTCAAGCGCGGCTTGCATGAGGCAGCGTTCGAGCTCATCGAGATCCCGCATGTGCGCCAATCCGGCAAGAACTCCGCCGACATTCGCATGGTCGTGGATGCGCTCGACCTCTGTTACACCAAGGGCCACGTCGATACCTTCGTCATCCTGAGCGGCGACTCGGACTTCTCGCCCCTGGTCAGCAAGTTGCGCGAAAACGCCAAAACCGTCATCGGAGTGGGCGTCAAGAATTCCACCTCGGACCTGTTCATCAACAACTGCGATGAATTCATCTACTACGACGATCTGGTGCGCAAAGAGCCTTCCAGGTCGCGCCGCCGCGCCGCGGCTACCACCCGACCGACCGCCGCATCCGCCACATCCACCGTATCAGCCGCATCCTTGGAAACCGCGCCGGCCGACGCCGCGCCCGTTGATGGCGGCACGGCCGAGAACAAGGGCCCCGACCTCAATGACGCGCTTGAGCTGATTGTGGAAACTCTGGAGGCGCTCGCCGAGGAACGCGGCGGCAGCGAAGCCATCTGGGGATCGATGATCAAACAAGCCATCAAGCGCCGCCATCCGGGCTTCAATGAACGCGCCTATGGATTCAAGTCGTTCAATGACCTGTTGGCCGACGGCGAGAAGCGCGGCCTGCTCGCGCTGCGCGCGGACGAAAAGTCCGGCGGCTACACGGTGCGGGTCGTGGACAAACGCCCGCCACGTTGAACCCGGGCGAAAGCCCTCGCGATACTTGTTCGCGAGGGCTCGCGATATTCGCGCGGCTGTTGTGCGTCGCGGCATGAACTGCGCATGGACGCCGTTTGGTTCGTTGCCCCTGGGTCCCCCCGATCCTCCGATCCCTTGAACTTGCGCGCGGCCGACCGCATTTAGTCAGCCAATGAATACCAATCGCAGAAAATCTTGGATGTGGGCGGAAGCCTGTGCCCTCCTCGATGAAGCCGAACGCAAGCATCGGACTTTTTTCGAGCTGCTGGCCGCGCCCTCGGCACGCCCGGTGTGGGAACCGCCGGCCGATATCTTCGCGGAGGGTCCGGAGCTCCAAGTAGTGGTTGCGTTGCCCGGTGCCCACGCGGAACAAGTGGTCGTGCAGATCACCCCGACGGGCTTGCAGATAGAGACCGACGTTCCACCACCCAGCTTGAATGAGCGGGTAAACGTCGTGCGCTTGGAAATTCCGTATGGCCGGATGCGCAGGCGCATCGATCTGCCGCCCGGACGCTATGCCTTGGTCGAGCGTCATCTTGATCGCGGTTGCTTGTTTCTGCGGCTTACGAAGGTGTCGCAATGAACGGTGAAGACGTGCTCATTATTCTACCCGTCAGCAACACGGTCCTGTTTCCGGGAGTGGTGCTGCCGATTGCCGTAACCGGTAACTCGGCGCTAGCCGCAGCTCAGGAAGCGGTACGCACCCAGCGTCGCGTAGGTCTGTTGCTGCAGGCTGATTCGGGCGGCACTCCTCCGCACGAGGCTGAAAATTTGCACCGCGTCGGTACAGCCGCCAGCATCGTGCGCTTCATCACCGCGCCCGACGGCACACACCACTTGATAGCCCAAGGCGAGGAGCGCTTCACGGTTCTCGATTACGTCAGCCGCGAGCCCTTCCCGGTCGCGCGGATAGAGACGCACAGAGAACCCACCGTGCTCGATCGCGAGATAGAGGCTCGCGGACTCAATTTGCGCGAGCGAGCCTTGGAGGCCGTGCAATTACTGCCCCAGGCACCCGGCGAGTTCGTCAACGCCATTCGCAGCATCGAATCCATACCCGCGCTGGCCGACATGGTGGCGAGCTTCATGGACTTGAAAACCGCGGAGAAGCAAGAGATTTTGGCCACGTTCGACTTGAAGACGCGGCTCGATCGAGTGCTCACCCTGCTCGGCCGCCGCATCGAGGTCTTGAAGGTCTCGCGTCAAATCGACGAGCGGACCCGTGAAGCCTTCGATGAACGGCAGAAAGAAGCGGTGTTGCGCGAACGGCTGAAGCAGATCCAGAAGGAATTGGGAGATACCGACACGTCCTCGGCCGAGCTCGAGGATCTAAAGAAGGCCGTCAAGGATGCGGGGATGCCGGCGGAGGTGGCGGAGCAGGCGGAGCGCGAGATCAAACGGCTCGAGCGGATGCCGGACGGCGCCGCCGAGCATTCCATGACCCGTAACTATCTCGACTGGCTGCTGGCCATGCCTTGGTCGAAGATCGATCCTGAAACGGTCGACATCGAACAGGCTCGCGCCATCCTTGACCAGGATCACTACGGGCTGGAGAAAGTTAAACGCCGGATCTTGGAATTCCTCGCCGTACGGAAGCTCAATCCCGAGGGCCGCAGCCCCATTCTCTGCTTCGTCGGGCCGCCGGGCGTAGGCAAGACCTCTCTCGGCCAGAGCATTGCCAAGGCGATCGGCCTCAAATTCGGACGCGTGAGCCTGGGAGGCGTGCACGACGAGGCGGAGATCCGCGGCCATCGGCGCACCTATATCGGATCGCTGCCGGGCAACATCGCGCAAGCCATGCGCAAGGCCGGCAGTCGCAATCCCGTGCTCATGCTGGACGAGGTCGACAAGCTGTCGGCCAGCCATCAGGGCGACCCGTTTTCGGCCCTTCTCGAGGTGCTGGATCCGGAACAGAACAACTCGTTCCGCGACAATTATCTCGCGGTACCCTTCGATCTATCGAAGGTGCTGTTCATCGGCACCGCCAACGTTCTGGAGTCCATTCCCGCACCTCTGCGCGACCGCATGGAAATCATCGAACTGACCGGCTACACCGAGGAGGAAAAGCTGCAGATCGCCAGGCGCTACCTGCTTGCACGGCAGTTGACCGCAAACGGCCTCGCATCCGGCCAGGCGGAGGTCTCGGACGACGCGCTGCGCCGCGTCATCGTCGACCATACGCGTGAAGCCGGGGTGAGGAGTCTCGAACGCCAGATCGCTGCGCTGTTGCGCAACGTCGCCGTCACCATCGCCTCCGGCGACGCATCCAGGGTCTCCATCGGACCGGATGAGGTCGCCCGTATCCTCGGTGCCGCACGATTTGAAAGCGATGTCGCGCTGCGCACCAGCATCCCGGGCGTGGCCACCGGTCTGGCCTGGACCCCGGCGGGCGGCGACATCCTCTTCATCGAGTCGAGCCGCGTCAGGGGCAGCGGCAAGCTCATTTTGACCGGACAGCTCGGCGAGGTCATGAAGGAAAGCGCTCAGGCAGCCGTGACCTGGGTGAAGTCTCAGGCGGATCGCCTGGGAATAGATCCCTCGGCATTGGACAATAGCGACTTACACATTCATGTTCCTGCCGGCGCTATCCCCAAGGACGGCCCGAGTGCCGGAGTCGCCATTGCCACCTCGTTGGCGTCGCTATTATCTCACCGCACCGTGCGGGCGCAGATTGCCATGACCGGAGAAATCAGCCTGCGGGGCGTGGTGATGCCGGTCGGCGGCATCAAGGAGAAATGCGTGGCTGCGGCGCGCGCCGGCATACGCACCGTGATCCTGCCGGCCCGCAATCGCCGCGATCTCGAGGACATTCCTGAGAGCGTGCGGGCCAAGCTCGAGTTCGTCTGGGCGGAGAAAATCGACGACGTTCTCGCCCGGGCATTGGACGATGCGCCCGCACAACGGGCGGCGGCCTAAAAAACCCGGCCTTCACCGGCGAGGCGTTGATCCACCTCTTCTTCCGCCGCCAGCCAATCATCGAGCTCATGACCAGGAGCGAAGCCACGGCGTGCCGCTTTGAGGTAGGCCAATTTGGCAATCGCCACACTCCGGTCTTCGGCGACGCGCGGCACTATATATAACGCCAGATTGCGGAGGACAACTCCAGAAACCACCCGCTTGTGCGATTCTGCAGCACGAGCCATGACGCCCGGCTCGGACGGTTGCGGCCTGATCGGCCGTTCCAACCTGATCTCACTGGTGTTCATAAAAACCTCTGCGCGCAATGGGTTTAGATGACGTCCACGATCTGACAGAGAAGGCGGATTATATCCGTCGAATGTGACGTTTCCATACGCCTAGCGGTTATGCGAACGTAGGCGGAGTCCTACGATCTTGCTGCTCACTGAGCGGCGGGGATCAATAGCTTCTATTTATCACGCAGCTCGCGGCGGATGATCTTGCCGGTGGCCGTCATCGGCAAAGAGGAAACAAAGTCGATTTGCCGGGGATACTCGTGGGCCGACAGACGGGATTTCACGTAGTTCTGCAATTCAAGCATCAGCGCCTCGCCGGCATCGATATCCTCGTGCAGCACGATGAAGGCTTTCACGATTTCGGTTCGCAAGTCGTCGGGCACGCCGATCACCGCCGCCAGCCGAACCGCAGGGTGCCCTAGCAGGCAATCTTCCACTTCTCCCGGCCCGATTCGGTAGCCGCCGCTCGTAATGATGTCATCGTCGCGACCGATGAATCTGATGTAGCCTTCGGCGTCGCTCTCGCCCAGATCGCCCGTCAGCAGCCAGTTGCCGACGAACTTGCCCGCAGTGGCTGGTTCGTTGTTCCAATAGCGCAAGAACATGACGGGGTCGGGACCTTCCACGGCGATGCTGCCGGCGACACCATCAGGAACGATGCAACCCGCGGCATCGACGATGGCGACTCGGTGGCCGGGAACGGCCTTGCCGATTCGCCCTGGGCGTGCCGGCATGATTCTCCCGCACGAAGAGATGACCATGTTGCATTCCGTCTGGCCATAGAACTCGTTGATCGTCAGCCCGAATGTGTCGCGTCCCCAGTTGAGCAGCTCCCGGCCAAGGGACTCCCCGCCGCTGGCAATGCTGCGCATGTCGAGGCGCCAGCGCGCTCGAGGATTGGCGACGGAGCGCAGCATTTTCAATGCGGTCGGCGGCAGGAATGCATTGCGCACGCCGAGATCGTCGATCAATTGAAATGCCGCCTCCGGGTCGAATTTTGCGAATCGGTGTGAGACGACGGGCAGCCCGTGATGCCACGCCGGCAGCAGGACATCGAACAAGCCTCCGATCCACGCCCAATCCGCCGGTGTCCAAAAGCGGTCGCCCTGTTGCGGGGCAAAATCATGCGACATCTCGACACCCGGAAGGTGGCCCAGCAGGACGCGGTGTGCGTGCAGCGCACCTTTCGGCGAACCCGTCGTTCCGGATGTGTAAATGATCACCGCAGGATCATTGGCGTTCGTGGCGAGCGGTTCCAAATCGATGCTCTGACGCGACATGCCCTCGTGAAAGCCGACCGTGTCGGCGTTGATGCCGTCGATGGTGTAGATGACTTTGAGATCCGGCAGACGGTCCCGTATGGCACGGATTTTCGCTGCTCCCGCAAGATCCGTGATTACCGCCCGCGTACCGCTGTCAGCAAGTCGAAATACGAGTGCCTCGACTCCGAATAAACTGAACAACGGCACGGCAATGGCGCCGATCTTGTAGATCGCGACGTGCGCAATCGCGGTCTCCGGCATCTGCGGTATCAGAACCGCAATCCGATCACCCCGCCTCACGCCCGCACTCAGCAGCAAATTCGCCGCCTGATTCGACAGCCGGCGGATTTCGGCGAACGTGTACTCGACGTTCTCGCCGGCCGCCGGCTTATGGATCAGCGCGATTCGGCCCGGTTCATCGGACCATTTGTCGCAGACGTCTACACCGATGTTATATCGTTCTGGAATCTCCCACGAGAACGCGGCGGCCAGCTTCAGAAAATCCCCCTCATTTGGCGGCGCACGAAAAATTCGCAGCATCGGTGACTTCGCCTGATCCCTTGTACTTCGCGACCTGAGGGAACGGACACAGGGGGCGCGTAATTGCGACACCCTTCGTCTTGTCATCGGAGACATATTTCGTGGCTATGATCCGAGCCGGTGCGACGCCTTTCTCCACCCACTGCTCGAGCGCTACGACCATGTCATGCTCGGCATCCCCAACACCGCCCGCTTGACCGAATTGATTGGGGCCCGGGCCGCCCCCGCAGTGACCGACGCCCGGCGCCAGAAACAATCGATAGAATTCTTGGGTTTTCGCCAACGTCGCCGGGTCTGACTTGTTTCCCTGAGCCGCCACCACAGCCTGATAGTACCGCACCGAGCTCAGCGGCGTGACGATCGAATCCGTCATGCCGGCATATTGAATGAACTTCCCGCCGCGAGCCTTGAAGCCCTTGAACGTAACGTCATCGGCATTCATGATTTTACCGACGACCTTCTCGGCATCGGCCCTTCCCTTGTCGAGGTCGAAGCCGTGAAAGCTCCATTTGCGGTCCTGGTAAACGAAATTCCTGTAGTAATTCGCACCGTACATGCTCATCTGCGCCTCAGTCTCCGCCGCCTCGAAGCTCGTGGCGCTGATGGTCTCGTTCCACCCGTTGGCCTCGCCGCCATAGGGCTGGCCGGGATACACCTGCCGCCCGGTACTATCTTTGGGCCCCTGATGGATGGATTCGAAGGTCTGCAGCTTTGCGGGGCTCAGGCCGATCGACGAGGGTGCAACCTGACATCGCAGCGGATCGCTGATAAACCCGAGTTGAGCGTCTCCGGGTGCGGCACAGGACGCCGTTACCGCGTTGCCGATTTTTTTGAGATCCTCCAGCGAGAGATAGCTGGCCTGACTCGCCAAGTTCAGGCTTTCGGTCCACATGAAGCTCGAAAACAGATTGGTCCATTCATTTGCCGCAGCGCCACTGACGATGCCGTCGAAGTCCTTGGGGTAGCGCTGCGACTCCATGAAACCTTCCTGGCCGCCTTTCGAGCATCCTACGAAATAGGAATGGCTTGGCCCGCGGCCGTAGAACGCGGCGGTTATCGCCTTTGCGGCCACCACCGTCAAATGCACGGCGCGGTAGCCATGGTCGATGACCTTTTCCGGATGACCCAGAGCCCAGTCGGCGCTCGTGGGACCGATTGCCGGGCCGTCGTGACCATCGTCGGTCGAAGCGACCACGGAACCCGCCAGCAAGGGGTTGAGCATGGAATCATAGCGAATCGATCCGGCGAAACCCCCGTTCCCCACCGATTCGTAACGGCCGGACCAGCCCGAGGGCGGCAGCCACACCTCGAACTTGATATCGGAATCCGGCGTCGGCCGGATGTCGCCGGTCACCCGGCAAAAGGCCACTGGGATTGCCTTCGGCTGCATATACCTGCGCGCCCAGGACGGAACCGGCGGTGTGAAGCCACCAGCGGCGACGGACTGCGCCAGAGTGATGGTTGTATCCGGCAACGCCAGATGGGCCAGATCCTCGCAACTTGCCGCGGCGGCGGGCAGCGTGCCGCAAGCGAGTAACGTGAATGAAGCCGATAAAAACAGAAATCTCGGATTACAACCAACCATTAAACTCTCCCATTTCATAAAGCCAATCCTGCGAATCGTCGTACTAATGCCTCGAGGTGAGGGTGATGCCTATCGTGCGCGGCCGGAATGTGCGGTCCACATAGATCAGATCCTGATTGGACCCCGTCTGGTCGCGGCTCAGTATGGGATGAGAATCGAAAACATTCTTCACGAAGATCGATAGATCGACACCATTGCTGAACCGGGTACCCAGTCTGAGGGAAAGCAGGTTCGTCTGCGGCATCTTCAGCAGCCCCGGATCGTAGGTTTCATTGCCGGGATCTTCCGCCGACGTCGGCGCCGTCTGTCGGCTCGCGAATTGATCGTCCGCACGCGCATATCCGCTTCGTCCCCATGCGACGAAATCATATTGCACGTTCATCGCCACCGTCCAGGGATTGACACCCAACGAATCTCCCTGGCGCGCGATCACCGGACGAATTCCCGTCTCCGGAGCCGGCGCCCCAAAAATGGATTGGTCGAAGGCTGCATCGTCGTAACCCACGGCCAGACCGGTCGTCACATGATCGGTGGCGAGGAAGTCGCCCTGGAAATCGAACCCTTTGCTCGACGCCTTTCCCAAATTGGCGACGAAGTCCAAGCCGCAGCTGGGAAGATCCACCGACTCTTGAATGCCGCTCCACTTGACATCGAAGACGCTCGACTCCAGCCGCAATCGCCCGTCCATGAGGCGGTTCTTGGACCCCACCTCGTAGCTCCAGACCGAGTCCGATTTATAGGAATCAGGTGCGGAGCTGTAGCCGAGCGATGCCAGATCCCCGTCGCAACGCGTCGGAATCGCTGCATTTGCCCCGCCGTTGCGAAAGCCCTTGGACGCCGTGGCGTACAGCAGATTTCCTGTGCTCAATTCGTATGAAATGCCGTATTTCGGGATTATGGGCGTTTCCTTCTCATTGCCGTCGACTGTGCTGGGACCGCCATTGAACGGGCCGTCGCTGAAGTTGGTAAAGCTGAACTTCGACTTCTCGACTCTGAGACCGCCCGTCAAACTCAAGCCCCCAATCACTTTGACGGTCGCCTCGCCGAAGCCGGCAAGCTGCTCATCGACGGAATTGATCAGCGATAGGTAGCTGTACCTCCCTTCAGCCAGTCCCATCCCGAATGCCTGCTCGGTCGATTCCCCAAGCGCCGCCTCGACCAAAGTGTTGAAGGAGGCCGGTGTATCGGGCACATATTGGTTGGAAGATTGCAGCTCGCGTTGGTAGAAGGCGCCGACCACCCAGGTGACGCGCGAATCTGCATTGTTCGATTGCAGCCGGATTTCCTGAGTGAAGGCTCTCTGCGAGTCGATGAATAGATCCTGGTCCTGGTAGTTGGGGTCCCCCGGCACGGGATGAGTGGGAGTCAGGAGGACCCCTAAGTCATTGGGAATCAACGCCGACAGGTCCCGGTTGTTTTGGTTGTTTTGCACATAGAACGACGTGTTGGATGTCAGGGTAAAGTATTCCATATCGTAGGCGACATTGATCGCCGGAAGATAGCTTATGCCCTGGAAAGGCGCCGTCACGGGCGAGCCGTTGTTGAACTCCCCTTTCGACGGATTGGACAGATATTCCCAATACGTCTGCGAATCATTGATGTAAATGTTCTGGTAGTAGAACGAGGGTGTGATCAGCAAGTGATCCACGGGCTGATAGGCGAAGGCGATTCGCGCATTGTAGGAATCCTGCCAATCATCATCCTTTGCGAGCAACTGGCCCGTAAATCGATCGACTCGATCGGTGTAGCCGCCGTCGTGGCGATACCAGACGCTGGCTCGAAATCCGAGTACGTCCTCGACGATGGGGCCGCCGAGCGCGATGCCGGCCTCCGAACTCGGGTCGCCATGCTCGGTGAATCCAAGTTCGGACCGGATATAGTCGGTGTACGTGGTCAGGCTGGGCTGCGGCGTGATGAATCTGACGGTTCCGCCTTCGGATCCCGCACCGAACAGTGTTCCCTGCGGACCACGGAGAATCTCCACCCGCTCCACATCGAATACATTCGGAAATACCGTGGTGCTGGAAAACCCTATGACGCGCGACTGAACCGGGGTGTCGTCGATATAGACGCCGGTCGTCGATGCTCCGCTGTCGGAGTTGATTCCGCGAATGGAGATTTGTGTGCTGCCGCTGTTTCCTCTGGTGAAGGTCACGCCGGGCGTGATCAACGCTATATCGTCGATTTGCTTGACACCCTGAGCGTCCAGACTTTTCTGCGAGAATGCGCTGGCGCTGATCGGCACGTCGCTGAGGAGCCTCGCTTGCCGGGTGGCGGTGACGACGATTTCTTCGAGTTTGGAATCCTGCTCGGAGGAAGTCGAGCTTTTTGCATTCCCGGACTCGTCTGCCCCTATGGGCGCGGCCTGATCCGAAGACACTTGAGCCAGGTGAATTCGCGCCAAGAACGGCAATTTTCCCGTCTGAACGGCTGCATCCGTCCCCGTTGCGGATGTCCCGAGTGCCGAGGTGGAAGGAGATTTCGCTGCATCGGAACGAATCGGCATCGGTACGATGGTGACGGTATTCTCGTCGAGGTACTGATAGGTGAACCCCGTTCCGTTGAGCAACCGCTTCAGCGCCTCATCCAGCGTAAATTCCCCGACCGCACCCTTCGTGTGTAAATTGTTGATCTGTTCGGACACATAAACGATCTGAAAATTCAGATCTTTGGCGAGAGTCTGGAGGGCGGGCCCCAACCCTTCGGCAGGAATATTGGCCTGCTTCTTGACCGAGGCACTAACCCCGTCTGCTACTGAAAGGCCGACGATGCATAGACAAATGGCGGTGGCTGCAACGCTCAGACGCATGATATCCCCCAAGCCCCTGATGAGGCTTTTTATTACCGCCGCCTGACTTGGCGACGGTTTCATGCAACAGAAGAGCGTCTGGGGATGGACGGGTTACCTCCCTTACAAACTATTTTTTTTCGATTCGAATTTGCGAATCCGTTTCAACGATGCGCAGCTCGGGCCGTGCGCGCAGAAAGCGAATGAGGGACGCAGGATCGGTCGATGAAAACACCCCGCTGACATGAAACGTGTCGAGCCTGGGATCTTCGACGATCAACTGCTTGCCGTTATATCGATTGAACTCGTCTGCGACATCGGACAGCGACGCGGACTCGAACACCAATTGCCGCTGAGTCCACGCAGTCGCGTTGGCGATGTTGGGGTGCTCATCCTTTTGAATCTCCTGGGGCGAAACAGTAAGCTGCTCGCCGGAAGCAACCAGGATGTTGCCTATTTTCCCGGGAGCGATGCTTGGAAACTGCACATTGGACAGGTGCGGCGTATCGACGGCCGCAGACGGAACGCCAGGAGTCGGCGGCGCGAGCGGATGATCCGTAAGGATTGCCACCCGACCTTCGACGACGGTCACGATGGTGCTGCCGCGCTTCGCATAAACGTCGAATTCCGTGCCCACGGCGCGAACCAAAGTCGCACCGACCTTTACGATGAAGGGCCGGGTGGCGTCCTTCACGACACGGAACAGCACCTGACCTTCGACAAGTTCGACGTTGCGCCCCTGCCTCGAGTAGCGCACCACTATCTTGGAGCGCGAATTGAGCTCGACGACCGATCCATCCTCGAGCTCGAGGGAGCGCTGTTCCCCTATCGCCGTAGCGTAGGTCGGCGATCGCACCGCCAGCACCCAAAGAATCGTGGCCGCGCTGAAGGCCATGAAGACGACCGAGGCGGCAATCGCAGCGAAGCGCTGACGCCGAAACCGCCAACGGCTTGGGTATGTGAGACTCTGTACGGATGCAGCCTCGGCGTCATCGGCAGCCGACAGTACGGTTCGTAGCTCAGCGGCGTTCCTCGAGGCATCCGCGCCGATACGCGAAGTGGACAGCGCCACGACATTGTCTCGATCGAGGGCCGCTTGGTGGATCAGTGTGTCGCTGTCGAGCTGGCTCGCGGGAATCAGCGATGGCCCCTCGTTCCAGATCGCCGCGAGTTCCAAATACGCACCCAAGTGTTCGGGCGACTTGCGCAGCCAGCAATCGAAATCATGACGGCTTGCATCATCGAGATCGCCGGCGCGGCATTCGATGAACCATTCACAGGCCTCCTCGTAGATCTGGCTATTGAGCTTGAACCGGTTTTCCATGATTGCTTACGCCTGTTCCTATCCGAGCCGCAACTGCAATAAGGCTTTCATCAAGTATTTCTTCACCATGGGCCGCGAGGTATCCAACCGAACGGCAATCTCATCGAATGACAGACCATCGCGCCGGTGCAGCATGAAGGTTGCGCGCGCCTTGGGTGAAAGTGCCTCGAGCGCGTGCTGCAGCCGCTCGAGGCATTGTTGCGCCTCCAATGCCAATTCGGGGTCGGCATTCTGGGCGCTGGCGCGCGCGTTGAGCAATTGGGCAAGCTCCGCTGCGGGTGGCGTGGCCGACTGACGCATGGTGTGTTGCTGCACGACATGCTGCGCGACGGTAAACAGATAGGCCTCGGGTGAGCGGATAGAATCGACATTGGAAATACGCAGCATACGCAGATACACCTCCTGCACGATATCGGGCACATCGGCGAAATTGCGCGCTCGGGCAAGTATAAAATGCCGCAATTGCATGCCGTGGCTCGCGATGAGCCCCGTCACCCATTGTTTCGTGTCGTTTGCCGCTCCCAACAGCAACTCCCCCTTAGTTCAAGGCTACTGCACGCTATAAAGAGTCATTCGAATCGATTTGGTTACCCCAGAGCGGATTATTTTCTTTGCATGGGCCAGCCACTCAGATCATTCAGCCGAGCGCGAAGCGGCAAGTCTTTGGTAATCAAATATTTACGCTGCGCGTCGATCCCGCTCTCGTCCACTCTGCCACAACTCACGGACGACACATAAGGCCGCCTGAAATAGGTTTGCGGGCTGCAGGGCATTATCGGACGGGTTCGGGCTGGGTGGAGAGCACGCGCCAGAGGATGGTCCCGAGCGGCGGCAGGCAGGCAACCAGCCAGAAAGTTGCCGTGTAGAAGTTGCGGTCCATGAGATGGCCTAACATGGGCATGAGCAGGCCCGTTACCAGCGCCCAGACTGAAATCGCGATGCCGGAGAGAAAGCCGGTGTTCTGCTTCGGCTGAGCGGCAATACCGTCCGAAAGCGAGAGCACGACAAAGCCGCCGGCAAGGAACATCTGCAGGAAGAACAGCAGCATGGTAAGCGCGATGGGATGCGGGCCGGCGGCTGCAGCCGGCAACAGGGTTATCAGAAATCCTGCGAGCGAGAAGATGACGAAGAAACCGAGAGGCCGTTTCGCGCCGCCGGCGGTGCGCCGGTCCGCGATCAGGCCCCAAAAGAGATAGCCGGCCTCCCAGCCCGCAGGCGGAATCCAGAGGAGGTGTCCGAGCGATGCCTGGTCGACGTGCAGGACACGCGAAAGATACAGCGGAGCAGCGTAGAGGCCGAAGGCCAGCGGGGCGGCCCCGAAACCGTAGGCTGCGGCGGCGGCGAACAGATTGCGGTTCCAGCGCGAACGCAATGCAAGGCCCGGCTCGGCGACTGGCGCAGACACAGGGATCTGCGGACGATACAGACCGGCGGCGCGCAGCAGCAGCCAAAGAACGATCCAACCAAATCCGAGCACGCCGGTAATGAGAAAGGCGGAGCGCCATCCGTAGCGGATGCCGATGGGGGTAATCAACAGAGGTGTGAGCGCTGCGCCAAGGGACCCGCCACTATAGGCAAGTCCAAGGCCGAAGGAGCGGCGCTCCGCAGGCAGCGTCAGAGCGACGGTATTGAGGCCGGCGGGAAAGGTGGCTCCTTCGCCGAAGCCGAGCAGGCCGCGCGCGACGCAGAGGCCGCCGACACCCACGATCAGCGCATGACCGGCGGAGGCGACCGACCAGAACGTCACGGCGATGAGGATCATCACGAAGAGGCCGCGGCGGTCGATAAAGTAACCCCAGACAGGGTTGGCAAGCATGTAGCAGATGCTGAAGGTGGAAATGGCGTAACCGTATTGCGTGGCAGTGAGATGCAGGTCACCGAGGATGGTGGGGCTGAGAATGGCGAGGACGCTGCGATCCACATAGCTGAGCAGCGAGAGCAAAGTCATGGCTAGGCACGGCGCCCACTGGCGCAGAAGGGCACGCGTGCTGCGCGGCTGCTGGATATGGTTGGTTTGCACGGATCATCCCTTTGTCGATTGAGTCGGCCGATTTTTTTGCGATGGCATCATGCAGCAAAGTTTTCTTCCGCGATATGGCGATCGCAGCATCGAAGGGAACAACCCGGATACATGTTTCATCCCTGTAACGCCGTCCTTGGGCCGCGCATCGATGCTGATCCGAACAGAATCAATACCTTGAACAAATCACGAGATCGGCACACTACTTGCTGAGTATTCGTAGCGGGCGAAACGGCGACATGACCATAAGGCTCTTTAGTTTCCCTATTTACCGCGTTAACGAAACAAACCAATCCCGGGAGATTTAGATGACTAATCGAACTTTGGCCACGGCTATAGCCATAATTCTAGCGTCGGGGTCCGCGTTAGCGAACCCAACCAACACAGACACCGGGAAAAATAAAAATTCCACGGTGACGCAGAACGCGACTGCCACCAACACACAAAGCGGTAACGGCAGTCCGCAAGCGAACGACAATTCGTCGGCCTCGAGTACCGACAGCAACAACACGACCACGACGGACACAGCCACCGACAATCACGCCAATTCGAACAACACGGCAACGACGAACACGACGACAACGAATACGACACAGACCTGGAATACCACAGTCGCCGCGACATCGACGCTGAACGCCACCGTGTCGGGCAACACGGTGGAGGGCATCGGCAACAATGCGTGGAACACCGGTAATTCCAATGGCTCCAGAGGCGGTAACGGCGGCGCGGGCGGCTCCGGCACGGGCGGCAAAAGCGGCAGTTCGAGCAACAGCATGACGACCACCGGGGGCGACGGCGCGACGGGCGCAACCGGCGCGGCCGGAGGCTCGGTCAGCAACGGCAACACGAGCAACGGCAACTCGACCAACGGCAGCGCCTCGGCCGGCAATGGCGGTGCGGGAGGAAACGCTGGATCCGCTTCGACCAGCGGCGGTGCGGGTGGCAGTGGCACGGGCGGCAGTGCATCGGGCGGCGACGGCGGCAACGCCGGCAAAGGCGGCACGGGCAATGGCGGCGCGGGTGGCGCCGGCGGAGCTTCAGGCAGTGCCAGCGGCGGCGCCGGCGGATCGGGTGGCGCGGGCGGCGCGGGCGGCGCTTCCACGGGCGGCAACGGTGGCAACGGCGGCCGCACCGGCTCCTCGTCCGGCGGCAGCGGCGGCAGCGGCGGCTTGACCGGCAGCGCATCGGGCGGCTCGGGCGGCGACGGCGGCAGCACCGGCAACTCGTCGGGCGGCAGCGGTGGCTCGGGAGGCGACGGTGGCAACGGTGCACGCGGCTCGGGCGGCAACTCCTCGGGCACGACCGGTACGGGCGGTGGTGCAGGCACCACCGGCGGTGACCGCAGTGGGTCTGCGAGCAGCGCCAATAATCATGGCTCGTCCGGCAGTTCTTCGACAACCGGCAGTGGCGGTGCGGCGGGCGCGGCCAGCGGCGGTCTGGGGGGTGCCTCCTCGACGGGCGGCGCAGGGAGCGGTGGCTCTGGCGCGGCCGGCGCGGCCGGCGCGGCCGGCGCAATAGCATCGAACAGTGCGGGCAGCGGCGCGGCCGGCGCGGCGGGTGCCAGCGGCAACGGTGGCGGCGGCGCGGCCGGTGCCACAGGCACGAGCGGTGCGGGAGGCGCGGGCGGCGCAGGTGCGACAGCATCGAGCACGGGTGGTGCGGGTGCCGTCGGCGCAGGCGGCGCGACGGGCACGAGTTCCGGCGGCGCGGGTGCGGCCGGTGCGACGGGAACCGGTGGTACGGGTGGTACGGGCGGAGCGGCGGGCTCTGCCGCTGGCGGCAATGGTACTGGAGCGAGCGGCGGGGCAGGAACCGCCAGCAACTCGGGCGGTGCCGGTGGTGCAGGCGGAGCGGCAACGAACGGCAGCGCAACCAACGGCGGCGCGACGGCGACGCTCGGCAACGCCGGCAATGGCGGCAACGGCGGCGGCGGCGGCAACGGTGGCGCTGGCACGGGCGGGACGCAGGCCCCGACCTCGGGCACCGGCGGCGTCGGCAATGGCGCAGTCGGTGGCGCGGGTGGGAGCGGCGGCGCGGGCGGCGCCAACGCGGTGACCGCTGGCACGTTCAATATGTCGAACGCCATTACCAGCTCGTTCACGAACGGTGCCGGCATCACGGTTGCGAGCCAGAACAGCGGCATCTCTTCGTTGATCCAGCAGAGCGTCAACGTGCAGGCAAACCTGTCGCTGTCGAAATGATGATCTGGTAGGGAAGTTCCTGGGCGGTCCGCAATAGTGCGGGCCGCCCAGGCGATACCGGTCATGAGGAGTCCAGCCATGAAGCACATTAGTTCGGCGATCTTCTGCGTCGCGATCATCAGCGCCCTCGGCGCGCCATTGGTGGAGGGCGCCGACGAGACGACAAATGCCCAACAACGAGCAAAGGCGCCAACGGCCGTACCAGCCGCTTCGCGAGAATCATCTGCCGTGCACGCCGCCGCAGCGACTGACGCCGCAACCACTAACGCTGCAACGACCAACGCTGCAACGACCAACGCTGCAACGACCAACGCTGCAACGACTGACAAAAAAATAACGGCGCGCAATAAAACCACGGCAGGTGAGCGCAATGACGCTGCCGATCCTCTGACCGCAAACATATTGGGTGATGCCGAACTGGCGAGTCAGCGCGGCGGATCCGATTCGCATCTCAATCAGAACAACTCGACGGGTGCGGTGACGGGCAATGTCGCCTCACAGCTCAACACCGGTTCGAACACGATCAGCGAGAGCGCGTTTTCCAACTCGTCCGGAATTCCGATCGTGATCCAGAACTCCGGCAACAATGTGTTGATTCAGAACTCGACGATCTTGAACCTGCAGCTAGCCAACTCGAAATAATTCCGATGACACGCCGGCTTCGTCCATCCGCGCTGCTCACGATCTTCGTCGGCCTGGCGGCTGCCACGATGGCGTACGGCTCGCCGGCCGAGAAAGCGGCTCTAGTGCAGACCAGCGCGCTCGAAAACGTCGCCATACGCGTTCACACCATCAAAGAGATCAAGCTGCTGCGCGCCTTCAAAAGGACCACACATCAGCAGTATGACTTCAGTTGCGGCTCCGCCGCGGTGGCCACGCTGTTGACGTTTCAATACGATCGGCCGATCAGCGAAACTTCGGTATTCACGGCGATGTTCGCAGCCGGGGATCAAGCCCAGATAAGATCGAAGGGCTTTTCCCTCCTCGACATGAAGCGCTTTCTCGAGGCGAGCGGCTACCAAGCCGACGGCGTGCGGACCCCGCTCGACACCCTGGCGAAGGTCGGCGTTCCGGCCATCGCTTTGATCTCGGACCACGGCTACCGTCACTTCGTCGTCGTGAAGGGGCTCGACGCGAATCGCGTCCTGATCGGAGACCCCGCACTCGGTGCCCGGCTTTTGTTGCGCAAGGATTTCGAACGCGCCCGAGTCGGCGATCTGTTTTTCGTGATACGTAGCCATCGTGAACTCGCCCACTTCAACTCGCGCGCCGATTGGGACTCGAGATTGACCGAACCTCTTTCGGCCGGCGTAGAGAGAAATTCGCTTGGGCTGGAAATTCTAACCGTACCTGTCGCCAATCGGTTTTAATTCGGAGTAGCGCATGCACACACTTCAACGCGTCGTTTCGGCACTTTGCTCCACGGCGCTGGTAGCGGCGCCTATTGCCGCGCCCGCCTTCGCGACGCCTGTTCCCGCTTCTGCAGACGAACCTTGGACGGTGGTTCCCGAGGAAACGTTGCGCGATATGCGTGGCGGAATCGATTTGGGGGCTCTGGTGGCCAACTTCGCGATCATGCGGGTTGTGCAGGTCGATGGCGTGGTCGTCGCCCGAATGCAAATCGTCATCACCAACTTGGAACGTCTCGGTAACGGCGGAATGCCGACGATCAGCCTCTCCGGGCCGTCGGCCGAACTCGTGCAGATCATGAACGCTGCGGGCACTCCTGGGGGGGCCGCCGGCAGCGCCCTGGGCACCCCACCGGCCGGCGCTGCTGCGAGCGCAGGCACGAGCGCCGCGGCAGCTCCCTCGGGAGCACCGAGTTCCGCGGCGGCGAACACCGCTCCAACTGCTGCGCCTGCTGTTTCTGCTGCGCCTGCTGCTTCTGCTGCGCCTGCTCTTTCTGCTGCGCCTGCTGTTTCTGCTTCGGCTGCCGTTTCCGCACCGCCAGAGTCAGCCTCCGTGGCCGCTGCGCGTTCGAACCAGAGCACCTCTTCCACCGGCAACGCGGCCACCGCGTCATCCGTTGCCGCGCCGAGCACACCCAGTTCTTCGGGTTCCGCCGGACCATCGGCGGCCACCGCCCCGGCGGCCGGCGCCACGCAGATCGTCCCACTCGGCTCGACGGGTCAGGTCGCTGTTCTGAGCAACCTGCCGAATGCAACCGCGCTCACCACGGCCATCGAGAACAACGTACGGGCAGCGACGATTCAGGTCCAGACCACGATTTCCGCGACGCTGAACAGCCTCTCGCTTCTAAATGCATCCGCGCTCGCCTCTTCGATTCGTCAACAAGTCTCCAAAGGGCCCTGACGTTTAGCACCTCTGCACGGTGATGTAGACCGGCACGAGAGTTCGCCCGACAGGCTAAGACGTTAGCGGGCAACTGCTC
>Ga0302326_10012183_pt1 | contig 18382 bp, 11 predicted proteins | sample Palsa_T0_3_FD_202264 | JGI IMG/M metagenome (GOLD analysis project Ga0302326, IMG submission 202264) | Peat permafrost microbial communities from Stordalen Mire near Abisko, Sweden - Palsa_T0_3 | ecosystem: Environmental > Terrestrial > Soil > Palsa > Peat permafrost | place: Sweden: Abisko...
GGAATTGGGTTCCCTACCCATCCTGATCACCAATCTGTCGAGCATGTGCGATGCCTATAATAATTGTTTGAACGGGATGCTGGGCTTTGATTTCCTGTCCCTTCATAAGATCGGGTTTAACTTTGTTAACCGTAAGATGTATATATGGAAGTGAAAAACTGTTTCCTGGTGGTTGGTATACTATTGGCGCTTGTCCCGGGTAAAGCACATTCCCAGGATGAAAAGCCGGTGCGGGGGGCGACCTATACTATCAAGGATGGCAGGATGTATATAATGGTCGACAAACATATCGACAAAGCGAAACTGGACAAATTCGTGCAGCAGTATGACCTCGACGATCTTGGTCTGCCAAGGGTGCTTTCGTCAAAGCAAGTCGACAAACTAATAAAGAAAGGTTGGAGAGTAGATACCAATAACGGCTCACGCCTGGTGATCAGCAAGTTGATGCAGGGTGTGGATCAATTGGGGAATCCGGAGAAGAGGATGGCGCTTGCAGAAGAAGGCCATCCCAATCCCTATGATCTGTTCCCCGCGCAAAACGATAATCTGATTTACGGGTTCAACCGTTTTATTGGCAAATATCCTTTCGCAGTCAAGGATTCGTTGGTTACTTTTTTCCTCAAGGGCCATAACAGGGCCGGGCAGGTATTGCTGGCAGGCAGCTTTACCGACTGGCAATACGGGGCGCTGCCGATGACCCGGACGGACAGCGGGTGGATTGCCGTAGTACCATTGCATCCCGGCAAATACTGGTATAAGTTTATCATAGACGGGGGCTGGACAACAGACCGGGACAATGACCTGGAGGAAACAGATCCCAACGGCAATAAAAACTCTGTCTATTATAAACCCAATACTACTTTCTTCCTGGCAGGCCATATAGAAGCAAGAGATGCCTTCATCGCGGGGAGTTTTAACAGCTGGAATCCCGGAGATCTGCCCATGCAGAAGGGATCATTTGGCTGGACGATCCGACTCTACCTGGCGGAAGGCACTCATACCTACAAATTTGTAGTAGATGGGAAATGGTATGAAGACACGGCCAACAGGAACCGGTTGCCGGACGGGCATAAAGGATACAATTCCGTATACAGCCTGGGCAAGCCGCACGTCTTCACCCTCAAGGGATATACGTCGGCAAAAACGGTGATATTGACGGGCTCCTTCAATGGGTGGAGGGACAACGAGCTATTCATGCGCAAGACGGCCAACGGATGGCAACTGCCCTATACGCTGGGACCAGGCAATTACGAATACGGTTTCTTCGTCGATGGCAAGTGGGTGACGGATCCTTCCAATCCGCTTTTCCTAAGCAACCGGCAAAGCCATACGGTGAACTCCTACCTGATCGTCCAGCCGAATTATACCTTCCGGTTGGAGGGCTATGCGGATGCCAAAACCGTTTGCCTTGCGGGCGATTTTAACGACTGGACCCCCGATGCACTGACGATGAAACGCGTAGGCGATGCCTGGATTGTCAAGGTCCATCTGTCCGTGGGCAAACATCTTTACAAGTTCATAGTGGACGGCCGCTGGATAAAAGACCCGGCCAATCCGCTATGGGAAGATAACGAACAAAATACAGACAATTCGGTGCTCTGGATGGAAGAAAGATAACCCTCTTGTGACAAGCCAATGTTTTGGTTGTCGATGCCCGGACGGATACACATCGGATCGTCAACGGGTTCACCCACATTGAAATAATAGGCTGTGGCAAGGAAGCGCTTCACGTGTTGCCGGGATTCCGCCGGCAGATAACGTTGCAGCACCCAGAAGTTCCGACTATGGGATCGATGGATCGCTCTGAGTACCGGCAAGGGTCCGGCATTGTACGCCGCCAGGACAAGCAACCAGTCCTTGAATTGATTGTGGAGGTCGCGGAGATATAATGCGGCGGCTTTCGTGCTCTTGTAATAATTGGTCCGTTCATCCATCCGCCTGCTCACTTTCAGTCCGAGATCGCGGGCGGTGCCGGACATCAATTGCCAGGGGCCTTTTGCACCCACTCGCGAAGTGGCCGAGGGCAACAGGTCCGATTCTATCACGGCGAGGTATCTCAATTCCGCCGGCAGATCATATTGCGTGAGAATAGAGTCGATGATCACGAAAGGCCGCCTACTCCTTTGCCTCACGGCAGCAAGACTTTCGTCGTTCGAGCGTATATAGGCGTCCGCAAAAGGCATGAATAATTTGCCAGGCATGGCAAATGCAACATCCTCATTCGCACTCATGTTCAGCAACGCCCGCGCGCTCCTGACCATGTACTCTCGCGAGCTCATGACATGTTTGCCTTTGCTGGTGGAAGAAAGCGCGGTCTTTACCGGCTCTAAAGAAGGTTGACCTGGACTGGCGGCCGAAGGCTGCGCCATGACGAGTGTCAGACTGAAAGCAAAAACGGGTACTGATGACTTCAACATCGTTTTAATTTGAGGGTAAAACAATGCCGGTCCCAGGTAGTGGATTGAATCGAGTGAGGGTTAAGAATAGATTATTGGAGGAGTATCATGCCTTGCCGTGGGTACGGTGAAACAGGTTCTTCATTCACGGAGGCGATAACTAGAAGGACAAAGATACTCTCCAGATCCCAAATATCATAGCTTTTGGCACTAGTAAAACTACGACAGTTGGGCAATTGGCTCAATATCAGTGGAATAAATTTTAGATTTGTAAATCATGGAAAAAATCAATGTTTTAGAGGAGTTGATAGTCAACAGGCGTAGTATAAAACCGGCCGTGTTAAACGGGAAAAAGATCGATGACCGGCAGATCGCCCAGCTATTGACGTTAGCCAATTGGGCGCCCACACATGGCTTCACCGAACCCTGGCGTTTTGTGGTCTACAGCGGCGATGCCGTTAAACAATTCTGTACCGATCAGGCCGAACTCTACAAGCTGCATGAGCCACCTGCGACGTTCAATGCCGCCAAATATGAGAAGCAGCTGCACAATGGCGACAAGGTTTCTCATCTTATTGCGGTGTATATGAAGAGGGGCGCCAATCCCAATATCCCCGAGTTGGAAGAGATCTGCGCCGTTGCGGCTGCCGTACAAAACATCCTATTGGGTGCGGAAGCCCTGGGCATAGCCGTTTTGTGGAGCACCGGCGGCATGGTCCTCAAACCCGGGATGAAAGATTACCTGGAGCTGGGCGAAGCGGATAAGATGATCGCCTTGTTGTCCCTGGGTTACACCGATGAGGTGGCAAGGCCCGGCAAACGGGGGCCTGTGGAGGACAAGATAAAATGGGTCGGCGCCTGAAACAGGGCCAGGGCCGGGCGGCCCGAGGCCGGAACGCTTATGGTTTGTCGTGACCGGCGTGGTAATTTTCACCCGGAGCGTCGACATGCATGATATTCAGCGGGATATTATAACTGATCTTGCTGCGGACGGCGACGCCGTTGATCTTTCCCGGGGAGAACTCAAGGGCATCGGCCGGCAGGCCGCGGATCGATCTGTGCATGGTCTTATCGTTTATCACCGATCCGGCGAACATTAGTGTATAGCTTTCCAGCTCTCCTTTTGCGGAAATGGTGAGGACATAGGTCATACTGGCGGTGGAAGTAGCGCTCTTTACATCGGCCGGGATATCGCGGTCATCGAAGAGCAGGTAGAACCCATACTCCGCACCGCCGATCTTATAAGGAGCCTGGATCTTATCGGAGTCGTTGGCGGGTATTTCCAGGAGTTGATAGTCCGTGTGCACAATAGAGCCGCTATCGGCCGTGCTCAATAGCAGGCTGTCGTGGTTGTAGTCGTATTGCTGTAGCAACATTCCCGCGCCATTGTAATAAGACCAATCGCCGGACTTTTTGCCATCGGTATAGGCGCCTTTCACGACCTGGGCCCCGTCGTCGTTGAGTACGATATAACGGCCGTCCTTGACTTTCCAATCCTTTTTGGGTACATCGTAAACTTCGCGCAAGTGGCGGGAAAGTGTTTTTTTCATGGTCTGGTGGTCCTGGGAAAATGAGCAAAAAGCGGCCAGGAGTAAGGACAGGAAGAGGAGCATGCGTCTCATAACAGATTGTTTAGGATAGTTTATTTGATAAATGTATGAAGAACCTGGAAAAGCGAATCCGGGGGTATTCCCTTGCCCAGGATGCGGCCGTCCCTGCCGACGAGAAAATTGAATGGAATGCTGTCGAATCTCAGCGTTCTCGCGACGGGCCCTGCCCACATCTGCTCGTCGATCAATTGCGGCCAGGGATACTGTTGATGCCGGATCAGGGAGCGCCAGGTGGTTCTTTTGGCATCGAGCGCGACACTGATGATCGCGAGGCGGCTGGTATCCAATTTATTCCACGCTGCCTTTTCGGCGGCGGAGAAAAGGAGGCACCGCTCGCACCAGGTCGACCAGAAATCGATCAGTGTGTATTTGCCGGGTACCGCCCCGAAGGTGACGACATGGCCGTTCGTGTCGGAGAGCGCTACCCGCGGCAGCGTATCGCCGAGGTGCAGCGGCGACCCGAAGATCCGGGTATAATCGAGTGTCTTTGCCACAAGCGACTGTATCCCGCGGTGGCTTGCAAAACGTTTACCCGCGCGGGTTATGAATCGTTCCAATCCCTGGTAATCGTTGCCATATTCGACCTGCTGAAAGGCCAGCAGGAAGAGACCGGGATTAGTAGTGGTATCGGCAAAATTAAAATTTCGCGTATAGCGCTCATGCACCAGGCTGTCAATACGCGGGCGGACGGAATCGGCGGGGCGGCCGTCCAGCAACCGTTGCTGGCGGCCGATGGCTTGTTGGCCGGTCTGAAATTGCCGCCATGCTTCGCTCGGAAGGGAATTCGTAAAATGGTATTGGCCGTTGGTATAATTGAAAAAGACGTCCATGGTCCCTGAGCCATAGACAAAAGGCAGCTTGGATATCTTTCCCTGAAAGCGGATCAAATATACGGTAGGTTCGGCCGCAGGCAGCTGTAAAGTAAAGGAATCCCTGGCGCCCCGGCCGACCCCGGAATCGATATCCAGCGGCGCGTCGCCGGTGAAGCTCATGCGTTCGACGACGAATTTCCGGTTGAACCCCCCGATAAAATGAAAGACGACCCTGCTCCGGCTGCTATTGCCACAACCGGCTATCAACATTAGGGCTATCCATCCGAGTGTTCTTTTCATTCGATTCCGAAGGTAAAAAAGAAATGGCAAAGAAAGAGCCGTCCAAAAGGACAGCTCTTTTTAATCACAAGTCACAGAGAGAAAAAATATTTATTACGGTGCAAACTCCAGATATACCTGGCGGGTATAGCCGTTCTGGCCGGTCGCGCCACCGGCATAGCCTACGTGAATCCAGAAGTTGCCGCTGGCGTCGATGCTGTTGTTGTAGGTGGAAGATACCCAGGTGCCTTGTCCGGGTACATTGGCCGGGGCCGGGGTCGGGGGCGGCGTGTAGAAACCACCGGGGTCATCCGAGGTCATAAAGCCGGAAGCGGGAGCCGCCGGAGTACTGCCGGCCGCCAGATAGTTCGTAAGGGGTCCGGCGGACGTGGGTATCGTTACAGTGAAATAATAAGCATCGCCATTGGCAGGAAGATCCCCGAACGGGAAGGTGTTGCTATACTGTCCCGCTGTGGTCACTGCGTAGCTTCCGCTGATCGAGCGGGGGTCGCTGGGATGGAAGAAGTAACCGGTCGTCTTATAAGTACCCGTCCAGGCGTTATTGGCAACAAAGGTATACATGGCCGTACCAAAATTGGTGCTGATGATGCCATAAGAGGCAGAGCTGATCGTCAGGGGGATGCAATAGCTGGCGGTATAGTCGTAATCAGCCGGAGTCGTATTGATCTTGATGCTGATGCCGGCCACGGCGGTACCTTTTACGATGGTAACGGAGCTCGCCAAGGTATAGGTATCCGCGGGCGGGATCACGTAGCTGGTGCCTTCGGCACTGTTGAAGGAATCCAGCGCAGTCTGGTTAAGCGCGAGGTTGACCGTGATGTCTACAGGTGTTGTTGCTATCGAGCCCGCATAGTTGACGAGGACGGGGAAGCTGCCGGTGTCCGATGACATGGTTATCCCGTTGTCGTACTGGGGATAGGGGCTGGTATAGGAAACCGGGACTGAGGTGTTCTGGAATTCGACCACGTTGTTGGTGCCCGCCGAAGGGTCTGCGTTATTGGGCTTGTCCTTCAGACAGGCTGTCTGCGCCAGTATCACGGATGCCGCCAATAAAGTACCAATATTTTTATAAAGATTCATATTGAATGATTTTGATAATAGTTAAACATTAATGGGCCCAGAAGATGAGTGAAGTATAGGGGCTGATGCCGGTGGGCACATTCGCCGCGTTATAAGAATACTCCGAAGCGGGGTACAGGATGCGCGTGGGCAACTGATCCGGGCGGGTGCTCTGCGACAGCAACGACGCAAAGGACTGGGTGGGATCAGAGGTCAGGGTCGAGCAGTAAGGCCACGCCGTACGGCGGTATTCGTTCCAGCCTTCCTGGCCGTTTATCATGTTGACCGCGATGTATTTCTGGGTGATGATAGCCTGCAGCTGCTGCGCCGGTGTGGTGGCGAGGTCGAAGTTCACGAGATAGCTGCTGGCGTTATCCACCTGGTATTGAGCAAAGTCGGCGGCAGGGTTCAGGGTATTGCCAGTCACTTCGTCGGTGCCAATCGTGGCGTCGTCCGGCAGCAGGTACAGGTAGTGGAAAGATGCCAGGATCCCGTTGTTGAAATCGGTCTTGGCGGTACCCGTGGTAATGCCACGCAGGTCACCCTCTGCCTGCAGGAAGTAGCTTTCTGAGGCCATCAACAGCGGCTCACCCATATTAAGCCCTTTCATGATGCCTGTTGCATTGCCCGGCGAGTTAACGTTGCCGGAAAACCAGCCATTGGTTTGGGCAGGCGCAGAAGCAACCCCAGTGAGCCCGTCTCCGAGCTGGTTGTTCGGGGTGGAGCCGTTCTCGTAGCCCAGATAGATCACCTTGCCCCGGAAACTATCGAGCAGGTTAGAACCGTCATAGTAAGAGAATGCATACGTACAAGGCATCCAGGCGCGGTTGCCGTTACCCCCGGCGTAGGTTTGTACCCAGGTATTCCAGGAGGGATTCTGTTGTCCGTTGACCTTGGCATAACCGGGATTGACGATGGCATCGGTGGTCAGGAAGCCGGCATTGTTGTCGAAGGTCGTGCTGGCGAAGCTGACGACGGCAGATGCGCGGATGATCATGCGCAGCTTGAGCGTTTGGGCAAATTGTACCCAAAGCAGGGTGTCGCCGCCGAACATCGGGTCGGTGCCGGTAGTCAGTTGGATCACATTGGGATCTGCTTCGGCCACCCGCATGATTCCTATCGCCGAGTCAAGTTGCGTAGCCAAAGCCGGGTAGATGGCAGCGGCGTTGTCATATTTTGGCGTCAGCCCGCCGGTACCAAGCAATGCGTCGGAGTACGGCACATTGTTGTAGGTATCAACCAGGAGCTCATAGTTATAGGCTTTCATGATCCGGCCGATCGCATTGTAGTAACCATGATCCGGGTCCGTGGCGGTGACATTGATCACATTTTGCAGATCATTGAGCGCGTCGAAGGTGCTGGTCCACAAGTTCGAATAATCGTTGGGGCTGAAGTCATAGGTCCAGTTGGAGCCAAAGCCGCCGTAACCGCCGGCATTGGCCATATAGCCGGCCAGTTGGGAGCCGTAATCATTGTAGCTGGACACGTTTGCCGCAGTGTAAGTAATGGCCTGCGGCAGGATGGCTTCCGCGGTGCTCGTAGTGGCCGTGTTGGGATTTGTGTTGATGGCCAGGTACTTCTTACACGATGACGCAAACAGAAGTACAGTGGCCGCTATAGATAGTATTGTTGTTTTTTTCATTTTCGTGGCTCATTAAAAAGTGAAGGAAAGGGTACCGCCGAAATACCGGGACGGGGGCGACTGGAGGTTGGTCAAACCGATACCATTGCTGGTGGAACCTGCATCGCTGTACTCGGGATCGGTGTAGACATTCGATTTCGGCAACCATTCGAACAGATTCCTGCCCTGCGCGGAAATAGTAATGCTCTTGATGACCTTGTTGTTCCCCCATGCTGCGGACGGCACGGAATAGGAAATGCTCATCTGACGCAATTTCCAGAAAGCACCGGATGTGATGTAGTTGGAAGTGACGCCCATGTTCTCGGTCTGGTCGGTCCAGAAGCCGTCGTTACCGTTGCCATTTTGGATGACGGCTGTCGTATTCTTTACGTATTTACCGCCGCCTTCGTCGATAACGGAATTGGGGAAGACAAAGCGCTGGCGGTTGAACGCGATCGTGCGGATGCCCGTACCGGCCCAGTCATACGTAGGACCACCGGCATTGTATATTTTGTTGCCGCCACGGTATTCGAACAGAACGTAGAAGTTGATGCGTTTCCAGCGGATCGTTGCATCGAGGCCCAGCTGGTCCTTGATCATCGCGCTACCCAATACCTGGATAGACTGGTTGACTTCGGGCAGACCCGTGATCGGATCGACGATAACATGTCCCTGATAACGCTCGTAGTCAATCCCCATGATGACCGGGAACTGATATCCCGGAACGGCGTAAGAGCCGGCGCCGCTGCTGTAAGAAGCGACAGCCAGGGTGGGCAGTGCGGGATTGATGGAAACGACCTTGTTATTATAATGAGAGTAGTTGCCGCTGACAGCCACCGTCCAGTCTTTTGACTGATAGGCGGTAAGACTGAGATGGGTTTCGATACCCTTGTTGCTGACCTCACCAGAGTTCAGCAGGTAGTTGGTATAACCGCTGGCCGAAGAGATGCTTGCCGGCACCGTCTGGCTGGTGGTGTGCGTGCTGTAGTAGGTGATGGAACCCGTGATCCGGTTCTTGAAACCGCCGAAGTCGATACCGCCTTCATACCCCTGGGTGATCTCAGGCAGCAGTGCAGGCTGCACCAGTGTATTGCCGACAGAATAACCTGCTACGCCGTTAAACGGATAGCCGTTGGCCTGGCCGTAGGTAGGCTGGAGCATATAGGCGCCAAAGGTCGTGGAGTTGGGGTCCGAAGTCAGGTTTACCTGGCCGACCCTGGACCAGCTTGCTCGGGCCTTCAGGTAATCCAGGTTCCGCATGTCCTTGAGGGCCTGGATAGCGTCGGAGGCGACGAAGGACAGGCTTACGCTAGGATAGAAGAAGCTGTTGTGGGGCGGGTTGAGGATCGAGACCCAGTCGTTGCGGCCCGTTGCTTCGAGGAATAGAAAGTTATTGAAGCCGATCTTGAAATTGCCATAGAGACCGAGCAGCCTCGATTCGAAAGTAGAATCGCTCGCCGTCGGCAGGTTTGGTGAATTGCCCAGGTTGTATAAACCAGGAACGACCAAACCGGTAACCGAGCCGGTATTGCTTGCGGAGTTATTTTGACGAAGCGACCCGCCGGCTGTAAGATTGAAGGTGAATTTAGAAACTTCCTTTTTGTAGGTGCCGTACAAATCGCTTTCCAGGCGCGTATAATATTGGGAGTTGGCGGTCACGCTGCCGGGGATATTCGATTTGGACCCGCCGCTTTCCGTGATGGCATAAGGGGTGTAGGTAAACTTGCCGGTATAGTCGAGGTTCGACGAGTTCTGCGTTGTCATCCCGACACGGCCGGTAAAATTCAGGCCCGAGATCGGCGCCCAGTCCAGCTGAACGTTGCCGACGAGGAAGTCCTGGCGCAAATGATCCCGGTTGTTAGCGGCTTCAAAATAAGGATTCTGATACCAGGGATTCTCGAAACCATTGGGGTTGGCGTATTCGTTGGTCGCCCAGTTCTTCAACATCAGGATGGGCACGTTGGCAGGAATATTCAAGAGGTTATTGTAGATATCCTGCGTTTCCGTAGTGACATCGTACCGGTTCTGCGTCCAGCCGATGGAATAAGTGGCGGCAATCTGATCGGTCACCTTACGGGTCCCATTCAGACGAAGGGTAGCCCTATTGTATTTGTCGCCGGGCATGACACCAGTAACGGAGGCGTATTGTCCGGAGAGATAGAGGGTCGAGTTATCGTTGCCGGAGCTTACGCTAAAATCCGTTTGGTTGGTATAGCTTTTCTGCCAGAATTCGCTCCGTTGATTGTTCCAGCTGTAAGGGACCATTTGCTGGTCCCCATTTTCGAGCGGGTAGCCAAGGTCGACCAATTTTCCATCGAATTTGGGACCATAGGACTCATTCTCGATGGGCGAGAACACGGGTGTCCCGTCCGGGTTGACGCCGTAGCCGTTACCACCGCCGCCATATTCCTTCTGGAGCTTGGGAAAGGAGGAGATGTCCTGCCAGGTCGAAGTATTCGCGAGCCTTACCTGGGGCACGCCTTTCTTACCCTTCTTCGTGGTAACCAGCAACGCGCCGTTGGACGCTTCCGAACCGTAGAGGGCTACCGCGCTGGCGCCGTTCAGTACTTCGATGTTCTGGATGTCGTCCGGGTTCAGGTTACCGAGGACTTCGTTTGGCACCACCACGTTGTCCAGGACGATAAGCGCCTGGTTGTTTCCCAAAAGGGAACGTTGACCACGTAATACGACGCGATAGTTGGGGTTGATACCACCACCAACGTCGGTGATCTGTAAACCCGCCACTTTACCCGCCAGGCTGCCGGTCACATCTACCGGAGCAGTGTTGGTGAGCGCCTCGGCGTTGAGGACAGTGGCATTGTAACCCTGTTCCTTTACGCGCGATTTCAGACCACCCGCGCTCACGACGACTTCATCCATGAATTTCGCGCTTTCCGTCAGGGAGATGTTGTAACTGTCCCGGCCGTCAGTCAGGGTGATCCGTTCTGGGGAAAAGGCGATCGCCGAGATGACCAGCACGGTACCGGGTTTGGCGTTGATCTTGAATTCTCCCTTGGCATTGGTAGTAGTACCCGTCTTGGAGCCCTCAATGCGTACGGAAGCATCTGCGATGGGTGATCCATCCTTGCTTAAGACGCGGCCCGTAAATGGTTTTGTTTGGGAAATTGCTGCGAGTGAGTAAAATAGCAGCAGTGCTAACAGTGTTAGAACTCTTCTCATGTGTAGTTAGTTTTTGGTTGTTCAGCCCTTTTAGTGGTGTGACCCTTTTTCAAAAGCCGAAATGAAATTAGGGGAATTCGTTTAACAATTCTTTATCTTATTGTTAACATATAAGTATATGTAGTTATGCTTATCTCTTTTAGCAACATAAGTAGTTTATTTGAAAGGAGTTTGCGCTCGTCGCTAAAATTGTTAATAATTCGTTAAATGCAAATATTTAAGAAGTTTTCGGCCCCGAAATCTCGTTAATATCTACCCAGATACCTGTACAACTAACCGGTTATTGCCGCTCATTCAGCAGTCCCCCGGAAGGGAGTCCATATTCCCGACATTTTTGCTCAAAAGCCTTGCGGTATTGCTCATTCTTTATCCTCAGGAGGGTGGAGAGGACGCCGCTGGCCTGGGCTTTTACCCAGTAGTTGAAGACGAATTTTTCCCGGTCCCGCTCGAACCAGATGAGGGAAGTCTTGGTGTTCTTGCCCCGCAAAAGGAGCCGGGCCGCCCAGGTCTCGAAGGCGGAGGCGATGCCGCGATGGACGCTATCTCTTTTATTTAACACCCTGATCCTCAATTTATCATAATCTAAATCGAGGATGCCGTAGGTAGCGTATTTGTTGCCCCGCCAGCCGGACCAGGCGGTATCGACGTGCCCGTCGACGATACTGACGGCCGCTGCCGGTATCAGCGCCTGTGAAAATCGGGTCAGGTCGAGTCTTGAAAAAGAGCTTTTAGCCGTAAAGGCTGAAAGGGAGTCGCCATAGGATTCGGCGTAATAGAACCGACGGATATCGCCGTCGAACAGCCGGCCCCGGGCCTCGACGATGAGGGTATCCGCCGCACCAGGCCCGGACCCGGTTGTGCTAACCCCGCTCGGAACACCGACCCCGCCCGCCGCACCAGGCCCGCCCACCCCACCGGCCCCGCCCGCCGCACCGGCCCGGCTGTCGATATGAAAGACATAGCCGTTGATGTTCCCAATAGGAATACTGCTCCATCGGTTGGTGGCCAGGGACAATTCGTGGTAGGTGACCTTACCGTCGACAAGCACAGTCGTGTCCACCCGAAGGGCGAAGGGGATGGAGCCAATGAGTTTTGTAGGCATGGGCTTCTCGATGCCATGGTGGAAGGGCATGTGTTTGTCGCGGGAGGCTTCGACCGATACGCCGTCCAGGGTCACCTTATCGACACCGGCGGTTATCCGGTTGGAAACGGACGACAATTGCAGTCCGGAGAGCGTCAATGCCCGTCCCCCGACGGTTATAAAATCCATCTGCCAGCGGGATCGTCGGAAAGTCTCGTCACGGCTATTATTGGGCAATACGCTGAAATCCGTGAGCCGGAGGCGATTCGCGGCGGGATCCCAGGAGCAACCTGCCGCGCGGGCGGTGATCTTTTTTGTGGCAAGCGTCAGGTCCGCCGTATAGATGTATATTTTTTCCAGCCAATGGTTTAAGTCGTTTATTGCCACTGTGGAATGCCCGGACATGGGGAGGGAACCGGACCCAGGGAGAGAAAAGGCCTGGTCGTGAAACGCGCCGGATATTCCTTTTGCCTGGAACGTCATCGAATCGCTCCGGATAGCGAGGTCGGTTTCCTGCCAGGAGAGGTTGATCGATGAAGAGAGGGAAGGCATCAATTGCTTCGGACTTGCTTCGATTGTCAGCAGGCCGCGGGCGGTCAGCGTGTTTTTCCCAATCACCCCCGTGTACTCAAAGGCGGCGTTTGAAACATTCACCCTTATGACGGTCAGCAGCCCGGGATCGCTGGAATGCAAATCGGCGTTGATGGCAATGAGCGGCACCAGCAAAATGACATGGTTCCCCTTGCCGGAGAGTTCCATACGCAGGTCTTTGGCGGAAGCACCGCTTTCGGTGTCGAATTGTACCTGCCGGATGTCTACCCTACCCTGCTTTGTATCGAGACCAAGCCCGTGCGCTATAACATTGGCGTGGTCCCAGACGAAAGTATGTTCCGATGGCCGGATTCCGGTGACGTGGAGCCGGTCTATCCCGAAATGCAGCGCTCCGTATGCGTTTGGCTGATCAAAGGCGATACTGTCCACGTCCAATACGGAGATGCGGATGGCCGGAAGCGGCTTTTTGGCCGCCACACCAATGGCTGCCGAACCAGTCCCTGCCGGTCCGGTGGCCGCCGCACCAAAACCCGCCGGACCATAAGCCGTTGAGTCCCTTTTTGGTGCATGGACGGTCAGGCTGCCAAGGTGCAAAGAGTCGATTTGGATGACTTTCGTCCTTTGATAGCGATCCCAGTCCAGTACGTCCCAGGAGATGTTATTGCCGTCGATCTGCCAGCCCTTGTCCGTGCGAAGGTGGAAATGTTCCCCAATGCTACGCCGACCCAAGCCATTGAAATCATAGTGCTCCACTTCCGCGCGCAGGCCCGGAGCGACCAGTTCCAACTTGTCGATACGCCAGTCGGGGATGGCATGTTTGATGTCTACGAGGCTATCGCTGATAAAGAATTTGTTGAGCAGGATATGGGCACTGAGACCGGTAAAGATCGCGGTCACGGGGACCCGGCCGGTATGGATATAGCTGACCGATCCATGGACAAGATCGAAGTCCCGGGTGTCGATGAGTTCCCGGATATTGTGCAGCGTATGATAGAACAGGGCTATTTTCTTTGCATCGACGGCCTGACGGCGTTGCTGACCTGCCGTATCAACCTCCCTGTTGTCGGACATCCGGATCTGTGGCGCCATCAATTGCGCAGCGGAGGCGCGGATATGTTTGCGCAGGAGGTCGGGAATGCTGATATCTTTTACCAGCAGGGCGGGCGCCGTGAATACGACCTGCTTTGGAAGCCCCATCCGGGTCGGACCGTAGTTGACCTCCTTGAACAAGGCGTCATTTCCGTGGAGCTCGAATGCGCCGATGGTGAGTCTGTACAAGCTGTCGCGGGTTAGGAATTGGATGTTGCTGAGATCCATCCTGATGCTGTCCGTAGAAAGGGGCGAAGGTTTCGAGGGGTCCACCCGGAGATTATAGATCCTGAGGTTGGCGCTCCGGGTGGCAACATTATCCGAATGTCCCGCTTTGTTCTGCACCAGGACGCGGCCTCCCATCACTTCGACGAATTGGATGTTGATCCATTTGAACATGGTTTCGCGCACGGCGCCACCGATGGAGTCCGTGTTGTGGTTTGCCGCTGTATCCCCCGGAATGGAAAGCACGGGGTTTTGACAAATGAGGGTATCGAGGAGCAGCTGCGATTGCTGGTAGATGGCAGGCAGATGACGCGAATTGAAAAAGAAGCGGTCCGCTCTGAGGCGAAAGACCCTGCCCGTGCCGGCGATCTTTTGACGGAAGAAAAAAGAATCCAGTTCGAAGCGTTGTTCCCGGCTGTCAAAAGACAGGTGGCCGAAGTCGATCATCTGTCCCCCCTGGGGCAGTACCCAATGCTGCGGGCCCAGGGAAAGGGAAACCTTGTCGGAGCCGAGGAAGTGGTTGTCCTGACCGTTGAGACTGGCAAAATTCGACACGGCCAGGTCGATGTGCTCGCCATGCAGTGGCATGGAACTGCCGGGTTCGATCACGGTATATGAGGCATCTTTGAGGGAGAAAGCATGCACATTGAGGTGTACAAGCGTCTTCCCCAGGGCATCCAGGATATCCGAAGTGCGAAATTCGGTATGAGGCCGGCCCGTCATTGGTGTGCCGAACCGCAGCTCGATCACCGGAGCAATGATGGCAACGCTGTCGACTAGCAGCTTTTTATCAACGATCAGGGCCTTCCAGGAAGCCAGTGAAAAATAGATTTCCGAAACGCGCACTTTACACGATATGCCGGTTGTGCTATCATGGCCATCAAGCAGAGCGTCCTTGAGCGTGATCGTTCCCTTCCATAGGGAAATGCCCGCGTCGGTGGCATCGAACGTAAAACGGCCCTTCGATTCGCGCGCCACCAGGTACCTTACACTTTCTTTGAACCGGTAGTGCATAAAGAACCAAAGCGGAACGAGAACCGCCAGCAGGCCAAAGACCGGTATCAGTCCCAGCAACAAAATGCGCTTTTTGAAACCGGTGGAACGTCTCATAAAATTGTAAATTTATAGTAAGTTTTCGGGCCGAATGGCCATGAGGGGTATATCTCCATTGCCAAATCCAATCATTCCTTGTACATTTTGCCTATTTTTAGTTCAACTCAAGCTGCGATCAACCTATGATGAATAAATCCTTTCTGAACAGCTCCCGAAATATCGTGGAGGCCATATTGGTTGTCATCCTGCTGGTAAGCCTGATGCTCGCGCTCTACGATGTGCTGAAGGTCTTCTTTGGTGTGCTGACCTTTGCCCTGATCTTCTCGGTGAGCTTTGCCGTCCCATTCGAATGGCTTTGCCGCCTGCTGGGGAACCGGCGGACCCTGGCGGCTTTTGTATACACATTGATCCTGGTCACCATCGTCGCCCTTCCGCTGGTCTTTATCATCTCGGCATTGAGACATCATGTAAAAGACGCCCTTTCCCTGATGAATGATATCCGCACCAAGGGGCTGCCGCCGCTTCCGCGGTGGATATCCAACCTGCCCCTGGTGGGTGAAGATATCAGTTCCTTTTGGGAGCAGCTGCAAAGTAGTCCGAGGGAGACGATCGCGGCGCATAGTGAACCGATCAAGATGGCGATGCGGCACGTGCTTTCCAGCGGAGCCGGGATCGTGGGTACCGCGCTCCAGTTCGTGACCGGCATCATCATCTCCGCCTTCTTCCTGGTCGCTGGCGAAAAAGCGCTGGCGCCCATAAAATCGACTATGCAACATCTGTTGGGAAAACGGGATGGTCTTTCCTTGCTGAAGGCTACCGCCCAAGCGATAAAAAGCGTCTCGATCGGAGTCATCGGAACCGCGTTTATCGCTTCGATCATCTCCTGGATCGGGTTGCTGATCGCGGGCGTCCACTATGCGGTATTACTGGCCGCACTTATCTTTTTTCTGGTACTGATCCAACTGGGGCCTTTGCTGGTATGGGTCCCCCTCGTGATCTGGACTGCCAGTCAGGGACACACCGGAATGACTATCTTTCTGATCATATACGGCATCCTGTTATTGATAATCGACGCCCTTTTAAAGCCGGTGCTGCTGGCAAAGAGCGGCGGCAAAATGCCTTTCCTCGTCCTTTTTCTTGGTGTCGTGGGAGGGCTTGCTGCCTGGGGTTTTACCGGGATGTTCAAAGGCGCGATCATCCTGGCGGTGTTCTATACGCTTTTTAACAGTTGGCTGGAAAAAAGCAATGTCGCCCCACACCAATAAGACATTCCGGCTAAATATGCAAGCTATTCGATTCCAAGCGACCAATCGTCTGTCCTGAACGGGGCCAGCGGGAGCCCTTCTTTTCCAACAATGTTGCCGATGCCGGAATTGTCGAATTGATAGCGGACCGCCACGGGTTTTTTTACGGCAGCGGCCGAGACGATTATTTTGTTCCCCTCTATGTGGCCCTGGGCGGGCCAGAAGATCTTATCGTCTCCGGCGATAAGCAATTCCTCCGCCGCCTTGCCTTTTAGCATCAGGCCGGTGGGTGCGTCGGAGCAGGTAATGATGACCTTGTCCCCTTTTATCTCCATGTTCTGGAAGGCGGGGTTTTTATACGTGATCCCCTGTTGATGATAGGTATCGGCGAGGGCCCAATTGGCCAGGCGAAGGCCGACGTCATGTTTATCTTTGGGATGGATATCCGCCGTATCCGAGACGAGATCGCTGATGACGACCATGCCGGTATTTTGCACGCGGGTCACACGGGATTCCTGTTCACGGACGGCGGCGCCCTGATATTGTACTCCGTACTTGTAAGGAGCGATCTGCACCAGGTAAAACGGTAATGGCAGGGCCCAGGCCTGGCGCCAGGAAGCGATCATGGTTGAGAGGAGTCGCTCATAAGTAAGCGGTGCGATGGTATTGCCCTCCCCCTGATACCAGAGCGCACCGGCCACGGCGAAATTGACGATCGGCGCGATCATACCATTGTAACAAGAACCCGATCTGTAAGGCCAGCCATCCTTGGGCTGTTGTTTTGCTTCGGCCGCTTTCAGCTGCTCGTCGCCTTCGATAAGGGCGGCCGGCGTCCAGTCTTCGGCGTTCGTGCCGCCCCAGGCTACTTCGACCAGACCGATGGGAACATGTAGTGCGTTGTTCAGTTTTTTCCCAAAGAAATACGCCACTGCGCTGAACTGTTTGAGCGTGGCGGAGTCGCAATTGGTCCAATTGCCTAAGCAATTGTCCTGGGGAGATGCGGAAGTGGTCCTGGGCACGTGGAAGAAGCGGATATTGCTATTGAAGCAATTGGGCAGTTCCACCCGTATATCGGGCAGGCCCAATTTTGCACTGTACAGTCCCCAGGCTTCGCACATCTCCATATTAGATTGTCCCGAGCAGACCCAGACCTCACCGATAAGGATATTGTTCAGCACGATACTATTCTCTCCTTTGATGGAAATGGTATAGGGGCCGCCGGCCTTTGGCGTCGAAATGGCTACCTTCCAATTCCCGTCACGGGTGCCGACTAGCGAATCGGTCTTTTGATCCCAGGAGGTGACGACGGCTATGCGTTCTCCGGCCTCGCACCAGCCCCACAAGGTCACCTTTGCATTCTGCTGCAGGACCATATTGTCGGAGAGGATATTGGGCAACCGGACATTGGCATTGCAGCACAGAGCCAGCGAAAACAGCAGGGAAAGCATGCAAAGTTTTCTCATAGCAAGACTTTTACAGCCTAAATGTATTACAATTGCAGAAGATAAAAAATACGCCATGAACTCAAAATTTTCTTTGTGGGTCGTTTTATTGCTGTTCTGTGGCAGGAGCTATGGCCAGCTTCGCGATTCGGTGATCAATAAGATCGTCAGCGAAGAGACCGGCCATTCGCAGCTGCAACCGCTGGCGCACGAGTTATTCGACAGGATCGGGCCGAGACTGGTCGGCACGCCGCAGATGGACAAGGCCAACGAATGGGCCGTGTCGAAATATACGGATTGGGGTATCACGGCCCGGAATGAAAAATGGGGAGAATGGCGGGGTTGGGAAAGGGGTGTTTCGCATATCGATATGGTCTATCCGCGGGTAAGGACTCTGGAGGGCACGCAACTGGCATGGAGCCCCGGCATGGGCGACAAAACGGTCGTCGCCGACGTTATCATTCTACCGGATCTCACGGATTCCGTCGCCTTTCAGCAGTGGCTGCCTGCTGTCAAGGGAAAGTTCGTGCTTATCTCCATGCTGCAACCGACAGGCCGTCCCGATTACAACTGGCAGGAGTTCGCGACAAAGGAAAGTTTTGACAAAATGAAAAAGGAGAGAACAGAGCAGCAGGAGGGCTGGGCCAACCGCATCAAGAAAACCGGCTATACCAACAAGACCCTCCCTGTAGCCCTGGAAAAAGCAGGCGCCGCGGGG
>Ga0302326_10012184_pt1 | contig 18381 bp, 18 predicted proteins | sample Palsa_T0_3_FD_202264 | JGI IMG/M metagenome (GOLD analysis project Ga0302326, IMG submission 202264) | Peat permafrost microbial communities from Stordalen Mire near Abisko, Sweden - Palsa_T0_3 | ecosystem: Environmental > Terrestrial > Soil > Palsa > Peat permafrost | place: Sweden: Abisko...
CGGCGCGTATAGCATGAGATAGTCAGGGGAGGATTTGGCGAAAGTGAACGTCCGCTCGGTGATTTGCTTCTGCTTGCCCATCCTGCTGGGCACGTTTTCCGCAGTGGGAGAAGCCGCGGAGCCGGCCGCCCCCGCGGAAACCCCGGCCGCATCCGGCGCGCAAACAACACTGCCGCCTGTGCGCGCGAAGGCCCTGAGCGACTGGTCGTATGCGCTGGCCATCGATACGGCAAGCCGGGGCGCACCGCTGGTCACCATGTATAACCTGCGTTACAACGACGTCTTTGGGCCTTCGCCGAAAGCCCCCCGAATGGGATCTGGCGGATGACGAACATTTCGACGCCCGAGCTTTCAAGAGAAGCCGGCTACGTTTACGCCCAACGTCAACGTCGTCTACGGTTCGGTTTTCTCGACCTCGGTCCGCAACCGGTCGTTCTGTCGTTGCCGGATTCCGGCGGGCGCTACTATAGGTCGACGTGTGCGATATGTGGACCAACGCGTTCGCCTATGCCGCCGGGGCGGCGAATGGCTATCGTGGCGGAACGTACGCGCTGGTCGGGCCGGGCTGGAGCGGAACGTTGCCGCCCGGAGTCCGGCGTATCGATGCCCCGACTCGCTGGGTGCTGATTCAGCCTCGCGTGCACGTGAGGGGACAGGCGGATCTCGCCGCGGCCCGCGCGCTTCTCGACGGCATCACCACGCAAAGTTTGGCCGAATTTCTCGGGAAGCCCGCGCCGCCCGGGCCGGTCTACGACGATCCGGCTCCGCTTTACCTCGACAAGTCCGCGTCGGCGAGCGCGCTCGACTTCCTGAATCCGTCGCAGTTTTGGGAAATACTATCGCGCGCGATGAACGAGAATCCGCCGCCCGAGGATCAGATCGCGGCTTTGCTTCCGATGTTTAAACCTCTGGGTCTCGAGCTCGGAAAGCAATGGGACGCTTCGCAGGTGAACCCGCTGGTTCTGGCCGCTATGGATCGAGCGGCGGCCGCCATTGGGCCTCTTCTCGCGACGCTTCCGGCAGGCCATGTCGCGAACGGCTGGATCGTGCCGCCGCCGTCGATCGGCAACTTTGGAACTGATTATCAAACGCGGGCGGTCGTCGGGCGCATTGGGCTGACGGCGGATACGCCCCGCGAAGCGTTCTATATCTGCGCCGTGTCCGACAACGCCGGCCGGCCGCTAAGCGGGGCCAATCGCTATGCCATGACGCTGCATGAAAATCCACCCTTTGCGCCGCCCGGGTTTTGGTCGCTGACCATGTACGATGCGGCGAGCAACTACACGGTCCCGAATTCAGGCGGACGCTACACGTTGGGCAGCGATGACTCCTTAACGACGAGCGCCGGCGGGACCATCACCATCTACACCCAGCACGACAGCCCGGGCGAAGCTCTCGTCTCAAATTGGCTGCCGTCGGCCGCCGGACCGTTCTATCTGATCCTGAGATCCTACGCACCCGGCCCTGCGATGGTCGAAGCGCTGTCGAATCCGCGGGCGTATTCCCTGCCGGGCATCCAACTCGCGCCGTAATTTCGCACCCAAACGTCACCACGCGGCATCGACGCAAAGCACGATCAGCGAAGAAAAAAGCGCTCCTTGTTCAGGTGCGCTTTTCTCTTTCGCGGCGGGAAGCTCTTATTCTGGGATTTTGAGGTGCTCGCCCGGGACGACGACGGCGCTCGACTTGCCGTTGACGGCGAGGATGCGGTCGATCGTGTCTTGGACGTTGGCGCCGCCCGCGGTGTAACGATCGGCGATCGTCCAAAGGTTCTCGCCGTGGCGGACGGTGACGTTCGCGAAATGTTGCGGGCCGGCAGCGTAGAGGCGGGACTGCGACAAGGCCGGGAACGCGACGAGGGCGCCGAGCGCGGCCATGGCGATGGCGGGCATCAGGGTGATCCGCTTCCGGTTCGGCGAGTACATCATTTTTCTCCCAGAGCCCATATATTGGGCCAAACGCCTGTTCGTCCACCACATTCTACCAATTGGGCTGTGGATATGTCAAGGATTTCTCGAACATATGTTTGCATAGCGTGGGCCTCTTGTGCTATCCTCTTCCCAATTGCGGCGCGCTCGTGCGCCGTTGCCGATAGGAGAGCTTATGGCAGAGCGTGCCCCGACGGAGCGTCAAGCGCGCATCCTCGAGGTGATTCGCGATTTCACGGAACAGCGCGGCTACCCGCCCTCGGTCCGTGAGATCGGTGAACGCGTCGGTCTTTCGTCCTCGTCCACCGTTCAATCGCACCTGAAGTCGCTCGAAAAGCGCGGCCTCGTCCATCGCGATCCCACCAAGCCCCGGGCCCTGATTACCAGAGGCGCGGCCAGCTCCGCGAATTTCCCGCCCACCGTGATTCCCGATGTGGGCGTCATGCCGATCGTCGGTAAGGTCGCCGCCGGCGTCCCGATCACGGCCGCCGAGAACCTCGAAGGCGAGTTCGTGTTGCCGGCGGAGTTTGCGCGCAAGGATGGGACGTTCATGCTGCGCGTCCAGGGCGAGTCGATGATCGAGGCGGCCATTCTCGATGGCGATCTCATCGTCGTCGCGCCGCAGCCCGATGCGGCCAACGGCGAGATCGTGGTGGCCATGGTCGATGGTGAAGCTACGGTGAAGCGGTTCTTCCGCGAAAGCGGCCGCGTGCGTCTGCAACCCGAGAACGCGCGGATGGCGCCGATCTACGCGCACGACGTCACGATCCTCGGCAAAGTAACGGCGGTCTTTCGGAAGCTCTAGGGTCGCTGCGATTTCGGGCTAAATCGGAGCGACCCTAACATCGAGAGAGGGCGAAGGTCGAGCGGGCGACTAAGATGTCGCTCCGTGCCTTCGAAAAATCGGGGCGGCATGCCCCCCGATCTCGCCCAACCCTACGGCCGGCGGAACGTTTGAAGCTGCGGGATCGAATCGTACCCGCCATCCGCGCCTTCGCCGAGTCGCGGCAGATGGTGGCGATTCAAAAGGCGCTGCCGATCAGTTTCATCGGTCTCTTTGTCGGGCTTGCGATCTTCATGTCGACGCAGCCGGAGCCGACGCTCCTGTTGCGTTTTTCCCATTCGTTCACGGCAGCATTCGGCATCATGTCGATGATGCTCGTCGTCGTGCTCTCGTTCGACCTGGCGAAAGGGCGCGAGCTTTCGCCCGCATTTCCGACCGCCGTCGCGTTCATCGCGTTCGTGCTGTCGCTGCCGTTCGAGCGCTCCACCTCGTTTGCGACATTGATGAAGACGCTCGGTTCGAGCGGCTTGTTCCTCGCGATCGGAATCGCCCTCGTGACGGACGCCCTGTTGGCCCAGGGCCGGCGCCGCCTCGGAAGGAGCCTGGGCTCCGGCGTCGGAGCGCTGCTCATCGTCGGCTTCGCCGCCGTTCTGATGCTGCTGCACGTCTCCCTGACGAGCGCTCTCAACACCGCGATCGCGCCGCTCGGCACGCTCGGCGATAGCCTCACCGCGCTCTTGATCCTGACCCTGCTCGAAACGTTGCTCTGGACGATCGGCATCCACGGCCCGGCCTTGCTCGCACCCGTCGTGTTGCCGGTGTATATCAACCTGCAACTGCAGAATCAGGAAGCCTTCGCCCACGGGCAGGCGTTGCCGCACATCGTCACCGTCTCGATGTTTCTGTTCGTCTTTCCGGGAGGCGCGGGCGCTACGTTGCCGCTCGTGCTCCTGCTCACGCGCAGCAAGGTGAAACGTATTCGCACGGTCGCGCTCGCAACGCTTTTGCCCTCCCTCGCCAACGCGAACGAGCCATTGATGTTCGGTTTGCCTCTCGTTCTCAATCCCGTGCTCGGCGTGCCGTTCGTCGTGACGCCGCTCGTGCTCGCCGTCGTTTCGTGGTGGGCGATGAACGTGGGCCTGGTCGCGCGCACCATCTATTACGTGCCCTCGGCGATTCCGATTCCGATCGGAGCATTCGTGGCCACGGGCGATTGGCGATCCGTCCTGTTAATGCTGCTCAACATAGCCATCGGCGCAGCCATCTACGCGCCGTTCGTTGCGATCTACGAACGCCACGAGCGTGCGCGCGTTCGTGCCGCCGCGAGCGCCGCGTGATCGATGCCCTGCTCGAACGCTTTGCATTTTCGGGCACGCTCGCAAGCGCGGCCCGCCGCGCGTTCGCGCGCGTCGATCCGAACGCGCACGCGGCCGTGCGGGCGGCCGTGCATGCTAGCGTCCTGCGCGCGTTCTACGATGAAGGCATCGCGGAGAGCGATCTGGCGGGCTCCGCCGGATACGGCTACGACGATTCCGCGCGGCTGCGCTACGAATCGCTGCTGGCGCGTCTTTTCGGCACGGAGCGCGCGTTCGCGCGCTTGTCGCTCGTGAGCGGAACCCAAGCGATCGTCACGACGCTCGACGCGTGTCTGCCGCACGGCGGACGGTTGATCGCCGCGGCCGGCCGGCCGTACGACACGCTGCGCAACGCGATCGTCGACGCGCCCTATTCGCTCGTGTCACGCGGCGCTCACTATCGAGAAATCGCACTCGACGAGCGTGGCCGGCCGAACCTCCCCTCCCTCGCGGATGCGTGCGCGGAAGGCGTCGACGTGGTGTTCGTGCAGCGCTCGCGGGGCTACGCGGCGCGCGCGTCGCTCTCCGCGCAGGCCTGCGGCGAGATCGCGAGCGTCGTGCATCGGAGCGCGCCCGAAGCGTTCGTGCTGGTCGATAACTGCTATGGCGAACTCGTCGAGGCCACCGAGCCGACCCACCACGGCGTCGATGCCGTCATGGGCTCGCTCATAAAGAATCTCGGCGGCGCGCTCGCCCCTGGCGGCGGGTATGTCGCGGGCCGGGCCGACGTGATCGAGCGCGTGGCCGCACGGCACTTCGCGCCCGGCCTTGGAACCGGGGTTGGCCCAACCCTCGGCCACGGCCGTGCTCTCGTCCAGGGGCTGTTCGGGGCTCCGCTCGCCGTTTCCGAATGTTTGGCCGGTCTCGATCTCGCCGCCGCCCTGTTCGTCGAACTCGCGCAGGACTCCAAGAGCGGATTTTTCGGCACCGTCGATCCGCAACCGGGCGATGCTCGGTTCGATATCGTACAGTCCGTCCGGCTCGGTTCGCACGATCGGCTGTCCGCGTTCGCGCGCGGGTTACAGCGTGCGATGCCGCTCAACGCTCGCTTTGCGCCCGAACCCGGCACCGTGCCGGGGTATCGCGATCCCGTCATCATGTCGGGCGGTGCGTTCGTGCCCGGCGCGACGATCGAGCTGTCGTGCGACGCGCCGCTGCGCGAGCCTTACGAAGTCTACCTCCAGGGCGGCACGAGCCGCCACCACGTCCTCCTCGGCGCATTGTTCGCGGCGGCCGAACTCGAGCGGTAGCCCGCGGGCATGGTTGCCCTCCGAGAGAGGTCGCGAAGTCCCGTCAGTAAAGAAAGCAATTGAGCGCGCCCGTAGAACGGCAGTAGGAATGGAGTTTGAAGTCCGTCCGTGAGCGAACAAAACGAGACCATCGCCAAGAGTAGTATTCCGTACCGGCGGCGCTACGTGCGCGTCGCGGTTCGTTCGGGCATCGCCTACACGGTCGATGGGCAGAGCGAAACGAGGATGGCGCAAGCGAGCGACCTCGGCGGCGGTGGAATCCGCGTGTCGACGGACGAGGACTTGCCGCTCGGCAGCGTGCTGCTGCTGCGCTTCGCGTTGCCGGCTGCGGAACGCGAAGTCGTGGTTCGCGGGCGCATCGTGCTTTCGTTTTACAACGCGGAGGAAAAGCGGTTTCTCCACGGCGTCGCCTTCACGCAGATCGACCCGCGCGACCAGGAAGAAATCATAAAATATGTCGCGGCCGAGATCCAGCGTCTCGCTGTCGAAGACGATGCCGCGAGCGCGGACAAAAAGGGAGAGGGCGCGGCCGAGTAGCCGCCCCGGGCAGCTGCGGGTTAACCGCCCGGCCGCCCGCTTCCCATGAAGCCATAAAAAAAGTAACGGTTGCCGTCGCCCGTTTCGATGACGATGCGCGTGTCTTGCAGTTCGGCCTTGGCAATGGTCTTGCCGGCCAGCTCGTCGAGCACCCAGCGGGTCTGCTCGAACTCGGCCTCGCGCAACGCGTCGGGGTCGATATCCTGGAGGTCGATGTCCTCCAGGGCTTTCAAAAGCTGATCCAAGGACTCGGGACCCGGTGGATCGGTCTCTATTGCCATCGCCCCCTTTCTTCGCGCTCGCGCGTGTCGGCACCTGATCATCTGTGCGACGGATAATCTCCTTTCACCGGGGAAGTTAGGCCCGCCTGGGGTAAGCTTTGAACGGCATGTATATCCTCGAGGTTCTGAGCGGCCCGCATGATGGGAAAACCTGGCCCTTCGAGCACGAGATCACGATCGGTCGCGACGACGCCGTTGCGGGAGCGTGCATCACGCTCGACCGGTACATCTCGCGGCGCCACGCCGTGGTGCGCGCCGACGGCGAACGCCTGCTGCTGGCCGACCTCGAAAGCCGCAACGGAACCCGGCTGGTCGGAGATGCAAGTGTGACGACCGATACAGTTCTCGAGCCGGGCGTTCGCTTCATCATCGGACGCACTTTGCTGCGCGTGCGGGCCGCGGAGTAGCGAACGTGCACATCGTTCGGACCCCAGGGTCCGCGCGGGCGATCGCGCGGACCCTGAAGCGACCGGTCGGGTTCGTTCCGACGATGGGGGCACTCCACGCCGGTCATTTATCGCTCGTACGTCGCGCGCGTTCCGAAAATGCATCGGTGATCGCATCGATTTTCGTGAACCCGACGCAGTTCGCGCCGGGCGAAGATTTCGACAAATATCCGCGCGCGTTTGAGCGCGACGTGGAGGCGCTCGAACAAGAAGGCGTGGACCTCGTATACGCGCCGGCGGTCGAACGAATGTATCCGCGTGGTTTCTCCGCTTCGATCGACGTCGGAACGCTCGGCAAGGTGCTCGAGGGTGAGCGCCGGCCGGGGCATTTCGCGGGCGTCGCAACGGTCGTTGCGAAACTGTTGAGCGCGCTCGAACCCACCTCGATGTATTTGGGACAGAAGGACGTTCAGCAAACGGCGGTGTTGCGCGCGGTGGTCCGCGATCTCGATATGGCGACCAACGTCGTCGTCGTGCCGACCGTGCGCGAACCGGACGGGCTCGCGCTCTCGAGTCGCAACGTGTATCTCTCCCCGGCGCAGCGCGCCGCGGCGCCGAGCCTCTATCGAGCGCTGCAAGCGATCGTCGCGGCGGTCGCCGGCGGCGAAACGGACGCCGCACGCGCCTGCGCCGCCGGCGCCGCGCTGCTCGAAACGCCGCTCGCCTGGGACTATCTTGCGATCGTCGATCCGGCCACGTTCTCCGCACTCGAGACGGTCGCCGGCGCCGCCGTCGTCGTAGCCGTCGTGCGCGCCGGTGCGACGCGTTTGCTCGACAATCTGCCGATCGTTCCAGCGAACGGCGTCGACCCGATTCTCACGCCCGCCAGGCCTCTGCTCAAACCGGCCGGTTCGCGCGGCGCGCGGTGAGTTCGCCTTCGGGCGATCGCCCGCGCCGGATTCTGCTCGGCGTGACCGGAGGCATCGCGGCGTACAAGGCTGCGGCGCTTTGCAGCGCCCTCGTGCAGCGTGGCGACGACGTCGACGTCGTGATGACCGAGAGCGCGCGGCGTTTCATCGGCGAGCTAACCTTCGCGGCGTTGACCCGGCGCCCGGTGCTGACGTCGCTCTGGGACGCGCCCGAATCCATCCCGCACATCGCGCTCGCGCGCAACGCCGATGCGATCGCGATCGTGCCGGCGACGGCGCACGTGATCGCCAAACTCGCGCTCGGAATCGCGGACGATCTGCTCGGGAACATCGCGCTCGCGGCCCGCGTTCCCATCGTCGTCGCGCCCGCGATGAACGGCGCCATGTACGAGCATCCCGCAACGCAGGAGCATCTGCGGACGCTCGCCGCGCGTGGGGTGACGATCGTCGAACCGGGGGTCGGTTTTCTCGCCGAACGCGAAGCGGGCATGGGCCGCCTCGCGGACCAAGAAGCGATCGTCGCGGCGCTCGATGCGGTCCTCGGGCGGCGTGCCGAGCTCGCCGGCGAACGCATCCTCATCACGGCGGGGCCGACGCGCGAAACGATCGATCCCGTGCGCTTCATTTCCAATGCGTCGACCGGAACGATGGGGATCGAACTCGCGCGCGAAGCGCTCGCCCGCGGCGCGAGCGTCGACCTCGTGCTCGGACCGACGCTGCTGGAACCGCCCTCCGGAGCCCATGTGGTCCGCGTGACGAGTGCGAACGAGATGCGCGCGGCCGTGATGGCCTGCGCGGCGGGCGCGGATATCGCGGTTGCAACCGCCGCCGTGGCCGATTGGCGCCCGGTGCACCGTTTCGAGCGCAAACTCAAGAAGGACGAGATCGCGGATTCGCTCGCGCTCGAGCGCACCCCCGATATACTTGCCGAACTCGGTGCCCGCAAGAACGGCACCTTTCTCGTCGGGTTCGCGGCGGAAACCGAAGACGGCGAAGCGCACGCGCGCGCGAAACTCGAACGCAAACATCTCGACGCGATCGCGCTCAACGACGTTACCGCCGGCGGCTTTGGAACGGGCGACAACGAGCTTGTCGTGCTGTTCCCGGGCGGCGGGCGCGAGGCGCTCGGCCGCGCTTCGAAGCGCGAGCTTGCGCGGCGGCTGTGGGACTCGTTGTTGCGCGCGCGCGCCGCACGTGCTTGAGCGACGATGCTGCTCGCCATCGACGTCGGCAACTCGGATACGAAGCTCGGCCTCTTCGAGAAAGGAGGCGGCCCGCTCGTGCGCACGTGGCGCATCGAAACCGCGCGCCGCCGGACCTCCGATGAATTCGGCGTGCTCGCCCTCGCGCTCTTTCGCTCCTCGGGCATGGCCGATGCCGAAGTGAGCGCGGTTGCGATCTCGAGCGTCGTTCCGCAAGCGGACGAATCGCTCTCCGCCGCAATGCGCACCTACTTCCGCCGCGAGCCGCAGTTTTTTGCCGCCGCCACGCAAACGATCATCGAGGTAACGACCGAACGACCCAAAGAACTCGGCTCCGATTTGCTCGCCGGGGCTATCGCAGCGAAAGCCGCATACGGGTCGCCTTCGATCGTGGTGGGATTCGGCACGGCGACCACGTTCGGCGCCGTGTCGCGCGACGGGGAGTTCGTCGGCGCGGCGATCGCACCCGGCATCCGCATCTCGATCGACGCGCTGGTGGAACGCACGGCGAAGTTGCCGCAGGTCGCGCTCGATGCGCCGGCCGGCCCGATCGGGCGCGATACGGTGACCGCGTTGCAAGCCGGGATCGTCTACGGCTTCGTGGGACAGGCGGAGGCCTTGATCGGACGGATGCGGCACGCGATCGGTGAAGATGCGCGCGTCGTCGCGACGGGCGGTCTCGCGGACGTCGTGGCACGGCACACCGATGCGATCGATGCCGTCGACCCGCACCTCGTCCTGAAAGGGCTGGCACTCTGGTACGCATCCTCGCCGTACTGATTGCCTGCGCGTTCGCGACCGCGCTCTGCGCGTGTCCGCCGGCGCGGGCAGCGAGTGCGGGCGGCATTTCCGCTCTGGATATCATCGAACTCGAGATCGGCTACACGACGATCCTCGCGCGCTATTACAAGCCGGTCGCTCCGCGCAGGCTCGTTGATGGAGCGCGTACGGGAATCGCGGCGGAGCTGACGTCGCGGCACATCGATGCGGACCTGCCGCTCACGCCGGCGCACGTCGATCTCTACGGCGGCGGCGATCTGATCGACGCGCTCGTGTTGCGCACGCTCGCGCGATACGGAAACCGCGTCGACGGGCACCGCCTCGTCCAGGCAGTCCTGGCCGGAGAACTCGGCGCGTTGCACGATCCCTACTCGGTCTTGTTTTTCCCACAGCAGTTTACAAAGTTCAACGCGTTTCTTGGGAACGGGAAGATCGGCGGTATCGGCGCGATCTTGGATTTCGATGAGAAGAGCGGGTTCGCGTCGATCGAGCGCGTGGTTTCCGGAGGGCCCGCGGAAGCGGCGGGTTTGCGCGCCGGCGATACGATCGTCGCAATCGACGGCCGCAGCATGCAGGGCATCGCAGGCAGCGATCTGCGCGATGCGCTACGCGGGAAGATCGGCTCGACCGTGCACGTTGCAATTCGGCGCGGAGAAGTCGTGACGCCGTATGCGATCGTGCGCGCGGAAATTCACGATCTCGAGGTGACGCAGCGGCAGTTCGGCTCGGTCGGATACCTCGGACTCTCGCGTTTCGGAGATCGCGCCGGCGAGGAAATCGCGGCGGATCTGCACGATTTGGAATCGCACGGAGCGACGGCGTTCGTGCTCGACCTGCGCGGCAACGGCGGCGGCTACGGTGACGAGGCCACCGCGGTTGCGTCCTCATTCATCGCCGCGGGACCGATCTTCACGACCCGCGAGCGCAACGGCGCGACAACGGTCTCGCGCGCAGCGGGAAAAGCGGCGTTCGACCTTCCGCTCGCGGTGCTCGTCGACGGCGATACCGCATCCGCAGCCGAAATCGTGGCGGGCGCGATCCAAGACGACCGCGCCGGCACGATCGTGGGCGAGCGAACGTTCGGAAAGGGTTTGGTGCAGTCGGTCTATCCGCTGCCGGACGGCAGCGCGTTCAAGTTGACCACCGCCCGGTACACGACCCCGAAGGGTCGCGATATCGACCACCTCGGAATCATTCCGGACATCGTGTTCGCAGAGCCCAGCGGTGCTGTGCCCGGCGACCCCGCGACCGATCCGCAATTGGCACAAGCGATTGCAACGGTGTCGTCCGATCGGACCTCGGCGCCGGCGCCTCCACCGTCGTCGCCTTCCGCCGCAGGATCGCCGGTCCCGATCGAGAGCGGATCGCCGAAAGCGTAGCAGACGGATCAGATCCGTCCGAGTGGAAGCCCCTGCCACGTTATGAAAATATGCGGCGCGCTGCCATCGGCGCAGGGCGAGCGCCGGGCCGCCCGGGGGTGGACCGCAGCCTGTGGTATACTTCGTGGTTGTGGAACGCCAAGTTCGGCCGCTCGTCATCGGCTCGCACGAAATCTGGCCGCCCGTCGTCCTTGCGCCGATGTCGGGTGTCACGAATCGCACCCTCCGGGCGCTCTACAAGCCGTTCGGATTCGGGCTGACCGTCACCGAGTTCGTGTCCTCGAACGCGCTCCAGCACGGGAATAAGCGCACGATGGAAATGATCGATCAGCACGGCGTCGAGAAGCCCGTTTCCACGCAGCTGTGGGGGAACGATCCCGTGCTGATGGCGCAGGCCGCGCGTATCGTGCGCGAGTGCGGCGCGGATATCGTGGATATCAACTTCGGGTGCCCCGCGCCCAAGGTCGTGAAGACCGAAGGCGGAAGCGCGTGCCTGCGCGACGTTGCGCGCTGCGAGGCGATCATGAAGGCCGTCGTCGATGCGGTCGATTGCCCCGTCACCGTGAAGATGCGGCTCGGTTGGACGGAAACCGATCTCGTGTACGGCGAGGTAGCGCGGCGCGCGGAAGCGGTCGGCGTGCGCGCCTTGACGCTGCACGCGCGCACCGCGAAACAATTCTACAAGGGCAGCGCCGACTGGTCGCACATCGCCGCTCTCAAGGCCGCCGTGAACATACCGGTGATCGGCAACGGCGATCTCGCCGATGCGCGCGACGCGTTCGCGAAGATGCGCACGAGCGGCGTCGACGGCATCATGCTCGGGCGCGCGGTGCTCGGGAATCCGTGGCTCGTCGGCGCGGTGCGCGATCTGCTCGAAGGCCGCGAGGCCACGGCTTATCCGGAAGCACCCGAACGTCTGCGATTCGCCGTGCACCACTATCGCACGATGGTCGACGAGTGGGGCGAAGCGCGCGCCGTGCCGCAGATGCGCAAGCACCTCGGCTACTACCTCAAAGGTTTCTACGGTGCGAGCGAGCTGCGCGAACGGCTGATGCGCACCGAAACTGCCGCCGAAACGCTCGCGATCGTTGAGGCGACAATCGAGCGGCTCGAAGCGCGAGAGGTGGTCGCGGCGTGACCCATCCGGACCTCGGGGCCGTCACACCGCAAGACCTCTACGACGAGACCTACGAAAACTATCGCCTGTTCGTCAACCCCCCGCTCGCGCGGGTGATGAAACTCTCGGGGTCTCCCGTCGCCGTGCGCGCGAGCGGCACGACGATTTGGGACCACACGGGGAAAGCGTATCTCGATTTCGCCGGCGGCTACGGCGTGTTCACGCTCGGCCACGCGCATCCGCGCGTCGTAGCGGCGGTGCGCGCCCAACTCGACGCGATGGCGCTCTCGGGCAAGATGATGTTCGATCCGCTGGCCGGCCGGCTCGCGCGCGCGATCGCGGAGATTGCGCCCGGTGACCTGACGATTTCGTTCTTCGCCAACAGCGGTGCAGAAGCGGTCGAAGGCGCGCTCAAGTTGGCGCGCGCCGCGACCGGCCGCGCAAAGATCGTCTCGACCGCGGGCGCCTATCACGGCAAGACCTTCGGCGCGCTTGCGGTGAGCGGACGCGACGCGTACAAGGCGCCGTTCGGCCCGTTGCTCGCGGACGTCGTGCACGTGCCGTACGGCGATGCGGATGTGCTCGCTCCGGCACTCGTCGATGCGGCGGCGTTTATCGCGGAACCCGTGCAAGGTGAAGGTGGCGTCGTCGTCCCTCCGCTCGGATATTTGCGACGGGCGCGAGAACTCTGCACGGAGTACGGCGCGCTGCTGATCGTCGATGAGATCCAAACGGGCCTCGGACGCTGCGGAATGCTCTTTGCGTGCGAACGCGACGGTGTCGTGCCCGACGTGATGACGCTCGCGAAGGGCCTTTCCGGCGGCGTGATGCCGATCGGGGCATACGTGGCGCGCCCCTCCGTGTGGAACGCAGCGTACGCGAAGAATCCGCTCGTGCACACCTCCACGTTCGGCGGAAGCCCGCTGGCGTGCGCCGCCGCGCTTGCGGCGCTCGACGTGCTGCGCGACGAGGGCCTCGTCCAAAACGCGCGCGCGCGCGGCGATCAGTTGCTTGCGGGCGCGCGCACGATCGCGGCCGAATATCCGAGCGTCGTGCGCGACGTGCGCGGCCTCGGTCTGCTGGCAGGCGTCGAGCTGCGCAACGAAGGGTACGCCGGAACGATCGTACCGGAGATGCTCCGCGCCGGCGTCACGACGGCCTGGACCCTCAACCAGCAACGCGTGATCCGGCTCGAGCCCCCGCTCATCGTCACCGCGGAAGAAATCGCGCGCGGGCTCGCAGCTTTGCGTGGCGCGATCCACGCGGCACACGAGCGCCTCGGCGCGCTTCCCGATACGAGCGGCACGTAGTGCCCTTCGTCGAAGTCGAGATCGTTGTCGACGCTCCCGCGCGCGACGTCTACGAACTCGCTAAGGATCAGGAACGCTTCCCCGAGTTCATGCCGGACGTGGAACTCGTGACGACCCTCGAGCGGCACCCCGGCCGCACGATCTCCCGCTGGAAGACGCTCGTGGAAGACGCGCCGATCGAATGGATCGAAGAAGACATCTTCGACGATGCCGCCCTGCGCGTCGACTACCGGCTGCTCGAAGGCGACCTCGATACGTTCCAGGGTTCCTGGACCTTCGAAGAACGCGACGGCCGCACGCACGTGAAGCTCGACGTGGAATACGATTTCGGCGTGCCGACGCTCGCGGAACTGATCGGGCCGACCCTGCATCGGAAAGTTCAAGAAAACAGCGAGATGATGCTCGCCGCGCTCAAACGCGAAGCGGAGAGCGTGGCCGAGGAACGCCGAACCGCGTAGCTTCGCAGCCGAACCCAGGCTTGACGTCCGGTCGAGGTTTCCCGCATACTGTTTCCAGGATGCGGGATTAGGAGGCGGAATGATGAAGCGGTCGATCGAATTGCGAAAACGGAAGGCCGGGAAAAATGGCGTTGTAGCGACGCTTGGGATGCCGGAGGGCCAGATCGTTACCGTTGCTCGCGTCGACGAACGGACGGAACTCGTCTCGCTCGAGCCGGAAGATCGGGTCCGCGAGATGGTCGCGAGTCTCAAGCGCTCTCGTCAAGGAGGGCGGCATGCTCTATTGGCGGAGCGCTTGAGCGGGCAGTTGCGCGAAGGGCCGTTCCCGCCGGCGCAGGTTTCGAGCCCGGAGGCCGATGTGGCGACGACGCCCGTCGAGGCGGAGCTTTTCGGTTCTCGCGCAGAAAACCGCCGTCGGTTCTGAGAGGTGGCGTGGTTCGACGACGAAGCCGATTACTACGAGGCGGCAGCGGGACCGTTACGTCAAGGCGACCTCGTCCTCGCGCCGACGATCTCGATCGAGCCGGGTGGTGGCGAATCGGCCGGCGTAGCGCCGGCGGAACTCGGAGCGGAGCGCCTCGTCGTACTCTGGTCGGCGATCACGAGCACGTTGCCTGAGGCGCCATCCATTGCTGCCCGAATCCGGTGGGATCTGGCGATGGTGCTCCCTCACGATTGTGCCCTGGAGAAAGAGTTCAACGAACGGGCTGCCCAGCTCATTGCTGCGGGCGCGAGCGAGGATGGCGCCATCGCAGAAGCCAGTGCCGATTCGCGCCTCGATCGTCACATAGCGGTCGCACCAATTCGAGGGTATGAAGACGCCCATCTCGAGCGCCGGCAAGGGATCCGGAATGGCCAGCGGCTTGGCACTTTTCCCGTTGTGGCGAGCGCACGCTACCTGATCGAGCCCGGCTGGGTTGATCTGGACGCGCCGACGACCGTGGCACGCAGCCTCTTTGCGCCGGCCATGCGGGTCGCGGCCCTTTCGTCCCAAGCCGTCAACTACTTGCGGGCGGCTTTAGCGAAGCATTGGGCCCATCGCGACCTTTCGCGCGCCGAGGAACTGTCGCGTACGATCGGCCGTACGATCGTCGCGGTGCACGCCGCTCCGATGCCGAAAGATCGCCTGCGCGCCGACCTCGTCCTCGATGATGCTGCCACCATCACGCTCGAGGGATCGCGCAAGCCTGCGGCACCCGCGCGCTCAACGCGGCGCACGGTGTGATCGGCAATCGGACCGCCACGTGGCGTCGCGATCTGAAATCCGCCGTGGGGAGAGAAAAACGCTCCGGACCAAACGTGATAATCAGAAACTGAATTGGAAGGGGCATAAGCTCAAGGAGCGCGCAGGCCTCGGTCGTTCTTCCTAAGCGATCACGTTGCTAGAAGCGAACGTCGTCGTTCGTTATCGCGTTGCTTCCTTCGCGCGCTAGAAGAACCCGTGCGATAGTGTCCCATGTTTTTTGAATCGGCGGACAAGCGCCGCTAAGATACTTGTCCTGGTAAGCGCAGCCGATTCGTGGAGGTCGACGAACGGCGAGAACTTTGAGCGGACGGCAAGTTGTGCTTCGAGTGAGGGCGGCTCTGTGTAGCCTTCCTCCATCCCAATACATACGATCTCCGCGCGTGGATTGCCGTAGCCGATGAACTCGAGAAGAGCGTCGCGATCGATCGGCGTCTCCAGGTACGGAATCTGTCGCGAAATCCAATGACGATGGACCAGAATAGCTTCGAATGTCATGCAGCGTCAGGCGTCGGAAAATCACTTCACTATGATGTTCGGCAAGTATCCGCGAGCAGACCTCAAAATTGGCGGGGTTTGCCGCCTAAGGCGGGAACCGCGGCAGCATGTGCGTTGCCAAAATCGCCCTCGCGTTTGCCGTATCGCTTCTCTTCTTTGCGAGTGTGGACTCGGCCACGATGGCCGCCTCTCCGACCGGCATCGGAGTCACCCGCGCGACGCTCCCCAACGGCCTTCAGATCGTCGTGTTGCGCGATCGGCTTGCGCCCGTGGTGACGACGTGGCTTAACGTGGAGGCGGGTTCCGACGACGAGCCGTACACCGGCCTCGCGCACGCGCAGGAGCACATGTTCTATCGTGGGAGTCGCACGCTGAGCGGTGCCGCGGCGGACCAGATCGCTGGGTTCACGGGCGATCAGGATAACGCGGATACACAGTCTGAGATCACGCAGTTCTTTCACCTCGTGCCTTCCGCCGATCTCGATCTCGCGCTGCAACTCGATCGCGGACGTTTTCACGGCTTGCTCGATGCGCAGAGCGATTGGAGCGAGGAGCGCGGTGCGATCGAGCAAGAGGTGACGCGCGACAACAGTGATGCAAATTACCGGCTGTACGTGAAGCTCGTGCACCACATCATGGCAGGCACGCCGTACGCGGACGAAGGGCTCGGTACGCTCGAAAGTTTCGGCAAGCAGATCAACGCGCCGCAATTGCAGAGCTTCTATGCTACCTGGTACCACCCGAACAACGCGATCTACGTGATCGCGGGCGACGTCGATCCGCAGGCCGCGATCGCTGCCGTGCGGCGCTATCTCGGCGATATCCCTTCCGTCGCGGTGCCGGCTCACCGGGCGGGATCGCTGGCGCCGCTGACGCCCGCGACCTTTACGGACACGAGCGATCAGAGTTCGACCGAAGCGATGATCGCCTACCGGTTTCCCGGGTACGACGACCCCGAGTATGCGGCATCGGTCGTGCTCGGCGATGTCCTCAATAGCCAGCGCAGCGATCTCTTTGGGCTGGTCGCGTCGGGCAAGGCGCAGGCCGTGGAAGCCGATGTCAACCAGTGGCCGAAAGGCGGCTTCGTCCAGCTGATTTCGCACGTGGCGGTCACGACGAAGCCCCAGGCGGCCATCGCCGATCTCGAAGGCGTCGTTGCGAAATATCGCGCGGGCGGAGTACCCGACGACCTCGTTGAGGCGGCGAAGCTGCGTGAGATCGTGAAGGACCGCACCGCTGCTTCTTCCGTTTTGAATCTCGCCGGGACGTGGAGCGAAGCGCTCGCCGTCGAGCACCGCAGTCCCGAGGACGATGTGGCGGCGATCGCGCGGGTGACGTCCGCGCGAGTCAATGCTTTGCTGCGCACGTACTTCTCGGCCGCGACCGTCAATACGGCGTATGCCGTCCCCAAGAACGGCGGCGCGGTCGGTGCGGGCGGGAGCGGCGGTGGCGAAGAGCAGGCGAAGAAGGCGACCGCGAAAATCGAGCCGTTGCCGGCGTGGGCGGAAGCGGCGCTGCGCCATCTCGCCCCGCCGGACCGCACGATTGCTCCGGTATCGTTCACGCTTCCAAACGGTTTGCGCGTCGTCGTGCAGGAGGAACACGCGAGCCCGTTCGTCGCCGTGGCGGGCACGATCAATCACGACGCCGGCCTCGAAGAACCTGCCGGGAAGAGCGGCGTGCAAAGCGTGCTCGAAGAACTCTTGCCGTACGGCACGACTACGTATTCTCGGCTGGCATATCAGACCCAGATCGACAGCATCGCCGCCACGGTGACGAACGGCTTCGCGTTCTCGCTCGACGTGCCGAGCGCGAACTTCACGCGCGCCATGCAGCTACTCGCGGACGGCGAGTTGCATCCGGCGTTCGATGCGAAATCGTTCGGCATCGTCAAATCGGAACGCGTCGATGCGCTGACGGGCGACGCGACGAATCCCGACCATTTGGCGGCCGTCGCTTCGGCGGACGCGCTCTATCCGGCGGCCGATCCGGCACGCAGGTTCGCGACGCCCGATAGCGTCAAGACGCTCACGCCGGACGACGTCAAAGCGGCATACGCCATGGCCTTCCGGCCCGATCTGACGACGATTGCGATCGTCGGCGACCTCACGCCCGCAAGCGCGCGCACGGTTGTCGAGCGGTGGTTCGGTGCCTGGCGGAGTGCAGGCGCGCGGCCCACGGTCTTTCCATCCGCCGTCGCGGATAACGTGCAGGCCAAAGCCGACATCCCCGCGACGGGGCGCCTGCAAGATACCGTCCAGCTCGACGAGACGCTCCCGCTCGCTCTCGACGATCCCGACCGCGCATCACTCGAGGTCGCGAACACGGTGCTCAGCGGAGATTTCTCCTCGATCCTCATCCGCGACATGCGCGTCACGACGGGCTACGTGTACTTCGTGGGCAGCACGCTCAACGCGGGGAAGATGCGCTCGGACTTCAATGTGACCTACGGCTGCGCGCCGGAGAACTTCTCGAAAGCGCAGGCCGTTCTCGAACGCGATTTGCACCGCTTGCAGGTCGAGCCGCTCGATCGGGAACGCTTGTCGCGCAGCCAATCGCACTTGGTGAGTCTCGTGGTACTGCAAGCCGCGAGTTACGACGGGCTCGCGCAACGCCTCGTATTCAACGCTTCACTGGGGTTCGCGCCGGACCACGACTACGCGCTCGCGAGCGACGAACTCGCCGCCACGCCGCTCACGGTGCGCTTGGCGATGGCGCGTTGGATTCGTCCGAACGGCTTCGTGCGGATCGTCGAAGGCCCCGCGCCGAAGTAAGTCCCGCGGGCGTGTCGAGCGTTAGCGCTTGCCGCGCAGCGCGCTCGCGCGTACGGCAATCGAAGCGAGTGCGTAGAGCGCCACCAGGATATACGCCGCGAGCACGATCCGTGTCGTGACGTCGATGATGCCGTGGTGGATCTCGCTTATCTTCTCGATGATCCCGGCCA
>Ga0302326_10012185_pt1 | contig 18380 bp, 13 predicted proteins | sample Palsa_T0_3_FD_202264 | JGI IMG/M metagenome (GOLD analysis project Ga0302326, IMG submission 202264) | Peat permafrost microbial communities from Stordalen Mire near Abisko, Sweden - Palsa_T0_3 | ecosystem: Environmental > Terrestrial > Soil > Palsa > Peat permafrost | place: Sweden: Abisko...
TGACCCCTAGGCTGTGCTCGCCTCCACGCTGTGCGGCGCCAAACTGATCTTCCGTATGGAGTCGAACTGAGTCGTGCTTCTTGGCATCAGCGAATGCGATTTACGGCAACGACCAGAAGGTCAAGACAGGCTATTGCGGCTTCGCGTACTCGCATTTCGCTCGCTTCAGCAGGGAAATGCGAGAGTCGGCGGCGAACAACGAGTCACCGAACCTTCACCCCGTATTTCTGTGTAAACGGTGGAACGATACCGTTCAACCGCAGGTACTCGACAAGCTGTCCGTAGTGGTCGGTGATGTGCCAGACAGCAACGACAGAGATGCCGAGTTTGGTGTTCGGTCCGGCATAACGACCTTCGACACGGTCGAGCGCATTGCTTGCCGTGAGCGTGGCCAGGACGCGATTTGAGTAGTCGAAGGAGTCCTTGAGATACTTGATCAGCTCGGCTTTGGTTTTCGCTGGATCGTGCCCACCCTTTTCGCAGTCCTCGGGCGGTTTCTTGCCCTCAAACTCATTGAAGAAAGCGAACTGAGCACAGGCGACGTGCTTTACTTGTTCCCCGAAGCTGCGGACGCCGTCGAAGTTGCCGACTGTGGGGATGTAAGAATACTTGTCTTCTGGCATGGCTTCAGCGAGGCCGATAAAATTTCCTTCTACGAACTGGAGCGTACCGCTGATGCTTTCCGCGATGGACTTTGGAATGTCATCCGGCTGGGCGGCTTTCTTGGTTGCTGAGTTCTGTGGCGTTCCAGATTTCCCGACAGCAGAGAGGGTGATGCCACACATGATGAGAAGGGTAGCAACATGAAAAAGGCTCATTCTTTGTCTCCGGTATTCGAAAAGGATACGTGAGCCACGGAGGGAAGTCGAACGCTACGTGCGGACTCTCAGGTCGGGTGCTACTGGGTCTGAGTCTGCGGATCAACAGGGCCTTGATGCGCTTCGCCGCTCCGACTAAACGCTAGCAAGGAGGATTCGATGGGCGGTGAACCACTTTCCGTCGATGGCGTTCGGCAGGCAAAGGTCGCCTTGTTACAAGCTGGAAGGGCAATAAGCCTACGCGAAGAGGAGGTGATAGAATGGGTTCGCCTAACCGAATCACTTTCTCGTGCGGGACGAACTCTTGACGAAATGGCATCTCCCGTAATTAACTGAAAACAAAGGCTTGGGCGCGTAGCTCAATTGGCAGAGCAACTGACTCTTAATCAGTAGGTTGGAGGTTCGATTCCTCCCGCGCTCACCATCTTTTCAATCACTTACCGGTTGTCTTTAGACTCATTTTTCCAGGTGTGCCGTAAAGTGTGCCGTAGCCGCATCCGACTAGGCGCCTACTGGCGGCACGCCTGGCTGCGTGTCGTTCAAAGCCGAGCGGACAATATCGAGCTCTGGGTGTTGGTATTTCATGGCCGTTTTTACCATCTGCGGGACCATCGGCCAGCGCCTGGGACGGCAAGCGTTTCCACAGTAACCATCAGGCTCCAATTGGGGTTTACATCGGGCGTCGGATCGCCGGGATTAGTGGCGGTTTTCGCGTTGTAACTTGATCCGTTGTAGCTGACGACGTCATAAGCCGCATAGCTGACCGTGTTGTCGAATGCCGCACGGAAGTTGAACCCAGTTCCAGCCGCGCCTTGCGGGCCGGCGACTCCTTGCAGACCTTGTGCGCCGGTCAGTCCCATCGGTCCGAGCGGGCCTTGTGCACCCTGCAGTCCGGTTGCGCCTTGTAAGCCGGTTGCTCCCGTTGGGCCGACCGCTCCGGCTACGCCCTGTGGACCTTGCGGTCCCGCCGGTCCAATCGGTCCCTGCGGTCCGGTGCCGCCGTTGAAAGCGATCTCTAACTCCGGCCCGTTGCCCGTCAGCAAGCTTTCCTTCGAGTCAAACGAGAAACTGCCATTCGATCCGCTGGTCAGCGCCAGGGCTACGCCGTTATTTGGAACCGTTCCGTTCACCCAGCTCTGCGCCAGCGCGGTGATATCAATTAACAGAAACTGATTCCAACTCACGGTCGTGATCGACACCCCAGTTCCGTTGGTGACCGAGAGGCCCAGCGGCGGCGGCGGCGTGTTGTAGGTGAGCGTGTTCTCGGCCCAACTGCTGTTGAGTTGGTAGACGTCGAACGTGCCGTTTTTTGCAACCGCGTCCACGTAGGCGCAACGTCGCCTTCGAAATACTGGATCCAGCCGGAATGCCGGCGAGGTTGAAGCGCACGTAGCTGGTGGTCCCCGAACCGACCACTAGAGCGATGGTCGACCCATAGTTGGTCTTGGGAGTCGAACTGCTGACAAAAGTGTCGGCGCTGGGTGGGGCCTGCGCGAGGAGCGGCTGGACAACCAGGGTGACCAGCAACAGACACCAGAAACCGATCCGGATTGGGCGACGTGCGCAAGGCTGGGACATGATTTTTTCCTCTAGTTGAATTCTCTGGCGCGATGGATTCTGCAACTTAGGTTCTGCGTGCATGAACGATCCTCGGGCTGCGCCGAATCGCAAGGCCCCGCCTCACGCCGACTTCGAGGATTGACTTACGAACCCGGAGGCGTAATCTGCGACCGAGTGCAAGCGAACCCCAAATTTCTCCGAGTTGGCCGCTGCCTCCGCCACTGTGTCTCCTTTCGCGTAGGACAGCATGAGGGCGGCGAACGTCTTCTGCAGCGCGTCGGAGGAACTGTGCTGAATTTCGAGCGCCTCAAGTGGGACAGAATTCAAGTCAAACTTCGTTCGCAACTTGCTTTCAAAAACGCTGACGGCTTCGAGTTGAGATAGAGGTTGCGGTCCGCCGATTTCGACAATCTGGTCGATCGAAATCTCCTTCTCGACCGCGGCGACGGCGAAGTCGGCAACGTCGCGAGCCGACACGTAACTAATCTTTTTCATCCCAGAACCATAAATGCGAGCGACTGAATTGATAGGGTCGAAGCCGACCGCCGGCGAGAGCCACATCTCCATGAAGTACGACGGACGAAGGATTACTGCCCACATCGCGCTATTCAAGAGGAGGCTTTCGCAAGATCGCTTGGCGGTTTCGAGTGGCGAATCGCAACGAACATTTCCGGAATAAGAGGTGTAGACAAACTTCTTGACACCCGCTTTTTCCGCCGCCTGGACAAGCGACGACACTCCGTCGTGATCGACGCGAAGCAAACCATTCTCATGACACTGCGGCATCGACGTCGCCGTACAAACTACGGCTTCGATTCCGGTGCAAGCACTCGCCAATGTTTCAGGGCGCGTAAGATCGCCGTCGACAACATCAACTCTGCCTTCGAACTGTGATCCTCGGGGATGCGCTCGGCCGCCACGCACGAGTACTCGCGTCTGGTGCCCTCGCGCACAAAGTGCCTGAGCAACTTGGCCCCCTACGAAACCCGTGGCTCCAACCACTAGAACTTTCATGCGCAACCTCCTGGGATACTGCCGTGCATTCGCGCTTGCTGTGAACCGCATCGCTGGGCACTTGAAGCTAGCTGCCGACCTGGAGTCTGCCCGGGAAAGCCGGGAAGATCAATTTGCACGGGATGAGTAAATCCTTAGTTTTTGCTGAGCGGGCCCAAGGTACTGGTAGACAAGGGTTTAGTTAAAAAGTGCATCCTGCACATCCAAAGCGAGCTACCGCCGGTTGCCCTGCATGTGGCGCTTCTCTCAAATCAGCGAGACTTAGGCTGTGGGGGAATCACTGGTCGTGCCAGTGGAAGAGCTTATGCGTGATCTTCCACTCGCCGTTCCACTTGAGCAAGGTGAATACGTCGGACGCTCGGGCATTGGCGCCAGCCAACTTGCCTGACCAGTGTTGAACTTCTAGATGAACGACGGAAATGCTCTCGATGATCTCGATGCGTGCGAAGCGAGGATTGATATTCGGTGCCGGGCCGTTCTCGGTGACCCACTTGAAAACGTGCTCAACGGAGCCACTATATTCGACTCCTTGACAGTAACCGGAGATGGTTGCGGAAGGATGAAAAGCGTGGCGCATGAGATCTCCGTCGCCGGCGCGGGCGCCCGCGATATAGCAGTGCATGGTACGCGTGATCGCGTCGTGTTCGACGAGGTAGGCGTTGGAGGCTGATTTGACCGCAGGGAGGCTCTCGCCTTCATCGATCGAGATTTCGCTGGGACACTTGGTGCGTAAACGGCTCCAAGCCTCTATCTCATGCCTGTAGGCGAAGACGGTGTCCTGCTTTTCGTGCTCGCGGCGATGGACGGGAAGTCCCTCGCTCGCTTCCCAGCGCCGGACGGTGCGCTCGCTGCGGTCCAGGTAGCCAGCGATCTGCTTCCACGATTCCAGAGTTTTCTGAGGGGTATTCCGCACAGACATTCCCAAGACCCCCGCGGGGAAGACTATACCAGAGGGCGCGGCATCAAGTTGAGGTCTCATGCGTGCCAGTGAAACGCTTTCTGGATAATGGTCCAACCACTTGGCATTTTGAGAAGCGTGAACAGATCGGACATGCGGGCGTCCGAACCGGCCAGCTTACCGGACCAGCCGGCAACCTCAAGACGAACCACCGCGATGGAACCGAGGATGTCGACACTAACCACACGGGGCTCAATCTTGGAAGCGGGACCATTCTTGTCAATCCAGTCGAAGAGGAACGGAGTTCCGATGGCGAGTTGTTCCCCAGCGTAGCCGAAGAATGAGGCGTCAGGGTGGAAGGCAGGGCGCATCAGCTCGCTTTTACCTTGTTTGCTTCCGTCAATATACATCTGCATGGTCTTGACGATTCCGTCATATTCAGTGAGGTATTCGCTCTTGGTCATGCGGGAGACAGTAGGATCGGAGAGTGCTGGGCGTCAACAGCCAAACGTGGCCAAAGTCGGTCGGCCAGTTCTCAACGAGTGCAATCGCCCGGATTTGCACCAACTGAGAAGTTCCAGCATCGCGAATGAACTGAAGAACTCTCTCCTCTTGGCTGGCCCACGGTGACTGTGTAATCAGCCGCTGACCGCTGTCGGTAGCCAAAGCCATAGTTTTCGTTGAGCAGGCCCAAGGGACTGGTAGACACGGGTTTAGGCAAAAGGAGATGATGGTCCGGCTCTGATATTTTTGCCAGATAGCGCTCATAAGCGGGAAATGAAGGATAGGGATCGGATGGCATCAAGCGGAATAATTCGGTTTGGGCCTTTTCAGTTCGATCTCGCCTCTGGCGAGCTGCGGCGGTCGAATCAACGTGTCAAGCTCGCCCCGCAGCCATCCAATCTTCTGATCCTGCTTGCTGACCGCGCCGGTCATTTAGTGACCAGAGAAGACATCCAACAGCGGCTTTGGGGCGCGGACACTTACGTGGATTTCGAACAGGGTCTAAATTTTTCCATTCGCCAGATACGAACGGCGCTGGGCGATGACGCTGAGCATCCACAGTTCATTGAGACTTTACCGCGCCGGGGATACAGGTTCATTGCTCGCGTAGGCAGGCATTCGTCGACAGTTATAGAGTCGCTGGCAGTGCTGCCCTTTGAGAATACGAGCGGAGACGCGGGGTCGCAGTTTTTGGTCGACGGTTTAACCGAGAGCATCATCTATCGTCTGACGCGAATCCAGGAATTGAGCGTAATCCCTCGCGGTACCGTCTTTCGCCATAGCAGGCTGGACAAAGACCCGTACGAGATCGGTCAGGAGCTGCAAGTGCGAGCGGTAGTCACCGGCAGAGTGCGGCAGACCGGCGACGATTTGATCCTCGCTGTAGAACTCATTGACGTGGACAACCGTAACCAAATATGGGGACAACGCTACCGCAGAAAGATGACCGACATTTTCGAGATGCAAGAGGATATCGCCAATCAGATCTGCGAGAAACTGCGGATCGAATTGAGCGCCAGCGGTCAGAATCGATTCGGAAAACGGGATACTGAGAATATCGAGGCTTATCAGCTGTATCTGAAGGGCCGGTTCTTCTGGAACAAAAGGACAGAGCAGGCAATCAAGAAGGCGATTGGGTACTTCAATGAAGCTATCGAACGAGACCCTGCTTATGCGTCCGCCTATGCCGCAATTGCAGACGCATATATCCCACTCGGATATTACACATACTTGGCGCCCGGGGACGCCTTCCCGAAAGCAAGATCGGCTGCTTCGAAAGCGCTCGCAATTGATAAGTCACTAGCCGATGCTCACGGTGTTCTGGGTACGGTTGCGTTTTTGCATGAATGGCGCTCGTCGCAGGCAGAGCGCGAATTCCAACTGGCGATAGAGTTCAGTCCCAATGTACCCCGGCTTCGGCAGATCTATGCGGAGTACCTTGCGAGCTTAGGTCGCTTCGATGAGGCACACCTCGAAATGGATAAGGCGCTCGAACTGGACGCCCTCTCCGTACCCTTAAATTATGTTGCCGGCCTTCCGTATTACTACCGTCGCAATTATGGCAAAGCAATCGAATGTTGTGGGAGAGCCCTAGACCTCGACCCAAATTTCTATCCAGCCCATCACCTCCTGGGCCTCGCCTACTTGCAGGAAGGGCGATTCTCCGATGCCATCAACGAACTCCAGGAAGCAAATAGGATTTCCTTAGCCACGCCGTTTGTACTGGGAGCACTCGGTACCGCTTATGCTCTTGCCGGCAAGTGTGATGAGGCGACCGACGTTCTCAACCAATTGGAGCTTAGCGCGTCCCAAAGATACGTCTCGCCATATTTCATAAGCACCATTCTCACCGGGCTAGGCCAAACAGAGCGTGCTCTCGAAAGTCTGCACCAGGCTCATGAACTCCGATGCTGCCGGATGGCATGGCTTAGTGTGGATCCACTCTTGGACAAACGTCGTCACGAATCTCGCTTCGAGGCTCTCATTCAACGCGTTAAACTCCACGATTGACGGTCTTTCGCCGACTAGTTCGAGGCGAGGGTGGTAGGGGAGTGGACGGCGCCGGGTACGCTGATGAATAAGGAATTCCCGAGAAGTATCGGGCTCGACAGTGAGCACATGCCGTCACATCAAAACCGGGAGGACATACTTGTCGCTCGAAATCATTTTTGCGCTTTGCTCTTGAGATCGACAGTTCTCCCAGTCTTCGTAGTCCTTGGTACAAAACACCGAAGTAGAAGGACGGTACAACCAAAGCCTGCTCCATCGTGTTCTCAGACGTTCCTTACAGGGCATTGCAGAGCGACCGCTGCCTTGTAATTACAACGTGATCCAGCGTTTTAGCGCCCTTTCACGGCGCAAACGCGGGTTCAAATCCCGCCGGGGACGCCAATTCAATGCCTTGGCAGGAGAACCTTCTACTTTCTGTTTACAAGACGATCGGAAATCATGGGGTCGGTGAACATTGATGATTGACGGTCGATCAGATCTATCGACATCATTCCTCGCGCATCCCTGACAATCGGGGAGTCGGTGCCCGTCAATGACCAATAGGGCGTCACTCGGGCACGATCCCGCGAGAAGCGTTGATATTGCTTGGGTGAGCACTTGTCTGTGTACCTGGAATAGATACTTTCAGGTTTGAGAGTTGAAGTCTACTTCAGTTTGGCGTATTCCGCTTTGGCTTGATTGAGGATCGGGATGCCGGGGTCCGCGTCTTTCCAAATGGCAAGGAAGTCTTGATATGCCGCTTTTGCTTTGATCTGATCTCCAGACTGTGCGTAAGCTCTTCCCAGTTGCAAGCGTGCCATCGCGCCTGCAGGGTCGCCGAAAACGAGGCCTCGGTGATTGAGAATTTTCTGGAATTCCATGGCGGCCTCGGCACCCTGGTGCGCGGCCAGATACGCCTTGCCGCGTACATAGGTAGGATAGAGAGTTCCGAAGAACGCAATGAAATCGATCCCCGGTACGGCCAACTCATAGGGAACGGCGACTTGCAGGAGTTCGACAGCTTTTCGAGGATCATTGTTTTTCAATGCGAGAAGCGCGCGAAGCGTTGGCATGTAATTGAACCGGACCGATGTATCTTCTGGGAACCGCCTTTCCAGATCGTTCGCCAGCATTTGGGAGCGGGAAGAATCCCCCGAGAGTGCCAGGGCAAAGGCAGCGCCGTACTCCACATCCCGGCCCTTTGAAAGATTGAGTGCTGCCATCACGCTTTGCCTTGCCGCAAGCGCATTCCCGAAAAAAGCCTCCCAAACCGCTACTCCCGTTTCGTATGTAGCCGCCCTTTCCCGCTGACCCGCCTGCTGAGCCAGATCAATGGCACGGCGCGACATCCTCCCCGCCAGACGCAACTGGCCAGAACGAGCCAACACGAGAGCCTCCGAGTGAGAAATCCAGTCCTCCGCTCCGGGCTTGCCTTTAGCGAGAGCAGTTTCCCGATCCATTCCCGTCTCATCATCTTTTAAGAATGCGATTTGGTATCGCAGGAGTAAAAGCTCAGGGATTTCGATTTTGCGCTCGGAGGCTCGCTGAAGGGTGTTCTGAGCATCCGTTAGGCGGTCCAGGTAAGAGTAGCTGTAAGCGAGATTGACATACCCGGGAGTGGAGTCCGGATCCAGCCCGATCGCTTTTTTTGCTTCTTCAACCGATTCTTCATAGTGGCCAGAGCCCTGGCAGATGAACCCCGACATCAAGCCGTGCGGAACGGAGTCACGAGGATAGGTTTGCGCCCACAATTCAAGGATCTGTTGCGCTTTTTCCAGGTTTCCCGTCACCTGTCGAGCATAGTTAGCTGTGATAAAGAACTTTTCCCGATCACTGGTGAACTCTCGCAACTGATAGGCCTTGCTCGTGCTCTCGGCGGACAGGGCAGACTCTCCGATATCGCTGTAAATGAGCCCCAGCTGCGCGTGCGCCATCGCGAACTTGGGGTCAATTTCAACGGCGCGTTCAAGATGGGGCACGGCGGGAACAAAACCAGTTGAGAAGGCCACCCTCATCCCTGTGCTGTAGGCTTTCAAGGCTTCGAGCGAGGTCGTGGTGGCTTCGGCGAGCGGAGTCGAGTGTTTTTCTACGCTGGAGAGCGATTCCCCAATGCGAGATCTGAACTTGCTGGCAATTTGACTGAGCGCATTAAGAACGTCTTCTTTCCTGGTCGATTGCGCCTGCTCATCATCGAGGGTATCTCCAGTGTCGCAATTCTTTGTTCGTAAGCCCAACACGTACTGGCTTCCCAGGTTTGCGATCGAGCCCTCCAGCACAGCACGACTTCCTGTTCGCTCGCAGATTTCCCGAGCCAACTCCGGAGTGAGCTGCGAATCCGCGGGCCGACCCATCAGTCGGAGCGTCTGCCGGATACGCTCATCGGAGATGAGGCTCAGGAAAGGCGACTGTTCAAGCTGTACAGCCATGCCTTGCCGCAGCGTCCCATCAAAGACGGAGTCTCCAGTTTTGTTATCGAAATCTGCCAGAACGATGGTGTCTCTCTCGGTCAGAGCAGGCAGGCGGCGAGAATAAACGAAGAAAATGCCGATGACGACGAGGATCATGAGGGCTACGAGGCCCGCAGCGATGGGGACGCGCCGGGGCCGAACCCTTGCAGCCGGAGATGCACTGGCAACTGCCTTTTGCCCAGGCTCCGTCTCCCGTTTGAGTTGCTTTAGATCAGAGCAGAGATCGGCGGCGTGCTCATAGCGGCGACTTCGCTCTTTTTCCAGGACCTTGGCGATGATTGTGTCTAGCGCAACAGGCAACTTCGGATTCACGCGGCTGGGCGTCTTTGGATTCTCGTTCAGGATGGCATTCATCAGCAGAACACGATTCTTGCCCACGAAGGGCCGGTGGCCTGTCGCCGTTTCGTAGAGCACCACACCCAGGGAGAACAGATCACTGCGAGCATCAACCTGTTCTCCGCGGACCTGCTCCGGAGACATGTAGGACATGGTGCCGGGGATGGTGCCTTCCTCGGTGAGCGAATCCTCTTCGGATTCGTCTTCTGGTACATCGCCCGCGACAACCTTGGCCAATCCAAAATCGAGAATCTTCACCCGTCCGGCGCCTACGATGAAAATGTTTCCAGGTTTGATGTCCCGGTGGATGATCCCCTTCGTGTGCGCGGCTTCCAAACCTTCCGATGTCTGAATGCCAATATCCACAAGTTCGTCGCCGGAGAGTGGCCCCTTGCGCAGGCGGTCTTGCAAGCTCTCCCCTTGCAGTAGTTCCATCACGATGACCGGCTTGCTATCGTGTTCTTCCACTTCATACAGGGTGCAGATGTTTGGGTGGTTCAGGGAGGAGGCCGCGCGGGCTTCGCGCTCGAACCGCTGTAAAGCTCGTTGATCACGGGCCAGATTCTCGGGCTGGAATTTCAAGGCAACGCGGCGTCTCAAGCGGATGTCTTCCGCTTCGTACACGGCACCCATCCCTCCGCCGCCAACTTTTCCAATCAAGCGATAGTGCGAAATGATCTGGCCGATCAATATCTTCTGAGAATCCGCGCTTCCGACTCGGACGACCGGACCCAGAAACCGATAACCTTTGCGAGGAATGGTTTCGATGTAGTGAGGGTTGTCGGCGTCGTCGCCCAAGGCATCGCGAAGCTTGCGAACGGCGACTCTCAGACTGCTGTCAAACTCGACAAAAGTGTTGTTCTCCCAAATGCGGCGGTGGAGATCCTCATGGGTCACCGGCTCTCCCGCACTTTCCAATAGCACGACTAAGAGCCGGAATGGCTGATCTTGGAGTTTGACGCGAACTCCCTGTTTGAGGAGTCCACCGGAGGCGGTGTTTACCTCGAACGGACCGAAGCGGTAGACGCTCGTGATGGAATCCGATTTCGACACCGCGTTCCGCCCCTCACGTTGAGAAAAGTGTATCACCCATCCCCCTAAAGTCAGTTCACGCGCAATTCTTATCTCCATTTGTCTGAGCCACTTAGCAGTTAACCAACGATTTACGACCAGTTTCTTTGACACTCGCGGGAGTTGGGTTTTTCCTAGCTGGCGTAGAGCGCAGTGAGCGCCTCCAACAAATTTGTCAAAAGGAGATCACGATGAAACTTCTCGCCGCAATCACTCTTCTCTGGGCACTTTCTGCAGGCCCAACCTTTTGTAACGCGCAGGAACAGGCAGGGACGAAGGGACAAACGCCAGAGTCCGCCCGCTATACCGTCACCGACCTTGGCACTCTGGGCGGGAGCTATAGCTATGGTTATGGCATTAACAATACAGGTGTGGTGTCCGGGGGAGCTGCGACCCAAGCCCAGACCGACGGCGTATCTCAAACCGCCTTTCTTTGGGATAGAGACCACTTCTTCAACCTCGGGACACTCGGCGGTGTCGCCTGCCCGGACTGCAGCAGTGAGGCAGGCGGCCCTAACGCGAAAGGCGAGTCCCCGATACTTTCTGAGACCTCCGAGCCAGCCTATATGGGTGAGGATTTTTGTGGGTTCGGTACTCACCGTCAGTGTCTTGGGGCCATCTGGAAAAATGGGAAGATGACCGCGCTTTCTACCTTGAGGGGAGGCCAAAACGGCCAGGCTTACTGGATCAACGATCCAGGTCAGGTAGTTGGATTCGCGGAGAATGGAACTATCGATCCAACTTGCGCATCCTCAGTCCCTTTTCAGGTTCTCCGTTTTGAAGCTGTGATATGGGGACCAAACGGCGATGTCCATGAACTTCATCCCCTGAAGGGCGACACCGTCGGATTTGCCTTCGGGATCAACGACAAGGGCCAAGCCGTTGGCGCGACAGGTGTGTGCTCGAACACCTCGCTGCCGCCTGTGCACCCGGCTGGCGCTCACGCCGTACTGTGGGAGAAAGACGGTACGCCCACTGATCTCGGCAGCCTGGCAGGTTTGGCGCCGAACGTCGCCGGTAGTGTCAATAACTTGGGTCAAGTGGTCGGAACGTCTCCGTTTTCCGATGGGACGATTCATACTTTCCTATGGACCAGAACCGCAGGCATGCAGGACATCGGCACGTTCCCAGGCGCCGTCGTGACCGTAGCGCCATGCTGTCACACCATCAATGGCAAGGGCCAAGTGGCCGGCTTTTCCATCGATGCAGTGGGGAACATGCGCGCGTTTCTCTGGCGCAACGGCGTGATGTCCGACCTCAACGCCCTCGTCCCGGACTCGCCGTTGTATCTGCTGGCTGCCAGCTCAATCAATGACGCTGGGGAAATCGCAGGGTATGGAGTGAACAGCGATGGCGATGTTCACGCTTTTCTGGCGACTCCCAGGAAGTGCGTGGACAGCGCCGAAAGTCTTTCGCACGCCTCGCAAGGCCCAAAGTTCCTTCCGGAGAATGTTCGCGAGCTGGTTCTGCAGCGGCTGGGCTTCGGCCGATTCGGAGTTGGGTTCATTGGGCCACACTAACTGATCGGAAGCCTAGCACTGGCCAATGTCCTAAGCAGTCAAGTAGGATGAGCCGCGATTAGGAGAGCAGGGATTTCTCCTGCTCTCTGTTCCGTTCTCTGTTCCGTGGGGGGAAGTTCAAGGCAAGCGTATTTGTTTACATGACGACTTGCTGGGTCTTGGTCGCAATCACCGTTGCCATTTTCGGCCCGCTGACCAAAGGGAGGACACTTGTTTAGCCGACGTGTGGATACGGAAGCACGACAACAGCGAAACGTCAGGGTCGTTGGGCGGCGCGCAGAGAGGCGCCACCTCGGATGACCCGATCTTTTCCAAGCCGCGAAAGGATTTCATTTGCCTCTTGGCGCGTCCTGGCGCTATTGGGGTTTGCCATCTTCATTAACTTCGTCGACCGGGGAAACCTATCCATCGCAGCTCCGCTGCTGAAAGATGAACTTCACCTCTCGGCTTCGCAGCTCGGCATTCTTCTCTCATCGTTCTTTTGGACCTACGCTCTCTGCGCGATCCCGGCGGGCACTCTGGTCGATCGCTTCGACCCCGGTTGGACCCTGGCCGTTGGTTTCTTACTCTGGTCTTGTGCCACATCCGCCACCGGACTCGTGCACAGCTTCGCCGTATTGCTTTCTCTGCGGCTGATCTTGGGTATGGCGGAGGCGGTGGCATTCCCGGCATACGCAACGATTCTCGCCCGACATTTCCGCGAGGATCAACGGGGCTTGGCTAACTCCGTCGGCTCCGTTGCCCAGGCCACAGGGCCGGCAGCTGCCACATTCGCAGGCGGATTGCTAATCGCCAGGTTGGGCTGGCGACCGTTTTTCGTCCTGCTCGGCTTGACCAGCCTTCTTTGGTTGATCCCGTGGCTCCGCTGGATGCCTCGAAGTGAGTCCAGTGTTTCGGCAAGGCCAAAGATAGCCTACGAAGGAATTGTTAAAGTGCTCAAGCAACCGTCTGCGTGGGGCATGTGCGGCGGACTTTTCTGCGGCAACTATGTCCTCTACCTGCTGCTCACATGGCTGCCGTTCTATCTCGTTCACGAGCGGCATTTTTCGTTGACAGCAACGGCAAAAATCGGAGGAGGCGCATTCTTGTGTAAAGCAGTTGCCGCGCTTGCGTCCGGCTGGCTTTCTGACATTTGGATTGCCGCCGGTGCAACGCCCACATTGGCGCGTAAGACGCTGCTCTGCTTCGGCACGGGGTTCTCGGGCGTTCTGCTCTTAATGGCCTCGGTTTCCGCGGACCGCCCGTGTGTGATCCTTTTACTGGCGGGCAGTGCGTGTATGGGACTTTGTACCCCGCAAGCCCACGCGGTCAATCAGTCTCTCGCGGGACCGCAACTTGCCGGTACCTGGATAAGCCTGGTTCTGTTCGTGGGCAACTTCTCTGGGATCATTGGCCCAACGGTTACCGGCTTTGTGGTGGATCGCACCGGACATTTTTTCTGGGCCTTCGCACTCACCGCGGGAATCGCGTGCGCCGGCGCAATCTCTTACGGGTTCTTCGTCGGCCCCGTGAAGCCAATCGAGTGGAATCGGCCTGTGTCAACCTAGGCTCGTAAATTTAGGCTATCGACAGTCATCTACAGGAGGCCAGTATGCTGACAAGGCGTCGGGAAGCGAAACGACCTATGAAGGTCGTCGCTATTCTGTCACTAAGCTTGTGTGCGTCGCTCTGGTTCGTCACAGGGTTGGCAGAGACTCTTCTTGCGGGTAGTGCCTATGCGCAATCTAGCGATGAACCGACTGGCTCGGATGCGAAAGCCTGCGCCGCTCTCGCCGGAGATGGCAAACTTCCATGGTCGGTGAACTCCGCCGGGTTCGTGCAACCGCCGTTCACCGCGTATGTCGCCGTCGGCCCACGCGATAGATGGAAAAGGGTGACAGTGTCTGTGCCGTTTTGTCGCGTCGTCGGGACGGTCAAGCCGACGCCCGAATCGGACATTCGGTTCGAGTTATGGTTGCCCCTGCGAGCGGATTGGAACGGCAAGTTCGAGGGAGTTGGCAGCGGCGCCTCACTAGGCACCATTCAGTACCCGGCGTTGATGCGAGCACTGGTACGAGGATATGCCACAGCCGCCACGGATAACGGCCATCAGTCCGAAAGCGGGTTCGATGAGAGTTGGGCGATTGGTCAACCGGAACGCGTTGTTGACTTCGGGTACCGCGCGGAGCACATGGTGACGCAAGCTGCGAAAATGCTAACCGAGCTCTTCTACGGACACGCGCCGCGGCACTCTTATTTTGTCGGATGCTCGCAGGGCGGTCATCACGCCCTGACGGAAGCCCAGCGTTTTCCGGAAGATTACGACGGCATCGTTGCGGGGTCACCGGTATACAGCTGGACGGGCGAAATGGCGGGCCAGGCCTGGAATGCACGCGCCTTACAACAGACAACAACAGGCGCGCTGCCAGTGCAAAAGCTCCAACTGCTCCAACAGTCAGTCACGAAGGCTTGCGGCGGAGCCGACGGCTTGCTCCACGATCCGCATCAATGCTCGTTTGATCCTGCTGCTCTTCGGTGCACTGCGGCCATTCCGAATTCGTGCTTGACGGACAGCGAGATCGAGGCGGTGCGGCGAATGTACCAGGGACCGAGAACCTCTACGGGCGTTCAAATTTATCCAGGCCTCTCTCTAGGCGGAGAGGCCCGATGGGAGCGACTCTGGGGAGATCCGAAGCGCCTTGGCGGCAGTTGGCAGGACTTCTATCGGTTCATGGTCTTCCAAAATCCCGTGTGGGAGCTCTCTACGATGGATTTCGACCGCGATCCGGCTCTGGCAAAAGAGAAACTTGGTAACATCCTCGACCCTGACGGTCCTGACCTTGCGGGATTCTCGGATCGCGGCGGGAAGATCATCGTTTATCACGGCTGGGCGGATGACATGGTGCCGTCGCAGGTCTCCACTGATTATTACGCGTCGGTGACGGCGAAGATCGGTCCCGAACCTGTGAAACACTTCTACCGCCTTTTGATGATTCCCGGCATGGGGCATTGTGGAGTGGGTTCTGGTGCGAATGTGCTTTTCCATTCTGAAGAGGCAGCCGCAGTACCGCTCGATCCTGATCGAGACATGTTGACGGCACTGGAGCAGTGGGTGGAGCAAGGTCGCGCGCCATCCAGCTTTGTTGCATCGCAATTGGATAAAGACGGAGCCATCGAGCGTACGCGATTGGCCTGCGCGTATCCAGGCATCGCGAAATATCGCGGCAGCGGAGATGTCAACCGGGCGGAGAATTGGACGTGTGAAACAAAATGACTCCGGCTGATATCTTTGCGGAAGGAGAGCAATCCTCTGGTCTCTAGCAGGAGGTTTCTCGGATCATGCCAAAACGTTTTTCGTCGAGTCGCAGAAACTATATCGGCGAAGTAACTATGTCGAAAGGTCTCGCATTAACACTCCTTCTTCTTGGTGGTATTGCCTATGCGCAATCTCTGGTTCAAACTACGCAAACATCCGGCAAGTTAACCAACAGCAATCAGCTTTCCGAGCAGCTATTGTCGCCACAACAGAAGGAAGTTTGGAATGGAGAGCAGAATTACTTTCAGCAACTACAAGTCAAGGATTTGAAGAGCTTCATGTTGCTTTGGGACGATAACTTCATTGGCTGGCCCGACTACAGTGATCATCCACTCCGAAAGCCGGACATCGAATCGAGTGTGGCAGAGGAGTTCCAATCCACACCAACGTCCAACCATCCAAATCCCATGCCGAAACCTGAAGCAATTGCGGTGTTTGGCGATACGGCGGTTACCTATTACTTCTGGTCGGAGGCTGACAAGACTTCGCCCTCCGAATATCGAATTACTCACACCTGGCGGAAAGTGCCTGAGGGCTGGCGCATCATCAGCGGCATGGATTGCGAGGTACAACGTTCCAGGGAGGCCAAGACTGAGGCAACAAGATCTGGTCCATTGGTCGCGACGACCGCTCAAGAGTCCGCGGCGAAGAATGCTATGACGAAATCAACGTCACCCATGGAGCGACTCATTCATGCGCTTGCCGGAGAATGGGTCAGCGAGGAGACCTACGAACCGAGCGACCTGGTGCCGAAAGGAGGCACCGGACTCTCCCGAGACAGCTATCGTGTCGGTCCCGCCCGCTTGTCTCTCATTGAGGAGTACCACAGCGAGGGCGCAGGCGGGAAATCGTGGGGAATCGGAACTATCTGGTGGGATGCCGAGCCACAAGGATTTCACTTTGTCTGGTGCGACAGCTTTGCCCTGGACAAGGGTTGCCGGGTTTCTTCGCAACTAGGCAAGTGGATCGGAAACGATTACGTGGCGACCGATGAGCATGAGGTCTCAGGTAAACAAGTATTCGAGAAGGAAGTGTGGTCTGATTTCACTCCGAACTCGTTCAGCCAGACGCTTTACACCGGTGACGCGTCCGACAAACTAAAGCGCTTCTTGACGATCAAAGCTAAGCGGATCATTAAGCGGCAGCCGTGAACGATCGTGATAAGGACATAGCATAGCTCCTCACGGATGAAGCTCATAGCTGGTGCCACATCCGAATAGACGACCAGACACCCGTTATCCGGAGGACGCAGATTAACCGAATTAAGAAACACTACTTACGAGTCAGCCGGAATATGATTGTGTATCCCTGAATCTCGCCGGTCGAGGTGTGGCTATGCGGATACTGATATGCACAACCTGCTTGCTTTCGATGATCGCGTTCCCTCGCGCTCCCTTCGCTCAACAGGCAGGAGTCGTCACCGCACCTCCGGTCCACGAATCAAGCAAATCGTATACCGGTCCGATCTTTGATGTTCACTTGCATACAGATCCACCCGTCTCTGCGATTGGTGTGCCGAACCCCGTCACTGGCATGGCGGCAGCACTGCGGGCAACAAAGTTTTGGCGACAGCTCGGGACATTAAGTCGCTGGCTGATCTGTCGGAACGATATGGAGATCAGGTCAAGCCCTTCGCAATGGATGTGACCGACGAAGCAGCAGCAGCAAACGCGGTAATGGCGGCGGTCGATGTATTTGGCTCGCTGGATGTGGTCATTAACAATGCGGGATATGGCAATCTTTCGTCCGTCGAAGACACGCCTCTCTCGGAATTCCGGGCACAGATCGAAACGAACCTCTTTGGAACGATTATTGTGACGAAGGCAGCTCTTAGGTATTTTCGCGAAAAGAAAGCAGGCCAGTTCATTCAGTTTTCATCGGTGGGCGGAAGGATTGGCCCTCCGGGACGTGGGCCTTATTCGGCGGCGAAGTGGGGTGTCGAAGGCTTCTCCGAGGTGCTTTCGCGCGAAGTGGCACCGCTCGGCATCAAGGTCACCATCGTTGAACCCGGTGGCTTTCGCACAGACTTCGCGGGCAGTTCCACCGAACTTAGCGAAGGTCATCCTGAATACGATTCGACGGTTGGAGCTACCGCAAGATTTCAGCGGAACTACAACGGCAAGCAGCCTGGTGACCCCAAAAAGGCAGCTCAGGCGATCGTCCAGTTGACGCGAGAACGGAACCCTCCGCTGCGGCTCTTGCTCGGCAGCGATGCGTACGCCGCCGCGGAGAAGAATGATCTTGCGCGATTAGAGGAAGCACGAATTTGGAAGAAACTCAGCGTCTCCACCGATTTTGAGACGAAGTGAAGAAGCAGCAAGTATTAAGCAGGAGAATCGGAACCGCTCCAAGGTAGTCAATGGTTCGACTTGGACTGGATTCTTTCCTTCTTCGTCTCACTTGACGATCAGATTGCGCGAATCAGCCGCATGAAGGCGTCGATCTTCTTCCTAATTCGCGCCCGGTCGGGACCGAGGTTCTGCTCCAGGCAAATTCCGCTAAAGAACGTGACGATCAAGCCAGCGAGGGAATCATTATCGTCACGAGATCCACGCGCTGCTGCTAGATTGTCGATGAGCAGGCGATGGGCTTTCATTAAGCTCGCGACCATGATCTGGCGGGCTTTGGGGGGGAGGTCTGCGAATTCGCGCATAGAGTTCACCGAGAAGCAGCCCTTCTGGCCCCAACTCCCATAGCAGACCTTGAGAAAACTCTCAACGTTGGTCCAACCCTGAGGCTGTTTCGTCAGGTGTCCGCGTGCCATCAGGACTTCGAAATACCTGCGCAGGCTCTGCACAAACAGGTCTTCTTTGTCCTTGAATTCCGTATACAAGCCAGATTTGCGCACACCTGTGGCCTGTTCAAGGTCCTGAACACTCGTCTCAGCGAGGCCATGCTTCCAGAAGA
>Ga0302326_10012187_pt1 | contig 18378 bp, 16 predicted proteins | sample Palsa_T0_3_FD_202264 | JGI IMG/M metagenome (GOLD analysis project Ga0302326, IMG submission 202264) | Peat permafrost microbial communities from Stordalen Mire near Abisko, Sweden - Palsa_T0_3 | ecosystem: Environmental > Terrestrial > Soil > Palsa > Peat permafrost | place: Sweden: Abisko...
AACTCTGCCTCAAACCGAGCCACCAACTCGCCAACCGTGGACACCTCATGAATCGCCCCAATGCCTTGCCCGCATCCCCAAATATCTCGCCAAGCCTTTGCGTCCATGTTCCCGCCCGAAGCGAAGTTCATTTTTGACGGGTCGCTCTCCGGCAAGTTCGCCGGATCAAGCCCGGCCTTCAGAATCGACGGCCTCAAATAGTTGCCATGCACGCCCGTGAACAAATTGGTGTAAGCAATATCGTCCGCGCCCGATTCCACAATCATCGTCTTATAAGCATCTGACGCATTTGCTTCTTGCGTTGCGATGAACGCCGAACCGATGTAGGCCAGATCCGCGCCGCAAGCCAGCGCGGCCAAAATCGAGGCGCCGTTGGCGATCGCACCCGACAGAGCCACTGGCCCTTCAAACCATTCGCGAATTTCCTGCATCAACGCAAACGGCGATAACGTACCCGCGTGCCCACCGGCACCCGCCGCCACTGGAATCAAGCCGTCCGCTCCTTTTTCAATCGCTTTATGGGCGAAGCGGTTATTGATGACATCGTGCAGTGTAATGCCGCCATAACTATGGACGGCTTGATTGAGTTCTTCACGCGCTCCGAGTGAGGTGATAACGATTGGAACCTTGTGCTTAACGCACAATTCCAAGTCTTGCTCAAGACGGTTGTTCGATTTATGAACAATCTGATTGACCGCGAACGGTGCGGCGGGCTTATCCGGATTCGCCGTGTTCCACGCCGCTAGTTCCTGCTTGATCTGATGGAGCCATTCATCGAGAATCGGTACCGGTCGCGCATTCAAGGCGGGAAACGAGCCCACGATTCCCGCCTTACACTGCGCTAGAACCAAATTGGGTGTCGAGATGACGAACAGCGGTGCGCCGATCAACGGCAGTCGCAGCCGCTCACGCAGAGCCTCTGGCAGTGCCATACCTGCTATGGTGGCACGGCGACGCTTGCTGACGCGCGCGGTTCAGAACGGAGTGGCCGCGAGGGGTGATTAACCGATTTGGGGGTTCAACGGAGATTCGGGTGTTTCGAAGGCTTAATAACGCTCCCTGGCGGTCGCGGCTCTGAAAGGCGATCAATAACGTCGCTCGGAGGCGGCTCGAAAGCCGCCTCGCTGCCGAGAATGGCCGCCCTACGATGCCGGTTAAGGTTAGGGCTTGACGACGTAACCGGGGGGTATCAGGCGACTTGGGCTTCGTACATCTCTTCGACTTCCACCGCCTCCGAAAGAGCCTTCTTCGCTTTGGCCGCCAAGCTCCGCAATTGGACGTGTTTGGAACGGTTCAAACGGCGCTCCACGCTACGCCGCGCGCGCAGCAGCCGGATCCTCACCGCCGTCTCCGACCAACCATATTGGCGCGCGATCTCTTGCACTTTGTAACCCTCGATATAGTGCCCTTCGAGCACTGCTCGATCATTGGGCTTACAAGACTCCAGAATGCGCGTCACATCAATCGACGCGATATTCAATCTGGGTGGCGCCTGCAAGTCAGGCAAGGTCTGCGTTTGCGGTTCACGCCGCAAGTAGGTTCTGTGAATATTCAACGCAATGCTATTTGTCCAAGTCAAAACCAAACTTGGATCCCGCAATTGCTCGCGCCGTTCCCAACCCTTCGCCCATGCCGCTTGCGCCGTATCTAACGCCGCGTCATAGGAAAGTCCCCGAGAAACCAGGAATCGAACCGTCAGGTTGAACCCTTTTTGATATGCCCGGCCATATTCTTCGTTTGTCATGTTTGCTCACCGCTCTTGGATTTGGTTTTTTCCAAACTCGCCATTCACCGAAGGCTTGCTTCTGGGGAAGCAGTTTGATGACCATACCGAAACAGCTAAGCGCAATGTGACGTAAGTTATTGGTAAAAATGACACTAAGCTGCTAGGCGCGAGTGCCGACAAGACGCAATTCTTGCCGAGAGGGCGCAAAAATTGCTGGCCGCTGGCAGCGTACTTGACCGCCAGACGTCACGGTCTAGACACACTTAGGGGGTTGAGAGAGGGGCAAGGCCGTTGTCAGGCAAGAAAAGAAGCTAAGGGGATTCCGGCGGGGTACTATGACTTCTCGACGGGTTCCGCTTGCTTTTTCTCGGCAGTTTCCGGTTGTCTCGCGGAAGGAGTTTCAATCTTGTCGTGATCGGCGGTCATCTCACGCATGCTGTCCTTGAACGACCTGATCCCTTTGCCCAGACCCGCCCCGAGTTCCGGCAGCTTCTTACCGCCAAAGAAAACAAACGCAACGATCAGGACAACAACAAGGTGACCGGGTGTCAGAAGTTCGCCCATATAAATATCTCCGCTCTTGGCAAAACTACAAGTTTGCTCTCCTTGAGTATATACGAATTCAGGCAGGCTAGGGATCTAAAATCCCCAGAACACCATTGGCTTGCGGTTGACATCCGGAAAAGGGTCGGCTATAGTTTCCTAAAGTACTGAACTATCAACTAGTTGACGTCCCACGCCTGGTCTTTCCATGAGAAAATCTAAAACATGTCTGCCCGGTGGGTCGCGCGTATCAGGTGGCTGAATCATGCCTGCGGATAATTCAAGTACGAAAGCCCTCTCGCACGAAGCGGAAGACCGAGCAATGACTAGCTCCGTCGACAATATGGTTGACACGCCCGCTAACGTCGACACGGCCGACTACCAGGCGTTCCTCGACGATTACAGCAGCCAGTTTGCGCCCAGCGAAGGCGAAGTGCTTCACGGCCATGTCTTAAGCGTTTCCGACAAAGAAGTGATTGTGGACATCGGCCGCAAAACCGAAGGCTTAGTACCTGCGTCCCAATTCCCCTGGGTAGAGGGCAAGCCGGCCGTGCAACCCGGCGACACCATTGAAGTGATGATTGACCGGAGCGGCAATCAAGTAGAAAGCTACATACTGCTCTCATACGAACGCCCGCACCGGCTGCACATTTGGGACACGTTGGAAAAGGCGGTGGCGGAAGGCACGCCCGTAACCGGAAAAGTGATTAATAAGATCAAGGGCGGTCTCACTGTCGATATTGGCGTGATAGCGTTCTTGCCGAGTTCCCAGGTTGAAGTGCGACCCATTCACAACCTGGACAGCTACCTGGGCCGCGAAATTGAAATAAGGGTGCTGAAACTCAATAAGCGCCGCGGCAACGCCGTGGTGTCGCGCCGCGTCTTGCTGGAAAAAGCCGCCGAAACCCGCAAAGCCGAAGCGCTCGCCAACATTCAGGAAGGAGCCATTGTGTCCGGCACGGTCAAGAATCTTACCGATTACGGCGCCTTCGTCGATCTGGGCGGCATTGATGGGTTGCTGCATGTGAGCGATTTGAGCTATGGCAACGTCACCCATCCTTCCGCTATCATCCACGTGGGCGATCAGATCTCCGTTAAGGTCCTTAAATTCGACCGCGAAAAAGAGCGGATTTCTCTCGGCCTGAAGCAGCTTCGCCCCGACCCCTGGCTCGATATTGAGACCCGGTATCCCCCGCATAGCCGCGTTCTGGGCCGTGTTGTCAGCGTCACCGATTACGGCGCCTTTGTGGAGCTCGAACCCGGCGTCGAAGGTCTCATTCACATCTCTGAAATGACCTGGAGCCGGCGCATGAAACACCCCGCCAAGGTGGTGAAAGCGGGCGACCAGGTGGAAGCCGTAGTCCTCGAAATTAAGGCCAAGGAGCGCCGCATCTCGCTCGGCATTAAACAGCTCGAGGCCGATCCCTGGACCACCGTGGCCGACCGCTACAGCATCGGTTCGGTAGTCGAAGGGCGCGTGCGTAAGTTGGCCGATTTCGGCGCCTTTATAGAAATTGAGGAAGGCATTGACGGCTTGGTCCACGTTTCGGATCTCTCCTGGACCGCGCACGTCAAACACCCCTCGGAATTACTAAAGAAGGGTCAGGTTGTCCAAGCCGCCATTTTGAACATCGATGCCGCCAACCGGCGCCTTTCGCTCGGTGTGAAGCAACTGCAGCCGGACGCTTGGGAGACGTTCTTCCGAACGCATCAGGTGGGCGATACGGTTCGCGGCAAAGTTTGCCGGGCTGCTCCCTTTGGCGTCTTTGTCGAGTTGCTGCCAGGCGTGGAGGGCCTCTGCCACCGCAGCGAGATTTCCGAGGACGCCGGCAAACGCCGCAACTTGAAGCAGCCCCAGGCCGATGAACCCGCGCTCCCCATGGGCCAGGAATTGGACTTTAAAATTATCAAATTGAATGAGGCGCAGAAGCGCATTGGCCTGAGCGTGCGCGCCGTATCCGATGAAGACGAGCAGAGCCGTCTGCAAGACTATAAGCGTCAGGCCGTGGCCGCCACCTCAACCGTGGGGGAAGCCATTAAGCAGCACCAATCGGAAGACAAGAAGGATTAAGCGGGGGACGTTCACAGTGCAGATTAAGAGCAAGAGTATATGACTAAGGCTGAGCTCATCGAAGAAGTATCCAAAGTCGTCGAGATGACCCGCAAGGATTCGGAAACCATTGTTGAAACCATCTTCGACAGCATCGTGAACAGCCTCCACAAAGGGGACAAGATCGAGATTCGCGGATTCGGCAGCTTCCGCACGCGGCAGAGGCAGCCTCGCGTCGGGCGCAATCCGAAGACGGGCTCGCGCGTGGACGTCCCTTCCAAGCGTATCCCGTTTTTCAAACCCAGCAAAGAACTTCGCGATCTGGTGAATGGCGGCGAAAAGGCTGAAGAACCAGCCTCGGCTCCTGTCGCCGATGGCGGCTCGTCCCACGGTTAGCCCGCATGGATCACCTGTGGACGCCCTGGCGCTCCACCTACATGAAAGAAAAACGAGATCGCAGCGGTTGCGTTTTCTGCCTGGCCGGCGCCGCGACGAACGATGAGGACACACTGGTTGTTTTTCGCGGCCGCCTTAATTTCGTTATCTTGAACCGCTATCCTTACACGAGCGGCCACTTGATGATTGCGCCGTATCGGCACGTTTCGCGGCTCCAGCAGGTGGACGACGAAACCTCGGCAGAGATGATGCGCCTGGTACGCGCGTCCGAACGCCTCATTGAGGAGACCTATCAGCCGCAAGGCATAAACATCGGTATGAATCTAGGCGAGGCGGCCGGCGCCGGCATTGAGCAGCACATTCATATGCACGTACTGCCCCGCTGGTTCGGCGACGCCAACTTCATGACCAGCGTTAGCCACACACGCATTATTCCCGAAGAGCTTTCGGTGACTTGGAGCAAGCTCAGCCAGGCGTTTGCGAAGGCTTCGCTCGTTTAGCTGGTTTCCGGCGCAAAATTCGATCCGCCGCCACTCCCTGACGGTCGTGGTTCTGTAACTCGTTGACGAATCTCGCGGCTGTTTCTGAGCCGCGCGCGCCAGCAAGCGATTCTTACTTGACTTACGCGGTTGCGGTCTGCTGTTTCACAAACTGCAACTCGAACTCTATCTTCACGTCGTCTCCAACCATCACGCCGCCGGTCTCAAGCGCCGCGTTCCAGGTTAAGCCGAAATCGCTGCGCTTGATCTTGCCTTTAGCATTCGCGCCAATCCTGAACATTCCCCAAGGATCTTTCGTTTCTTCGGTCACGTCTTCCACCGTCAGCGTGACTTCCTTCGTAACGCCGTGCAGCGTGAGGTCGCCCGTGACCTTGTGCGAGTCGCCGGAGGTCTCGACACTCTTGCCCTTAAACGTCATCGTCGGGTACTTAGCCAGGTCGAAGAAGTCCGGACTCTTCAAATGCCCGTCCCGTTTCTCGTCGTTCGTATTCACGGTAGCGATGTCAACGGTCGCGTCAATCGCGGTTTGCTCCGGCTTCGCGGGATCGTAGACCACCGTCCCCGTCACGCCGCTAAAAGTCCCTTTCACATTCGACAACATCAGGTGGCGCACACTGAACTGCACATGCGAGTGCGCGGCATCGATTTGATACGTATTTTTCATTCCCTTTTCCTTTCAAATGTTCTCGCGGATTTGCTCTAACCACTCGATCAACTGCTTCAACTTCTTTTCTCCGAAACCGGCAAACTGCTTCCGATGATGCGCCGCGATGAACGGCTCAATCTCCTCCAACAGACGCAGCCCCTTAGCCTCGATTTGCGTTTTCACTACGCGCCTGTCCTGTCCGTCCCGGGCGCGGCTAACCAGCCCCCGCCCTTCCATGCGATCTAACAATCGCGTGATATCGGGATCGCGGCTCACCATCCGCTCCGCCATCTGCCCACAGGCCAGCGCTTCTTTGGCGCCGCGCAAAATTCGCAGTACGTTATATTGAGCGGGGCTGACGTCAAAAAGCTTCAAGAGATCGGCCGTCCGCTGCGACAGCACATCCGCCGTCCTGACCAGACTCAACGTAGCCTCTTCCTCGACAAGCGAAAAAGGCTTGGTCATCCTGATCTCTTCCGCGAGCCTGGACATCTATTCAATAATATCTGTTGCAACGATTATCGTCAAGAGGAATATTACTGGTCTCGCGCCGTTTGTAGTATCTTTGAAATCCGTATGCCCCTTACCCGCCGAGCTTTTGCCCAGCGCCTTGCCGCTACCGCCGCTTTATCGAACTTTCCTTCCCCGCTGCTCCCCGCCGAAGGCTCCCGCAAAATCGGTTACTGCATGGTGGGCCTGGGCCGCATCTCATTGGGCCATTTCATGCCCGGCTGCCGGCTTTCGCAAATGTCGCAGGTTACCGCGCTGGTCAGCGGCCATCGCGACAAAGCGGAAAAATACGCCGCCCAATACAACATCCCCGCTAGCAACATCTACAATTACGAAAATTACGATCAGATCGCCCAAAATCCGGCGATCGATGCGGTCTACATTGCCCTGCCGAATAGCATGCACGCCGAATACACGATTCGCGCCGCCAAGGCAGGCAAGCACGTCTTTTGCGAAAAGCCCATGGCCACATCCGTCAAAGACAGCCAAGCGATGATTGATGCCTGCCGAACCGTCAATAAGAAGCTAATGATCGCCTACCGCTGCCAGTACGAGCCCACCAACCTGCGCGCCATAGAACTCATTCGCTCCGGCAAGCTGGGCAAAATTCAAGCCATCGAAAGCGCTAATGGCTTCCATGAGACTCTCGGGGAATGGCGCCTGAATGGCAAGCTCGCCGGCGGTGGACCCCTCATGGATGTCGGCGTCTATTCTTTGAACGCCTCTCGCTTTTTGACGGGCGAAGAACCCGTCGAATTTCAAGCCTATTCGTCCGTTATCGACAAAGACGGCCGCTTTAACGATGTCGAAGAAAACTTGAGCTGGATCATGCGCTTCCCCTCTGGCGTTCTGGCCAGTTGTAACACAACGTACGGTGCCAATATGCCCGGCTTTGTTCGCGTTCACGGGTCGAATGGCATGCTGCATCTGGAACCCGCCTTCGGGTACGAAGGCATCCGCCTGCAGGCGCAAATCAAAGGCGAACCAGCCATGGACGAAACCAACCCGGCCAAAGATCCCGCCCAATTTACTCGCGAGGGCGACTATTTCAGCGATTGCATTCTTTCCGGCAAAGAACCCAAAACGAATGGCGAAGAAGGGCTGCGCGACATGCAATATATCGAGCGCATTTACCGGGCCTGCGGCCGCTCTTTGCTGTAATTCGACTCCCAAGACTCTACGCGCTTTGTTGAAAGCTCTGCTGTTTGCGTTCATATGTTTCGTAAGCTGGTTCCCAGATATTCGCTTTAAGTTCTCGGTTGAAATCGTCTTCATCGGCGACCTGCGCCTGCCCATCCTCAAGAGCTTGCCTGCCCACCGCTTGAGCAATGAAGCGGCCGATCTCCCGCGCCTCCGAAAGTGGCGGAAGCAGACTGGCTTCTTTATCGTTTTGTGTGGGCAAGTGGCGAACTAACTCCTGAGCCGCAGCCTTCACCATCGTGTCGGTGACATACTTGGCTTTGGAGGCGATAATGCCGAGCGCCAGCCCAGGAAATATGTACGAGTTGTTGGTTTGCGCGATGTGAATTTTCTTTCCGCCGAAGTCCACCGGCTCGAACGGACTGCCCGTGCCGATCAGCGCGCGGCCCTCCGTCCAATTCAAGAGGTCTTGCGGAGTCGCTTCGCTTCGGGAGGTAGGATTCGAAAGCGGGAAAATGACGGGCCGAGCCGTATGCTTCGCCATTTCGCGCACTGCTTGCTCGTTGAATGCTCCCATTTGACCGGACACTCCGATCAGGACGGAAGGTTTCGCTTCGCGGACTACATCAAGCAGTGTGATCTCTCCGTTACCCTGTTTCCAACCCTGCACCTCTTGCTCTTTGCGAGCATAAGGCAGTTGCTCGGGCCTCACATCCTTGCCGTGTTCAATGACAAGTCCGTAGCGATCGATCGCGTAAAAGCGTTTGCGAGCTTCCTCTTCAGTCAGACCCTTATCCTGCATGAACTGGGCCAACAGGCTGGTGATTCCCAAGCCTGCGCTTCCGAAGCCGACCACCACGATCTTCTGCTGCTCGAGCGGCACGCCCGTTACGTTGATGGCGGAGATTAACGTCGCGGTGGCTATTGCCGCCGTGCCTTGAATGTCATCGTTAAACGTACACAGTTGGTTTCTGTAGCGAGCCAGAAATCGGGCGGCGTTCGATCCGGCAAAATCTTCCCACTGCAGCAGCACGTGGGGCCAGCGCTTCTTCACGCTGTTTACAAAAACGTCGACGAAAGCGTCGTATTCTTCGCCGCGAATTCGCTCATGCCTCCAGCCGATGTAGATAGGACTCTTTAACCGGTCCTCGTTGTTCGTTCCCACATCGAGCAGAACCGGCAGGCAATGCTCCGGGTGAATTCCGCCCAAAGCCGTATAAAGCGCCATCTTTCCGATGGGAATGCCCATTCCGCCCGCGCCCTGATCGCCGAGGCCCAGAATCCGTTCGCCATCACTGACCACAATGCATTTCACTTCGTCGTAGCGCGGATGGCTGAGGATCTGATCGATGCGGTCCTTATTCGGATAGCTGAGAAAAAGGCCGCGCGGCTTTTTCCAGATCTCACTGAAGCGTTGGCAGCCTTCACCCACTGTCGGCGTGTAGACCAGTGGCAGCATCTGTTCGATGTTGCGCACCAAAAGGGCATAGAACAGAGTCTCGTTCGTATCCTGCAGGTCATGGAGGAAGCTGTATTTGTTGAAGGGAGTCGGCTGTTCGGCCAGCGCCTGCATCCGGCGCTCAATTTGCTCGTCAAGAGTCCCCACGTGCGGTGGCAGCAAACCGTGGAGGTCGAACGCGTCGCGTTCTTGATCTGAGAAAGCCGTCCCTTTGATCAGGTCAAATCCCGAGAGAGAAACCTGGCGAACATTTTCGCCGGTTACCAGTTGCGATTGGCCGTTGGTCCTCATGCGCGTCTCCTCTCCTTATCAGTGCCCGCAACGGACAGGATATCTGATTCTTTGCGTCGTTGCGGCGTTAATAACGCTCCCTGGCGGTCGCGGCTCTGAAAGGCGATTGGGCGTGGCCAGGAAGTCGCTCGGAGGCGGCTCGAAAGCCGCCTTGCTGCCAAGAATGGCCGCCCTACGAACGCCGAGACCGTAAGCAGGAGCAGAGTCCTGCCCCCAAAACGGTTAAGCCCCCGACTCGAAATTCAGGTTGCGCAGAAAGGCGATAACATGGCGAAGTGAAAGGGGATCGGTGAAAGACCATGGCGCAAAAAGTAGCTGACATATTCATAGAGACGCTGGCGGCCGCCGGCGTAAAACGCATTTATGGAGTGGTGGGCGATTCGCTGAACGGCTTGACCGACGTGCTCCGCAAGCAAAAGACGATTGAATGGGTGCATGTGCGGCATGAGGAAGTAGCCGCCTTTGCAGCCGGTGCGGAGGCCCAACTCACCGGCGTGATCGCCGTCTGCGCAGGCAGTTGCGGTCCGGGAAATCTCCATCTCATCAACGGCCTTTTCGATTGTCACCGCAATCGTGTCCCGGTACTGGCCATTGCGGCCCAGGTTCCAAGCCGCGAGATCGGCAGCGGCTACTTCCAGGAAACCAATCCGCAGAGTCTCTTTAAAGATTGCAGTCACTATTGCGAATTAGTCTCGCAAGCAGACCAAATGCCGAGGGTCTTAGGCATAGCTATGCGGACCGCCATTGCAAAACGCGGTGTCGCGGTGATCGTGATACCCGGCGATGTGGCCTTGCGCGAATGTCATGAGACCGCGCTTCCTCTTGGCATTGGCCATGCTTCACCCACGTTGGTACCTTCGGCCGGCGAGTTACAAGAAGCCGCCGGCATCCTCAACGGCGCGCAAAAGGTTACCATCCTCGGCGGCGCGGGATGTGAAGGCGCGCATGCAGAGCTTTTGGCTGTCGCCGGAATCTTGAAATCCCCGATCGTTCACGCACTGCGCGGCAAGGAGTTCATCGAATACGACAATCCGTACGACGTCGGCATGACCGGGCTGCTCGGTCTTTCATCCGGTTACTACGCGATGATGAATTGCGATGCTCTCCTGATGCTCGGAACCGACTTCCCTTATACGCAGTTCTTTCCCAGCGACGCAAAAATCATCCAAGTGGACAACCGCGGTGAGCAGATCGGCCGTCGCACTCGTGTCGATCTCGGGCTCATTGGAAACGTAAAAGACACGCTGACCGCATTAGCGCCGCTACTCGAAAACAAGGGCGAAAAGACCCACCTGGATAAATCTGTCGAGCACTATGGCCGAGCAAGGAAGGGGCTCGATGACTTGGCCGTCGGGCGGCCAGGCCAGACGCCGATCCATCCGCCATACGTTGCCAAACTTCTCGATGAGCTTGCCGCCCAGGATGCGATCTTCACCTGTGACGTGGGTACACCCACCATCTGGGCCGCGCGCTACCTCCACATGAACGGCAAGCGGCGGCTGCTTGGATCGTTCAATCACGGGTCGATGGCAAACGCTCTGCCACAGGCGATTGGCGCGCAGAAAGCATTTCCGGGGCGCCAGGTGATCACTATGTCCGGCGACGGTGGCCTGGCGATGTTGCTCGGCGATCTGCTCAGCTTGCACCAATTGAAGCTGCCGGTTAAAGTAATCGTATTTAACAACAGCTCGCTCGCCTTTGTCGAACTCGAAATGAAGGCGGCGGGGGTTTTGGAATATGGTACGGACTTGGTCAATCCGGATTTTGCAAAGCTCGCAGAGGCGGCGAATATCTTTGGCACGCGCGTGGAAAAGCCGGAAGAGTTGCGTCCGGCCTTGCAAAACGCATTACAACACGATGGTCCCGCGCTGGTTGAGGTAGTGGTCAACAGACAGGAACTTTCCATGCCTCCGACGATCAGCGCCGAGCAGGCCCTCGGCTTCAGTCTTTACTTGGTTAGGGCTGTCTTGAGTGGGCGCGGCGATGAGGTGATCGATCTGGCCGCGACCAACCTCTTTCACTAGATCCGCTATGAAAGCCGTCTCACTCTTTGTACTCATATCGCTGGTGTCTTCGGCCGAATCTCAAGGCACAAAGGAGGTCGCCGTCGGCGCGCAGTACGATTCGACTCATGTCTACGTCTCGCCGAAAGACATGGACGCCTTCGTGACCAGCTTTGCCGCTACCTTCGGTGGAAAGGCCTCGAAGAAGACCGTCACCAATGTTCTGCCCGTTCCGAGCAGCACCGCGAGCCAGTTGGTGGCGACGCCGGCCGGCATGCTTTCGGTATTCGCGTTCGAGACGCCTGTACCCTTTCCTTTTGGGCAGGAACGCACCGGTTATCTCGTCACCGATATGAACGACGCCATCAAGGCGGCCCGGCAGTGCGGGGCGGAGGTGATCGTTGAGCCCTTCCAAGATCCAATCGGCCGGGATGCCGTCATTCAATGGGACGGAGGAGTGAAAATGCAGCTTTACTGGCACTTCACGGCTCCCTCCCAGCCGCCGTTGGCAACGATACCGGAGAACCGAGTCTATGTTTCAGCCGACCGGGCGGACACGTTTGTGCGTAATTTCGTTTGCTTCGCGCACGGGGCAGTGATTTCCGACAATAAGCAAGCGGACGCCGGTGAAATTGGCCGTGCGGGCGAAACGTATCGCCGGATAAATATCGAGTCGCGCTTTGGCAAGATGAAGATTCTTGTCACTGATGGGCATCTCCCATTCCCTTTTGGACACGAGATGACGGGTTATGAAGTGAGTGATCTAACCGGCACTTTGACAAGAGCTAAGGCGGCTGGGGCATCTGTCCTGTCGCCTCCCTATAGCGCGGATGATCGAACTACCGCAATCCTTCAGTTTCCAGGCGGCTACATAGCGGAAGTGCATGCGCTCACGCCCGCCAAACGCGGCTCAGAGTAAAGGGAACGGAGTGTGCTCGCGGAGAGCGGTGGGAGTGAGGGCGGCGATACGGAGATCGACGATTTGGTTCGGTTGGCGCGCGTTACCCATCTCGACCTTTAAGAAGTTCGACGTGAGAGCCATCCCACGCTGCTCCAGAGTTACGGCGGAAAGAGTTTGGCCAAGCATGCGGCGGCGGAACGCAAGGTTTTCTTGGTCGGAGAGATCTCGGAGGATGCGAGTGCGCTCGTGACGAACGGGGATGGGTACGGGACTTCCCTGCTGCGCCGCCACTGTGCCGGGACGCTCCGAATAAGTGAAGACGTGTAAGTAGGTAAATGGATGCTGTTCGATAAACTCGCGAGTTTCGGCGAACTCGCTGTCGGTTTCGCCCGGGAAGCCGGTCATTACATCGGCTCCGATGGCGGCATCCGGCATGAGTGAGTGAGCCAGCGCCAGGCGGCTGGCATAATGACGGGTGCGATATTTGCGAAACATGCGCTTCAAAACTGCATCGGAGCCCGATTGCAGGGGCAGGTGAATATGTTTGGCGATGCGCGGCTCAGAAGCGACCAGTTCTAGGAGGTCCTGACTCCAATCCATAGGTTCGACTGAGCTGATGCGCAGGCGGCGCACGGGAGTCTCGCGCAGAATGGCGCGCAATAGATCGACAAAGCGCGAGCCGCCGGAAAGATCGCGACCCCAACGGCCCAAATTGATGCCGCTCAGCACGACCTCGCAGTAACGGTCGGCGAGATCGCGTACCTGCCCGAGCACGCTTGCCAAAGGGGCGCTGCGGCTGCGGCCACGCACGCTCGGGATGATGCAAAACGAACAGCGGTTACTGCAGCCGTCTTGCACTTTGAGATTGGGGCGCGTGCGGTCATCGCGGATATCGCGCACGGGCGCGGCCAGAAATTGCTGCTGGGCCGAAATATCGCCAACGACAATTTGCCCGTGATAATCCGCAGTGGTGACAATTTCGGCAATGGAAGTCTTGTGGGAATTGCCGACCACCCAGCGCACGCCATCCAGCGCGGCGATTTCAGCCGGGGCGCGCTGAGCATAACAGCCAGTGACGAGAATGTCGGAGGTGGGGTGGTCGCGATGAGTGCCGCGGATGAGACGGCGGGCATCGACATCGGCGCCATGCGTCACTGTGCAAGTGTTGAGTACGATGAGATCGGCAGAAGCGGCATCGCGGACGGGGACGTAGCCTTGGTCGGTAAGCGAGGCTTCGATGGCGGCGCCGTCGGCTTGGGACGCGCGGCAGCCGAAACTCTGAACGAAGACACGCTTCATAAATCCAGTTTACGTTCATCACCACGGTTGGCTATTCAGCTGAACGGTTCCCGTGGGCCATGGCTGGTTCGAATGGCTCGCGTACATCACAGGCAGCGGGCTAGCAATGACTCCCTTCGGTTGTTCAACGTAAACCGTATCCGCTATGAGCTGCCAGCCGAAACGGCCATAAAACGGAACCAGCGCGGGCCGGCAGAATAGCATTCCGAAGGGGAGTTGCAGATGGTTGCTCAGGTAGTCAGTCAGGTAGTTCAATACGGCTGAGGCGTGACCTTGTCCCTGAAAAGCCGGCATGGTAAGCACACCGCCCACTCCTGCCACGAGCACGTTCTTGTCATTGATAACGACCGGGTGCTCGAGGATGCTCGCTTTCGCCGCGAATTCACCATCGACATAGCGCACGATGTGGTGATCTTTTGGACGCCAAGTTAGGCCAAGGTGTTCCGATTCCCAAATATCTCCTAAGGAGAGAATGGCCGCTTCTTGCTCATCGGTCAGACGCGACTCAACTTGTATTGAGACGGCCATTATGGCTTTACTCTCACAATATTGGAATACGCGGATTCACCCGCGTTATTAATTGCCTTTACGCGATAGCATACGAGGCTCCGTATATCTGCGTCGGTAAACTCGGTCCGTACAGTTTGTGTGGCAATGCGCTCCCACGCAGCAGTGTTTCCCTTGCGACGTTCCACGGCTATCTTGGAAGGATTGCCTTCATGCATTTGCCAGTGCAGCTTGACGTTGAGGCCGGACACTTCCGCGGAAAGGCCGCTCGGCGCTTCCGGGAGAACGGGCCAATCGAAGTAGTTCGCATCGGCGATCGCGAGAATACTGTCACGCAAAGGCAATGCCTCTAAAGTGTCTTCTGTGCCTTGCTTCCAGTTGAGCGGCGTTATCTCACCCGAGACAACATCAATCAGCACGGGCCGCTTGATGCCTGCATTCTTTAAGGCCGCCTTGATTGTGATGGGAATGAACGCAGCGCCTGGAATGCTATGCGCCGCCAGCCAATAAGCGATGATGACTTTGCCATTCGTGTTACGGAAACCATAAGCTAGAAACGGCGCGTCATTCTGGCGGTGCAGATCCAAGGGGTCCGCGGGTTCCAAGCGGACAGAGGGGTCGAGTTTGGTGTTGGAGAATAACGCATTGGTGTTCTGCAAGGCATAGAATACCGGCCGTGGAGTGAAGTCGTCCGCCAAATTACGGAACCCATGGATGAAGCCAAAATCGTCGTATTCATTGCCATCCACTCCGGCCGTTAATAGCCAGACAAACGTTCTCACGCCCGCAGCATGGTTGTAGATCATGCCACGCGGGATGTACTTGGCCTGCACCGTCTCATCCGATCCGATCCAAGTGCCAATGGAATTGAACTCGTCATCCCAGAATTCAATGTCCTTGTGAATTCCCTGGTAGTTGCGAACTAAGTCGCGCAATTTGGAGGGCGATTCCGTGCCGTACGCGCCATAATCCATAGCTTCCGGGTTCACATTCTGTCCATAACCTGGATAGGTGTGGTACGCAAAGACGTCAATTTGCGAGGCGCACTTACATTCCTCAAGCGCCCGTTTCGCCCAATCGCTCACTGGCTCCGCTTGTCCGCCGTAAATCACTTTGGCCGTCGGATCTGTCTCATGCACTGCGGGAGCGAAGGCTGCTAACAACCGGCCATACTCTTCGGGATTGCCCCACGGATTCCAATAACCGATGTCTTGCTCATTCCAGAGTGCGTAGTAGTGGACACGGCCGCGGAAGTGATTCACCATCCATTTCACATAGCGGATGAACGCGGCAATCTCGGCGGGAGACTTGGGAGGCCAAAAGACGGAGTTCACGCTGCGGTCGTCATTGTGGAAACTGCCTGGCTCTGGAGTAATTTCGTCGGGCTTTTTGCCGCCGGGCCCGGTATACATGGGATTTCCATACATCAACTGGATCTGGACTTTGACGCCGTTGTCCAAAAGTGAATCGACATAATCGTCTATTTCGGGAGCCATGGCGAAGACGCCGCGCTTGCGCTCGACCCAATCCCAACTCGTGGGATCGGAACTGTTCTCGTACTGGCCAATGCGAATCCAACTCACACCGGCGTCGAACATACGCGTCCACCACCAGCGGTTCCAAGGCAGGTAGGGTTCTCGCGGGAGATCGGAGTTGATGCCGAATCCGTTTTGAATCTGCGAAGAGCGTTTGGGAGGCACGCGTTTGGGAAGAAGCGGCTCGGGTGTTTGCGCCAGTGCGAGGGCGGCCAAGAGCCACATGCATCCAAGGGCAGCGATTCGATGGCGGATCATGTTGGGGCAAGAGAGAGTATATATCGGGAAACGGAGGGGGAAGCGCCTGCGCCACCAAACAGGTGGGGCTTAGACGTCCATGTATTCGGGAACGTAGTCTTTCCAGAGACCCTCGGGAGCCGAAATACGTGGTGGCGGAGGATCGAGGGCGTGCTTGCTGGTGCGAACCCAATGCCAGGCCTGATGGATCTCAGATTCTTTGAAGTAAAGCGTCTCCGCCTGAAGCAAAGCCGCTGCCACCACAAACATACTGCTAATCTTTTCCCAAGGGTGAGCGCCGACCACAGCCATGCGCGCAATGTGATCGGTATATTTCTGCAGGAAGCGGATCTCTTCCCAACGCGCCTGCAGGTCGATGCCACTCATGGCCGAAAGATCCGCCAAGATCCCGATAGGCCGCTTGCCTCTAGAGCGGATTACGAACTGGATCTGCTGCTCGATTCCCTCGGCATCTTCGGCGGTCACGCGCCCGGTTACTTTAAAACCGATGACTCCGCCCGAACTCTCTGACAATCGTTCAATCACTGCCTGATACTAGCAGACCATGGGTGTGCGAGATAAGTGGCGCGCCGTTGAAAAACCGGGGAGGTGGCGGAGGAGAGGAAAGACCAAGCTAGGTCGCTGACGCTTCCGGCTCCGAGTCGATTTTCATTATCATTGATGGGCCGCAGGTCCATGGGCGTGCCGTTCGAAAACCGCTTGAAATTGGCCAGTTCGTTACCGCTCCTTCGCAGTCGCGGCTCGGCTAGGGGCTATGTTAGTCTGTGAATCAGCGCGACGGGCGCTTCCAGTCCGCGGGAAAGGGCCGAGCCCACCGAGCAGTCAGGCAGTATCAAGTTTGATCTTCTTTCAGCCCGTTGTGCGGACGCGGGCCCATTGAAAGGAGATCTTTTATGTCCGATCCGGTTAGGCGTCTTCCGGCGCGTCCGTCGCTGGAGCAACTGCACAAACAAGCCAAAGAGTTACTGAGTCAATATCGCGCCGATCATGGAAGCATGGCTTTGGCCGATGCGCAGTTCGTGCTAGCCCGCGAGTATGGATTTGAGAGTTGGGCGAAGCTTAAACATCACATCGAGGCCATGCGCTCTGCCCGTCTATTCAGTAGCGCCACGCCGCCGTTCTACAAGATCGACTGGGAGGAGAACGCCCTCTCCGTGCGGGGTGAGCTATCCGAAAAGGACTGGGAGACGGTCTTTGCGGCGGTCAAGGAACACAAGATTACCCGGCTTAGCGCGGACGGGATGAGCGACGCCGCTTTGCCGCGTTTGGCGACGCTCGATCATGTCACGCATCTGAACTTGGCGGGCTCGCGAGAGTTAACGGATCAGGGCTTACGGAACTTAGCCGCGATGCCGCAGCTACAAGATTTGGAGGTGGGAGGCGCCCGCAGTTCGATCACAGATCACGGGCTGGATGTTCTGCATCATCTGAGCGAGCTAAGACGCTTCCAATCCTGTTGGACTAAAGGAATCAGCGATGCGGGCTTGGCCAATCTGGCATTTTGTCATCAATTGGAGGATGTGAACCTGCTCGGAACGCGCGCGGGCGATGGCGTGATCCAGGCGCTCGCCGGGAAGCCCCATTTGGGGCGTTTTAAGAGCGGAGACGCGGTAACCGATGGTGGTCTCAAGCTTCTTCATCATTTCCCGATGTTCAAAACATGGCATGGCGGGGAGATCAAATACGGTCTGATGAGCGCTGAAGCGGGGCCGACGCGCTTGCTGATTGATGGTCCATTCACCAATGCGGGCGTCGCCAGTCTGGTGGGACTTGATGGGCTATTCGCACTTACGTTCTTTTGGCATTGTCCCGAGTTCACATCCGCTGGCCTGGCGCCGCTTAGACATCTTCAGAACCTGGGCTTTCTTGGCTGCCACAACAAACACTGCGACGATGAGGCCATGCGCCACATTGCGGCTATGCCCCGGCTGCGGATGTTGATGGGCCAAGGCGCCGTAGCGAGCGACAAAGGATTTGCGGCGCTTAGCCGCTCGCAAACAATCGAATACATTTGGGGCCGCGAGTGTCCGAACCCGACAGGGAAGGGATTCACGGCTCTTAAAGCTATCCCGGCGCTTCGCGGCATTGCGCTGAGTTCGAAGAACGTGGACGACGCGGCACTTTCCGAGTTGCCACACTTTCCTGCCCTCCGAGAACTGTTGGCCATGGACTTCAACGACGCAGGGTTCAGGCATGTGGGAGCTTGTGAGAACCTCGAAAGTTTGTGGTGCATGTATTGCCAGGAAACGGGCGACACCGCAACAGAACACATTGCAAGCCTGGCAAAGTTGAAGAGATATTACGCGGGCAGGACGAAGATTACCGACCGCAGTCTGAAAATTCTGGGCCGAATGACCTCGCTCGAACGGCTTGAATTCTGGCAATGCAGTGGGATCACGAATGCTGGGGTGGCCAATCTTGCCAGCCTCCCTCACCTTCGGGAGGTTGCGCTGAGTGGTCTTCCGAACGTGACGCGCGATGCGGTGGCGCTGTTTCCAGCGCAAGTGCGGGTGAACTATTCTTGATGAGTGGGGATCCACTTGACTCAACCGCCGACCTGAGGGGCGCTTAACGCTTCCGGCTCGGTTTCGGAGGCGCCGGGCGGGGGGGAATT
>Ga0302326_10012188_pt1 | contig 18377 bp, 15 predicted proteins | sample Palsa_T0_3_FD_202264 | JGI IMG/M metagenome (GOLD analysis project Ga0302326, IMG submission 202264) | Peat permafrost microbial communities from Stordalen Mire near Abisko, Sweden - Palsa_T0_3 | ecosystem: Environmental > Terrestrial > Soil > Palsa > Peat permafrost | place: Sweden: Abisko...
ATAATTGCAGTGCGGGAATAAGAAAAGCGCATAAGAAGACCTCGCTCGGTTTCTGGCCGTTACTTCAAATAGATTTTGTCCGTCACTCTAACAGATTTTGGCCTTCGCACTGCACGCAGCGGAATAAGATAGAGCCATGGCCACGCGCACTGTCCATACCGTCTGCTCGCATGACTGCCCTGACTCCTGCGGCGTTCTGGTCACGGTGGATGAACTCTCCGGGCGCGCGATCAAGGTGCAGGGCGACCCCGCGCATCCGGTGACGCGGGGATTTCTCTGTGGCAAGGTGGCCAAGTATCTTGACCGCGTCTACTCGCCCGACCGGCTGCTGTATCCCATGCGGCGCAAGCCCGGCATTGCCAAAGGCCCGCTGAAGCAGGGCGAGGAGCACAACGCCTTCGAGCGCATTTCCTGGGACGAGGCTCTGGACGCGATTGCAAAAAAGCTGCAAAGCATCTCCGATGAGTTCGGCCCGGAGAGCATACTTCCTTATTCGTACGCCGGGACCATTGGGCAGCTCAACTTCGGTTCGATGGACCGGCGATTTTTTCACCGGCTGGGCGCGTCGCAGCTTGACCGCACCATCTGCGCTTCTGCCGGCGGCGCGGCGCTGGTGTCCGTTTACGGTACAAAACTCGGCACCGAAACGCAGGACTTCCGGCTGGCGAAGTTGATTATCGCGTGGGGCGCGAACGTGCACGGCAACAACGTTCATCTGTGGCCGTTCATTGAAGAGGCGCGGCGGAATGGCGCGAAGCTCGTCGTCATCGACCCGTATAAGACACGCACGGCAGCGCTGGCCGACTGGCACATCGCCATCAATCCCGGCACGGACACGGCGCTGGCCTTGGGCATGATGCATGTCATCGTGAATGAGGGCCTGCACGACGCGGAATACATCGCGCTCAACACCCACGGCTTTGAACAGCTCCGCGAGCGTGTGCGGGAGTACACGCCAGAGCGCGTGGCACAGTGGACCGGGCTAACTATGGAAGAGGTTGTGCGCCTAGCGCGGATGTATGCGACAACAAAACCAGCCGTCATCCGTCTGAACTATGGCATTCAACGCAGTGAAAACGGCGGCACCGCGGCGCGCACCGTAGCCATGCTGCCCGCGCTTACCGGAGCGTGGATGCATCGCGGGGGCGGCCTGCAACTCTCCACCAGCGGCGCGTTTCCGTTCAATGAAAAAGCACTGCGGATGCCGGAGCTGATGCAGACGAGCCCGCTTGGCCGCACGGCGCGCACCATCAACATGTCTCTGCTGGGACAGGCGCTGACGGAGGAGCATGCGGACGGTATTCCGGTGAAGGCGATGTTTGTCTACAACTCCAACCCGGCGGCGATTGCGCCCAATCAAACCGCGGTGCTGCGCGGCATGGCGCGGCAGGATCTTTTCATGGTGGTGCATGAGCAGTTCTTCACCGACACGGCCGACTACGCTGACGTTTTGCTGCCTGCGACCACCTTCCTCGAGCATCGCGATGTGCAGGGCGCGTACGGCCACTACTTCGCGCAACTCTCCGAACAGGCGATTGCTCCGCTGGGTGGATCGCGCTCGAATGTGTGGCTCTTCGGGCAGCTCGCGCAGCGGATGGGCTTCACCGAGGCATGCTTCCGCGACGATGCGACCGCGCTGATTGACCAGGCATTGAAGACTGAGCATCCCTGGTTCAAAGGGTCCAACGGGTCCAAAGAAATAACGCAGCAGTCGTTGGCCGAGCATGGCCACCAGAGATTGCAATTCGGCGGTGAGGCGGTTCTGCCCTTCAGTTCGCCGGAGTGGTTCAAGACGCCGAGCGGCAAGGCGGAGTTTTATTCCGAGAGCTTCGCCGCAGAGGGGCTGGACCCTCTGCCCGCTTTCGTTCCGCCGGTTGAATCCCGCAATCATCTCTCTGACAAGAAAGACCCGCTGGGCGCGAAGCCGTACCCTTTAGAGATGCTTCCGCGCAAGGCGGACAACTGGATGAACTCCACCTTCGCTAATCTGTCTGTGCACCAGCACATGGAACAGAAAACTTTAGACCTGCTGGAGATGCATGCCGACGATGCCACGCCGCGCGGCATCCAGAACGGCGATGTGGTGGAGGTCTTCAACGGGCGCGGCAGCATTAAACTTCATGCCAAAGTGAATGGCGCGGTGCGTCCAGGCGTGGTGGCTGCGCGGCTGGGATGGAACAAGCTGGGCGCGGAGAATGCTGGCGTCAACGTGCTCACTCAGGAGCGGCTGACCGACTTCGGCGGGGGCCCGGTCTTTTATTCCACGCTGGTGGACGTGCGCAAGACTGCTAATTGAATCCTGGCATCTGAATTGGACCGAAGGCTACCTGGATTTGAAGTTGCGAGTGCAGCCGGGACTAAAGTCCCTCATATTTATAAGCTCTTATCCCACGGCTAAAGCCATGGGCTTAATCCGAAAAGCAAAATTAGGACGCTTCCGGACACCGCCCCCGGTTGGGCAAGTCTGCCGCCGCTCCCATATAATCGAATTTTCCCCATAGGACCCGTCGGGGCCCTGATTTTAAGCAGTGAGGGTGTGCGTATTCTTACCGTGAATCGAGAGAGCGAAAGCTCCCTGAAGTCTCCGAAAACGACTGCGCGCCCGCGCTCAAGCCGTACCGGAAGCCTGAAACGTACTTTGCCCCTGGTGGCACTCGTCTGTCTCGGTTTCGCCGGCACGGTACCGGCGGCCCATGCACAGAGCTCGCAGACGCTTTGCCAGCCGCAGGTCATTGGCAACCGCCGCATCCCCAAGGAATCAGTGCTGGCCCGCTTATTTTCGCATCAGGGCGATTTGTACGATCCGCTTCTGGTGGAGCGCGACTTCAACTCCCTATGGAACACCGGCTACTTTGAAGATGTCCGCATCGAACGTGAAGAAACTCCGAAGTGCGTGCAGCTCATCGTCTATGTCCGAGAAAAGCCCACCATCCGCGAGATCTATTACACCGGCCTGAACGCGTTTACGCAGTCGGACGTATACGACCGCCAAAAAAAGGAAAAGCTCTCACTCTCGATTGAGAGCCAGTTGGATTACGCCAAAGTAAAGCGCGCAGAAGTGATGCTGAAGCTGATGGAGAGCGAGCATGGGCACCAGTTCGCCACGGTGCACACGGTGGTGAAGACCATACCGCCAGGTGCCGTCAGCCTTACTTTCGCAATTAAGGAAGGCCCCACGTCCAAGGTCGGCAAGATTGTATTTGACGGCAATAAAAATGTTCCCAGCCGCGAGCTGCGCGCCGCCATGGTCAACCTGAAGCCGATTGGCGTTCCCCATTCCTACATTCTGGAAGACATCTTCGCGCGCACCTACGATGCCAGCAAGCTGGATGAAGACACCGAGCGCGTGCGCATGGCCTACCGCGACCGCGGATATTACGAGGCCATCACCAGCGACCCAAAGACGCATGTGCGCAATGAAGGCGGCATCAATCCCTTCACACTGCGCCCCTCCAATGGCAAGCGCGTGGACATTCTGATGCCGGTGGAAGAGGGCGCGCGCTATAAGCTCGGCGGCATCACCTTCACCGGCAATAAAGCCGTGGCCAACCCACGGGCGCTGCGTTCGCAATTCCTGAACAAAGACGGCGAGTGGTTCAATGCCACACTCTTCAGCAAAGGCCTGAAGCAATTGCAGAAGTCCTACGGCCAGCTCGGCTACATCAACTTTGTGGGCACACCCAAGCCGCGCATTGACGAAGAGAAGCACATCATCTATCTCGACATTGATATCACCGAGGGCAAGCCGTACTACGTTTCGCGCATAGAGTTCACTGGCAACACCGTCACCCGCGACAAGGTCATCCGCCGCGAACTTTTGCTGGAAGAGGGCCAGGTCTACAACAGCAATCTGTGGGAACTGAGTGTTCTCCGGCTCAACCAGCTGCAGTACTTTGACACGCTCCGTGTGGAACAGGACTCCGAGTCGCGGCAGAATGATGATGATGGCACCGTGGACCTGCTGCTGAAGCTGCGTGAAAAAGGCAAGAACTCCATCGGCCTGAACGGCGGCATCAGCGGACTTTCCGGTACTTTCATCGGCCTGAACTACCAGACCAACAACTTCCTCGGCCTGGGCGAGACCCTCTCTATCAACGCGAACATCGGCGACCTCTCCCGTAATCTGTCGTTTGGATTCAGCGAACCCTACTTCCGCAACAGGCCGTTGTCGCTGGGTGTGGAGGTCTTCAAACGCAAATACGACTACAACCCGGCTAAATCCTATCAAGCGCTGACCACAAACTCCCAGCAGCTCACTCAGGCGCAGCAATCGCTGATCTCGAATTACAACCAATCCACCACCGGCATGAGTATCTCCACCAGTTACCCACTGCGTGGCAGACGGCACTTTGAGCGCGCCGGCATCTCCTATTCACTCTCGCGCGCTTCGGTGACCACGTTCAACGACTCCACCCGTAATATCTTTCAGACCCTGGCATTCCGCAGTGGCATCGCCGGCGTCAGCCAGTTGGCTGGGATCATCACCAGCGTCATCACTCCCAGTTTCACCATGTCCAGCGTTGACAATCCGACCTTTCCGCACGGCGGCAAGGACTTCAGCGCAGCGGTGCAGATTGCCGGCGCGGGCGGCAACGTAAAGTACTACAGCCCGGTGGTCAGCTACAAGCAGTTCTTCCCCATGCACAACCTGCACTACGACCGGGCCGGGCGGAACGTGCTCGCCACCAGGGTGCAGTTCGCGCATGTGGCAGGCTTCGGCGGCGAAGTGGCCCCGCCCATGAACCGCATCTATGAAGGCGGCGAAAGCCAGTTGCGCGGCTTCGATGTGCGCTCCGGTTCGCCGTATACCTTTATTCCGAACAAGATTCTCTTCCCGCTGACCAATCCGGATGGCTCAACTGTGCCGATTAATCCGGCCAATCCTTCGCTTGGCCCCATTGAGATTCCGCTGCCTGTCTACCGCATCGTTCCCATTGGCGGCGATACCAGCATTACAGGCAATATCGAATACCGCATTCCCATTGTTCCCCGTGCCTCCTTCGATTTTTTCACCGACTTCGGCCTGGACTTCGACCTGCAAGCTTCACAACTGCGGCAGAGTGCGCTTGGCCAGTCCCTTGTTACCAGCCCGCTCTATGGCTGTCCGCAGTTCGTCAACGGCGCATGCCTGGGCGGACAGAAGGTTACCTTCCCGTTCTTCCTGAAGCCGGTGGGAGGCACCAACTACGTTCCGCGCATGTCCGTCGGCGGCGAGCTGCAGGTAACATTGCCCGTTATTAATTCGCCTTTCCGGCTCTATTATGCCTATAATCCGCTGCGTCTCTATGAGCAGATTCCGCAGCAGCTTGCGGTCAGCAACCCGGTCTTCCGTACCATGTTCCCGGGTGCGAACCTGAACGGCATACCTGGCGCTTCCGCCGGCGCCGGAGACTATAGTTACCAATATGCTTTGCAACTCTATGGGGCCGATTATCAATTGCGTGAGCCGCGCAAGACACTCCGCTTGACGGTCAGCACCACTTTCTGATCGTTGTTGCCGTTTGACCCGAGGCCCGCGTCAAACCTATAATTTCCGCTAGCTTCTTGATATTCCTCTCGCTCACACGTGCGCCCCAAAACGGCCGGTTTGCATAGGATGCACTGGGGAGTAGACGGAACAAACTGCTGTCATCGCAGCGCACTCTCTAAGGAGTTCTCAATCCAAATGAAACGTACCCTTTCACTCGTCTGCACGCTTGTCGTGGGACTCTCAACCGCCGCGTATGCCCAGACCACTGCAGCACCCACCGCCTCCGCTCCGGCGCCGGCACAACCTGCCGCACCGGTAATCCCGCCGCCCCAGGCCTTTCCAGCCAAGATCGCCCTCATCGCCTTCCAGGAGGCTGTTCTGGCTACCAATGAGGGCCAGTCGCAGATGGCTGAGTTGGCCAAGAAGTATGAGCCCCGCAAAGCCAAGATTGACGCTCTGAACACCGAGCTTCAGTCGCTGCAGAAGCAGCTCCAGGCCACTACCCTCACTGATGAGGAGCGTGCCGCGCGTGTGCGGACTGGCGAAGCCAAGGAGCGGGAGCTGAAGAATGAGCAGGACGACGCTCAGGCCGCCTACAACGCCGACCTGCAGGACACCTTTACCAAGGTTGCCGGCAAGGTCTTCCCCATTATGACGGCCTATGTATCCAAATCCGGCTTCACGCTGGTGCTGGATGTAAGCAATCAGCAGACTGCGGGAATGGTGATGTGGGCAGCAGACGGGTCCGATATCACCAAGGCCATCATTGACGCGTACAACGCGCAGTCGCCTGCGGTTGCACCGCCTCCGGCAGCGCCTCGCCGCACCACTGGCACCACAGCCAAGCCGACAACCCCGGCCAAACCTGCCGCCACCACACCGGCTACACACTAATTAGCAGCTGACAGCTTTACAGAAGGGGCCCTTTCAGATGATTTTGAAGGGGCCTTTTCTGCGTTTGGCTGCAAAACTCAACCCAGCTTGGCAGTAGCAGAGTGGAGGGTGTGCATTTTGGGTGGTGCATGTGGAAAAGATTGTGGATTCCCGGTACTAAAAATCTGGGCGCGCAGTGCGCCGCGCAAATAAGCCAGATGTACTCTTGATTCTTGATGCATTCTAAATGTCTGATTCTAAGTGCTTAATCCAAAATTCCCACTATGGTCAGCCCACAACCGAGGGAATGACCCAATTTGGGTGCAAAAAATACGCTTTCCACAGCCCTCGTTTACAAAATGGTGAATCTGTATTGAACTGCTCATCCTGAAAATGCTTGGAAACGTTACTCTTCCCCGATTTTCAGCACCGCCAGGAAGGCCTCCTGTGGAATATCCACCTTGCCGATGCGCTTCATGCGTTTCTTGCCTTCCTTCTGCTTGTCCAGCAGCTTGCGCTTGCGGCTGATGTCGCCGCCATAGCACTTGGCGATGACGTTTTTGCGGATGGCGGTGACCGTCTCCCGCGCGATGACCTTGGCGCCAATCGCGGCCTGTATGGCCACCTCAAACATCTGCCGCGGGATGAGCTCGCGCATCTTGGAGACCAGTAGGCGGCCGCGCTCGTAGGCTGCGTCCTTATGCACGATCACGGAGAGCGCATCCACCGGATCGCCGCCAATCAAAATGTCCATTTTCACCATGGGTGAGACCCATGTGCCGGCCAGATGATAGTCCAGCGACGCATACCCGCGGGAGACCGACTTCAGCCGGTCATAAAAATCGAGCACAATCTCATTAAGCGGAAGCTCGTAGGTGAGCATTACCCTCGTCTCGGATACATACTCGAAATTTTTCTGGCGGCCGCGCTTCTCCTCCACCAGCTTCAGAATGCCGCCCACATATTCTTCATTGGTCAGGATTTTTGCGGTGATGACCGGCTCTTCAATGGTTTCAATTTCTGTAGGGTTGGGCCAGCGTGATGGATTGTCCACTTCAATCCTGCTTCCGTCAGTCAGCGTGATGAGATAACGCACGCCCGGCGCAGTGGTGATGAGGTCAAGGTTGTACTCACGCTCCAGCCGCTCCTGAATAATCTCCAGATGCAGCAGGCCGAGAAAGCCGCAGCGGAAGCCGAAGCCCAGCGCGACCGAGCTTTCCGGCTCAAAATTAAAACTGGAATCGTTGAGGCGCAATTTTTCCAGTGCGTCGCGCAGCATGGCGTGCTCATGCGAATCCACGGTGTAAAGTCCGGCGAAGACCATGCTCTTGATGTCTTCAAAGCCGGGCAGCGCCTCGGCGCAGGGACGGTCAACATCGGTAATCGTGTCGCCCACCTTGGTGTCGGCCACGTTCTTGATAGTGGCGACAAAGAAACCCACCTCGCCGGCGGAGAGCTCTTCAATCTCAACCGGCTTGGGCGTCATCACGCCCATGCTCTCTACGTCAAAAGTTTTTCCATTCGACATGATGCGGATCTTCATGCCCTTGCGCAGCTTGCCGTTGATGACGCGGGCGAGCACGATAACTCCCTTGTAGGGATCGAACCAGGAATCGAAGATGAGCGCCTGCAGCGGCGCGTCCGCATCGCCCAGCGGCGGTGGTAGCAGCGTGACCACTGCTTCCAGAATCTCGGCAACATTTTGCCCGGTCTTGGCGCTGACCGCAACCGCGTCGCTGGCGGGCAGGCCGACCGACTTCTCAATCATCTCCTTGGTGCGTTCGATGTCCGCGCTGGGCAGGTCAATCTTGTTGATGACGGGAATGATTTCGAGCCCGTTGTTGATGGCAAGATAGGCGTTGGCGAGCGTCTGCGCCTCCACGCCCTGCGAGGCGTCCACCACCAGCAGCGCGCCCTCACACGATGCCAGCGAACGCGAGACCTCATAGCTGAAGTCAACATGCCCGGGCGTGTCAATCAGATTGAGCTGGTAGGTAATGCCGTCCTGCGCCTTGTACATCATGCGCACGGTATGCGCCTTGATGGTGATGCCGCGTTCGCGCTCCAGGTCCATCGCATCCAGCACCTGCGCCTGCATCTCGCGCGCGGTGAGCGAGCCGGTGAGCTCGAGCAGCCGGTCAGAGAGTGTGGACTTGCCGTGGTCGATATGCGCGATGATCGCGAAGTTGCGGATGTAGCGTGGGTCCATCGAAAGGAGACGAGTGAGGCGCGAAAAATCAGCCTCTTTTAGCATCCTAACATTCTCTGTGTCCAGCCCCGCAGCGGCGTAAATGAACGCTTCGCGCGCGCTGTCCGTCATACAATGACTTAAGTCACTGTGAGAATTTCGCCTTCATTTCTGGGAACTCGATACATGCTGCCGGCTGCGTCGCTGCTGCTTTTTGCGGCTTGCACTTCCAGCGCCGTGGGGCAGAGCGGGGCGTCAACTCCGGCTAAACAGCCCACCTCGCAGCAGGACCAGGCTGCCAGCGCCGCTGCCGCAGTGACCGCTGCCAAAAATCAGATGCTTATTGACCAGGCGGAGCGCAACTACCGCACCGGCGTCGAAAATTATCGCACCGGCCATCTCGACGCGGCGCGGCAGGACTTTGACTCCGCCGTGGACTTGATGCTGGCCAGTGGTCTCGATCTGAAAAACGATGCACAACTGGCCGACGAGTTTGAGCATCTGGTGGACGCAGTCAATGCGCTGGAGATGGATGCACTGAAGCAGGGCAACGGACTATCTCCGAAGGTGGAAGCGGCGCCGCTGGAAAATGCGAATGAAGTCACCTTCAAATCCGACCCCAAACTGACCGCGGCACTGACGGCCGAGTTGAAGACCACCAAGTCCGACTTCCCGCTGGTCATCAATGACTATGTAGCCGGCTTCATCAACTACTTCACCAATTCGCAGGCGGGCCACGCGCACCTGCAACGCTCTCTGGAGCGTGCAGGCAAATACAAAGACATGATCCTGAAGGTCCTGAGCGATGAAGGCGTGCCCCAGGACCTTATCTATCAGGCGGTGGCCGAATCCGGCTTTCAGCCGCAGGCGATGAATGCACGCTCCGGCGCCGGCGGCATGTGGCAGTTCATGCCCACGGGGGCCTACGGGCTGCAGCGCAATGGATGGTTCGATGAGCGCTTCGATCCGGAAAAGTCCTCGCATGCCTATGCCCGCTACATGAAGGGGCTCTATGACCAGTTCGGCGACTGGTATCTGGCCATGGCCGCGTATGACTGGGGCCCGGGCAACGTGCAGCGCGCGGTAATGAAGACCGGCTATGCGGATTTCTGGGAGCTCTATCGACGCAACGTGCTGCCCGGCGAAACCAAAAATTACGTGCCCGGCATTCTGGCGGCCATCATCATGGCAAAAAATCCTAAAAAGTATGGGCTGGATTCGCTTGTGCCGGACTCACCGGTGATCTCCGACACGGTTTCCATTGATTACGCGCTCGACCTGCGGCTGGCTGCCGAGCTTGCAGGCTGTTCCATCTACGAGATTGTGGCGTTGAATCCCGCGCTGCTGCGGCTAACGACACCGCGCGATATCGAATATGACCTGCATCTGCCTCCGGGAACCAAAGACCTCTTCAACAAGCGCATTGCGGCAGTGCCGGAGGCACGGCGCGCGACCTGGCGCTTCCACGTGGTTCAGCCGGGAGAGACCATCGAGGGCATCGCGGATGGTTTCCATATCAAGCCGCATGACCTGGCCCAGGCCAATGGTATGGAGCTGTCACGGGCGCTGGTGTCCGGCAATGAGTTAGTGGTCCCCATAGCGCCGGAGGCGGCCACTACGTCCCTGAAGACGCAGCACTATACCGTGCGCCATGGTGACACTCTGATTACCGTGGCCGACCGCTTTGGCGTGACTGTGGCGCAACTGCAGCTATGGAACGGCCTGAAGACGAACACCATACCTGCCGGCAAGGTAATGGTTGTGTCACAGCCGATTCATCTGGCGCCAGCGACCCGCGTCCGCCCCAAGTCCACCGCCAAGCGCAAACCCTCCAGTACCACCACCGCAAAGAAGCCCGTCACTACAGGCGAAACCAAATCGAAACCGGCCACTGCAAAATCGGGGACAACCGCAGCGACAAAGAAACCATCACATCCCACTGTTGCCACCAAAAAACCAGCCCCTTGAGCTGGGAATTGCCATTCCAGACTTGCCAAGATGGGCCAACCGTAGCATCCTGTTTTGGTGAGACGATACGCAGGCCCTGCCGCGCAGGTGTAGTATCTGAGGGCACTGCAACCGGAGGATAGGATGACTGACGAAACCTTGAAGCTCGATGCCGCCAATGAGGAGGAAGGCTATCTGGACAACTTTGAAGATGGCCTGGAGTACGACCGCTTCGGCGATGAAGAGGAGGAAGTGAGTACCACCTCGGACGACGACGATGAGTTGGAGCCGGCCGAAGAGACCGAGCCGGAAGCAGAGCCAATCAATGAAACAGAACATGTGGAGGAAGCGGTGATCTTTGCCGCGCCGTCCACGCCGGCCACGGGATATACGCCTGCTGAAAAAATGTCGTCTGAGCCAAAGTCGGCAGCCGTGAAGGCAGCGCCGAAAAAAGCGCCGGCCAAGAAGGCCGTGAAAAAGCCCATTGTGAAGAAGGCCGCGGTAAAGAAAGCGGCAAAGAAAGCTGCGCCCAAGAAAAAAGCGAAGAAGACAGTCAAAAAGGCGTCGAAAAAAGTTGCTTCCAAAAAGGCTGCGAAGAAAGCGCCTGCAAAGAAGAAATCAAAAAAGCTTTCAAAGAAAGCGGACAAGAAGGCAAGAAAGCTTCTTAAGAAAGCACAGAAGAAATTAAAAAAGAAGAACAAGAAAAAGAAGTAGCCTGAACAGAAGAAAAAAGGCCCGGCGCTCACAGAGCATCGGGCCTTTCTGTTTAATCCTGCGTGACTATTTCTTTTCGGCGGCAATCTCGGCCAGCACTTCATCGCTGTGGCCGTCCACGCCTTTTACGTTCCAAACATGCGTGATCTTGCCGCTGGGATCAATCAGGAAGGTGGTGCGCATGGCAAATTTCATATCGCCCCTGCTGGCGATGCTCACGCCATATAGGTCCACCACTTTGTGCTCCGGATCGGCCAGCATCTTGAAGGTCATGCCGTCCTTGGTGCACCAGGTCTTATGGCTTTCCACCGTGTCCAGGCTGACGCCCAGCACCACTGCGTTCAGAGCGTCGTACTTGGCGTTGTCGCGCTGGAAGTTGTGTGCCTCAATGGTGCAACCGGTGGTCTGGTCTTTGGGATAGAAGTAGAGCACCACCCACTTGCCCTTGTAGTCAGAGAGATGGACGGGGCTGCCGTCCTGCGAGGGCAGGGAAAAATTCGGCGCGGCGGTGCCGGTGGCCAGCGTGTCTCCCGCGGCGTGGACGTTGACGGCATAAAGCGATGCGACGGCGATGATGGCAATCGCGATGAGAATTCGATAGCGGTGCATGGAAAGCCTCCTAGTGTAAGGTGCCCATCCAGTATGCCTCACAACACAGCTGCGTGGAAATGTTGCGCGCAACGCGGGCATGTGCTGCGTGTTCATTTAATTGCAACCCAGTGAATCGCAACCCAGGAGGTGCGCGATGAAAACGACAATGATTTCGAAATGGACAGCAGCAGCAGTATTAGCAGCCGGATTGGCGTTGACAGCCCCGGCAACAGCAAGTGCACAGAGGTTTTACCCAGAGCGGCGCGACTATTGCGAGCACCGCATCGTTGTAGAACCCTGGCGGCACGAGGTTTGGGTGCATCCACGTGAATATCCCGTCTATCCCATCTACCATGGGCCGTATCGCCCGGTGCCCTACGGCTACCGGTAACAACGCAGCGGGTCTGTAATTACTGTGGCCCTCTTTACTGGGGCCGCAGTTATTGAGGATTCTCCGGCGCGGGATCGTTTTCTTCCACCAACGTGGAGGCCGCGCCGGCAATCTCAAAATCCAGCAACTGGCCCCCCGCCGGCTGGATGCTTACCCGCACCGGAGTGCGCTGCCATTGTGCCGGTGCGCAGGCGGGATGAGCGTGTTGCGCCGGGTCCCATTTTCCAAGAGATTGTTCAATCAGCACGCGGCGTGCGCCAAGCTGCGCAACGATGACGTTGAGCGTCTGCGTCTTGGCCGTGGTATGAACGCCGCAATAGGCCGCATAGTCGCGGAACCAGACGGCATCTGAAACCAGAGAATCAAAGTCCGGAAGATGGAGCACAGTAATATGCCCGGTGCTGCGGTCCACCTGCAGCCATGGCCCCGGCTGCCAGACCCAGTGCGGCACGGTATCGCTGGGCAAAGCATCATTCAGGCGCAGGGCGCGGCGCACCACAAAGCTGCGGTCGGTGACTTCATGCGTATCGCCTGTGGTCCACTCCTTCTGCTGGCCGTCCACCAGAAGGGCACGCACTTTGAGCGTCAGCGCGTCTTCACCGGTGAGCTTCTGTGCTGCGTCCGGCGGTTGATAGGGGACCCTGCGCACCACACCGAGCGTGATGACATGCGGCTTGGTGACCGCCCACATTGGAAATATGCACCCATGTGCGCACGCAAGCAGAAGCACAATAGCTGAGGAGTTGGTCTGCATGATGCGGAGGCCACGATGGGTGCAATTTTGAAGTGTATTGATTAGCTCATATTTCATCTGGTCAATTTTGCACACTATTCAGGGCTATTACATTTTTAAACCCGGCAATGCACCAGAACCAGTGCAATGGCATCAGGAGATGATGGCGATTTTGGCGCGTTTGCCCAGGCGGAGAGTAATTCGTGCCGGTAACGCGGAGAGTTGAAAGACAGGCTCTTTGCGGAGATTACCCTCCACGTGGGTGGGTTTTTAGGATATTTTCCTGGCCCGCCACATATGCTCCGTGAGCAAATTGGGTAGGCGCGGGAAGACCCCAATTTTGACCTTGAGACATTGGGTAGGTGAGGGCTTCAGCCCTCACATCCGAGCCCGATATAAACCCGTGGGCTTTAGCCCCGGAGGTATGCCTTCAGGCGATGACGGCGACAATTTATTCAATCCATTCAATCCGAACCGATTTTTTGCCAAGCCGGAGAATCGGGTTCTTGCCCATGCGCTCAAATATTTCGGTTTTGCCGGAAAACTTTTGCCCATTGATGCTGACTGCCTTTTCTGAAATTTTTCTGCTCGCTTCTCCCATAGAGGCTGCTAATCCAGCTAATTGCAGAAGACGTGGAATGTTGATTGCCCGCGTAGGCCCTTCACTAGGAAGTCCAAGAAGTTGATAATCCTGTAACCCGGGTTGAGCGAGCGTAATACTTTTTATTGGCAAATCTTCGCTGGCTTCCTTCTGCTGAAACTGCTTCGCCCAATTCTCATCCGCGCGCTGCGCCTCCGCCTCCGAATGAAATCCGGCGGTGATGGTGCGGGCGAGTCGCTTCTTCGCCTCCATTGGATGCAGTTTGCCAGCGGCAACGTCAGCCTGCATCTGCTCAATCTCGCTCTGGCGCAGGTCGGTGAGGAATATCCAGTACTTCCACATCAGCTCGTCCGAAATCGACATCAGCTTGCCGTACATCTCGCCAGCAGGTTCGTTGATGCCGATGGCATTCCCCAAGGATTTTGACATCTTCTGCACGCCGTCCAGGCCCTCCAGAATCGGCGTCATCAGGATGATCTGCTGCGGCTGGCCGAAATGTTTCTGCAGATCGCGGCCTCGCATCAGATTAAATTTTTGGTCGGTGCCGCCGAGCTCTACATCGGCATGCAGAGCGACCGAATCATATCCCTGGGCGATGGGATAGAGAGTTTCATGCATGCTGATGGGCTGCTCTTCCTTGAAGCGCTTATGGAAGTCCTCGCGCTCCAGCATCTGAGAAATCGTGAACTGCGCCATCAGCTTCACCAGATCGTAGTAGCTCAGCTTGTCCAGCCACTCGGAGTTAAACCGCACCTCGGTCTTCTCGCGGTCGAGGATTTTGAAGACCTGCTGCTTGTAGGTCTCGGCATTGGCGTTAATCTCTTCGCGGGTGAGCGGCTTGCGTGTGGCCGAGCGACCGGTGGGGTCTCCGATAAGCGCGGTGGAGTCGCCGATGAGGAAGATGACGGTGTGGCCGAGATCCTGAAAGTGCTTCAGCTTGCGCATCAGCACGGTGTGGCCCAGGTGCAGGTCGGGAGCCGTAGGGTCAAAGCCGGCCTTCACCCGCATGGGTTTGCCCATGGCGATGGACTGCTCAATCCGCTCGCGCAGCGCGGGCAGCGGAATGATTTCAGCAGCGCCTTTTTTCAGGTACTCGAGCTGCTCGTCTACTGGCGGGAACTTTGTCATGGGCCGCCTTCCAGTATAAAGAAACGGTTTATTCTTCCAGCATGGACATTGAAAGAATCCGCAAATATCTGCTGACGCTCCCGCACGTGGCCGAGACCATACAGTGGGGCTCCGACCTGGTCTTCTGGGTGGCGGACAAGAACATCGGCGGCAAGATGTTTGCCGTGATGAACACCGAAGGCGGCGGCCCCATAGTGATGTCTTTTGCAGCCGGGCCGGAGCGCTTCCATGAGCTACTGGAGGTCGAGGGTGTAATTCCAGCGCCCTATCTGGCCCGCGCGCACTGGGTGGCGCTGGAGCGGTGGGGCTGCTTCCGCCCGGCGGAGCTGGAGCAGTTGCTGGCCGCGGCCCGCGAACTTATCTTTGCCAAACTGCCTCCGCGCACCAAAGCGGTGCTGGCCATGAAGCCTGCAGAGCGCGGAAAAATAATTCGTAATCGCAAAAAAGTGCTTGCAGAACGAGCAGCAAAAGCGAAGCGGGCCATAAAATCCAGGCCCGCCGGCAAAAAACGCTCCTGATTATTAGCTACTTGCAGGAGCCGCAAATAGGCCCTTGAAGTTGCCCCAGCATGCGTAAATCAGAAACAGTTCCAGCAGGCTGCAGAAGATGGCCATCCCTGCGCCCTGACTCCACAGCGTTGCATGATAGAGCAGAGCATTGATGAGCACCGGCCCAAGGAAGACCAGGCCGAGCGGCGTGAACCGTCCACTGAGCGTCATCAGGCCGCCGAGAACTTCGGTGATGGCAATGGCGGCGAGCCAGCGGCTGGTCATCATAATCATGAACCAGGCCAGGGCGTCGCCGGTGGGCATGGGCATCTTGCTCATAAACGAAAAGTGGACGAGTCCATTTAGTCCAAAGAAAGTAAACATCAGGCCAAGTAAAATCCGCGCAATGATTGCAGCAATCTTCATTGAAGTCTCCTGGGAATTCTGAAAACAAGTTGAGCAACAGTATAGGCAAAGATGCGTGCCGTTTGCAGAAAGATGCAAAGAGTTTGTAGTTTGGTAGCAATGGATGCTATCCGCGGCCACGGCGTTTCACTTTCCCTCACAGGCCGCATTTCGCTGGTCACAGGAGGCTCACGCGGCATTGGCGCGGCGACGGTACGGCTCTTCCGGCAGGCGGGCTCGCTGGTCTGCTTCAGTCACCAAAAGTCCCATGAGCAGGCGGATGCACTGGTAGCGGAGTGTGGCGGAGAGAAATTCTGCCGCGGCGTGCAGCAGCATCTGAAGACAGCCGCGGATGGGCACGCGCTGGTTGATGGGGCGGTCAAGGCGTTCGGCCGATTGGATTGCCTGGTAGTGAACCATGGCATCTGGCCATCGCACGATGCTCCCATCAGCAGCATGACTGAAGAGCAATGGCGAGAGACCATGGCCGTGAATCTGGACAGCGTCTTCGGGCTGGTTCAGGCGGCCGTTGCCCAGATGGAGAAGCAGCCCGCCGGCGCGGATGGTGTCCGCGGCCACATTGTGCTGATTAGTTCCACTGCTGGTCAACGCGGCGAGGCCTTTCATGCGGACTATGCTGCCAGCAAAGGCGCGCTGATAAGCCTGACCAAAAGCCTGTCGAGCGAGCTGGCGGCGAAGCGCATCTATGTAAACTGCGTGGCGCCGGGCTGGGTGAAGACAGAGATGTCGCAGGCTGCGCTGGAAGACACGGAGACGGCAAAGAAAATACTCTCCGGAATTCCGCTGGGACGCGTGGCCAGTCCAATGGAGATTGCCGGGCCTGTATTGTTCCTATGTACACCGCTGGCGGGTTTTGTCTCCGGCGAAATCTTCAACGTAAACGGCGGCGCGGTTCTTACAGGTTGAAACAATGCAGTACGGGGTAAAGCAATGCGAATAAAAAAATGGCTCTGTGCCCTGGTGATGGCCGTATCGGTCTCGCAGCTGCACGCACCGGCGCAACAGTCTGCAACAAAGCCAGTTTCTCCAGAACAGAAGGCTCGCGGCTTGCTGGACGCGATGGTGACCGCGCTCGGCGGACAGGCATGGCTGGACATGCAGGATTACGAGCAGCATGGCCGCAGTTCGGCATTTTATCTGGGGCAGCCGACCGGAGGCATTGTGGAGTTCTGGTCCTTCCATCGCGTACCAGATTTTGACCGTTATGAGTACACCAAGAAGCGGGACGTCATCCAGATCTATACGCCAAAACAGGGCTACGAGGTCACCTACAAAGGCGTGGCAGACCTACCCGCAGTGCAGCAGCAAAATTTTCTACGGAGCCGCGCGCATTCCGTAGAAATTGTGATGCGCAGCTGGCTGAAGGACCCGAACACGCTGGTGCTCTACGAAGGCCAGACCATGGTGGAGCGGCGGCCGGCGGACAAAGTGACCATTGTGACTGCGACCAACGATGCTGTCACCTTCGAAATCAATCCGGAGACGCACCTGCCGCTGCGCCGCACATTTGAGTGGCGCGATCCGCTCTACAAAGACAAAAATGAGGAGGCGGAGGAGTATGACGACTACCACGTGATTCAGGGCTTCCCTACCGCTTTTGCGGTCACGCGCTATCACAACGGAGAGATGGTGAATCAGCGCTTTCTGTATGACGTGAAGTACAACACCGGCATCAGTGCAACCATGTTCGATCCGGCAAAGGTCCCGCCCATCAAGCACTAAATCATTTTGCCCGTTGCGGCGGTTTATAATCGGCGCTGACCGCTTATGGACACGAATTCAACCACGATTGCAAAACCTGCGCCTGCCATGCCGCTGGACATCCAGCAGATTATGTCCCTGCTGCCGCACCGCTTTCCCTTTCTGTTGATTGACCGCGTTCTGGAAGTGGTGCGCGAGCAGCGCATTGTCGCCATCAAGAACGCCACCATCAATGAGCCGTTTTTCGCCGGACATTTTCCCGGCCATCCCATCATGCCCGGCGTTTTGATTGTGGAGGCGATGGCGCAGGCCGGCGCTGTTCTGCTGATGCTGGAGCTGCCGGACCGCGACAGCAAGCTCATCGTCTTCACCGGCATTGACGAGGCCCGCTTCCGCCGTCCCATCGTGCCCGGCGACCAGGTGCGCATTGAGGTGGACGTTCTGCTCTGGCGCACGCGTGGCGGCAGGATGCAGGGCAAGGCATTTGTAGGCGACAAGCTCGTCTGCGAGGCCATCATCTCCTGCCAGGTAGTGCCGCGCGGGCCCGCGGCCAAAGCGGAGACCGCAGCCGAGTGAGCATCCACGCTACAGCGATGGTGGGCGCAACCGCGGTGGTGCCGGAAAGCTGCACCATTGGCCCGTACTGCATTGTTGGCCCGCATGTGGTGCTCGGCGAAAATTGCGAGCTCGTCTCGCACGTGGTGCTGGACGGACATCTGACCGTTGGCAACGGCTCGCGCTTTTTTCCGTTCGCCTGCGTGGGCATTGCGCCGCAGGACCTGAAGTACAAAGGCGAGCAGACGCGCTGTGAGGTCGGCGAGCAGACCACCATCCGCGAATTTGTCACCATTTCGCGCGGCACGGCGGGCGGCGGCGGCCTCACCCACATCGGCAGCCACTGCCTCATCATGGCCTATACCCACATCGGACATGACAGCAGCATCGGCGACCATTGCATCCTCGCCAATGGGGCAACTTTGGCCGGCCATGTGATGGTGGAGGACTATGCCACCGTTGGCGCTCTGAATCCGGTGCATCAACACTGCCGCATCGGCAAGCATGCCTACATCGGCGGCGGAACTACGATTACGCAGGACGTGATGCCCTACTCCCTGACCAGTATTGA
>Ga0302326_10012189_pt1 | contig 18376 bp, 12 predicted proteins | sample Palsa_T0_3_FD_202264 | JGI IMG/M metagenome (GOLD analysis project Ga0302326, IMG submission 202264) | Peat permafrost microbial communities from Stordalen Mire near Abisko, Sweden - Palsa_T0_3 | ecosystem: Environmental > Terrestrial > Soil > Palsa > Peat permafrost | place: Sweden: Abisko...
GTGCTCGATCCCGGCGTCACCGGAGTCGCGCCATTAGCGGGAGTGTCGTAGGCGAGCGACACCACATTCGCCGCGCGGTCGTACACCATGCTGCATGCGCTGGTGGTGCTGAGCGTCGAGGAAAGCAACATCGCCATGCCGGTGATGAAGCCCGCGCCGCCTTGATCGGAAGCCGTAAAGCTGAAGCGCTGTGCCGGACCCGACCCGGACCCTGGAACCACCGAATTCGCCACCGGCATTCCACCCGACGCCACCAGATAGGTGCCCATCTGAACCCATCCGGTATTCTGCCCTGCTTCGGACGCAAACATATAGATGTTCTTGGCTCCATTGAAGGCCCCTTCAAACGTAATGGCTAATGTCACGATCTGGGATAGTCCGGACGTTACCGACGTTACGGCGCCTATCTGGCACTGGCTGTTCGCCAAAACGGCCGTGGAGCCGATCGCTTTGGGCGTGGACCCGGCCGCGTTATCCCAGGTCAGAGCCACCGTGCCCGCATTCCGGTCGTAAACAATGTCGCAGGAGTTGGCGACACTGGCGCTGGTGGTGTTGAACAACATGGCTAGGCCAATCAGGTTGGTCGCGCTCTGGGTGTCGGAGAACACGAACGTGAAAGTCTGGCTGGAGCCGCTCGAGCCATCCGGAGACACCGATCCGTCGGAGGGCTGCGGCGCCGGAATCACTGCCGTCCAGGTGCCGAGTGATACCCAGCCAGTATTAGCGCCCGAATCGGCTGCGTACAAATACACTGTCTTCGCTCCGCCAAAGCCGGGCTGGAATGTCAGCGAGAGATTGAGGGTAAGGGTGCTGCCGGCCAGACTGACGGAGCTGCCGGCGCCGTTCAGGATGCACTGGCTGTTCTGCTGGCTCCCGCCGCCGAAAGTCGCTGTCTGCGATCCGGAAGTGGGATCGTCGTTGGCCAGGCTCAATACATTCCCGGCCGGGTTATAGTTCACATAGCAAGCTGTCCCGGTGGACGCCCCGGTATTGACCAGCAACGACACGGTGGCCAGCGCGGCCGGTATCGGTATATTGCGCGGTGAACGTCACAGTGTTGCCGCTCCCCGATGACGGCGTTACCGACACAGCGGCAGGGATCTGCGGCGGAGGCGCGGTCACTCCCAGGCGCGCCAGCCATCCGATGCTGCCTCCATTGTTCGCCGATTGGATCGGCCCTACGAGCGGCAGATCCAGCGAACTGGTCTGCCCACCTAGAAATACATTGCCGTTCGTACTCACGGCCACGGCGTTGGCCACATCCGACCCGCTTCCTCCAAAATAGGAGGAGAACAGCAAGGTGTTACCCGCCGGATTCAGCTCCGAAATGAACGCGTCGTACAAGCCTCCGAATGCCTCCTGCACGGCGTTGATCTGCGGAAAGTCTTCCGACGAGGTGTAGCCCGCCACATACGCGTTCCCGCCGCTATCGATTCCAATCCCATACCCCCAGTCAAAATCGCTGCCTCCGAGAAACGTGCTGTAAATCCCCGCGCTGCCCGCCGGATTGATCTTGGTCACAAACGCGTCGGAAACTCCATTGAAGGATGCTTGAAAGGCGCCGCTGGTGACGGGAAAGTCCGGCGAATTGGTAACGCCCGTTACATAAGCGTTGCCGCTCGCGTCGACCGCGATCCCGTTGGCTTGTTCGGGCGTTCCGGTGCCGCTGCCCCCAAGATAGGTGCTGTACAAGAGCGCCGCGCCGCTGGGGCTCAGCTTGGCAATGAAAGCGTCCTGGCCACCGTGGTTGCTGGTCTGGATCCCGCCTACCACGGGGAAGTTGGTCGAATAGGTTCCGCCCGCGACATACGCGTTGCCGCTCGCATCCACCCCGATCCCACCCGCGTGTTCATTCGCCGTCCCGCCAAGATACGTGCTGTAGACGTAAGCTCCAATGGTGGTCAATTTGGTGACGAACGCGTCCGTTCCCCCGCCAAATGTTGTTTGGACGCCGCCCATCACCGGGAAATTCGTTGACTGGGTATCGCCCGCGATGTAAGCGCTTCCTGCTGCATCCACGGCAATCGCCGTGCCCAGATCGTAATTCGTACCGCCCAGATACGTGCTGTAAAGCAAGGTATTGCCGGCCGCATTCAACTTCAATACAAACGCCGTCTTCGATCCGCCTAATGTTGCCCGCACCGGCACCGCCAACGGAAAGTTCACGGACGCGGTCGATCCCGTGACATACGCTTGTCCGGAGGCATTCACCGCTATCGCCGCGGCCCGGTCATCGCCTTTTCCGCCGATATAGGTCGCGTAAATCAGAGCATTGCCCGCGGGATCCATCTTCACTACAAAGGCATCCACAACGCCTGCGTTGGCGGCTTGCTCGGCCACCACAATCGGAAAATCCAGCGCCTCGGTCCAACCAGCCGCGTACAGATTGCCGCCGCTGTCGACCGCCACGCCGGTGACGGCTCCCAGTCCCGTGCCGCCCAGATAGGTCGCGTACGAGATCACGGGATCGATCACTAACGGAAGCGCAGGGTCGTAAGCGTCGACCTCGAATCCGGCCGTGTGCGGGTTGAGCAAGCGATAGCGTCCCGCCACCTTGACGCGGCCCGACGGAGCGTCCTGATAGATTGCAGGGGCGTCCTCGATAAGCTCTCCCGAGTGCAGCCGGCCGCTCGCGTCGATTGCAAGATCGGCAGAATACTCCATTTGAATGTCCGCCGGATGCGCGTCCGGCGCCACTCTGAACTCGGATTTAAGGTGGCCTCCGCTCCCGGAATAAATCAAATCGATGCCGCGATACAGGTTGCGGTAGCGAAGCTTTTGATGAGTAGGCAAGCCAGTCCGCCATTGGCGGGGGTCCTGCCCCAACAGGAAGTTCGCGGGACCCATCGGATCGACTCCCTGCAAGGCCACCGCGCTATTAGCCCCGGGAAAGGTCACGCGAACCGTCGAGCCCCCGGCGCCAAACTCCATGCCTGCTTGCATAAACACTGCCGCTGTCCCGGGAACTCGGATCAAGTAGCGGCCCGGAGTGTATTCAATGAAGAATAACGGGGCGGAGCCAATCTTTTTCTGTGCAACGCCGGAGTCGCCCGCAAACGCCAGCGTAACCGCCCACAACAATAACCCAAGTAACCGCATTTACTTGGATATCGAGTCCGAGTTCTGAAAGCAGAATGCCCGATAAAACCTACGCCCCTATGTAGCGGGCGTATAGGCTGCGGGCGATTCCCACGTCTGTAGTGCCCTTGATGATGGCACGGCCGTCAGGAAACACGGTGAGCTCATACGGGTCCAGCGCGACCCGCAAAGCGAATTCGTTGGAGCGCACTGCCGCCACGGCGCCTAACCGCTGAGCCAGCGCCGGAAGATCCACCGGCCGTGAGCGCTCATGAATCTGCACCGCATTGCGCCCGCACAGGCTGATGGGCACGCGCCGCGAACCGTCCAGATACGTGAACTCATGGCGCACGCAGCACGGGCACTGGGCATCGCGCGCGGGTGGTGCGAGCTGCCGGATGGTTCCGCTCCACACATCCACTGTGGTGAGGCGGGCAGTTACGGCATCGGGGCCCTGCGCCAGCAGTTTCAGCGCGTCGGCCACTTGCAGGGCCGCGATGGTGGCGGTGACCGGCGCCAGCACACCTTCGGTTTCGCAGGTGGGTTGCGCGCCTTGGGGAGGCTCCGGATAAACACACCGGAAACACGCAGTTTTCCCCGGCACAATCGCCAGTTTGATGCCGTAGCTGCCCACTGCCGCCCCATACACCCAGGGAATGCTGCGATCGACGGCGGCATCGTTAATCAGAAACCGGGTCTCGAAATTGTCGGTGCCGTCCAGGATCAAATCGACATCCTCGAACAGATCCTCCACGTTGGCCGCGGTGAGATCGGCCACCATCGGCTCCACGGCCACTTCTGAATTCACACGCGCCAGCCGCCTCGCCGCGGCCACGGCTTTTGGCAGGGAGTCAGCGGCATCCGACTCTTCAAAAAGAAACTGACGTTGTAAGTTGGACCATTCGACGAAATCGCGATCGATGATCCGCAGCCGCCCCACCCCGGCGCGCGTCAAAGTTTCCGCCTGCACCGTTCCCAAGGCTCCGCATCCCACGATGGCGACGCTCGAAGCCCGAATTCTAGCCTGCCCTTCTTCGCCCATGGGCGCGAACCGGATTTGGCGCGAGTAACGAGATTCAGCGGGGCGCATCGTACAGTTGGAAGGCTCCGTGGGCCTCATTCCGATGGTAGCAGCACGACCCAACCGCCCTTCCCGAACTCGACTGTTGTGTTCAGAGCCTGCGTTATCATTGAGGCACGTGCGTCCGCCGGTGTTGATGGTCCTGCCGCTGCTGCTCGGCGCCATCGCGGCGCCGGCTCAAACTTCCGTGACCGGCCTAGCGGACTTCGAGGGCCGCACGATTGGGCGGATCGACTTTGACCCTCCCTCCCAGCCGCTTCCGCGTGACGAATTGGATCGGCTCCTGCCCCTTCACACCGGCAGCCCGTTACACCAGAGCGACGTCCGACAGACTCTCCAGAAGCTGTTTGACACCGGACGCTTCGCCGATATCGCTATTGACGCCCAACCCTTAGGCGACGGTGTCGCGCTGCGCATTTCGACGCAATTCAACTATTTTGTGGGCGGAGTGAGTTTCGAAGGCGTCGCCGACCCGCCCAATCGCAATCAGCTGCTCACCGCCACCAAGCTCGAACTGGGCGCGCCGTTCGCCGAATCCCAGATTCGGCAGTCCGTCGAGAACCTTCAGGAAAGGCTCCGCGCCAATGGACTTTATCGGGCTACCATCCGCTATGACCTGGACCGCAATCCCTCGACCGAGGAAGTGGGTGTCCATTTCCATCTGAATACCGGCGCCCGCGCCCGCTTCGACAGCGTACTGCTCAGCGGCAAGTTCGATCTCCCCCCCAGCAAAATCGTGCGCGCGACCCGCTACCGGCGCGGCCTCGGCTCCATCGAATTTCCCGGTTGGAGCCAGGCCACTGAGAACCGCGTCCAAAACGGGGTGGAACGTGTGCGGCGGGATTTCCAGAATCGAAACCGCCTGCAGGTGCGCGTCACGCTCGAACGCCTGGAATATCACGATAAGACCAACACGGTCACGCCGACGCTGGTCATTGACAGCGGCCCCCTGATCCAGGTGGTGACCACCGGAGCCAACGTGTCTAAAGGACGCCTCCGCCAGATGGTCCCCGTTTTTCAGGAGCGCGCGGTGGACCGCGGCCTGTTGCTCGAAGGCGGACGCAACCTGGTGGATTATTTCCAGGCGCAAGGCTATTTTGATGCGGCGGTGAATTTCGACCAGGAGTCGCCGGCCCCCGGCGTCCAGCGAATCAACTACGTGGTGGCGCGCAATGCCCGCCACCGGATGGTCGGCATCGAAATTACCGGCAACCGGTACTTCGACGCCAAGACCGTCCGCGAACGTCTCTCGGTGCGAGAGGCCGGTAAAATCCGCAATCGCTACGGGCGTTATTCCCAGAAGTTGCGCGACAACGACCGGGGGGCGATTCTCGACCTATATCACTCTAACGGGTTTCTGGACGTCCAGGTCGCCGCCACCACACTGGACGGCTATAAAGGCCGCACCGACGAATTGGGCGTCCGCTATGAAATCGAAGAGGGCCCGCAGTCGATCGTCAACCAACTGGAGATGGAGGGCGCCTCCGCCGCGGATACCGCCTATCTCCGCGGCATCATCCAGTCGGCCGAAGGGCAACCTTTCAGCGAGGCCAGCATCGCCGCCGACCGCGACGCCATCTTGACCTACTTCTACGATAGCGGCTATCCGAACGCCGACTTTGATTGGACGCAGACTCCTTCCGGGGTCCCCAACCGCGCGAACCTGCACTACACTATTCGCCCAGGCGAGCGCCAATACGTCCGCAATGTGCTGATACGCGGCCTCGAAGCCACCAAGCCCGAGGTGGTCCTGAGCCGCGTCAGCATTCGTCCCGGGGACCCCATCTCTCAAGGCCGCATCGGTGAAATCCAACAGAAGCTCTATGATTTGGGCATTTTCTCCAAGGTGCAAACCGCGCTGCAGAATCCCGACGGTGCCGAGGAAAGCAAGTACGTGCTGTTCCAGTTGGACGAAGCCGCCAAGTACTCCTTTAATATCGGCATTGGAGCGGAGCTGGCGCGGATCGGCGGCGGCGTCACCACTTTTGACGACCCGGCCGGCGCCACGGGATTCAGCCCTCGGGTCACGGGTGGAATCTCCCGCCTGAATGTCTTCGGCCTGGGCCATACCATCAGCCTGCAAACTCTGGTGTCCACGCTCGAACAGCGCGCCGTGCTCAGTTATGTGATACCTCAGTTCACCGGCAACCAGAATCTCTCGCTCACATTTTCCGGATTGTTCGACAATTCCACGGACATTCGAACCTTCGCGGCGCAGCGCGCGGAGGCAGCCGTGCAGTTGGCTCAGAAGCTATCGCGCGCCAACAGCTTGCAGTACCGTTTTGCTTTTCGCCACGTAATCGTCAGCGACCTGAAGATCGAACCGCTGCTGGTTCCTCTGCTGGCGCAGCCGGTGCGCGTGGGATTGCTCTCCATGTCCTTCATCCACGACCGCCGCGATAACCCCACCGAATCGCACCGCGGCCTGTATAACACTATCGACGTCGGCATTGCTCTGCCGCAATTCGCATCGCAAACCGATTACACGCGTCTGGTGTGGCGAAACTCCACCTATCATCCCTTGAGCCGCGACGTGGTGCTGGCCCGCACGCTCCAATTCGGCTACATTCAACGTTTGGGCGGCCTCGCGGAAATCCCACTATCGGAACGTTTCTTCGGGGGCGGTGCGTCCTCCCAGCGAGCTTTCCCGGATAACCAGGCCGGGCCGCGCGATCCCGAGACCGGATTTCCGATCGGGGGCAACGCCCTTCTGTTCCATTCCACCGAGCTGCGCTTCCCGCTCATCGGCGAGAATGTAGGGGGCGTGCTGTTTCACGATATGGGCAACATTTATTCGAGCGTCGACCAGATCAGCTTCCGCTTCCATCAGAATAACTACCAGGATTTCAATTACATGGTTCAGGCCGCCGGTTTTGGGATCCGCTACAAAACTCCGGTAGGCCCCATTCGCGTGGATTTCAGTTACAGTCCCAATTCGCCGCGGTTTGTCGGATTCAGTGGAACCCGCGATCAGTTGCTCACGTGCAATCCCAATCTTCCGCCCGCCCAGAATCCGTCATTCTGTGTGGGTGTCCCGCAACGCATCAACACTTTTCAATTCCACTTCTCATTGGGGCAGACGTTCTGATGCCGGGGCGCCTTCGATTGACGATCCCGATCGCGCTGGCGTTGCTGACGATCAGCGCCTCCGGCGAGACCCTCGATCGGATCGCCGTCACGGTGGGACGGCATGTCATTTCCGAACGCGACATCCGTCAGGACTTGCGCGTTTCGGCCTTTATCGACGGCACGTCTCCGGATTTTAGCGGCGAACAAAAACGCGCAGCCGCGGACCGCCTAGTCGATCAATATCTTGTTCTGGAAGATGCGGCGGCGACCCGTGTTCCATTGCCTTCCGCCGCCGAGGTGGCTGGAATGGTGGCACCCATTAAGGCTCACTACGTCTCGGACCAGGAATATCGGACCGCACTCGCGCAGGCCCATATCACCGAAGCGGAGTTATCGGAGCAGCTCCTGGCTGGCCTGCGGATGCTGCGCTATACCGACCTCCGCTTCCGTCCCGAAGTGCAGATTTCTGAAGAAACGCTGCGCGCATACTACGACAAACTGGCCCAAAAGGGGGACGCGCAAAGCTTCGAGGCCAGCCGTAAGGATATCGAAAAGCTGCTCACGGACCAGCAAACCATGCAGGCGCTGGATCGGTGGATCGGCGCCGCCCGCAACGAGACCGCGATCCTGTATCGCGACCCGGTGTTCAAATGAGAGTTTCCCCGTGACGCGCGCTCGCCATTTGACGCGCCAGTGCCTGGTGGCCGCGGCCATCCTGGTGGCGATCTCCGCCGTCACCGTTTTGCTGGTTGTGCGCAGTGGCTGGTTTCGAGAGTTGGTGCGCCAGAGAATCGTCACCGAAATCGAGGCGGCTACCGGCGGCCGCGTCGAGGTCGGCAACTTTTCCTTCAAATGGGAGACGCTGGTGGCGACCATCTCGCCTCTGGTGTTGCACGGAACCGAGCCGGCTTCCGAGACGCCGCTATTGCGGGTCGAATCCGTCAGTGTAGGTCTGCGCGTCATCTCCATGCTGGAGCGCAAGGTCGACCTGGCCTCGTTGAACGTGGTCCAGCCGCGTTTGCGCATTGTGATTTATCCCGATGGCTCGAATAACCTGCCCACCCCACCTGGCCGCGGCAACGGCAAGACCTGGGCGCAGAACCTGGTGGACGTCGCGGTCCGCCGCTACGCCGTGACCGGCGGAATGGCGGAAGTGGATCTGCGCCAGGTCCCCCTCAGTTTTAACGGAGAGGATTTGCGCTTGCAAATGACCCGCGAAGGCGGGGCCGCGCGTTATCGGGGCGATCTGGCGTCACGGCGTGTGCGCGTCGCCTCGAATATCATGGCGCCCGCCGAAGCCGATCTGGCCGCCGCGTTTACGCTCGACGCGAATCGGCTCGCACTTTCGTCCGTGAACATCGCCATGGGGAGTTCGCGCATCGGCTTGGCTGGCGAGCTCACCAACCTGCGAGCTCCCCGTGGGGCCTTCAAAGCGAAAGCCTCGATCACCGCGCGGGACGCCGTAGGTCTGTTTTCGCTTCCGGTCGCGTCCACTGGCTCCGCGAATTTCGATGGCGATCTGAGCTTTTCCTTCTCCAGTGGTTTCGATTACACGCTCTCCGGGAGAATCGACGGCCGCGGCCTGGGATACGTGCGCGATCGCCTGCACATTGAGAACGCGACTGCGAGCGCCGCGCTCAATCTGAACCCGGATCGGCTCACGCTACGCGGAATTAAAGCGGCCGCACTGGGCGCGAGTCTCACCGGTCAAGCGGAACTGGTCCGCTGGAAAGACTTCCATTTCGAAGGAAACTTCGACGCACTGGATATGAGCCAGGCGGTGGCGGTGATCACTCCCCGGCCGGCTCCTTGGAGCGGGTCGATGTCCGGAACCCTGGACTTGGATGCCGCAGTGGGCGAACCCCGCACCACGGCGCATGCCACCGCTTCCATCCAAGGCCAAATCACCGGCCAACTCGACGTTCTGTATGATCAGCAGGCCGGGACCGTCGACTTTGGAGATTCGCGCATTGCCACCCCCGCCACTAGTCTGATCTTGTCCGGGACCCTAGGAGAAAATCTGGACATCCGCGCCCGCTCCACAAATCTGGACGACCTGCTGCCTGCGCTGGCGCTCTTCGGCGGCAACTCGCCCGCCACTCTGCCGCTCAAGCTTGATTCCGCGAAGCGAGGCGAGGCGGCGGTGGTGGGCCTGGTCAGTGGTCCCCTAGCCGACCCAAAATTCAGCGGACAAGTCACGGTCACTAACGCCGGCATCGAAGGGCACGGTTTCGATCGCTTCACCGCCGATGTCCAGGCCTCCCGCCAAGCGGTTGCGCTCCGCCGGCTGGCGCTCTCGCGGGCCCAGACGCAGATCACGGGCGACGCGGTGATCGGCGCCAGTTCCGGCAATGCCAACTTTCTGGATGGTCCGCTTACCGCGCAGCTGAGCGTCAAGAATCTGCCGGCTGCGGCCACTGCTCGCGAATTCGGGATTGCCACCATAGATTCGATCGAGGCCGACGCACTGGCGTCCGCCACCGTCCATCTCACCGGCACGGCGCGCCGCCCGGAGGCCGATATTGCGCTCGATGCTACTCCCGTCACCGGCTTTGGCGAAAAATTCGAGCGGGTTCGCGCGAACCTCCACTACAGCAGCCAGTCGCTGGCGTTCACCGCCGGGCAGGCGGATATCGGCGCGGGCAAACTGCTGTTCTCGGGAGATTACACGCACCCGGACGGCGACTTCCATAGCGGCGACCTGCGCGCGGAAGTCACCGTTCAAGCCATCACGGCCTCCCGCATCGCCGCGCTGCATCAGTTCGAATCCGGCGCCGAAGCTCGTCTCGACGGCAAGGCCGCGGTGGAAGTTCGCATCGATCGCGGCGCGCTCTCGCTGCGCTCGGTGAGCGGCGAAGCCTCCGTGCGCGGGCTGACTTTGGACCAGCAGAAGATCGGTGACGCAAGCCTGACCGCCGAAACCAACGCCGGCGAGCTGACGCTCAAGGCGAAAGCCGAGGTGCAGGGAACCTCCCTCGACGGCCAGGGGAAATGGAGACTGGAAGGCGATTATCCGGGTTCCGGCACGCTGCATTTCTCGCGCCTCACGGTGGCCACCCTGCATGACTTGGTGATGCTGCGCGGCACTGCCGCTGAAAAGGCCGCGGCACCCCCGTTTGACGGCTTCCTTGAAGGCAATGCCTCCGGGACCGTCGCATTGCGGAAACCCGGGAGTTTCCGGGCCGAGGTGAAGATCGACACCTTGCAGCTCAACGCCAAGCCGCAGCAGGCCCTGCGGCTGGACGTTCAGACGCAGGACGTCCAAATTCGGAATACCCAACCCATTGTGGTGTCCGTATCCGCACAGGAAGCTCGCATCGCTTCGGCGCACTTCGCGGCGCGGGACACCAACCTCGAAGCCACCGGCGTAGTCCCATTCAACAATACCGGCGCTGCGAATCTGGCCATCCAGGGCAATGTGAATCTGGCCATTCTGCAGCTTCTGAATCCGGATCTGCTGGCGCGCGGAACCGCGAGCGTTAAGACCACCCTTCGCGGTTCGCTGCGCGATCCCCCAATGAACGGCCGCCTGGAGTTCGCCAACGCCTCGTTTTACATGAATGACGTGCCCAGCGGCGTCGACAACGCCAGCGGTGCGATTCGGTTCGACCGCAATCGCGCCACTATCGAGACTCTGACAGCGGAAACCGGCGGCGGCCGCGTGGCCTTCAGCGGCTTTCTCGAATTCGGCGAGCCTCTGATCTATCGTCTCCAGGCCGACGTGCGCCAGGTTCGCGTGCGTTATCCCACCGACGTCAGCTTCGCCGCCAACGCACAACTGGCGCTCAACGGCACCTCGGAGACTAGCACTCTTTCGGGCAGCGTTACGCTGAATCGCGCGGCTGTCAGCGCGGGAGTCGACCTCGCCCGCCTGCTAGCGGAGGCCGCCAAGCCCTCGCCCGCGCCACCCAATCCCAACGAGTATTTGCGCGGCATGCGCTTCGACGTGCGCCTGCAAAGCGCTCCCCTCTTTGAACTGGAAACTTCTCTGACTCGCAACGTACAGACCGAAGTGGATCTGCGCCTGCGCGGCACGCCCCTACGCCCCGCGCTGCTCGGAACGATCAGTGTCAATAGCGGAGAGATTCAGGTCTTCGGAAATCGGTATACCGTCAACCGCGGCGATATTCGCTTCTTAAATCCCGTCAAAATCGAGCCTACCTTCGACCTGGACCTCGAGACCCGCACGCGCGGCATCACCGTGACGGTGACGGTGGCAGGGTCACCCGAGCGTCTGGCCGTCAACTACAGTTCCGATCCGCCGCTGCGATCAAACGAGATCATTGCTCTGCTAGCGGTGGGGCGCGATCCTACGTCGAACCAGGTGGGTGGCCAGATTGCCAGCTCCAGCGCGTCCTTCGGCAGCGCCGGCAGCGTGCTGGGAGAAGCCGTTTCAGAGCAGCTTTCCAATCGCCTCCAACGCTTCTTCGGCGCGAGCCGCGTCAAGATCGACCCGACCATCGACACTTCCGACAACCTGCCCGCCGCGCGCCTCACGCTGGAGCAGCAGATCTCGCGCGATATCAGCCTTACCTATATCACCAACCTGAACCGCACTGAGGAGCAAACCGTGCGCATCCAGTGGGACTTCAGCAAGCGATGGTCCGCCGTGGCCGTGCGCGATACCAACGGATTATTCGGAATCGACTTCTTGTATAGGAGGCGATTCAAATAGGCGGAGTATCGGTGGATCGCCTCCATCGGTTTACGCCCTGTTGTACACTGGGGGTGTCAGTGGAGGTGGGTCTTCTCGAGTAGCCTGCTCCGTACCACAGGCAACTGGCTGTCTACGCCTGATAGCATGCTCCGCGCCGCGGGGAGGGGAGTTCGCGGCCTTGCCGAGCTGGCCTTCACCCTGGTTTTTCCCGACGATTGCCGCGTATGCGGCGAAGCTTTGCGCGATGTCTCCCGGGTTCCGGTGTGCTCGCGGTGCCTGTGCGACCCGCAGCCGCTGACGGCCGAGTTTTTCTGCGTCTCTTGCCGGGCGCCCTTCGTAAACCACTTCCCGCTGGATGAAAACGGCCGCTGCCCGTTGTGCCGTCTGGGGCTGACGGGGTTCGACGCGGTGTATTCGTATGGATCCTACGAAGGCTCGCTGCGCAACCTGATTCATCTGTTCAAGTACGACAAGATCTATAGCCTGGCGCGGCCGTTGGCGGGATTTCTGGCGCGCGTGCTGCCGCGCGAGGAACGCTTCGACGCAATCGTGCCTATGCCGCTGCATTGGTGGCGGCGCTGGGAGCGTGGCTTCAATCAATCCGAGTTACTAGCGGGCGAGATCGCGAAGAAATGGAATGTGCCGCTGAAGCGAGCGGTCCGCCGCGTGAAATCGACAGCTCCGCAAGCAGGATTGACCAACGCGAAGCGCCGGGCTAACGTCGCAGGAGCGTTTGCAGTCAAACGAAGTATGCGGCTGGATGGAGCGCGGATATTGCTTGTGGATGACGTGTTGACCACCGGGGCCACGGCCGCGGCTTGTGCTCGCGCGCTGAAGCGGGCTGGCGCCGAGCATGTCGCACTTCTGGCGCTCGCGCGCACCGACCGGCGCATGGCGCTATCGAGTTTTGAAGCGGCTACCGCCGCGGGGGCAGGGGGAATAACGTGATCGCCAATTATCACCAGGAACGCTTGCATCGTCCGGTACTGGTTTTGAATTCGAGCTACGAGCCCATTAACGTATGCGCTGCGCGGCGCGCGCTAGTGCTGGTGCTCAAGGGAGTGGCTGCCACCGAGGAGCACTCCAGTGCGCACGTGCATTCGGCGCGGCAGGCGGTGCCGGTGCCGAGCGTCATCCGTTTGCTCGAATACCGCCGCATTCCCATGCAGGCGCGGTCGCTTTCGCGCAAGAACATTCTGATGCGGGACCGCTATACTTGCCAGTATTGCCACAAGACTTTCAACACAAATGAGCTGACGCTAGACCATGTGATCCCGCGCTCGCGTGCCGGCGAAACCACCTGGGAGAATCTAGTGGCCTGCTGCCACCCCTGCAACAACCGCAAGGGGAGCCGCACACCGGAGGAAGCGGGCATGCGCCTGGCGCGTGCGCCGCGTCCCTTCAGTTTGCACACCAGCCGCCACCTGATGCGCCTGCTCGGCAAGAGCGACGACCAGTGGCGGAAGTATTTGTTCTATTGACGGATGCAACGCATGGCCTCGGACGGGTTAGAAGACACAATCGCAGAGCGGCGACTAACTCTAATTTCCGACGCTGGCGAAGCTCCGGAGATCCTGGTCCGGATCGGAATGCCAGCGCGTTCGCCAGATGGTGCGGACTTCGCCTGCGAATGCCAAATTGTGGGACTTGCCGAAAGCAGAGTGAGGCGCATCCATGGACTCGATGCGTTCCAACACTTCAACTTGCTCTCCGGTTTATTTCGACTATGCTGAATCACCACCGGCAAGAAGCGGAGGGTCGCCTCTACTGGCAGGAACCCGGGGACAACATGGGATTCGCCGAGAGCGAACCGAGTCCTACTTCCGGCACGTAAACACCAGCGCTGGCGGCAGATTCCGGATCACGTGCCCGACGCTTACGTCGGCGAAGAATCGTCGTAAGAATCGCGCTTCGTTAAAGCCACCCAGCCGGAGTCGCGGAATTTCAAAGTGTCCGGCGTATTGGTATTGGGTCATGGTGCCGTCGGAAGCCAGGCAGGCGCCGATCTGACGCAAGATAAACATGCGGGCGCGGTGCTCCATGCCAGTGAGCCCCAAGGACGACACCACCGCATCCACCGAGCTGATATCGTGCGACGCCAGCAGGGACAGCAAATCGGTCGCGCTGCCGCGGAGGAGAATCAAGCGAGGGTCGTGGCAGTTAGTCCGCAGATGAGCGATAAATGTCGGATTGATGTCAATGGCGAGGAGCTTTCCATCGGGCCGCAGGTGCTTGAGAATTTCCTTGGTGACCGCTCCGGTGCCCGGGCCGAGTTCCACTACGGTCCGTGCGCTCCGGAAATCAATCGGCCGGATAAGGGCGTCCGCCAGAAAACGCGAGCTCGGAAACATGGAGGCCGTCGGGCCCCATGCCCGCATGGATTCTTGAAAGAACAGGCGGTACGCCGATGCCCGATTCTTGTACGGCTCATAGTGGCTCATGACCCGGTGCTTCATGCCCGCTAAATCCAGCTGGTTCAATATGGCCTCTTTTTACAGGGATTCGCTGCCCACCAGCGCGTCTGAGCGGTCGGGCGCGCGCTCCGGCGTGCCGCCAGTCTGCTCGGGAATATCAATCCCGGTGCTGGTTCCTTCGCCTAACCGGCTATCGACCCACATCTTATAGTCATCGCCAAAAAGAACCTTCAAACGCTCGTTGACGTTGCTGACTCCGATGCCCTGCTCGAACAGGCGTGCCAGTTTCTCTTCGGGGATGCCGACGCCGTCGTCTTCCACGAGAATTTGCAAGCGGCCGTCCAGCAGGCGGCTGCGCACATGAATGGTCCCGCCATCGACTTTGCTTGAAAGCCCATGGCGGATGCTGTTTTCGACCAGCGGCTGCAGCAGCATGCTGGGCACCAGCAGGTTCGGAGTGGCCGGGTCGATATCCCTGACGAACCGCAGCTTGTCTCCGAAGCGCACCATCTCGATAGCGAGGTAGGCGTCGATAAAAGAAAGCTCCTCGCGCAGCGGCGTCAGGTTTTCCTGCTGCCGCAGCAACCGGCGCAAGATTTTCGAAAGTTTATAAACCACCTGGCGCGCCTGTTCGGGGTTTTGTCGGATCAGAGAGGCTACGGAATTCAGAGTGTTGAACAGAAAGTGCGGATTGATCTGGCGGCTGAGCGCGGCCAGACGAGCTTCGTTGAGGCTTAATTGCTGGAGCTCCAGTTTCCGCTCGTAGCGTTTGCTATTCCAAATCTTAATGGGCAACATCACGGAGAGAAGCGTGGTGGCGTAGACGGCCACTACTAGCCAAGGTCCTTCGCCGGTCCAATTTTCCTGCAAGGCGAAGACTCTGCCGGGGAAGAGCTTCGCCATGGTGGAGCGGAGGAACTCGGCGAGCAGGATCATCACTACGCACACCAGGCTGAATGCGGCCGGGCGCAAGTCGCGTTTGCGGAGCAGGCGGAACAGGGCCTGATCCGGGAAGGTTAGTTTCCAGATGGCTTCTTTGTCGGGCGCCACGTCGCGCAGCAGCCCGCCCAGTACGCCCGCGGCGGCGAATAGCGTCATGGACATCAGCTCGCCGTTGAACATGGCGGGAATGGAGATCAGCACGCCGGCCAGCAATCCTGTGACGTAGCCGCCCAGCATGCCCATCACTAGGCTGCCTTCGAGTCCCAGGTCGACAGCCTGATAAGAGCTGCCGGTGACCACTCGAGCCGCTACGCCGGAAGCGAAGATGGCCGCGCTGACCAGGGCCATTTGCACGCGATGCATCAGCGTGCGCTCTTCCCGCATCAGCATTTGAGTGAAGCGAGTGCTACGGGTGAGCACGCTCGCGAGCGAGGCGGCGACGGCCAGCTTAACCATCAAGATCACTAGGTGCTGTTGCAACATGCGCGGCCTGGGGGCTCTGGCGATCATTATAATGGTTTGAGCCACCCTGGTCCGTCTTGGAACGGACCCCTTTCATCGTGCAGACCACGTTTGAGTTGCGCAAGATCGCCGAAGCCGATTTTCCCACCCGCTTCGGGCATTTCCGCATCCTGGGGTTCCAGGGTGTGGAAGGCGATGAATCCGAAGACGCCGTAGTGCTGCAGATGGGGGATATCTCGACGCCTGAGCCGGTGCTGGTGCGCATTCACTCGCAGTGCCTCACAGGCGATGTTTTCCATAGCCTGCGCTGCGATTGCGGGGCGCAATTGGAACTAGCCATCGAGAGCATCGGGAAGGAAGGCCGCGGTCTGCTGATTTATGAGCAGCAGGAGGGACGGGGCATCGGTCTGCTGAATAAACTGCGAGCGTACGAATTGCAGGATCACGGCGCGGATACGGTGGAGGCCAATCAGCAACTAGGATTTGAGGCGGATTTGCGGGGCTACCAGATGCCCGGGGAAATCCTGAAATTCCTGGGTGTGCGGGCGGTGCGCCTGATGTCCAACAACCCCGAGAAGATCCGAGCCTTGGAACGGGTGGGTGTGCGGGTGACCGAGCGGATTCCCAGCATCGTCGATCCCATCGGCTCCAACAAAGATTACCTGCGCACCAAGCGCGAAAAGCTCGGGCATCTTTTGGACTAATAAATCTGGTCTGGCTACCGCGTTCGCCATGCCCCTGGTCGCCCTTGCTATTATTGAAACTGAAGGAGGGCGTGTATGGGACCAATTGGCATGCAGGAAATGATCGTCATTTTCCTGGTCGCCCTCGTTCTGTTCGGACCGAAGAAGCTGCCGGAGTTGGGAAAAACCCTAGCCAAGGCAGTGACCGAGTTCCGCCGCATGCAGAGCGATTTGAAAGCCACAGTTGAGCGTGAAATGCAGTCCATTGAGCGGGAAACGCAATCCCTGAAAGAAGTGACCCAGCAAGCCGCCGTCGATCTTACCCATTATTCCGCGATCGACTCGGCGGGCGGCTCGGGCAACTACGATCCTCGGGGCACCGAACCCACTCCCTTCGAACCCATCGTAAGCGCATCCGCAGTTCCGGGCGCCGAATCAAATGCTGAGCCGAGCGCTCCCCAACCCTCCCCGTTCGATACCGGGGAGATCTGGAACCTTCCCGCGGAAACAACTCCGGGAGTGGTGGGGACCGTCCCTCGCGTTGCTTCCGGCAATTCGGAAATCGCCGAATCCAAGGTCGTAGCGAACACCGCCGCTCCAGACGAATCGAATCCCTTACCGGAACTCGATCAGAGGGGCGGGGGCAATGCGGCCAAACCGGCGGAAGCGGAGCTTCCCAGCATCGTTTAGATTGCGCGCAAATTTGAAGTAAGTGCGAAAGCTTTAACGTATGGATACGCCAAGCGGCGGAAGTCTGTCTCCGGAACAACGCGCGTTGGTGCCCGCGGGCGCGGGCGGCGGGTACCGTCCGCCTCCGCCGCCCGTGGACCCGGAGGATCAAGAAGACGAAGGCATGCTGCGCATGTCGTTCCTCGAGCACCTGGAGGAAATGCGCTCGCGCATTATTCGGGCGCTCATGGGTTTTGGCGTTGCATTCTTGTTGTGCATCATTTTCTGCTATCCGCTTTGGGATTTCGTGCGCGCCCCGGCAACAGACGCACTCACTAAGATCGGCGTGAAGCCCCCGAACCTGGTGATCAACGAGCCGATGGAAGCGTTTTCCATCATCTGGGTAAAGGTGCCACTGGTGTTCGCGCTCTTCCTGGCCTCACCCTGGGTGCTCTACCAGGTATGGGCGTTTATCTCACCCGGCCTGTATAAGAAAGAAAAGCGGCTGGCGTTTCCTTTCGTGATGAGCACGGCAGGTTTGTTCATTCTGGGGGGAGCGTTTGCCTATTTCGTCGCGTTCCGCTACGGCCTGGCGTTCCTGCTGGGCATCGGAATTTCCAACGGAGTGACGCCGCTGGTCACCATCACGCATTATTTCGATTTGTTCGTCAACGTGATGCTGGGAGTGGCTCTGGTATTCGAGCTGCCCGTCGCCATCTTCTTTCTGACTCTACTTCACCTGGCTTCACCGCGCTTCCTGATGCAGCATTCGCGGTATGCGATTCTCGCGATCGTCATTATCGCGGCGATCATCACGCCGACCCCGGATTTCTTCAACCTGATGCTGTTTGCGGTGCCCATGTGCATGTTGTTTTTCGTGGGCGTCTTCGCCAGCTATCTGCTGGTGCTGAAGCGCGAAGGCAAAAAGTTCCCGTGGATGAGGACGCTGTGGATTACTCTGCTGGTAGTTTTGCTGCTGGCGGGCATCGGCAATCTTGTCCTCGTGAAGATGCTGCACTATCACATCGTGAACCACTGGCCGTTCTACGTAAAGTAGCTCTATCCTGATCATAATAAGCGCCTTAGGCAGTGGGAGGATTTCTGCCCTCAAATACTTGACACGGTAACACGCATATTATATGATCTATCCAGGTAGTGATTACTTAGGAGATTAACCATTATGTCTTTGATCAAATATTCCCCTTTCGTTGATTTTGAGAGCTTCCCGGCCGGGATGCGCTTGTTCCAGGATTCCGTGAACCGCCTGTTTTCGGAGCCGAATGGCCACCGCCCGTGGGTTCCGCCTGTGGATATCCAGGAA
>Ga0302326_10012195_pt1 | contig 18372 bp, 8 predicted proteins | sample Palsa_T0_3_FD_202264 | JGI IMG/M metagenome (GOLD analysis project Ga0302326, IMG submission 202264) | Peat permafrost microbial communities from Stordalen Mire near Abisko, Sweden - Palsa_T0_3 | ecosystem: Environmental > Terrestrial > Soil > Palsa > Peat permafrost | place: Sweden: Abisko...
AGCATCAGAAAAATGTTTAAGAATACAAGCGCCCCGATGTAACTAAAGAAGGATATATCGCCTGACTTCAATGTCGTTTTCTCCAGACGCTTCAATGTTTAACGTTGCAGGACAGGATACCCTGCCGACGTTAAAACTATGTCACTGCATGGCGCCCGCGGTCTCTTAAATAGCGAGAAAAAGGAGGGCGAGCCGTGAACTGGCTCGCCCTCGTATTTGTTGCCCGACCCTTCCGCTATCGGGCTTGTTGGCCCTGGGCGCTTTGGAGTAGGTCCGTGGTGCTCTTGCAGGTGGTTGCCGTCGGGCAGGTCAGGATCTGGCCGCCGCCGTCGCCACCTTTCTCGGTAGCACCACCAATTTCGCCGTTCACCGGAGCCGCGCCGATCAAAGTACCGGCTCCGTCCATCTGCTGCAGGTGTGAACGAAGGATGGTGAGGCCAGGATCGGTCGTGCTTTTTCCGACTGTTTTAACTGCCGGAACAAAATCCGGCACGTCGTCAACCACCGAAACCTGTGCACCCTTAATCAGGGCCTTTAGGTCTGCAAGCTGTGCGGCATAGGCTACGCCGCGGATGATCGACCACGATTTGTAGCTGCCATTGCGGACGTTCGGGAAGGACAGGCCGCCAGCCCAGATCGCCTTTTCCGAGCAGGGGAACGCACCACCGCAAGACGCGGGAAGCGTGGCTGCGCCCGGCATCGTACCTGCAGTAAGGGGCTGACCAGGATCCAATGGAGATCCGGTTAAGACCTGATTCCCGTAGCTTTGGAAAATCGGGTCCACACCACCCACTGTGGCGTAACCGTAGGCGGGGTTGTTGGCGAATTTGCTGACGTTCCCAAAGCTATAGAATTGGTAACCGATCCCATCGACACCCAGGGTCGATCCCGATTTCAGGACCCAGTTGTCGATGTCCCCAGCGCCCACACCACGATACCGCGCTCCGAGTCCGGCCAAGCAGGTGCCGGCTTGACCATTCAATGGGTTGTTGGTACCGCCGTTGACATTGGCCTCCTGGCTGAGACCAAGAGTCCCGCCGCCGCCAGCACCGTCATAGGCGGTTTGCCCACGGAACGTGGTCAGTTCGGTCGCAGTCATCGTCCCCGACAAAGGCTCGCGCAGAAAGATCCCAATTTTGCCGGCAGCCAGACCGAATGCGCTTGCATCGCAATTCGTGCCGGAGAACGCCTGCTGAAGTTGCAGAATGCTTACGTCTTTGAGATCGTTAAGTTGACCCTCGTTACGCTCGAAGAAGAACATTACCGCATCCGCTCCCAATTCCACCACGGTGCTCGTGGGGATGGTAGTTCCGGAGATGGGATCAACTCCGCTGATGTTGAACGGCAAAACATTAGCTACGGATGTACTGCCGGGCAGAGCACTCTGGATTGGCGTTCCAACATAGTGTGCTTGAGTTAAGCCCGTGGTGGGGCAAACGCCCGAGGCATTGTTGGTGTTATATCCGAGACCGTCCAGGCCGTCGCCCGCACCGTCGGCATAAGTTCCGCCGCCCAGAGCAGAGTTGACGCGGCAAGCTTCAAAAGCGGCGTCCTCAGGACGCACGTCAGTGAGCAGCTCATTTACCTTAGTTCCGGCTTCGAAAATAGCCTGCACCGTAGCTGGCAGTGCTGTATCAGCTCCCCAAATGGAGGCTGAAATTTGCCCCGCGCCGCTGCCCGCAAGGTTAGCCGCGGTCGCATTCACGTTGCATTGCGGTTGCGCAAAGAAGCAGCGATTCCCGACGACTGTATCGACCTTGTCATCGGACCACAGTTTGCTGACAGCGCCCGTAGCCGTCGTCGTTTCCCAAACAACCCACAGGGTACCGGGATCGACGTTGGTGGGAGTGACGCGAGTGTCGCTCAGGTTGACTACGTTGGAAGCGCTCGTCCAGTGGGAACAGGTGCTTGTTGTTCCTTGCAGCGAAACGCAATAGTTGTAAGCAGCCACTCCCGCCGCTTGCCAAGCGCCGGAGGAGCCCGCCATAGTACCTTCGATCACGATGCTCGCCTGTGCGAGTGGCACGAGGCACAGTGCTGCTGTTAACAACAGCACCACAAAAACTGACTTCTGGGAAGACATAGATTTAGTTTCCTTTCGGATGGTCTACAAAATCTTGTTGTGTTGCACGTGCAGCGTCGTGCTACACGCACGAGAATGCTCTTCCACTTGCCCCTTGCCACTTGATTTTCCGCAAGATCGAATTCCGCACCCGCACGCGCATCATGCGCTGGAACTTGCTGTTCCTCGCGAACGCGAAATTTCGAGGCCAAGTCTACCCGATGATTCCGCTGGCATTATCAATGGCGTGTTACAAGTTCGTGAAAATTCGCTAACCGGATAAAGCCAACAACCCCAATCCTGTAACGGCGTTTGCTCGCCGTGAGTGGAAGGTGTTTTGCCTTTATGGTCCTTTCTTGCACACGGCGGTTATCCGAAAAATAGTGACGAGCCATTTTTGTCGGATTCTAAGTTCGGGAGGTTCGAAGCCTTTTTGAGAAGGCAAAATCCAGCCAAATTAATATTCTTTTAACGTTGGGGCGCCAATCGGTCGGGTAGAATCCGCGCTTGCTTTTCCCATCCATTCCCACTGAGGTCCTCGTGCTTGTGTCTGTGCGCTGCAGTTGGTCCCGCGCAGCCCAACTGATGGCGCTCATTTGCCTTAGCGTGAGCTTGGGTGCAGCTCAGTCAAATGGACCCGACAACAAAGCCTCCCTTACTGGGAGGGTCATTAATGAGAGTGGCAGCATCCTGCGCGATGCCCAAGTGGTGCTCGCCAGTTCGACCGGTGCAAGACTTGCTATTCCGCTCAATAACAAAGGTGTGTATTCCGTCAGTGGCCTCATCCCTGGGACCTACAAGTTAACTGTGTCGGCTTCCAATTTGGCCGACGCTGTGTTCGACAACATCGCGCTGGCACCGGATCAACATTTGGTGCTGGACGCCAAGTTGATGGCAATAACCGACAAGTCAGCGACGGAAGCTGTTGCTGCACCGGAGGCTGGACCAATCGCCGCCGCGCCTCTTCAAAACACTACTCAGGGAGAAAAGGGTGCGATCACAGGGACGGTAACCGACCAAACTGGCGCAGTCGTGCCGGATGCGAAAGCGGTATTGACCGGTGCGACCGGACAAACACTCCAAACTAAGGTCAACGAAAAGGGGTTGTACTCGTTTACCGGGCTGGACGCTGGAACCTACAAGCTCGTTGTAAGCGCTCCAAATTTTAGCGACATGCCGTTCGACAACATTAACTTGACGGCGGGTCTGGAACTCACGCTGGACGCCCAGCTTAAGCCGGGCAGCGCGAAGGAGGAAGTTAACGTCGAATCCGGTGCTGTGGGGCAGGTGGAAACTGATAGTGCTAGCGTATCCGGCACGATTACGCAGAAAGAGGTCGTCTCCATTGGCCTCAACGGCCGTAACTTCACGCAGCTGGTGGCGCTAGCCCCCGGAGTCAGCAATCAAACCGGCCAGGACGAGGCCAAGGTAGGAGTCGTAGGAAGTGTGAAGTACAGCGTGAATGGGGGTCGGGTTGAATACAACACTTTTGAGGTCGACGGTAGCGACGTACTTAACACCGGACTGAACGGCGCCTCGAGCACGCTAATGGTTTACCCGAGCTTGGACGCGATTCAAGAAGTAAAAGTACTCACTTCCAATTACGGCGCGCAGTTTGGGCGCACAGCGTCAGGTACCGTTCAAGTCACAACAAAGTCTGGAACGCCCCAGTTTCACGGAAATCTCTATGATTTCGTAAGAAATGAAGCGTTCAACTCGCGCAACTACTTCGACATTATCTACACTTCTGCACCCCCCCTTGGTCAACTTACCGGCGGCCAGACTTTTGGTGAGAAGGCGCCACTGTATCGTCGGCAGGATTTTGGGGGCACCATTGGGGGGCCGCTTTACATTCCGCATATTTTCAACAGCCAAAAAGACAAGACATTTTTCTTCTTTTCCGAGGAATTCCGCTTGGAAAAAACTCCAACGGAGTACAACCAGGCGGTACCGGGATTGAGAGAGCGTGGTCTGATCTCGAACTCGGGTGTAGTGCAGGAAAACCTGCAAACCAGCCCTGATGGGACCGTTTATCAGGCATTCGATTTCAGTGACGTTTGCCCCATCGGCGGGCAGAACGGGCTTTCACGTAAGCAATACCCGGACTGTCCAGCCACGCTCGCCTCTAACGGCCTCAATACGTTTCCTGGCAATCAGTTGGAAATCCCTGGGCAGCCGGGCGTTCAATCCACGTTTGGCGTGGATAAAAATGCCCTGGCGATCTTGAACTCGAACCTGATACCGCTACCGAACGCCCCTTTCGGCTGCAACTTCAGCTTGGCCAATTTCAATGCCGCCAGCCCGGATCCGAATGACCCTAACCACTGTTACGTCGCCACCGTTTCGCCTTCGACTTATTGGCGCGAGGAGTTATTCCGCATCGATCAAACATTGAATAGCAAAGGCGCGAAGCTTTCCTTTCGTTACGTCCACGATGATTGGGACACCACTGTTCTGACGCCACAGTGGGGCGTGGTCAATGACTCTTTTCCGACTGTACAGAATCGGTTCACTGGTCCTGGCCTAAGTTTGGTGGTTCGGCTGACCCAGCCAATTTCGAACACACTCTTGAATGATCTGGTGGTCAGCTATGCGAACTCGAACATCACTTTGACGGATCAAAACGGACCGGGGGGCGCGCAATTCCAAAGGAATCCTACGCTGGATAGCCCGCTCGTCCCTGACCCGTCGGCTCCGGGACAATGCAATCCCCAACTGAGCGTTGATCCGGCGACGCTGTTGCCCCAGTGTGCCATCGGCCACATTTTTAACAACGGTTTTGGCGGAAAGATGCCTGGAGTCAATTTCATCGGCACCAATGCGGCTTATGGCGGCCGAGGCTTTGCGGCTGATCCGTCTTACATGCCATGGGGCCATTCGAATCCAACGTACTCAATCCGGGACGACGTTGGTAAATCCATCGGCAAACACACTCTCCAATTCGGTGGAGAGTTTGTGTACTCGCAACGCAATCAGAATAACAACGCCATTGGCGCGGCCTCGGGAGACACGCAGGGATTGCTGACATTCAGCAACCTCGCGCACAGTACTGGAAATGCGTTCGCGGATTTTCTGGTTGAGTCGACTCTCAACCCTCCGCACAATCTTCTGGGATTCATTCAAAGCTTCACGCAGGATTCGACACAAGGACGCTACTATCAGCGCTTCGAAATTGCCGAACCCTATTTCCAGGATGACTGGAAAGTCAGGCATGACCTAACTCTGAACCTGGGCTTGCGCGTCAGTCTCTTTGGCACATATAGCGAGAAAAACCGCAACGCGTGGAATTGGGTGGCGTCGCGATTTAACCCATCTCGTTTTGGAGTTGATCCAGTTTACGGTGAACTCCTCGACAAAACGGCTGCATCCACTCCGGTGATGTTTGATCCCACAACTTTTCAGATTGATCCCTCCGTCATAAGCGACTTGGGCTTGGTCGACTGCGGTGTGGGGACCACACCGGCAAGCTGCATGACCGGGCATCTGTTCAATCCAGCTCCTCGGGTTGGCTTTGCATGGGATCCACGGGGCGATGGCAAGACCTCAATCCGCGGTGGATATGGGATTTTTTTTGAGCACGGAACGGGAAACGAGGCAAACACCGGTTCCTTGGAGGCGAGCGCGCCAGTCGTGCTCAGCATGACCCAGCAGCTTCCGGTCAACTACTCATGTATCGGGAACGTCGGGTACGGATCCGCGTTTGATCCGTCCAACACCGCTTGCGTCAGTCCATCCGCGACACAAAACTCCGTGCAGCCGGTAGCCAATACGGTTTTCCCGCTCGACGTCACATCCATTCCCACCAAGGCCATTTGGCCATACGCCCAGCAGTGGAGCTTTGGGGTTCAGCGGGAGATATCCAACGGAACGGTTGTCAACTTTGCCTACGTCGGCAGCAGAGGAACGCATCTGACCGTCGAGCGGCAGCTGAATCAATTACAACCGCTACCGGTGTCCGAGAATCCGTTCGGTCCGAATGAGCCGCTGACGATTACGGATTGTACAGTTCCTTCAAATGGAGTACCGGCCCCCGGTAATTATCCTGGAGACGGCACAACACCGTTTCTCCTCCAGGACGGAACACAAGTGACGCCGCAGAACCCCGCTTATATGTATCTGCAGGCGGCATGCACCAATCCGAATATTCCCAACGTCAATTCCCTACCCGGCAGGCCCTACAAAGGCTTGGGGCGAGTGCTCTCATTGCAGAACGTGGCTGATTCCAGCTATCACGCGTTCCAGGCGACCGTGAGGCACAGCACCCGGTCGCTGAATCTCGGCCTGTCCTATTCTTACAGCCACTCCATTGACGACGCCTCTGATCGTAGTGATCCAGTCCTGGTCAATTCGTACGAGCTGAGCGAGAACAAAGCCAGTTCGAGTTTCGACGAGCGGCATCTGCTCACGGTGAGCTACGTATATCAGGTGCCAAATTTGGCGCACTGGTTTCGAGAGGCTATGTGGGAACCCGACTCGCCAAATCCGCCTTCTGCCAAGGGGAACGCTCCCCCAACCCCAAACTGCTGCTCCCGATTCGCGAACGCGGTTCTCGGTGGATGGGAGATCTCTGGTGTGACGTTGTATCAGTCCGGTACGCCCTTCACCGTGATCAATAGCGCCGGCAATACCGGCATTTCTTTGACTGACAACGCTGGCGTTTCTTCTGGTCTCGGTATTGCGGCGTCCTATCCCGACGTGGTCAAGGGACTGCCGGCCCCGCTCAACAACACTCAGAGCTTTGGTCCACTCATTGGCAATCCCTCGGAGTTTGTTGCTCCCCGCGGACTGACCTTTGGAGATGCTGGGAGAAATTTCCTGAACAATCCGAGTCGCCTGAATTTCGACTTGGCTCTGCTGAGGCATTTCAAGATCCGCGAATCTGGCAGCGTTGAATTCCGTGCTGAAGCGTTCAACATTTTTAATCACACCCAATTCCGGATTTGGGATCCAGACAATCCAGGCAACATTGGAAACAACATAATCAGTTGCTATGCAGGGCCACAATATTCGGCGGGATTTCAGGGTAGTGGCGCCGACTGCGTTACCGGGGCTTCCTTTCTACATCCTCTTGATGCACACCGACCGCGCACCATTCAGTTTGGTTTGAAGGTAGGTTTTTGACGCACAAAGCCGTTATGAAACAAACAATCAAATACGGATTGCGCTCGGTGAAATGCGAATCGCCTTCATCTCAAATTTGCGCCGCGCACGCCAGCTTTTTATTGTTCTTGCTGCTGGCTGGCGCAATTGCGCTCTCGGGATGCAGCGGCAACCATAGCATTGTCCCACTAATCCCACCGAATCTTGCTCTTACGGGCAACTGGCAATTCACGATGTCACCACCCACTGATGGTTCTTTTGTGGGCGGTCTGCAAGGTGCGTACTTATCGCAAAACAACGGTTCACTGAGCGGGGCTGCAACTTACTCAGTTTCGCTAACCAGTTTTTCGATTCCGTGCAACACGGGATCGGCAACGATAACCGGGACGGTTAGCGGCCAGACGGTACAGCTCAGTGCGGTAGCGGGTACACAGACTTTTACGTTTACCGGCACGATGAGTTTGACCGGCTCAACAATAACAGGTACTTACGATGCGACCGCTGGTACAGCCGGCGATGGCTCTCCCTGCGGTGCTGCACAATCAGGTCTGGAATGGAGCGCTACTCTGATTCCCCTGCTCACTGGTTCGGTTCAGGGAAGCTTTCTAAGCGGCGGCGGTGCGGCGGGATTAACCGGGCAAGAGTTCGCTGTTTCGGGTACCCTCACGCAGCAGGCGAATACCGGCAGCAGCAGTTCACCCGTCAGCGGCAGTTTGAGCTTCCTTAATCCTTACACCAACACAAGCCCCTATCCTTGTTTTCAGACCGCTTCGGTGTACGGCCAAATTAGTGGAAGTTGGGTTTCCCTGGAGATCGTTGGAAGCGATGGAACTCAATTGGGCCTGATCGGCGAGCCGGTCGGCTCCCTTGGGGGAACGGGCTTGAATACGCTTACCCTCAATTCCACTGGTCAGGGATATGACCTGCAAGCCGGCGGAGCTTCCTACATGGTTGCAACCCCCGGTTGTTCCGGCGCTCTCGGAAACGTAACCGCCTCAGGAGACTATGGAACTGTTTGCCTCGCCTTCAACAACACGACGGCTTGCCAACAACCAATCGCCGCGACTCCGTCGGGTCTGATCTTCTCTTCGGAATTCGTTGGTGGTCCTGTGTCCTCGCAAACGATAACGTTGGCCAATAATTCCGCCACCATTCTGTCGGGCGTGACGCTGACTTTAAAGAACCAGGGCGGGGCGACAAATTTTACTGAAACGGATCTTTGTGGCCTTGGCGCCGTGCCTTCCCAAGGGGAGCCTTTCACCTTCAATCCGGGACAGACTTGCAGTGTGAAAGTGACGTTTGCTCCGGTGGAAACATCGTCGCTCACCGCAACACTCATGATCGGCGTTCCCAGTAGTAACGCAATCATTACCGTCCCAATCATTGGTGCGGCGAGTGCGCAAGCAGCCTCAACTTCACCATTTGATTTCGCCGTGAGGAACGCATCGGAGGCGAGCGTTCAATTCCTCATGTTTTCGGAGCCATTGCGGACCTTCCATGCTGCCAATTTATGGCCAGGCCGTTGATCTTTCCAGATGTAAAGCTTGCAGATATGAAGCTTGCGGATGTGAAACGTGATGCCGAGACTGACTGAATATCGAAGTCTACACAATCCGAATCCTGAATCGTCGCGACATCGTGCACGTCACCGGAGCCCTGCGCACGTGTTATTGGTCGTGGCCACATTTGCGGCAACCATGCTGCTCTCAGCGTGTAGCGGGAAGAGTTCTTCCGGCACCCCGCAACCCGGCGCACAGCTCCAGGGCAATTGGCAGTTCACTATGGCTCCGCAAACGGACGGAAATCCAAACGATCCAACCTTCAGTGGGGGACTGCTCGGCGGGTTTCTGCTCGAAAGCAACGGCTCAATCACGGGACAGACGGTCTACTCAGTTACATCATCAACTGCCGTTTCAAGTACGGGGGCCTGCAATGGCGGCTCGGCTCCGGTGAGTGTGGTGCTGAATGGCCAGAACGTCACGGTTACGGAAGTTGCTGGGGCTCAAACCTTCACGCTTACCGGCACTCTCAGCTCTAACGGCTCGTCAATGATGGGAACTTATAATGCGACAGCCGGCACTACCTCCAGCGGATCTGTCTGCGGATACGCCGTATCAGGTTTGCCCTGGAGTGCGGTGATGGTGCCGCCGCTCTCCGGATCGATCAGCGGTAGCTTTCACAGCGGCGGCATTGCGGATAACTCGGGCTTGCTAAATCAGGATTTTCCAGTTACCGGCTCCCTGATTCAAGGCGATAATATCGGCGGAAGCAACGCAACAGTTACGGGAACATTGAGCTTCATCGATCTATCGACAGGTCTAAGCGACTATCCCTGCGTTCCTCTCGGCACTGTTTCCGTAAATGGCCAGATCAGCGGCAACACAGTGATTCTGCAGCTCGTTGATGTCAACGGCTCGACTGATGGCCAGATCGGTATCCCACTGAGCCAAGTCACTTCTGGCGGCGGTCTCAATGTCGTAACGTTCGACTCCACCACTAACGGGTACGTTCTGCACTCGGCCAGCCAAGCGTACGTTGTAAACACGAAATCCTGCCCCAACAGTGCCAGCGGCAATTTTGAAGACGTGGGCTTCGTTTGTCTCGCGTTGAACGGTTCCAGCGCCTGCCAACAACCGATCTCCTTGTCCCCTGCACTTCTGACCTTTCCACAGCAACTGCTGGGATCAGCTGCGACGCAGCAAACCGTCACGCTCACCAATAACAGCGCGGCTGCGCTTACGGGGCTGACAGTGTTGCTCAATGACAACAACACCTATTCATTCGGCGGTGCGAGCGACTTTAACGGCCTGCCTAGTTTCACGGAAACTGATAATTGTGGGTCCGCGGGAACATCTTCAGCGGGACAAGGCTTCAGCCTGAATGCCAGTCAATCGTGTTCTATCACGGTAACGTTTTCTCCTCAGGAAGGGTGCCCGTGGTTGCCGTTTGGAACTCCACCGTCCACCAGTGGAGCTCCGCCAGAGTGGTGCCCGTTAGCCTTTCAGGGATGGCAGCTCGCGGTGACCAGTCCGGCAAGCGCTGACAATGACGACACTTTCGTTGTGCCCGTGACGGGAATCGGGCAAAGCGCTGTGCAGCCCTCTGTGGGTGAACTCGACTTCGGCGCGGAGGAACAATTCAATCCGCCGGAATCAAGTCTCCCGCAAACCGTCTCATTGACGAACACGAGCACAAATCTGGTGCAAATACTCGGGCCTGCACCCTGCGTGAACCCCTCAAAAGGGCCGCTTGTACTGCCAGCTCCGAGACAAGCAAAGCCAGTTGCCGGCCTTCTGGTGGTGGGGACGCAGCCCGGCGTGAACAATCCAATCGTTTCCTATTTCGGCGCCAACGCCCCGACAATCAGCTACAACTGCGACAGCGATCCCGGTACCTCACAGCCGAACTTTCAGATTTCATCGGACACCTGCACTGGGGCCTTGCTTGCTCCTCAACAAGGTTGCAGCCTGCAGATCACTTATATCCCGCAGCCAAACACAGCTCTCATGGGCGGCGCCGATTATTTTCTGGAACTGAACACTCTGCAGTGCTGGCCTGCGGGCACGCTTCCGTCCGAATCCAACCCCTGTGAAATCGATAGTGGCCGCTTTCCCGTGGAGTTGAGGTCGAATCCCGCCAGCCCGTTGCGAATGTCGCCCGGCGCAGGTTTGGATTTTGGAACGCAGGCGGTGAATACGAAGAGCTCTGCTTTAACCATTCAGCTTACGAATGATCCAAATCTGGCGAACCCCCAGACGGTTACGTTCGTCGGCCGGATTCTGGCCAGCGGCAATTATTCAGAATCCGACGACTGTCCGGCGTCCCTCGCTCCCGGCAGCAGTTGCACTCTGAGCGTAGCTTTCAAACCTGGCACCGCCGGATTTATTCCGGGGACTCTCACGATCAACTACACGCCGGAGCCGACCAGCGTTCCACAACTAGTCCGGCTGCGTGGGAGCGGACAGTAACCTGTTGGCAGACGATTTGGTCCAGGGATCTGGTAGGACGTGGGGATCCATCAGGTGGAAAGGCAAAAAGATGCATGCATATTCGAGGAGGCTGGCAGTGGCGATTCATCGATGGATTCTTGTTCTTCTACCGGCAGCCGCGCTTGTGATTCTCTCCGGATGTGGAGGAGGAAACACGGCAAACGTGCACAATCCTCCTCCTCCGCCACCGTCCAATATCAGTATTGTTTTTCAGCTCGAACCCGCACCGGCGCTCAATATCAGTTTTTCGGAAAACTTGAGTGCGAGTGTGAACAACGACCCCAACAATTACGGAGTGGATTGGTCTTTGACATGTGGAGTTTCATCCAACTGCGGCACGCTCACAGTGAATGGAAATACTGTTACCCATACCGCGAGTGGCGCGCCAATCACATACACCGCGCCTTCAGTTCTTTCCACCAACAATATGGTTGTTGAAATTGTGGCTTACGCGACCGCGGATTACACCAAGAACGTCGTTGCCCCAATCACGATTTCCACTTTTGACAGCCTCTTCGCAGCGGGCACTTACGTTCTCCAGACTCATGGAATTGACTCCAGCTTCAACCCGTACCAGTTTGCCGCCGCTATCGTGTTGGATGGCAACGGGAATATCACCAGCGGAGAGCAGACCGCTAATTACGCGGCGTCTGGGTCACTCGCAGATCAGAATCTCACGGGAAACTATTTTATTGGCAATGACGGACGGGGAACGATCACCATCAACACGAACGACACCAGCATCGGCGGGAACGGGGTCGAAAGCTTTACCTTCGTTTATCTTTCAAGCTCCCAAGCTCTCATTTCGCAAATGGATTTACCCTCCGTAGGTGCGGCTACAGGAGTCACAGCCAGCGGGACCATGAATCTGCAAGCCTCCACGGTGGCGCCCGCAGGCGGTTATGCGTTTGTTATCAGCGGTACGGACGTGGCCAAAACCTCCCCAGTCGCCTTTGGAGGAGTTCTCAACATTGATTCGCCGAACGCGATTTCGGGAAATGGCAGTGTGGTCGATGAGATATTAGCCAAGAAGCTCAACGCTACCGCACTCAGCCTATCGGGAGTGCTCACAGCTCCGGACAGCCTGGGCTCATTCAATCTGACCTTGAATGCCCCCTTTGGTTCATCGAACAAAGCTACCCCGTTGACATTCGCTGCCTACATCGTCGACGCCACTTACATAAACCTGATCGAGACTGATACCGCCGCAGGCAGCGCCTCCCCATTCGGGCTAACTGCCGGTTTCGCCATTGGCCAGGGAACCGCAACTGGTACGTTTACGACGAACGCTTCGTTTTCGGGGACATACGTATTTGGCATCCCAGGAACTGACCTCAGTGAATTCAATGCCCTGTTCGGCTTACTCTCCACACCTGCCACACTTACTTCCGCAGGCCTGTTTACAGCGGATGGCGGAGGCAATCTTATCAACGGCTTCGCGGACACTTTCTTGGCCTTAAATACGGTCCAGGGAACTCCACTGGTTCCGCAAACGGGAGCCCAGATCAGTGCCTCTTTCACCGGAACGTACTCGGTCGATTCGACCGGCACCGGTCGTGCCTCTTCAACTGCGATCACTTTCAACCCTGAGCCAAAAGATAACTATCTGCCAACATTTTTCTTCTACCTTACCGGCAACGGGGGGCCGACTCTGGTACTTGAGAGTGGAGATACTCATTACCCGTCGATTGGAGCGGGAATCGCCTATCCACAAACAGGAGCCGCAGCATTCAGCGGTGATTACGGGATTACCTTTACACAGGAACTGTCTGGGTCCAGCGAAAATGACGGCGAAGGACCTTTTAACGCAAACGCAACGTCCGCGCCACCCTCCCTCTCTGGCATTACAGATGTAAATATTGGATTTGGAGCCAATCAGGATCAACCGTTCGCTGGTACGTTCGCGACACCGAGCGCAACCGGTCCCTTTCCGGGAGTCCTTGTGGGGGCAAATACACCCCTTATAACGAGTGTCGCCTTTGTACCGCAAATTGCCGTCAATTACTACTTCATTGATCCGACCCAAGGCTTCTTCATCGAAACAGACCTGGTAAACGGAACAACGCCGGAGCAGCCCGGCCAAGTCTCGCTTGGCTATTATGAAGTGCGCACGCCAGTATGTCCGAGCTGCCCGTAAGAACGGAGGCGCTCGTATGGCGGACGCTGCAGCGCGGGTGAGGTGGTTGGTCGCTTTCCGTCAGAACTTCCGTTGCACTCACATAACTAAGGCGCTACGACCTCGAACGGTCGCATCATCTCATTGTCCTCGTGCTCCAGAATGTGGCAATGCCATACATAGCGGCCCACGTAACCTTCGAAGCGCACGATGATGCGAGTAATCATCCCAGGATCGGCCCGCACCGTGTCTTTCCAGCCTGCCTCGTTGGGATCGGGCGGAGTCGGATCTCCGCGGTACCTGAGAATGCCCCGGTTCTGATAGGCGAAGGCGTCGAAGCGGCGACGGTCCAAAATCTGGAACCGCACCAGGTGAAGGTGAATGGGGTGCGAATCTTCGGTCAGATTCATCAGGCTCCAGATCTCAACCGAATTTAGAGCTGGGTTCTCGGTCACGGGCATGTTCCAGTGACTGTTGTTCAGGAGCATGTTGACTGGATCCCCCTTCGTGTCGTCGAGTTCTCCAAGCGTCAGCGTGCGGGTCTTGACCGCTTCGGTCTCGGCAATCCTGGGCACCGGCCGCAGCGCCGGCGGCAGCGAACTGGTATCCGCCGGCTTGGCTCGCGCGACCTTGAACTGCATTACCGGCACGACGCCGTTGTTGAGGACGACCTGCTCACCGGCGTGGTCGCTGAAATCGAGAACTAGATCCGCTCGCTCGGCGGGAGCCAGCAAAACCAGCTGCAACCTAACCGGCGCGGGCAGAAGACCCTGGTCGGTTCCGATCTGGTGAAATGTCTGCCCGCTGGAAAGTGACAGACGAAGGAATCTGCTGTTGGCCCCGTTAAGTGTCCGAAAACGATATTTGCGCGGCTCCACTTCCAGGAAAGGAAATATCTTTCCGTTCGCCAGGACCGCATTTCCGAAGAATTCCGGCACCCATGGCGACCGCGGCGGGGCCGCAACCGGATAGCAGAGCTGGCCCGCTTGGTCGAACATGCGGTCATAAAGCACGAGAGGGATTTCGTGCTTTCCCCGCGGCAGGTTAAGCGCATCCTCTACCGGGTCGCGGACGATGCAAAGCCCCAGAAGCCCGGCAAACACATTCAGCCGGTTAATCCCGAGGGCGTGGTCGTGGTACCACAGCAGGGCTGCATCCTGTTCATTAGGATAATAATAAACGGCGGACTTGCCGGGCGCGTACCAGTTCTCAGGGTATCCGTCACCCTCTGCTGGCACTTTGGCGCCATGCAGATGAATCACGCTGCGAACCTCCGGCTTGTCGACTTCGGCGCCGTGCAGGCTATGGTCGATGGGCAAGAAGTGTTCCTTCGGCAATTCGTTCGCCCAGTCGACGAGCATCGCCTCGCCTCTGCGCGTTTCCAAAGTTGGCCCCGGAGAGGATGAGCCGAAGCCCCAGAGCCGGGTTGGCTTCATATCGCGGTGAACCTTGCTTTCGATTTCCCGCATGGGCAGGCGATAGTACGGAATTTTGACCCCGGGGTTAGCGGGACTCGGCCGGAATTCACTGGGCCGGACAACTTCCGGGATGGGGAGCGGGTCCACAAAATGTGCCAGTGTATTCGGATCAAGCACAGGCCTCAGCGCAGGGGCAGGCTGCCGACGCATCGGGTGTTGAAACATCAGAGCTGCCGCGGTCATCCCGCTCTGCTGCAAGAACCCTCGTCTGGTGATCGCCAATCCGCAGATCCTCCCGATTCGCCAGCATACAGCACTCACAAAAAAGACCAGGCATGCGAGTTAGCAGCCTCGCATGCCTGGCCTGGTCTTATCTGGCCTTATCTGGTCGATTCCGTACAAGTGGTACGTCGTCGGACCGCCGCCAGAGGTTTGTTGCTGGCCCAAGTCTGTCAGGGTTGCCCTAGAGGAACCGGCTCTCCAGTCTTCGGGTTCAGAAGGAGATCGCCATCCGTTCGGTGCACTTTGAAATCGAACATCTGACTAATGGAGCTCGCGATTCCGTCAAACGACCCTTGGCCAATGCGCTGTCCGTCCAGCCAGTTGTCCTCAATGAAGTGAATGACCGAAGTTTGGTCGGTGGTTGTGTGATCGACAAAGTTTTCCTTCGCCCAGGGTGAAATTACGAGCAGCGGCTGTCGCGGGCCGTAGCCGCAGCGACCCAGTGCGTGGGGGTTGCCGGGGTCAATGCCTGGCAGAGACAAACCACCGGTCCCGCAAGCATTCGTTCCCGTAAGCGCGTCCGCCGAACCGGTGGACTGGTTAACGAGAGGTGCCAACTGATGGTCGTACCAGCCGTCCGAGTCGTCATAAAGAATCACAACCGCAGTTTCTTTCCACGACGGCTGCAGCTGCAGGAAGTTGATGAGCGTTACCACGAAATTCTGCTCATCCAGAGGATCGGAGTAGCCGGCATGGCCGTCCTGGTATGCCGGAGCCTTGATGAAGCTGACGGCCGGGAAGTTCCCCTGCTGAACCGCAGCAAAGAAATCCGGCACGTCATAGTTGTGGTTGGCCGGGCCAGCGTTCCCAATTTCGGCGATGGATTCCGGGCGGGCATGCGTGGGATTAGCCGTGGAAGCCCAGTACCCAAAGAAAGAGTGGTGCGGGACGTAATCCGCAGTTGTGCCAGCCAGTCCCGTCGAATCCCGATTGCAACCCGTCGAGCCGTCGGAATTCTTGATACTCAGGTTAAATCCACCCATAAACGATCCCCAACTCACGCCGGCAGCAGTCAGCAGATCGCCAATGTTCTTTCCCTGCAGTTGCGCCTGGCTGTTGCCCGCGCAAACATCGTTGAGCGGATCGGGGTCGCCGATTATGGTCAGTGATCCGTTTCCGCCGTTTACTGTGCCGCCACTGCCCGCAATCGCCCCATTGGTCTGCCCTGACACCAGGTTAATCACACCAGGCGTCGACGGACCAAAAGTCGAGCTGAACGAGTTGTCATTGAGGGCAAAGTGCTGGGCGTAATTCCAGTAGGCGGTGACGGTGTTGCCGTCGTAGTAGCCCAGGTTCAGACCATTCGTGCTGACCACGGGCGCACCCGCGGGAGGCGGTCCAGCCGTGCCCGCGAATTCTGGAAATAGGTCCATTGCCCCCATGTCGTCGGCTTCCTGCTCAGCGGTATAGTCGTGGTTCTGATCGGCGGTCACGGCCTGCGTGCGATCCAGGCGAAACGGATTGGTGGCGCCTGTGCCGTTGGCCGGGTTCAGGTTGGGATTGTTGTTCAGCAGTGCGTTGGTGAGACCATTCACCGTCGGAGTTCCGGGACGGGCGTGGAACGCCGGTTCCCCAGCAGGGTTCACCGCGTTGGGATAGGTTCCGAAGTAGTGATCAAAGGAAATATTTTCCTGAAAGATCACAACTATATGTTTGATGGGCGTCGATGAATTTGAGGCCGCCCACGCTGGCGCGGCAATTGGTCCCAGTGCAATCGTGAAGGCCATCAGAAAGGCCATTAACTTCCTGGGATTGGCGCTTGTTTGAATCGCGTTCAACATTCTTTTTTCTCCGTCCTGCGGCCAGCCGTGAGGGTGCTCTCAAGAAATGCGCCGGCCAGCGTCAGGCAAGACTAGATGGCTTGTGTGGCGCCAATGTGACGGGATTGTTAAAGGTAGGTGAATTTACACAGCCCGAGTGCCACGATGGATTGCTCCGCTGAATTCTGAACCCGCTCACCGCGTTGGCGAAAAATCGCGATTACACTCAATGACCAGTGGTCAAAACGTGTAATGGCCTGATTACGACAGTTACTTCTGGTTTGCCCGTGATACTCCAAGTACGCCCGCCAAGAGTGGCGAACGGCCTTTCAGTAAGGTGTTTCACCCACCCACTGATCACCCTTGCACTGCGAATATCCAGCGGATAGATGTTGCAGGTCGTCGTTCTTGTACATCGTTACGTAATCATCGATGACCCACCGGTTATCCTCCAGAATCGCGGTTACATCACCCTCAGAGTCGCCCCAGTCCTCTTTGAAAGCAATCAGAACGTCGACGCGGTTGTCTCCGATCGCTCTACTGCCAAGAATTCGAAAAGTGAGTGGCGTTGCTGTGTCATCGGGACCAGTGAACAAACCATCCTCCAACCAAGGTGTGTCGGGCTTGATTGTCTTGGCGCGAAGAATCTCGCCGTAGCGCCGATAATAGTCTTCATCACAGGCTTCGAGGCTGTGGAGCTGCTGAGCAAGTCGTTTGCTGAGAAGTGGCCAGAGCGCTTTCTTTGCGCGTCCATGAGGAATCCCGAGCTGTGGGTATCTGGTGATGTAGGTGTAGAACACGCGCACAACGTCAAGAGCTGATCGCGGGGCATTGTTGCGCACCTGACGAGGTTCGAGAATGCATGCTTCTATGCAAAACGCCACCTTCGCATGGAAAGAGCCCATTGGGGTCTTAGCTTGGACTTCAAACGGAGCGAACTTTCCCGGGGACCCCATAGAGAATTCGGCCGTGAGCGAGTATTGGCCAGGCTTGTCGAAAACAAACCCTGCTCCGTCTTTCAGCGAAATGGTTCTGTTCGCAGAGATTTGCTTATACTGCCCCAGCACGGTGAAATCCGAGGGGGAGTGTTCCTTGAAACCGGCTCGCGTCTCGCTCTGCCAAGGTACTTCGTTACCGTCAGGCCCGATTACCTTGAAACTCACAAACTCATCGCCTAGCATGCGACTGACCAAGAGCGGTTGTTCCGACCGGCTATAAAGTTGAAGCTCGATTACAACGGTCTCGCCCCGCCAGAAGAGCTGCCTCGAGGGAACAGCATAAAAATACAGTTCTGGAGTTGTGGCTGGCCCCACTGGAGCCTGCGCCCGCGCACCTTGCGCGGAGACCAAAGACAGCAAAAACAGAAATACTGAGGCCTTCATGATCCAGTGCTTTAACTTGGTCATCCTGATATTAGACACCCCAAATCGATCATTCGCACGGCGGATCGTCGGCAAGCCGGAAGCTAATCCTAAGCCGCCAACCTGTCGGCGATTCGTCTCAGTTGCTGAAAAATCTCTATTACACGCAATATAAAAAGGCGCCCACTTTTGCGGTAGGTTGAGATTGTTCGGATCACCAACCTAGCGAAAAGGAGCGCCTTTATGAATCAGGAAAAGTATATCGGGATGGACGTGCACCAAGC
>Ga0302326_10012199_pt1 | contig 18371 bp, 19 predicted proteins | sample Palsa_T0_3_FD_202264 | JGI IMG/M metagenome (GOLD analysis project Ga0302326, IMG submission 202264) | Peat permafrost microbial communities from Stordalen Mire near Abisko, Sweden - Palsa_T0_3 | ecosystem: Environmental > Terrestrial > Soil > Palsa > Peat permafrost | place: Sweden: Abisko...
CTCGACGCTACCGGCGGCGACGTAAATCTCGATCGGATAAAGCGCACCGGCCGAAGGCGCCGCACGAAAATGATAGTCCTCGCCGCCGACCTGCTTGCGCCGCGTCAAACCGTCAGCGCAGAACAAGATTCGGGTCAGCGCTTCGGTCCCGATCGATGCGGAAAAATCGGCCGGCACGTATGACGAAAGCGCCGCCAGCGCAGGCGTCGATGAAAGATTCAGATCGCGCGGCAAGGGGACCGACGCGGCCCCGGGATAAATCTTGTACGGGAGCGGCTTGATGTCCCAGTCGAGCAGGTGCGGCGACGATCGCACGCTGGTGTACGAATGGCTGGTGATTTCGTGAAAAACGCGCGCCGCTTCGATGTAGTCGTTGCCCAAGTCCTCGCTCCGATTCGCGTGCCGCTAATACATACCGATCGTTCAAATTGACAGGCCGGCGGCCGGGCGTGCTATACGGGTTTTCCACGCAACAGCTAGCCTGCGGGAGAGATTATCATGGCGCAAAAACTTTCGCCTTCGGACGTGATCGGAATGTTCGAGAAGCTCAGCAACTGGGGCCGGTGGGGCAAGGACGACCAGCGCGGTGCGCTGAACTTCATCACCGATCAAAAGCGAGCGGCGGCCGCGCGCCTGGTGCAGACCGGCGAGAGCGTCTCGATGGCGCTGCCGCTGGCGACTATTCCGGCGCCCGACAATCCGACTCCCGTTACTCACTTGATGGTGCAGGCGGGGAGCGACGCGCATGAGCAGGCGCTGCCGTATTCGGGGGATTATTTCGCGATTGCGCCGCATGGCATGGCCAATACTCATATCGACGCGCTCTGCCATGTCTTCTGGAACAACAAAATGTACAACGGCTTCGACGCCAGCGAGGTCGGGTCGCACGGCGCAAAAAAGTGCGCAATCGACGTCACCCGCGCCGGAATAGTCAGTCGCGGCGTCCTGCTGGATATTCCGCGGCTCAAGAAGATCGAGTGGATGGAGCCCGGCGAGAAAATCCTGCCCGAAGACCTCGACGCTGCCGAGCGGGCGCAAAACGTTCACGTCGAAGAAGGCGACGTGCTGCTCGTTCGCACGGGGCGCGCCGCGATGCGCAAAATCAAGGGCGGCTGGGATCCGTTTCGGGTCGGCCTGCCCGGTCTCGACGCCGCGTGCCTGCCCTGGCTGCATGAACGGCGCGTCGCCGTTCTCGGCTGCGACGCGGTGAGCGACGTGGTGCCGAGCGGCTACGAGGGTGTCGCGCTGCCGATTCACGTCGGCACTCTGGTCGCGATGGGAATCCATCTGATCGACAACGCCGACCTCGACGCGGTTTCGTCGGCGTGTGCCGGACTTGGCCGCAACGAGTTCCTGTTCTCGATGGCGCCGTTGATCCTCGAGCGCGGGACCGCGTCGCCGGTCAATCCGCTCGCCATTTTTTGAATCGGAGACGCCTATGAAGACCGAAGAACTGATTATCGATTGCGACGGGCATATCCTCGAGCCGGCTGATCTTTGGGAGAAGTACATCGATCCGAAGTATCGCGAACGCGCGATGCGGATTCGGGTTGGCGAGGATGGCTTCGAGTATCTGGAGATCGATCGCAAGCGGGCGAAAATGACTTCACCCGGCCTGCTCGGATCGCTCGGCGGGATGGGCAAGAAGGTCGAAGAGGCGCGCAAACTGCGCGAGGACTCGACGCGCGGCGAGGTCAAGCCGGATCAGGTGCGGATGATGGCGCCGAAGCCCGAGGACACGTACCTCAAGGGCGCGGCGTTCGGCACGATGGTGGCGAAGGAGCGGCTCGAGCTGCTGGTGCGGGAAGGGATGGAGAAAACGATTCTCTATCCGACGATCGGGCTTTTGTGGGAGGCCGAACTTTTCGACGCCGAGCTGTCGGCCGCATACTGTCGCGCCTACAATCGCTGGATCGCGGATTTCTGCCGCGATTCTGGCGGGCGGCTGGTGCCGATTGCGCATCTTTCGCTCGGCGATCCCGCGGAGGCGGCGCGCGAACTCGAACGCGCCGTCAAGGATGGATGCAAGGGCGCATTCGTCTGCCCGTTTACGATCACGCGCGTTCCGCACGGCGACCCGCGTCACGATGCGGTCTTCGCCGCGGCGCAGGATCTCGGCGTGCCGCTTGCGATTCATCCGACCTTCGAACCGGCCAGCTTCGGCATTCACCATCGCTACGACAATTTCGCCTGGGCTGCCTGGTACTACGATCTGTTCGCGGGACAGGGCGTGCAGCATGCATTCGGCACGTTGTTTCAGTTCGGCGTGTTCGACCGCTTTCCGAAGTTGCGAGTGGTGGTGCTCGAGTCGCAGGCCGGATGGATTGGGTACTTTCTCGATCGCGGCGACGCAATTTTCAACGGCACTACGCTCGGCGCGACGGTCCGCCTGAAGGAAAAGCCGTCATTCTATTTCAAGCGCCAGTGTTACATCTCGGCGGATCCCGACGAGCGTACTATTGCCGCGATGATGGAGATTGTCGGCGAGGACAAGTTTTTCTGGGCGACTGACTATCCGCATCCCGATCATCCCGGCAACTACCTCGAGGAGCTGAAGGGGATGATCGCGCCGATGAAGGAGTCGGGACGCCGCGCTATCCTCGGCGAGAACGTCGCGCGGGCGTACCAACTGATGTAGTCAGTCTGATTACTATTTGGCGCCTGCGACCATCGGAGCGACTGTCACCGGGAGCTCGAACGCAACATTCTGCGGCAACTCGCAGATCTGATCGTTGCACTCCTGGAATCGAAGAGTTCCCTTGAGCTGGTACTCGCCAGGCTTGAGAGTCGACTTGATCAGAACCCGGCCGAAGACACGGACCGTTCCCGCATACACGGGCAGCGTCTCGCCCAGCTCTTTGAACTCGACGGGCGTGGCCTTCGGGAAGTCGAACGACTGATCGCTGACCGTTTCGGGATCAAATTCCACCGACGTCGCGACGTAGTTGTCGGGCAGCGGCTGTCCGTAAATGTGCCATCCCGGCGGAATCTCGAACACCGCTGAAACGCCGAGTTGTCTGCCGGGTACGGCACGGTCTGACGAGGTTGTGATCGTCGTCCGGACGCCGCCGGCATTGATAGCAATCGTGGGAGCGCCGTCGGTAAACCCGAAATCCTTCAATAGTACTTCCGACGCGGCCGGGCGCGTCTGGTAGTTCGGCAGGAACAGCTTGTCGCGTACGACCCCGTTGGCATCGAGCAGGTAGTCGCCGGGGAATGGAATTCCGTGGAACGGATGTCCTTCAGGAATGTTGGTATTCAGAATTCCGTATTTTTTGATGACCGCGCTGCCCTTGTCGGACAGCATTGGATACTCAATCTTGTAGGCGTCGCTGAACTTCTTCAGCGTGGCCGGCGGGTCGTACGAAATAGCTGCGACCTTGACCCCCTGCTTTTCAAGTTGCGCGCGGGATTGTTCCAGCTCAACGAGCTGGCTTCTGCAGAAGGGTCACCAATCGGCGCTACGGGTGAATACGAGCAGCAGTCCGTTGGGGCCCATCAGATCGCGCAGCGACCAATCCTTGCCGTGCTGATCGCCGAGTTCGAAATCGGGGACGCGATCGCCGATGGCGGGGCCGGTTTTCAGATCGTCGTTTTGCGCGCGGACAAAATCCTTCCAGTCGGCCGGATCTATCGGCTTGCCCGAGCCGAAACTCATCGGCACTTCGGTGAGCACTTTTAGTTTGCGTGCAGCGTCGAGCTTCGTATCGCCCGCTCCAGAGGTGGTCATCGCAAAGAATCCTCCGACCGTTAGAGATACCAGCGCCGCGAGTGTAAGCAAAATGCCGGGTCGCCCTGGTCCCATCGGACGAACATTCGCACGACGGCCGGGAAAACTCCATCGTTCTGCTGCTCTGCGGCGCGGCGCAGTCTATACTCGACCATCCGTCCGCAGGAGAAATCTATGCCGCGTCCGATGATCAGCCATCGCTCAATAACTTCGTCCGCCGTCGTTGCAGCGCTGGCGATTCTGATCGCATGCGTAGTGTCCTCCTGCAATTCGCAGTCGTTCCAGCAGTCGTCCGGACCGTCGATGCCGGTACCGCCGCCCGCGCCAGTGCAGCCGCCTCCGCCACCGATGAACATCGCGCGCCTGTTGAACGGAAACTGGATGGCCACCTATCCGGGCGGTCCACTGCGAGTAGCTATCGGTCTCGACCAGATGTTGCGCGGCCGCAATTACGTCGCGACGCTGGTTGACGGCAACAAGGATATTCCGCCTGGCCAGACCGTCTGGAAGGGAACGCTCGACCAGTATGTGCCGGGCATCGTGAACGTCGATCAGATATGCGCCGAGCAAGGATTCCTGCAGGCGCGATGGGTGAAGGCGCGAGTCATTGTCAGCGACGCGAGCAATTTCCGGGTGGTGCTGGTCACTCCAGGATCTTGTCACGGATTCCCGGTGAAGTTCACGCGGGTCGGGCCCGCGCCGACCTCGCCGGTCAGGGATTGACCCGAAAAGAAAAAAGGCCGCCCCACTCGGGACGGCCTTTTGTGAAACCGGCGCGTAACTAGGCCAGCATCCCGGCCTGCACGACGACCGGTCCGTCGCTTTTCGGAATTTTAGGCTCGGGCTTGCGCTTCATCGCCTTCTCGAGAATAGGCGCGATTCTCTCGGCCTTCTGATGCGCGCGCTTTTGCTCGCGCTCCTTGAATTCGGGCATCACCTTTTCGGCGAACAGGTTGAGCGACGAGCAGATGTCCTCGTGCTTGTTGTTGCCGGCCTGCGAGATGAACACGACCTGGTCAACGCCCGCTTCCTCGAACTCGCGCAGGCGCGTGCGAATCTGATCGGGCGAGCCGACGCATGAGTTGGAGCCGTCCATGCCGGGCAGGGTGAAGGGGCTGGCTTTGAAATTGTTCCAGATGTTGGTCTTGCCGGGCTCGTGCTTTCCGAAGGCGTAGTGATGGCCGAGTGCGTACGAGAAAAACTTCAACCCCTCTTCGCCCATCTTGTGCGCGAGCTCGGCGTTCTGATCGCACATGAAGCCGGTGACGATCGCGATGTTCGGATTGATGGCGTATCCGATCGGCTCGCATTCGTTTTCGAGAGTCGTGTAGTAGTCGTTGACCCATTGGCGTGCTTCTTCCGGCGACACGAACGCGAAAGTCAGCGCGCCGATTCCAAGCTTGGCGGCGAGGTGAATCGTCTCGCGCCGCGAGCATGCGACCCAAAGCGGCGGATGCGGTTTCTGCACCGGCTTCGGCACCACGTTGCGCACCGGCATCGAGAAGTACTTGCCCTCATGCCCAAGGAACGGATCCTCGACGAACATCCGCGCGATCGCGCCGAGCGACTCCTGCCACATCTCGCGTTTCTCGGCGCGCGGGATGCGGAAGCCGCCGAGCTCGAGTTCAGCGGACGATTCGCCGGTGCCGAATTCGACGCGGCCGCCGCTGACGAGATCGAGCGTCGCGATCCGTTCCGCCACGCGCGCCGGATGATTGTATCCGGGCGGCAGCAGAACGATTCCATGACCGAGGCGAATCTGTTTGGTGCGCTGACTGGCAGCTGCGAGAAAAATCTCGGGCGCCGACGAGTGCGCATACTCTTCGAGGAAGTGATGCTCGACTTCCCACATGTGGTCGATGCCGAGCTTGTCCGCGAGTTCGACCTGGTCGAGCGCGTCCTGGAACAGCTTCAGCTCCGAGCCCTCCTTCCATGGCCGCGGCAACTGATGCTCATAAAATGTTCCCAACTTCATAAACGCGATTTCTCCTTTTTTCAGTATCTATTCCTGCGATGTTGCGGGCGGCGGCCGTGAATCCACCGTGAACAGGGTGCGCTCGACCATGTCGATCACTTCGCGCTTGCGGCGCTCGATCATCGCGGGCTCGAGCAGGTTCATGCTCCACAGGCGCCGGATCATCGCGGCGGTCGTGAAGTATCCGATCGTGATCGAGTTCAGGCTCCACATGAAATGAAGCGGATCGACTTCAGTGCGGAACTCGCCGTCGCGTTGTCCGCGGAAAATAAAATTAACCGCGGTGGAAAACAGCGGCGGCAGGCGGCGTTTCAGAACCTGGCGGCCGACGCCGCTTTCGTCGGCCATCTCTTTCCACATGATGCGCACGAAATCCGGGTGGCTCGCGATGAAATCGATCGCATCACCAACCGCCTGGCGCATCCGCTCCTGCCGGCTCTCGCGGCCCCATGCGACGGCGTTGGCGGCGTCCTCGAGGCTTTCGAACATCTTGTCGAGGACGGCGAGGTAGAGCTGCTGCTTCGACGGAAAGTGGTGCAACAGCGAGGGCGCCTTGATTCCGATTCGCTTGGCGATATCGCGCAGGCTGGTGCCGCGATAACCGCGCTCCGCGAACAGAGCCTGCGCCACCTGGAGAACGCGGTCGCGCGTGTCAGTTGGCCGCCGGAGATCGACGACCTTCGCGCTGGTGCGCGCGGTTGAGTTTTTCGAAACAGTTCTCATCGGATCGTAAGAAAAATCTATCTAACGCCTGTTAGGGAGTCAAACCACACTGCTTTTGCTGAAGGGAGCCATTCCACTAGAGGGGTGCTCCTTTTCCTTTTCCATTGGTTCCGCTTTGTACCATTGTGATCATCGTAGTAAACATCGCAGCGAGTGTCGTCGCCTCGGAGGTGTCCGCCATGAGTGAACTGTACTGGAAGCCCGCGCATGAACTTGCCGCGATGATTCGCAGGCGCGAACTCAAGCCGAGCGAATTGATGGACGTGACGATCAGACGAATCGAGCAGACCAATCCCAAGCTCAATGCATTTGTGGCGCTGCGGGCCGACGCCGCTATGGCCGAAGCGCGGGCGCTCGACGAGAAGATTGGGCGGGGTGAGCATGCCGGGGCACTGGCCGGGTTGCCGCTTGGCGTCAAGGACCTCGAGGACACGGTTGGCCTGCGCACGACTCATGGATCGAAACCGTTCAGGGACAACATGCCGAAGGCGGATTCGACGCAGGTCGCGCGGCTGAAAGCGGCGGGCGCAATCGTTATCGGCAAGACCAACGCGCCCGAATTCGGTTACACCGCGTTTACCAAGAATCTGCTGTTCGGCCCGACGCGCAATCCTTGGAATCTCGAGCGCACGCCCGGCGGATCTTCGGGCGGCACCTCGGCGGCGATCGCAGGCGGGGTCGTGCCGATATCGACCGGATCTGACGGCGGGGGATCGGTGCGAATCCCGGCGTGTTACACGGGATGCTACGGGCTGAAGCCGTCGTACGGCAGGATTCCGAACGACCCGACGCTTGGGATGCAACAATGGAACGACACGTCGGTGCATGGGCCGATCACACGAACCGTGCGCGACGCCGCGCTGTTCATGGACGCGGTGGTCGGCTATTCGCCGGTGGATCCCGACTCGCTGCCGCATCCGGGTTTTTCGTACGTGTCGATACTCGAGGGGATTCCGAAAAAACTTCGCATCGCATTTCATCCTGACTTCGGCCAGATCGTGCAGCATGACGTTGCGCGCGAAATCGCGACGGCCGCCGCGGTGTTCAAGGACCTCGGGCATGACGTGACTGCTATCGACGACCCGGTGCCGGACACCGGGCGTGCGTGGATGCAGGTTGGCGCGGGGCAGGGCTACGCGATGCTGCATGAATACCTCGAAAAGCATCGCGAAGATTTCGGACGCGCATTCGCTACCGGGACGGAAGGTGCGGTGCGCGTGACGTGGAAGCATATGGGGGTCGCGTATCGGAGGCGGCGCGAATTCAACGATTGGTGCCAGCGCGTGTTCGAGCGCTTCGACCTGCTGCTATGCCCGGTGCTGCCGACCGAGGCGTTTCCCGCCAAGGGGCCGATGCCCACGGAAATCAACGGGCAGCCACTCAAGGAGCCGCTGAACGCAGTGGTGTTCACCTATCCGTTCAACATGAGCGGGCATCCGGGGGCGTCGGTCCGAGCGGGACTCACCGACGCGGGCCTGCCGTGCGGGTTGCAGATAGTCGCCGAGCGGCATCGCGAGGATCTAGTGCTGCAGGCGTCATACGCGTATGAGCAGGCGCGGCCGTGGAATAACAAATGGCCGCAGATCTGAAGCGTGATATAACAGCGGACTAAAGGAGAGAGCTAATGGCAGAATTCAACGAGAAAGCGATGCACGATTTCAACCAGAAACTGATCACGGAGTTCCGCGCAAACGGTGGCAAGGTTCTGAGCGGCCCGTTCGTCAACGCGCCCCTGCTCCTGCTCACGACGACGGGCGCGAAGAGCGGGCGCCCTTTCACCACGCCGCTGGTGTACACCAAGGACGGCGATCGAATCGTGATAATCGCGTCGAAGGGCGGCTTCCCGAAACATCCCGCGTGGTACCACAATCTGGCGGCTCATCCGACCACGACGATTGAAATTGGCAAGGAAAAATTCCAGGCCAAGGCGATCATCACCAAGGACCCGGAACGTCAGCGCCTGTTCGACGCGCAGGCGGCGATGATGCCGACGTTCAAGGACTACGCGAAGGCCACGACGCGCCAGATCCCGGTGATTGCGCTGGAGCGGATGTAGGCGGTCGCGGAGTTATCGCGATGGCGGATGCGATCGATCCATCGATCATCAGTTGCTATCACGCGCACATTTATTACGACGAAGCGTCGCGAGGGACTGCCGCTCGTCTTCGTGAGGTGATCGAGCGCAGCTTCAAGGTCGAGATGGGGAGATGGCGCGAGGAGCCGGTCGGGCCGCATCCGCAAGCGATGTACCAGGTGAAGTTCGATCCGGAAGAATTTGCGCGGATAGTTCCATGGCTGATGCTCAACCGCGATGGGCTCAACATCCTGGTGCATCCTGAGACGACCGACGCCTTCACAGATCACGCAGTCAACGCGCTATGGCTCGGTGAAAAGTTGAAACTGCGGCTCGACGTGCTAGTCCGCCTGAAATGATCCACTACGGCTACGGGTTGACGGGGGCGTGATAAGAAGCGTCTTCTGGAGGCCGCAGATCACGGTGTCACACCAGACTTCGCTTCAATAGTCGAGCATGGACAAGAAGACACTCGGCGCTTATGACCGTGGGGCGGAAGCCTTCGCGAAGGATTGGCACGAACAGCCGCCTCCGACTGATTTGCAAGCTGCGGTGCGGCAATTCTTCAGGGCGGGTACGACGGCGGACGTCGGGTGCGGCAGCGGCCGCGATACGGCGTGGCTGAGTGCGAACGGTTTCCCAGCTATCGGCTATGATGCGTCGGAAGGGCTGTTGGCTGAGTCGCGGCGGCGTTATCCTCAGGTTCGCTTTCAGCTCTCGGCGCTGCCCGAGCTCGACGGCATTGCCGAGGACAGCTTCACGAACGTGCTGTGCGAGACGGTGATCATGCATCTGCCGCCCGAGGCTATCTGTCCCGCGGTGCGAAAGCTGATGGCGATTCTTGAACCCGGCGGGACGCTCTACTTGACCTGGCGCGTGACGGAAGGGGCCGACCTGCGGGACGATCACGGGCGTCTTTACACTGCGTTCGATTCGTCGCTGGTGTTTCAGGTTATCCCCGCCGCGAGCGTCCTGCTGAACGAAAGAGTTACGAGCGCGTCTTCTGGTAAGATGATCCATCGAGTGGTCGCGCGAAAAAGCGGGAAGCAATAATTATGTCGTCAAAGCTTCTCGCTGATCCCGGGCTCGCGAACGCGCTCGAGCGCGGCGATACTTTGCCCGCCCGATGGTACGTCGAGCCCGATGTGTTTCAGGCTGAGAAGGAGCGCATCTTTCACCGCACCTGGCAGTACGTGGGACATACCGGGCAGGTGGCGAATGCCGGGGATTACTTCACGACGCGTCTGGGTGACCTGCCGGTCGTGATCGTTCGCGATGCGGGCGGTGCGCTTCGTGCTTTTGCCAACGTATGCCGTCATCGCGGGAGCGAGGTCGTCCTCGAATGCGCCGGCAATCGCAGGACACTGCAGTGCCATTATCACCCTTGGACCTACAATCTGGACGGCACGCTACGGACTGCGCCGCGCGAGAATGAGCAGCAGGTGTTCGCGAAAGAGACTCTGTCGCTCGCTCCGTTCAAGGTTGAGACGTGGGGTCCGCTGATTTTCGTCAACCCGTCGCCGGCCGCGGGTTCATTGCGCGACGTTATCGGAGACCTGCCCGGGCTGTTCGATCACGCGGGAATTGATCTCGAGCAGATGCGGATGCTTCGGCGCGATACTTACGAGCTGGCATCGAACTGGAAAATCGTCGTCGAGAATTTCAACGAGTGCTATCACTGCCCGATCGCGCATCCGAAGTTTTCATCGGTGATCGATACCGACCGCTATCGCATCAACACCGACCATGAATACTACTCGACCTACTATGGTCCGATCCTGCGATCGCCCGAGCGCGGCGTCACCTACGCGACCCTGTGGCCCAACATTATGTTCTCGCTCTCGGGCAATCCGCCGAGCATGCAGGTGATAGCGGCGGTGCCGATCGACGCGAGCCACAGCCGGCAAGTCGTCGACTACTATTTCGCCGAGAGCCTGAGCGATGAACAGATGCGCGACTACGTGGAATTCAGCGACCTGGTAACGCGCGAAGATATCGTGCTGTGCGAATCGGTGCAGCGCGGTCTGCGATCAGGCGCGATCGAACACGGGCTGCTGATGCTGTCGCGCGAACGCGGCATCCAGCACTTCCAGAAACTGGTCTACAGATTCCTGAGCGGCGAGTAACGCCCGCGGTTACGCGCCGAATTGTTTGCGCACGGCTGCAAACGCCTGCTCGGTGACATTCAGCGTGTCGTCGATGTCGCGCTCGGTGTGCGCGGCTGAGATGAACCAGTTGTGGCGCGGAGCGAAGTACACCCCGGCGCGAGCGCATGCGCCGCTGAAAACCTTGGCGCGATCGAAGTGTCCCGCGTCGTCGTTGAACGTCATGTAGGGCAGCGCCGGCGGCCCCGAGTAGGTCACCCCGAGTCCGGCACTGCGCGCCTGGGACAGCAGACCGGCGCGCAACTTCTCGCCGATCGTGCGCATCCGATCGATCGCGCCGCTCGCCTGCAGCTCCTTGAGATTCGCCAGGCTCGCCGCCATCGGCACGGCGCTGGTGAAGTACGATCCCGTGAAGAACACTTCCTGCGCCGCCTGCCGCAGGCTGTCACGCCCGACGCATGCGGCGAGGGGGTAGCCGTTGGCGATGGCCTTGCAGTAAGTCGCGAGGTCGGGGCGCACGCCGAACAGCTCGCCGGAGCCGCCCATGTGGAGCCGGAAGCCGGCGCGAACGTCGTCGAGAATGAGCACCATGCCGTTGTCGTCGCAGATCTTGCGCACGCCCGCCAGGAATCCTTCGACCGGCAGCTCCGAGTCATGTCCGGCGTCATGCTTGAAGGGCGACACGATTACGCCGGCGACCTTGCCGCTGTTTTCCTCGATTGCACGGCGCAGACTTTCGAGATCGTTGAATCGAAAATAAATTATATTGGCGCGATCTTCCGGCATCACTCCCGCGGGTGCTGGCGTACACCACGCGTGCGTGCCGTGGTACGCGCCCGAGCACATTGCGATCTTCGGCCGCCCGGTAGCCTGGCGCGCGACCTCGGTCGCCCAGGTGCATACGTCGGAACCATTTTTAGCGAACACCGTCCAGTCGGCGAAGGGCGTGATCGAGACGAGGTGCTCCGCGAGCTCGACCCACACCGGGCCCGGCGCGTTGAAGCAGTTGCCGAGTTCCATTTGCGCGCGCGCGGCTTCCTCGACCTTCGGATGGCGATGGCCGAGCACGATTGGCCCGTACGAGCACATAAAGTCGATGTACTCGTTGCCGTCGACGTCCCACACGTGCGAGCCCTGGCCGCGGGCGAAAAATGACGGGTAGGCGCCCTTGGTGAGGACCAGCGGCGTCTGATGGCCGTAGATACCGCCGGGAACGACTTTTTTGGCGCGCTGCATGAGCGCTTCGCTATTCTCAAAGGTGTAGGGTTTCACGACAACTCCTGTGCGATCGTCAGCGAGAATCCTATTTGCCGGCGCGAGGGTCAAGCCGGCAAAAGGAAACGGGCCGTGAGTGTTGCAACTCACAGCCCGCGGTAAAGATTCAATCGGGTTTTATCTAGTGCCGATACGCCGGGTCGCTCGGCCGCTGCGAGGCTGGCAGTGCGCCAACGCGAACGAGCTCGTCACGCAGCTTGGCGCGAGAGAGCGGCTTGCATAGCACGGCGGACGCGCCGAGCTGGTAGCTCTCCGCGATATCGCGGTCGTAAAGCGAGCTGGTGATTACGAACATTGGCACTGCGGTGAGCGCCTCGTTCGCCTTCGCGGCCTGCAGCACTGAGAATCCGCCGTTGTCGGGCAGGCGCAGGTCCACCAGGAACAAATCCGGCCGGTCCTGTTCGGTGAACTGCGCGATCATCAGTAATGCTTCGTCCGCGTTCGACGCATGCACCAGTTCGATATCGTCGCCCAGCACCTGCCTTACTACGGTCAACGCGATAAAAACGTGGTCGGGATTGTCTTCGACCAGAAAGATCCTGACCGCGGGATTCAGCAAGTCGAGTTCTTTGTCCGGTTCTTTTTCTTTTTCTTGGTCGCTCATAGTCCCCCATCGCCTGAGGAAATCCGGGCCCGACGGATTTCGAAACGTGTCAAATGACCCTGCCGCTATCGAAGCCGGGCGAAATCTCTGAATGGATAGTGATCCAATTGCCGTGCCATTTCCCTGAGCTCGCGTTCCAATCGTGACATGACGAGGAACGCTATGCTTAGTTGACGTATGGTGTTGCGAAACTAATTGAAACCCCCGCTAACCCGCAAATCTCCAATTTAAACCTCGAACATCGCTTGCTTCCCGCATACCGCCGCCGAGGGTCGCGCGCTTCAATGTCTCGCAAGCGATTGGTTGTGGCAAATCTGCCACACCTTTGCTGCGACTGTGCCACGCCGATACATCGTATGAACCATCGATCCCGCCGATCCGTTCCAAGCCGTCGCAACGATAGCAGCATTGGGATTCGAAAGCTTAATCCTCGATGCCGCAATCTCGATTCGAGTGTCTCTCAAACATCCCAATACGAACCCACGCCACCGCCTCACCACAAAAACAAACCGCGCCGTCCCAGAAAACTCATTCGCATTATTTCCCTACTACCTTGTCCATTATGGGGCAATGATCGACCGGACTCGTCGCTGGCAGACTAACCTTGCACCCGGTCAGCAAATAAACGTGGTTAGCAAGATTCGCAACCCCGACCGGCGAATTATAAACGCCCTCGACCGCTCTTCCCTGCGCGCGGTTTCTGCCGACCGTGATCAGTTGAACCATGCAATTAAAAATCTGGTAGTAGCGAAGAGTGGCCTCGCCTTCCGGCAAAAATGGGCAGCTTCGCGAATGCGTACGCGCCAGGTTGTTCATCAGTGCGCGTAAAGCAAAATGCAATCCGGCCGGCACTCGAATCGGCACGGTCGCAAGAATCGCAAGCACCGCGCCATAGTCCAGGGCGGGTTCGGCGATTGTCGTTTTCACCCAGTCGATCACGCCGGTCACGCGTCCATTGTCAGCCAGCACGTTGAATGGCTGGAAATCGCCATGACAAACTACTGCAGTTTGCGGCCGGCGCGGCCGATTTTTCGCCATCCAGTCAAAGGCGGGGCTAAGTTCGCTAAGGCCGTGTTCTTCGGCTGCGGCGCGCAGGCCGCTGAAAATGGAGTCGAAGGAAAACTTCTCCGCGCTGAAGCCGGTTCGCTCGACGCGATCAACAAAATCCCTGAGCGGTACACCGTGCAAACGCGTCTGCGCCTCGTCCCAAAGCCTCAGCACGTCGCGCCGAATGCGCGGCAACTGCCGGAGAATACCCAGCGTCTGGCCAAAGCCTTTTATGTTCAGGCCTTCAAATTCCGATCCGAGCGGACGCCCAGGCATCCGTTCCATGATCAGGAAGGAGCCGCCCAACGGCTCTATGCGCCCCTCGGCGACAAAAACTCGTGGCGCAGGATAGCCAAGCTCGGCGAGCGCATTCTGCACAGCGGCCTCGCGCGCCGCCCGCTGTCCATCGACGGTTGGCGTGAAAAGTCGCAGCACCAGCGGACCCGAGAACGGATCGGGCGCGTCCCGCAAACTGAATTTCAGAATCGTGGCGTCGAAGCCGCCGCTCATCCGCGTTGGCGCCTCGGCATAGACTAAACCCCGGCAGCCGGTTGTCGATCGCGTGTAATCCAACAGCGAGTGGGCTATTTCTTCGTCGCTCACTGTCGTCGTGCGATCGCCATCAGAAAGTACGGCGTCATTGAAATTTCGGCATCACGCGCTCCGCGAACAGGCGCATCGAAGCCAGCACGTTCTGATGGCCGCTGATCCCGCCTATCTCGAACCAGCACACCAGCCGCGAAAAGCGGAACTGCTCTTTCAGTTGCGCGATGCGGTCGATGCAATATTCGGGATCGCCAAAAACCGCCATCGTCGATTCGACGGTCGCGTAGTCGACTGACTGCAGACGTTGGCGCACTTTCTGGAATTCGGCCTGAGCGCCCGCCGCGAGGGATTCGGGCTCGATGATTTCAGCGACCGCACTGAAATAGTTGCGCAGGCTTCCTTCGACAGTCGCCCGCACTTGCGCGCGGTCGCGTCCGACGAACACCATCAGCGCGGCGGCCAGCCAATCGTCGGGATGCTCGTGCCCCGCGTCTTTCAGCGCTGTCTCATAAATCTTGAGGCGTTCGGCAAGCACCGGAATCGGATTCACCGGTCCGCCGGCGAAGATCGGATAACGGTTCGCGCCCGCAAATGTGAAAGTGTCGGCGCTGTTGGCGGCCAGCCGAATCGGCGGATGAGGCCGCTGGATCGGCTTGGGCACCACCTCGAAACCGTCGACGCGCTTGTTCGTCCAGGCAGCTTTGACCGCCGCGAGCCCGTCCTCGAACAGCTTGCGGCTGTCTGCCATGTCCACGCCGTAACCGCGATAGTTTAGCGGGAACGCACCGCGGCCGGCGCCGAACTCGACGCGCCCGCCGCTCAGCACATCGAGGGTCGCAATTTCCTCGGCTAGCCGAACCGGATGATGCAGCGGCATCAGGTTGACCGCCATGCCGAGGCGAAGGTTCGTCGTCCGCTCGGCAATCGCGGCGAGCAGCAGCAGCGGCGTCGGCATCACGGAAAAGCGCGGCGCAAAATGCACCTCGGCCAACCACACGGCGTTGAAGCCGATCCGGTCGGCTTCGGCCGCCTCGGCAATAAGCTCGCGATAGCGCTCCGTCGTGATCTGACTTGCGGCTTCCGGCAACTGGTAGAAGATGTCGAACTTCATCGACCGTCCTAATACTCGCCGAGCACGGCGACGCGCTCGCGATAGAACGCGGGCGATCCGAAATACGACTCGTTGAAGCGCGCGCGTTTGAACCACAAGTGCATGTCATGCTCCCAGGTGAAGCCGATTCCGCCATGCATCAGCACCGCGCGGTCGGTGCCGCGGCTGTAGATATCACACAGGCGTGCCTTCGCCATCGAAGCCGTGCGCGAGGCGTCGGCGGCGTCCGTGTCCTGCGCGTAGGCGGCATACCAGAGCATCGCGCGCGCGGGCTCAACGTCGGCGACGATTTCCGCGGCGGCATGTTTGAGCGCCTGAAACGATCCGATCGGCTTGCCGAACTGCTCGCGAACTTTCGAGTAGTCGACCGCCATCTCGAGCGCGCGTTCAGTGCCGCCGAGCGAGTCGGCAGCGACTGCCACCGCGGCCACGTCGATAAGCTTTGTGAAAAGATCAGCACCGCCGCCAAGCCGCTCCGCGGGAGCGTCCTTGAGCTCGACGCTCGAGACGCGGCGCGTCAGATCGAGATTCTTGAGCGTTCGAATCGTCACGCCCGGCGATTTCGTATCGACGACGAACAGAAAGATATCAGAATCATGTTTGCCGGCGACCACGATGAAGTCGGCAACGTTCGCGTACGGCACGAACATCTTGGTGCCTTCGAGATGCCATCCCGCGTCGCCCCGTGTGGCGATTGCACTGATATCGCGGGCGTCGATGCTGCCCGCGCTCTCGACGATTGCAACGGTGCCGATGGCCTTGCCCTCCGCCAGCGCAGTGAGCCATTTCGAGTTGAGCGCATCAGAGCCGCCGAGTTTGAGCGCGCTCGCCGCCAACACCGACGAGAACAGGAACGGCCCGGGCAGCGCCGCGTAGCCGCCCTCCTCGAGGATCATCGCCATGTCGAGCATCCCGAGTCCCGCGCCGCCGAATTTCTCGGGCACGATAAGGCCGGCCCATCCGAGCTTTGCCATTTGGTCGTAGAGTTCGCCCGGATAGCCGTCGTCGGTGGCCATCACTTTGCGCACGAACGTGGTCGGGCATTCGCCGCTCAAAAAAGCGCGCGCACTTTCCTTGAGTTGCCGTTGTTCTTCGCTGAGTCCGAAATCCATACCTGGCTCCTCAGCGCGATTTCGGCATCTTGAGGCCGCGCTCTGCAATTATGTTTTTCTGGATGTGCGAGGTGCCGCCGCCGATCACCAGACCGAGCGAGAACATCCACTCATACGGCCAATACGCGTGATCGAGCGCGGCTTCGTCGTCGCGTGACAGCATCGAGTAGTCGCCCATCGCCTCCATCGCGGCGGTCGCGAGGTCGTGATTCAGCTCGGTGCCGACCAGCTTGTTGATCATCGCCTCGACGCCCGGATTCTTGCCGCGAATCTGATCGGTGAGCTGGCGCAGCGAATGATAACGCATCGCCTCGACCCGGGTCTCCAGCTCTACCAGCCGCTGGCGGAAGACCGGATCCTCGGTGAGCGGACGGCCGCCCCGCGTGATCGATTTGGCCAGTGCGAGCAGCCGATTGAAGCGCTGCTCGCTGCCGCTGGCGGATCCGAGCATGTTGCGCTCATGAAAGAGCGTCGCGTTGGCAACGATCCATCCCTCGTTGAGCTTGGCGACGAGATTTTTGCGCGGCACGCGGACGTTGTCGAAGAAGACTTCGTTGAATCCGCGATCACCGGTCATCTGAACCAACGGACGCACCGTGATTCCCGGCGTGTGCATGTCGATCAGAATGTACGAAATGCCGCGATGCTTCGGTGCTTCCGGGTCAGTGCGCACCAGGCAGAACATCATGTCGGCGTACTGCGCACCCGAGGTCCAGACCTTCTGGCCGTTGACGACAAACTCGTCACCGACGATTTCCGCGCGCGTCTTCAGCGACGCGAGGTCCGAGCCGGCGCCGGGTTCCGAGTAACCCTGGCACCAGATTTCTTCAGCAGTGAGAATCTTCGGCAGGTAGCGCTGCTTCTGCTCTTCGTTGCCCCATGAGATGAGCGTCGGCCCGAGCATTCCAAGTCCTGATGCGCCGACGTTGTACGGCGCCCTCGCCCGGACCATCTCGTCGTTGACGATCGACTGGCGCACGGGATCCATCGCCTGCCCGCCGTATTCCTTCGGCCACGCCAGCGCGATGTACCCCGCTTCGTACAGGCGGCGCTGCCAGGCCTTGGCCCTCGCGAGCCAGGTCTTGTCGTCGCGGCCCTCGCGAGTGTCGGAAAGGCCGCTGGTCGGCATATTCTCGACGAGCCAACTGCGCACCTTTAGTCGAAATGCTTCTTCTTCGGACGTGAATTGAAGATCCATAAGCGAGTCACTCCTGCGGTCGTGATTGAGTTTCGCGCGTACCGCGGCTTCGCGCCCAGCATAGTCAAAACCTCGCGGCAGCGAAAAGCGCGCGGCGCACTCACTGATCGAGCGATTGCCCGCCGAAATCGTCGTTGTTACAGTTCAAGATCGATCATAATCCAGTTTCGGCAAGAGACCGGGGTTCACGAGAAATGGCGACGACCATCACCAGCGAATGCATCAACTGCGGAGCGTGCGAGCCCGAGTGCCCGAACACGGCAATTTACGCGGGCGGAGTGTCGTGGGATCTCAACGGCGTGAACAGTCCCGCCATCGCGCAGGATATCTACTATATAGTTCCGTCGAAGTGCACCGAGTGCGTCGGCTTCCATGACCATGAAGCGTGCGCCGCAGTGTGCCCCGTCGATTGCTGTATTCCTGATCCCGCCAATCTGGAGACCGAAGGAGTTTTGCTCGCGCGCGCCCGAGAGTTACATCCCGAGACTACGTTCCCCGACGACGCGCCCTCGCGCTTTCGTAAAGAAGGCGGAGCGGAAGCGCCGGCCGCCAATGGTGCTGCAGCCGAGACGGCCAAGCCCGCACCAGTAGCTGCACCAAAGCCAGCGGCACCCGCTCCAGCAGCTGCGCCTGTCGCGGTCGCGGCCACGTCAGCAGCGAATGCGGAGTTCAATCCGCTGGCGTGGGAAGTGCCTGTCATCTGCAAGGACTGCAACGAGCCGTGGACGATTCCGTACCGGCTGTTCGAAAAGGGCGTCGTGTTCCATTGCCCCACATGCTCGGGATCCTTCGTGCCGAAAACCGCGATGTATCGCGCAGTGAAGGAAACCTTCGAGGGCTTTTACAATCGGCGACGGGCGGAACGCGAGGC
>Ga0302326_10012200_pt1 | contig 18371 bp, 20 predicted proteins | sample Palsa_T0_3_FD_202264 | JGI IMG/M metagenome (GOLD analysis project Ga0302326, IMG submission 202264) | Peat permafrost microbial communities from Stordalen Mire near Abisko, Sweden - Palsa_T0_3 | ecosystem: Environmental > Terrestrial > Soil > Palsa > Peat permafrost | place: Sweden: Abisko...
GATCGTCCGCATCTCGGCCGCATCCCCCGCATGCACCGTCAGCGTGAGCCCAGCCAGGCAAATAGTTTATGGCGCCGGCGCCACCGTCATTTATCAGATCTCGGCGCCGGCCGGCTGCACGTGGACCGCTGCCAGCGATTCGCCCTCCTGGACAACCATCAGACAAGGCGCATCGGGTGCGGGGTCGAGCGTTCTCTACCTCGGCGTTTCCCCCAACACCACAGGCGCTTCCCGCACCGCCAACCTGACGATTGGAAATCAGACCGTCTCGGTTACGCAGGGCGATTCCTCGTGTGTCTACTCGCTCAATCCACCCAGCGTGGCGGTGGCATCGGCCGGGGGTAACGTTCAAATCGGCGTGACCGCTGGAGCAGGCTGCCCCTGGAGCGTCGTGAGCGGCTATCCGACAGTTGTTTCCGTGACGTCGGGAACTGCCGGAAGCGGTAACGGAACGGTCACCCTCAATCTGGCGCAGGCCGCGCCGTTTACCCGCACCGTCTATATCGATATCGCAAACACATACGTGGCCATCTCGCAAAGCACTTCCTGCAACATTGCCCAGAACGCGACCGTTACGGCGACGGATGTCCGCGACATGATTAACGAAGCGCTCGGGGTATCGAAACCCACCGACGACTTGAATCGCGATGGCGTTGTAAGTCTGGTGGACGTCCAGATTGTGGCGGGCGCAGCGCTCGGCCGCGGATGTTTTATACAGTAGCAGCGCCCCAATTCGATTCCGCGCCCGCGACCTGATGCACTTTAATTTCTAACATCCTGAGGTCTGCCCGTTTTCTGACGCTTTCGAGGAATCAGACTGAGCCAGTGTTTCGACTCCGCCGTCGCCCGATCTGCGAATGGAACACTGGGCGGCTCAGACGCCTGGCAACGAAGCCTTATTGGCCGCCGATGAACGCCGTCGAACAAGAACGTTTTCTTAATCTGCGTTTATCGGCGTTCATCGGCGGCCAAATTATCTTCCTGCCTGCATGCGGAGTGAGCTCATCTTAATTTCCCCAGATCAGGAGGTCGGAATTCATGGTCGCCAATGCCATCGCCTGGGCATCGTCACAGCCGTGCCCACATTTCTCCGTAAATCGAACCAAAGGACGCCCGACGTAAGAACCGCAGGCCTTTCTCATTTTGGATTTGCAACGAATCCCGATTTGCAAAACTCTGGCGCCCTCGTCAGCGTGCGAGAGTCCATTATTGTTCCCGTTCTGGCGAGAGTGACACCGATTGTCGGGTAGCCCGCTATTTCGCCGACAGACTCAATTTCTCCGTCAGCACCCGGTGCGATTCGATCCGCACCGCAGTCGCCGATGCCAGATAAGGCTCGATAGCCTGCACCTCGGCATACTCCAGATCCATGCGATCCGTCGTAAAGACCAGATAATCGCCCGCCGGTACATTGGTGAAATCGTAGCTGCCGTCGCTTTCGGTCTGAAATCCCTGGGGCCGGATCGCCACCGGCACGCGGTCGCGGGGCCCCAGCGGCGCACGCAGCTAGCGCCGCCAGGATGAGCCCCGCTCTCATTTCACCACCTTTTCCAGCGTGACTTCGCTGATTTTCCCATCGTCGACGTGGACGCTGGTTTCACCAGTGAGCGCTTGCATGACGGCCGGATTGCGGTACTCGATCCGATCGGCCGAGGAGGAGAAAGCATATAGCGTGTAATCTCCGGGTGCCAGGTTGTCCAGTTCGAATTCCCGATCGTCGTCGTCATCGGCGAATCCCAGCGGCACGAAGGACACCCAGTGGACGAGGAGGAAGTGGGCACCGCCAGGACGGCGCCTTGATGCATTGCCGATTTTACCTTCAACCTCCCATGTATCGCACCCCCGCCGGGCTTCATCGCGACGTCTATCGGAGGCGGTGTTCCGCCTGGCGGAATCATGATGGCCGGGTTCGTCAGAAGATCGTTTGTGCCAAACATGGCGGAGGTGAAATACCCTCCCTGACACCCGAATTGCATTCGGTATGCCCCGGGAAAAACGCTCGGAATGCTGAAGGTGTCCGCCTGTGGCGCAAACATCGAAACGAAGGAAGCCTGCCCGGTAGCAGCTTTCAAAAAGATCTGGCAGCCTGGTTTGACGTAGGCAAACTCAGGAGCATCGTTATCGTCCGCGGCGGCTTTCTTGGATTGTTCAGAAGTTGGGCCGATATTGTGTAGCACTCCCGGCACGGTCACTGCTGACCATAACGGCATCGACAGTCCGCTGATGCCGTTCTCGGGAACGTGCACAGGTATTTCGCCCCGCGCCATCTGCCCTTCCACCGCCGTCAGCATGTAGTCGCCTGGTGGAACGGCGGTGATCTCGAACTTCGCCGTCGTGGAGTTCAAATTGACACGGCTATCGTCCGCTAACTCCTCCCCATCTTGCCGCAGAGAAAAGCTAACTCTCTAATGAAGCGTGTAATTCTCCAGTACCCCCCGAATTGTGGCCGACGGGACTAAATCGATCCGGATGTCCGCGCGCGCCTGGGTGCCCGCGGCAATCGAGATGGGAGTTGCACTGTCGAAAGTGCGTCCACCGCCGGCGTATACCGGAACAAAGCTCAGCCAGGAACTCGGCCGCGGCGATCCCGGACCGAGAAAGAGGTAGGTTCCGCCGTTTCTTCCCGTGGCTTTCAGATAATATTGCCCCGGTTCGAGCCCCCAAATCCGGAATGCTCCCCGATCGTTACAGATCGCGTTGTGATTTGAGGAGATAGACCGGCGGCCATCCTCAATGCGCGCCGTGTAGGCCTCGATCTTGACGCTGTCTACCGGTTCCCCGTTCTGATCTGTTACCGTTCCCTCGATCACTCCCAGAGGAGAGATCTTTACAACGATGTTACTGGCCGACGCCGACAGGTCAACTTGCACCTGTTGCGATCCCGCCGCAGTGAATTGAACCGCAAACCCCAGTTTCTGGGGTTCAGGATATAGTGGCCCGCGGGCAAACCAGTGAACTGGTATTCCCCGCTAACTCCGGAGAGCGAACTTCTACCTGAAAAAGGAAGCCGGCCTGGCGTCGCTTTCACCGCCGCTTGATACTCGCTTATTTCCTGTGGAGTCCGCGTCTTAAACACCGTAACCACGGCGTTCCGAATCGGTTCGCCGGTTCCGAATTGACCACCGTTCCGCTTAGCGAGTACCTATCGCCGTTTGACTGTGCCATAACTGCACAGGCGAGAATTACCAGACTGGCAACTCCACGCCCACTGCCAGGCAACTTCACGGCATCAGTATAGCTCGCCTTCTAAGTCGCGCCAACACGAATCTTACTCCGTTCACGGAAATCGTCCGTCTATAATCCCTTCGCCACCATCATTTCTCCGGCCGGCACCCGGCGTCTCGAGTCGCCCCCGTGGTATCGCTGAAGCCGGAACGACCCACGTTGACCCACCCAAAACCTCGCAAAACAAGAAATACCAAACGAACCCATCGATTGCCATTATCCTTAATAAAATCAATCGCTTACAAGCCCCCAAACGAACCCAAGAACAAACCCGTGCCGAACCCAATTCGACTCCGCTCCCCGCCTTCTGCTAAACTTTATTTTCATGACCTCGAACCCCATCGCCCGGCATCATCATCGCCATCATGCCCACACGCGACGGGTGGTCTGCTGATTTCTCCGCAAATCGAACGAAAGGACGCCCGCCAGCAAGAATGGCGGGCTTTTTTATTTGGATTCACGATGAATCTCGATTTTCAAAAATCCGACGGCCTCGTCACCGCCGTCATTCAGGACCACGCCACCGGCCGCGTCCTCATGGTCGGCTACATGAATGAGGAGGCTTTCCGCCACACCGTAGAAACCGGCTTTGCCACCTTCTACAGCCGCTCCCGGCGGAAGCTCTGGCTCAAAGGCGAAAGCTCCGGCCACCGCCTGGTCGTCAAGGAAATCGCCGCCGATTGCGACCTCGACGCCGTCCTCGTCAAGGTCGAATCTCTAGGTCCCGGCGTCTGCCACGAGGGCTACCAAAGCTGCTTCTTCCGCCGCCTCGAAAACGGCCAGTGGACCGTCACTGACGCGCGCACTTACGACCCCGCCGCCGTCTACGGAGGACAGAAATGAACCAAACCCGTCATCTCTCCGTGCCCTCCGCCGCCTCCGTGCTCTCGGAATTTGATTTGTTTGCGCCACAGCATCTCACCGATGAACTCTCTCGCTTTTCTCCGTGCCTCTGTGGGTCTGTGGTGAACCAGGAGCCGCTCCAATGAAACTCAAGCTCGGCATCCCCGAAGGCAACCTCAAGAACGCCACCATCGATCATCCCTCCGTGTCCTCCGCCGCCTCCGTGCGCTCGCAATTTGATTTGCTTGCGCCACAGCGTCTCACCCATAAATTCTCTCGCTTTGCTCTGTGCCTCTGTGTCTCTGTGGTGAACCAGGAGCCGCTCCAATGAAACTCAAGCTCGGCATCCCCAAAGGCAGCCTCGAGAACGCCACCATGGATCATCCCTCCGTGCCCTCCGCCGCCTCCGTGCGCTCGGAATTTGATTTGTTCCCGCCACAGCGTCTCACCCATAAATTCTCTAGCTCTTCTCTGTGCCTCTGTGCCTCCGTGGTGAACCAGGAGCCCCTCCAATGAAACTCAAGCTCGGCATCCCCAAAGGAAGCCTCGAGAATGCCACCATCGATCTCTTCCGCCGCGCCGGCTTCGCCATCACGACCTCCAGCCGCTCCTATTTCCCCGCCATCGACGACCCCTCCATCGAATGTATGCTCATCCGCGCCCAGGAAATGGCGCGCTACGTCGAAGACGGCATCCTCGACGCCGGACTCACCGGCCGCGACTGGATTCAGGAAAACGAAGCCAATGTCGTCGCGGTCGCCGACCTCGTCTATGCCAAGCAGAGCTTCGGCAAGGTCCGTTGGGTGCTCGCCGTCCCCGAAGCGTCGCCCTTCCGCCGCGTCGAAGATCTCCAGGGCAAGGTGATCGCCACCGAGCTCGTGCAGACCACCAAGCGCTACCTCGCCGACCATGGCGTGAAGGCCAAGGTCGAATTCAGCTGGGGCGCCACCGAGGTCAAACCGCCCGTCCTCGCCGACGCCATCGTCGAAGTCACCGAGACAGGCTCGTCCCTCCGTGCCAACAAGCTCATGATCATCGACACGGTGCTCGAATCGAACACGCAGTTGATCGCCAACAAAGCATCGTGGGAAGAGCCCGAGAAGCGCCAGAAGCTCGAAGACATCAAGATGCTTCTCGAAGGCGCCATCAACGCGCTCGGCAAGGTCGGCCTGATGCTCAACGTCCATAAGGACAACCTGCGCGGCGTGCTGGCGGTGCTCCCCGCGCTCAAGCGGCCAACCATCTCGCATCTCAGCGATGAGGACTGGCTCGCCGTCAACACCATCCTCGACGAGACCACCGTCCGCGACATCATCCCGCGGCTCAAGCAGGCCGGAGGCGAGGGCATAGTCGAATACCCTCTGAACAAAATCGTACTGTGATGCGCATTCTCGAATCTAAACAAGTCGGCCGCCTGATCGCCCGCAAAGCAGCGCGCCTCACCGAGGCCGAGGCCGTGGTGCGGCCGATCCTCGATGCCGTCCGACAACGCGGCGATCGCGCCCTCCTCGAATATGCGCGCCAGTTCGACAAGCTCACGCGCCGCAGCGTGGCCGTTCCTTTGCGCGAACTGGCGGCCGCCCGCAAAGCGCTCATGCCCGAATTCGCGAGCGCCGTCGAAATTGCCGCCGCTAACATACGGGCCTACGCCGCCCGCCAGATGCCGCGCGAATGGACCCACCAAGCCGCCGGTATACGCCTGGGACAAATCGTCCGCCCGCTCGACACCGTCGCAGCCTACATCCCTTCGGGCCGATATCCGCTGCCTTCAACCATCCTGATGACCGTCGTCCCCGCGCAGGTCGCCGGCGTCCGCACCATCTGCGTCGCCTCCCCGCGGCCCGTCACTGAAGTCTTCGGCACCGCCGGCCTGCTAGGCGTCGAGCACGTTTTCGAGATGGGCGGAGCCCAAGCCATCGCCGCCTTCGCCTACGGCACCCGCACCGTCCCCCGCGCCGACCGCATCGTCGGCCCCGGCAACATCTACGTCGCCGCCGCCAAGAAGCTGCTCGCCGGTGAAGTCGGCATCGACTTCGTCGCGGGTCCTACCGAAATCCTTATCATCTCCGCCGACGGCGACCCAACCTATCTCGCCGCCGACATGCTCGCGCAGGCCGAACACGACGTCGACGCTTCCGCCATCCTGCTCACCACGTCGAAGCGCCTCGCCGCCGCCGTCTCCAAGGAAGTCGACCGCCAACTCGCCGATCTCCCCACGGCCGCAGTCGCGCGCAAGTCCATCGCGCGCAATTCGGCCGTCGTCCTCGTGCGTTCCCTCGAAGAAGCCGTCGATATCGCCAATCGCTTCGCCCCCGAGCATCTCAGCATCCCCGACGCGTCGCTTCTCCCCGGTATCCGCCACGCCGGCAGCGTCTTTGTCGGCCCGTTCAGCCCCGAGGCCGCCGGAGATTACTGCTCCGGACCCAATCACGTCCTCCCAACAGGCGGCGCCGCTCGCATCCGCGGAGGCCTCGCCGTCACCGATTTCGTGAAAGTGATTTCCGTACAGGAGCTCCACCAGACCGCGCTCGCACGCCTGTCGCCTACCATAACCACGCTCGCCCGCGCCGAAGGGCTCGAAGCCCACGCACGTTCCGTGGAAGTGAGGACGAAATGAGACTTCCGAAGGGAGCCATCAAGCCGCGGCCCGCCGTGCAGCAAATGGCGCCCTATTCGCCGCCCACCGGAGGCCGCGCCGGCAAACTCCGCCTCGATTTCAACGAGAACACGGTCGGCTGTTCCCCCCACGTCATCGACGCCATTCGTAACTGCATTACCCCCGACGCGCTCGCTGTCTATCCCGAATATAGCGATGCCAAAGAGGCCATCGCCGCCTATTACCAAGTCAAGCCCGAGCAGTTCGTCTTTACCAACGGCACCGACGAGGCCATCCAGGTCTTCGTCAACACCTATGTCGACGATGGCCAGGAGGTGCTCGTCCTCAAGCCGGCCTACGCCATGTACCGTTTCTACGCCGAAGTGGCCGGCGCGAACATCAAAGAAGTCGCCTACCCGCAGCCCGAAATGGAATTCCCGTTGCAGGAAGTCCTCGACGCCATCACGCCCGAAACCCGCGCAGTCCTCATCTCGAACCCCAATAACCCCACCGGTACCGGCCTCTCTCTTCTCGGCATCGAGCGCATTCTCCACCGCGCCCGCAAAGCCGCGGTCCTGGTGGACGAGGCCTATTACGAATTCTGTGGCGTCACCGCCCTCACCGAGATTGAGCGCGTCCCCAATCTCTTCGTCTGCCGCACGTTTTCCAAGGTTTTCGGCATGGCCGCCATGCGGCTAGGCTGCCTCTTCTCGCACGAAGCGAACATCGCTTACCTCCACAAAGCGCAATCGCCCTACAGCGTAAACGCCATCGCGGTCCTCGCCGCCAAGGCCGCTGTCGAAGACACCGCCTACGTGCAAACCTACGTCGCCGAAGTGCTAGCCGCCCGCGAACTCCTCTGCGTGGGCCTCGAAAAGCTAGCCATCCCCTACGTCCCCAGCTCCGCCAATTTCGTCCTGGCACAACTCGGCAAAAGAGCCATCGAAGTCCGCGATGCCCTCCGAGGCCAAGCCATCCTGGTCCGCGACCGCAGCTACGAAGCCCCCGGCTGCGTCCGTTTTACAGTAGGCACCCGCGAGCAGACCCGCCGCCTCCTCACTGCTCTTGAGGAAATATGGTGCGAATCATGAACCTCCAATACTGGAATCACCACAGAGACACAGAGGCACAGAGAGAACTAGGCAAGCCATCCGTAAGCATCGTGGCTGACTCCGATGTGGGGCATGCTTCAGCTTGCCCAAGCCAGCGGAACTCGCTCGCCGCCACGAGCCTTTCTCCGTATCTCCGTGGTGAATTATGAATTGCGGTGAACAATGACCCCACCCATCCTCATCGAGGAGATTTGGTGCGAATCATGAACCCTCAAGACTGGAATTACCACAGAGACGCAGAGACACAGAGAGAACTAAGTAAGCCATCCGTGAGCCTTTTGGCTGACTTCGATGTGGGGCATGCTTCCGCTTGCCCAAGCCAGTGGAACTCGCTCACCGCCACGACCCTTCTCCGTGCTCTCCGCTACCTCAGTGGCCTCAAAGTGTTTCTTTCTCCGTGTCTCCGTGTCTCTGTGGTGAATTATGAATTGCGGTGAACAATGACCCCACCCATCCTCATCTTCGACATGGACGGCGTCCTGGTAGACGTCACCGAGAGTTATCGCGAAACCATCGCCTCTACCGTCGAGCATTTCACCGGCGCACGACCCACCAATGACCAGATCCAGCAGTTCAAGAATCAGGGCGGCTTCAACGACGATTGGCAGCTCTCCCACTACATCATCAAGGGAGTGGGATTCGACGTTCCCTTCGATGAAATGAAAGCCCACTTCCAGCGACTCTTCCTTGGAGCGAACGGCACGGAAGGCCTCATCCTTCGAGAGAAGTGGATCGCCCGTCCGGGAGTCCTCGAAAAACTCGCCGAGCAATTCCGCCTCGCCGTCTTCACCGGTCGCCCGCGCGAAGAGGCCGACATCACCCTCAAGCGTTTCGCACCCAGCCTCACCTTCGACCCCATCGTCGCCCTGGAAGACGTCAAGGAGAAGAAGCCCGCACCCGAAGGTCTCCTCCGCATCGCGCAGTCGAGCCCCGATGCGAAGCTCATCTACGTAGGCGACTCCATCGACGATGCCCGCTCCGCGCGCGCCGCCAATGTCCCGTTCATCGGCATCGCCGCCCCATCGAATCCCACCTATCTCGACCTCGTCTTCCTTTTCCAGGAAGAGCACGCCCACGCGATCGTTGACGATATCAACTATCTCGAAGAGGTATTCGCCCAATGAGAACCGCCACTATCCAGCGCGACACCAAGGAAACGCAAATCTCCGGCACGCTTCGCATCGAAGGTCGGGGCAAGTACGACATCTCCACCCGCATCCGCTTCTTCGACCACATGCTCGAGCTCTTCACCAAGCACGGCGGCTTCGATCTCACGCTCAACGCCAAAGGCGATCTCGACGTCGACCAGCACCACACCGTCGAAGACGTCGGCATCGTCCTCGGCCAGCTCTTCTCGAAGGCGCTCGGCGACCGCAAAGGCATCAATCGCGCCGGATATTTCGTTCTCCCCATGGACGAAACGTTAGCGCTCGTCGCCCTCGATCTCGGAGGCCGGCCCGCCCTTGTATATAAGGACAAAGTGAAAGTCCGCCTGGTCGGCGACTTCCAGACAGAACTAGCCGAAGATTTCTTCGGAGGTTTCGTCAACCACGCCGGCGCCAACCTCCATGCGTTCGTCAAATACGGCCGCTCCAATCACCACAAACTCGAAGCCATCTTCAAATGCTTCGCGAGAGCCATGAAATACGCCTGCTCCAAAGACGCTCGATTGAAGGACCAACTACCATCGACAAAGGGACTCTTATGAAAGGGAATTCTCTTTTGGTTCTCCCGCAAAGCCGCCAAGCCACCAGGAAAAACCAGCTTTTTCGGATTTTGGTTCTCTGCGTCCTCTGCGCCTCTGCGAGAAAATTCTTATGATCGCCATCTTCGATTACGGCGCCGGCAATCTCCGTTCCGTCCAGAACGGCCTCGACGCCATCGGGTGCGACTACACCCTCGTCCGCGATCCCGACGGCCTTCGCCAGGCGGATAAAATCATCCTCCCTGGCGTAGGCCACTTCGGCCAGATGGTGCGCGCCCTTGACGAACTCGGCGTTCGCGAAACTCTCCTCGAACGCATCCACGCCGATATCCCGTTCTTCGGAATCTGCCTCGGCATGCAAGCTCTGTTCGAGTCCAGCGAAGAAGCCCCCGAGGTCCGCGGCCTGGGCCTTTTTCCCGGCACCGTCCGCCGATTCTCGGAAGGAATCCGCGTCCCGCATATGGGCTGGGACCAGTGCGAAAGCAAGACCGGCCAATCGCCGTACTATTACTTCGCCCACAGCTACTACGTCCCCGAAGTCTCGCGTCTCGCAGCGGAAGTATGCACCTACGGTGTGCGTTTCATCGCCTCTCTCCAGCACGGCAAAGTTTTTGGCACGCAGTACCACCCCGAAAAATCCGCCGCCGCCGGACAGGAAGTCCTCAAGAGCTTCGCCACATGTTAGCCAAGCGCATCATTCCCTGTCTCGACGTCACCGGCGGGCGCGTCGTCAAAGGCGTCCACTTCGTCAACTTGCGCGATGCCGGCGATCCCGTCGAGCTCGCCGATCGTTACAACCACGACGGCGCGGATGAGCTGGTCTTCCTCGATATCACCGCCTCGAGCGATGCCCGCGACATCATGGCCGACGTCGTCGCCCGCACCGCCCGCAAGGTTTTCATCCCGCTCGCGGTAGGCGGCGGCATCCGCTCCATCGCCGACGCTCGCCGCATCCTGCTCTCCGGCGCCGATAAGGTCTCCGTCAACACCGCCGCCGTCCGCCGCCCCGAGCTTATCGGCGAACTCTCCGAGGAATTCGGCGCGCAGGCCGTCGTGCTCGCCATCGACGCCCGCCGCCAAGCCCCCGGCGAGTGGCACGTCTACACCCGCGGCGGCCGCGACGATGAGGGCATCGACGCAGTAGCCTGGGCCGCGCGTGGCGAAGAACTCGGCGCGGGCGAGATTCTGCTCACGTCCATGGACACCGACGGAGTCCAGGATGGGTTCGATTGCGCGCTCACCGCCGCCGTCTCACGCGCCACGCACGTTCCGGTGATCGCCAGCGGCGGGGCGGGGAAGCCCGAGCATTTCGTCCGCGTCCTCACCGATGGCCTCGCCGATGCGGCGCTCGCAGCATCCATTTTTCACTACGGGACATACACCGTGAACCAGCTCAAGGAAGAGCTCGACCGCCACGGCATCCCCGTCCGGGTGACAAAATGATCATCCCGTGCATAGATCTCATGGACGGCAAGGTCGTCCAGCTCGTGCAAGGCCGCGAGAAGGCCCTCGAAGGCGATTCGCCCGACGAGATGCTCCGCAAGTTCGCGGCGTTCCCCGAGATACAGGTGATCGATCTCGACGCCGCGATTGGCCGCGGCTCTAACGGCGATCTTGTGCGCCTGATTGCGTCGAAGTCGAAAGCACGAGTCGGAGGAGGTGTGCGCACTGCCGCACGCGCTCAGGAGCTACTCGGTCAAGGCGCCTATCGCGTGATCGTCGGTACCGCGGCGTTCACCGCGATGGGCATCGACGCCGAATTCCTCGCGCAACTCGACAGGGAACGCACCATCATCGCGGTAGACTCCAAAGACGGCCGCATCGTCGTCAAAGGCTGGCGTCAAGCGACGAACCTGACCGCCGAATCTGTCCTGCGCGATCTCGAGCCCTATTGTTCCGGCTTCCTCTGCACCTACGTCGACAAGGAGGGCATGATGCAGGGCACCGACCTCGATTGGTTTCGCCGCCTTCGCGCCGCCACGTCCCTTGAACTCACCGCCGCCGGAGGCATCACTACCTTGGAAGAAGTCCGCGCTCTACAGGAAATGAACGTCCACGCCGCGCTCGGCATGGCAATCTACACCGGCAAACTAAGTCTCGACGCCCTCGCCGGCGGAAAAACGCGCGGCGGCTCATCGCTACTCGACACACCAAGCTGAAGCCTTGCTTCAGCTTGCCCAGCCGGGCGACAGCCCGGCCTCTCTATTGAGCGTAAGCGACTCTTCGCCAGCCCGACGCGGCTGACCGCAATCCATCCGGGAGAATCGCCCACACCCTCCATCGTGTCGCTCCCACAACACCCTGGAACGAAATTTCGGGGGTCCTCGAATTGAAGCCCACACTGGTGTCCTGGACGGCCAATTCCACCTGATATCCCAGCGCGCCTGGAGTCGCTTGTACTGTCACCACCGTGTTCCTCAGCGGCTCGCGGATCACCACCCCATCGGCTGGAGTGAGTTGCCGCGGGGCGGCGACACTCGGATCGACACGTAAGCCGATGGCCAGCTCGATACGCTCCGAAGGTGCGCCCACGGCCGCCGGCGCGTCGAGATTTCCGGGCCGGATGCGCCAGACGCCTCTTCCGTAAGTGGCCGCGGTGAGTGTGCGATCCTTGTCGTGGTAGATCAGATCCGAAACTACTACGCTCGGCAGATTGCCGTTGATATTCAACCAGCCTTTTTTCGTTTCGGCCCAGACCCCCACATCGCCTCCGACGAAAAGCCGATAAGGCGGCTTGCTCTGGTAGGCAACGGCGTAGTAAACCACGTTGGGCAGTTTGCCCGCGTCGATATCGGTCCACGTGTCTCCCATATCTTCGGAGCGAAAAACGTGGCCGTAGGGAAGGGCGGCTCCCGTGCTGAGATCGACGCCGGAGCTTTGAATTCCGGTGGAGGCCACCGCCAGGACGACGGTAGCCGCATCTTTCGGATGGACCTCGATGTCGGTAATGGCGCGTGCGGGAATATCGATGCTCGAAAGGCTCTGCGACCAGGTGAGGCCGCCATCGCGACTGCGGAAAATTCCCCCGCCGGTTGTGCCCACGAACATCAGCCGGGGTTTGGCTCTCGAGATCTCAATGGCTGAAATCGGCGTGCCGTCGAACGAGCCCGATACGGCCCTCCAACTTTGCCCATTATTATCCGTGCGCCAAAGCCGGGTCGAGCCCGCCCAGACAGGCTTGACGCCGCTGTGGGTTGAAGGCTCCATGGCCATCACGGTAAACACCCGCTGGTCGGCCTCCTCCTCAGAGATCTGCAGCGGCTTGACCAGCTTCCAGCCCGAAAAATCCCACGGCTTGCCGGGGCCATGATGGTAGACAAGAAATCCGGCGGCGCAGCCGAAAATGTTGCCGGCCGCTGCCGAATCGAAAGCGACCCAGGCCCCATCGCCCGGAACCGCCGGCGCCATATCGCCCTCTTTAGCTCCCGCTACCCCCGCGACCAGAACCCCGTTGTCTTGCGTCCCTCCGGCAAAAATCTTGCCGTTGCTGGGCGCGACGTCCAGGCCGTAGAACATGGTGGACACCATCCCGCGCGATCGGTCCGCCCATCGCCGGCCTCCATCGCGAGTCACTGCGACGCCGCCGTCATTGCCGGAGATGATGACGTCGTCCTCGGGCCACAGCAAGGCGTGATGGTCGGAATGGGTGTAGTCCTTGGCGCCGGGCTGCGCGCTGCTGATTCTGCGCCAGCTGCGTCCCGCATCGTCGGTGCGGTACAAATGCATGCCGCCCCAAACAACGCTTTCGGGCTTGCGCGGATGAATGGCGATGACGTTGTTGTACGACATCTGGCGTTCCCGGGGATAGCGGCCGCCCAAAATCTCCCGCCAGGAGTTGCCCCCGTTGGAGCTGCGAAAAATACCCAGTACGTGATTTCGGCGGTCCGAAGCGAGGGCGTAGACGACATCCGGATCCGATGGCGCATATGCCAGACTGGTGCGCCGGAATTGATCGGCGGAGGGGAGCCCTTTGGTAAGGTGCACCCAGGTCTGTCCGAAATCGGGGCTGCGCCATATTCCGTTGTGGGCGCCGTCCGGCTCAATCGACGCGAGAAGCGTGTTCTCATCCTGAGGATGGAACAGCACCGCGTGGCAATTGTAACTGCGGCGTCCCCAGAATTCGCAGGCAGTTAATCCCGGGGCGGACTGGAGATCCGACAGATACAGGCCGGCAGGAAGGCTGTTATGAAGAAATACGCTTCCGAATGCCATCCGGGATTTCCGGAAAGCCATACTGCCGATACGCCGCGGAAATGTCCGGATTTCCAGGTCGATCGCGCCGTTAAGTCCCTGCGGCGGTCCGAACGTCGGTTGCCAGGTGAGGCCCGCGTCGGCCGATTGGTATACTCCGCTGCCGGGGTAAGCATCGCCGGACATATTGGCCTCGCCAGTGGCGGCGAACAGAAACAATTTGCCGGCCAAGGTATCCTGGGCAAGCCAGCCTAGAGCGCCGATGTTCTGGTTGGTGAAGCGGCTCCAGGTGGGGGCCCACGATTCGCCGGCTTCATTCGATACCCAGACACCGCCAGTCGCGCAGCCGGCAAACCACTGATTGGGATTGTTTGGATGAATGGCCAACGCGGTCACGCGGCCAGCAACATTGTAGGGACCAAGGCACTCCCACCGGTGCGCGGGAGCGATTTCAGCATGAAGTTGCGCGGCCCAGAACTTTTCCAGCTCCACTGGGGAAGCGTCCCGCATGGGGAATGAAGCGTTTTGCTGAAACCAGGCCGCACGATCTTTTTGAGTTCCGCGCGAGTGGAAAGGAGTCCTGTTGCTCATGCGACAAACGAGAAGCGGCCTGGCGCGAACACCAGGCCGCTTCCGTTCAACTGTCTAGCCGCCGCCGATGGTGCCCGTGGGCGCCGGCGGGTGGTGCTTCTTGATTGCCTTCTTCTTAGCCGCCTTCTTCACCGGCTTCGGTGGAGCTTTTTTTACTGCCTTCTTGGCGACTGGTTTCACGACTTTCTTCGCGATTTTCTTTACTGGCTTCTTCGCTGCGGCTTTCGCCGCCTTCTTTACAGCTTTCTTTGTTGCCATTTGCGATTCTCCCTTGTGTGTAATTTCCCGGAAAGGGTTACCAGTTTATATTAAACCTGTTGCAGTACCAATCGTCATCATGAATTCGCCTGGCATCGATTTCGCGGCGCCGCTCCGCGATGTCGCTCGACGCCAGCAACGACAAAGCCTCGCCGAAACCCGGATAGTTTCGCAGGCCGGTCACCACTTTTCCCAACCGCTCGGCATTGAAGTGAACGAAGGCCAGCCGGAGCCGGTTGAACAGGAACTCTGGCCAGCCCACGCGATAGGGAGAGCGCTTGCGGAACTTATGCGCCACCACCGTGTCCGGCGCGATCATGAGCTCATAACCCAGCATCCAGAAACGCACGCAGCCTTCGTTGTCGATGTTGCCGCGTTGCAATTGACGATCGTCCCAACCGCCTGTGGATTCGATCACATCGCGCCGGGTCGCAAAACAACATCCGGGGATAATGGGCGCGGCGACGGGACCGCGAGGCTTACGCCGCAGCCATCGCACTTCCAACTGACAGCCGGTGAACGTCAGACCATAGCCGACCGGTCCGGGGCGATATCCGACGATCGCCGGCGCGACACCTCCCACTTTGGGGTTCTGCAGAACTTCCACCATGGGCCGCCACCAAGACGGCTCGAGGCGCAGGTGCGCATCGGCATACACAATCACGTCGCCGCGAGCTTCGCGGGCGCCGAGATTCCGCGCGCGCGCCACGCCATAATTCTTTACTCGATGGAGCTTGATGCGGCCGCGCCGCGTGGACAGCTGATCCGCCGACCCATCGGTAGAACCGTCGTCGATCACCAGAATCTCCGCGCCCGCGGGAAGCGTGTCGTCAAAATTCTCCACCGTCCGCTTCAATTCCTTGCCTTCATTCCGGCTGATGACAACCACGCTAATCTTATTTGTCATTTTCTTCGAGCCAGACGTTGGCCTTCAACTCGCCCATGGAAAAAACCAAAGCTCCTTCCCCCACCGACAGCCCCGTGAGGTATCCCTGGCTTCCCACATGGCGGAGAGAGAAGCGTGCGGAGTGAAAGTGGCGCACCGCAAACATTTCGCCAGTGGGCCTCTTCGTCGGGGGATCGAGTGGACGAGCCCAGATGCAGCGAAACCCGTCGCGCTCCGAAACGAAATACAGGTATCGCCCGTCGGGAGACCAGGCAGGATCGCGCTCCAGTTTGGAGCCATCGGTGACAGGTATCCACTCGGATTGCGGCACAGGGATGTTCGGTCCGGTGGGCGCGATCCAAATTTGGGCGGTGTTGGTGGCATTGCGAAGCGCGTGGAATGCCACCCATTTCCCGTCTCGCGAAAACCGCGAACTGGAGAGTAGCAGATCCGGACTCGGCCGCATCGCCAACTTCACGGTAGCGCGCCGGCCCGCTTCGTACATCGTCAGGTCTTCGTTTTCGATAGGTTCATACAGGGTGTCGCGTCCATCGGTGGAGGCGCCCATCGCCGCGCCGCAATGGTCACACAGCTTTTCGGCCGCGCCTCCGGCCGAGGGAATCGAGAGCAGATCGTACGTGTCGTCGGTGTATACAATGGTGCCCCCGTCGCCTGAAAGCCGGGCGCTGCGCAGCTTGCTTGGGCTGGAGAGGACCGTGCGATCCGCGCCTGAGGCCCCATCTCTGGTGCGCAAAGACCAACTGTCGGACCGGTGGCTTACGTAAGCGATTTTCGCGCCGTCCCAACTGATGGAAGGGGCCAATTCCTGGGCCGTTCCCTCCGTCAAACGCTGTGTGGCGCCGCGCGCGAACCCCGTCGCTTGATCCAACGGCTGGAGCCACACGCCAAAAGTCAGATCTTCCGCCGCGAAAACCAGGCGTCGCCCATCGCCAGACCAGCTGCCGTGTCCGTGAACCCCTGGACCGACGGTCAGACGGCTCGCCGCGGCGGTCCCTAACAGCGGAATTTCCCATAGATTTGCCGCATCGCCCGAATAGGCACTGAACAGGATCCGATCCGTGCCATCTTCTCTACAATCGAGAATCGCAGGGAAGACCTGTGGAAATTGCGGGCGCATGAGTTTTTGTGTGTCCATGCGGGCGTAGGCCCCGCTTCGCAGCGGATTGCCGCCATCGATGGGAAGAATCCACCAATCCAACTCGGCCCGCGCCGGAGCATTCCCGTTCCTTCGCCCCAACACCAGGAGCCGATCGGATTCAGACGACCACACCGGATTTGTGGCGGTAGCCATTTCCGGATGGATGGCTCGTGGGACGCCGCCGCCTGGATTTACGATGAACACACCCGCGGAACCGGAATTGGAAACGGCTTCGCCACCGACCGAGTATGTTACCCAACGGCCGTCGGGAGAAAAGCGTGGATTTCGGCCGCGCGGCGCCAGCAGCACTGGCGAGCCGCCGAACGATGGCGCCACGTAAATCCCACCGCCATCCTTTTCGGAACGGAATGCGATCATGGTGCCATCCGGCGAGAAGGACGGATCGCTCTCGTCGGCCGGGTCCCTGGTCAATCGGATCGGGTCCCGCCCACCGATCTGCTGAACGTAAATATCCAGGTTCTCTTCCTTGGAGCGGTCCGATGCGAAAGCCAGAAGTTTGCCATCGCGCGAAATAGCAGGATAGCCTGTCAATCCGTTGTCCGACGTGATCTTATGCAGCACTACGCTGCCAGGGGCACGCGACGAACTCGTGCCCGGAATCAGGCGAACGAGGGCGTACACCAGTAGCGCGCCGACTACGAACGCGCCAGCCGCGGCAAGCCATCCATAGCTGCGCCGGCGGGGAACGGCGTTCTCGGGACTCGGCTGGATATCGGCGGGTATCTCCAAGTCGGCGGCCGCATTCTCCAGCAACTGCCTTACGTCGGACATGTTCTGCCAGCGGTCCTCGGGATTTTTTTGCAGGCACGTGGAGATGATGCGCGCTAATGCGCGCGGAACGCCGGCGGACGTCATCGGCAAGGGATCACGGTGCAGGATGGCGGCCAGGGTCCCCACGGTCGAGCCCTCTCGGAAGGCGCGCTGTCCGGTCAGCATTTCGTAAAGCATGCTGCCGAAGCTGAAGATATCCGAGCGGGAATCGACAGGTTTGTCCTGGGCTTGCTCGGGCGACATGTACGCGATCGTGCCCAGAGCTATGCCTTCTTGGGTGACCGGTCCTAATATGCGCGTGGAGTCGTTATCGGGCGGCTGGGCGGAGTCGGCGCGTTTCGCCAACCCGAAGTCGAGAATCTTCACCGGACCGTTCTCAGGCACCATTACATTCGCCGGCTTGATATCGCGATGGATCAAACCCGCCGAGTGCGCCTTCGCCAGCCCTTCAGCCACCTGCGCGGCAATGCGCAGCGCCTCCTTTAAGGGCATGCCCGATCGCGGGATCAACTCGAGGAGCGTTTTGCCGGGGACATATTCCATCACCAGGCAGTCGACGCCCTCATGCCGGAAGATGTCGTAGATGGTGACGATGTTCGGGTGGTTTAATGCGGATGCCGATTTCGCTTCCTGGAGGAATCGCTGTTCGCGGGTGGCGCCGGCCACCGAATCCGCGTGCAGAATCTTAATGGCCACGAGCCGGTTCAAGCGCGTGTCTCGCGCTTTGTAGACTTCGCCCATCCCGCCCGAGCCTAGCGGCTCGAGAATCTGATAATTTCCTAGTGTTCGTCCCGTCAAGATTCCGGCCTTCGGATCAGTTTAACAAGGCGCGACTCCGGATCACGCGAGAATTGTCATTGGTAGCGACGCGAGCGCCGCCCGCGTTGGGGAAATCCATCGCCTTGACGGTGACGTTCCAGCCGTCCACCACCACCCGAGGCGGCGCACCGCCGAGATCCGGCAAGCTTGCTTGGATGGCGATGGTCCGCCTCTCTCCCGGCAGCAGCGATACA
>Ga0302326_10012201_pt1 | contig 18370 bp, 18 predicted proteins | sample Palsa_T0_3_FD_202264 | JGI IMG/M metagenome (GOLD analysis project Ga0302326, IMG submission 202264) | Peat permafrost microbial communities from Stordalen Mire near Abisko, Sweden - Palsa_T0_3 | ecosystem: Environmental > Terrestrial > Soil > Palsa > Peat permafrost | place: Sweden: Abisko...
CCTACGCCACGGCGGCGGAACGATCCACGGTCGTTCAGCGCTTTGATCAATCCGTCGGTGAACCGCTCGGGTGGTCGGGCGAGTTTCATCGCAGCCCTGCCACGGCTGTTCATCGTGTTGTGCAGCCGAGCGTAGGGGCCGCCGAAGTTGCGATCGTCGATGGTGCCCGCGTCGGTGATGATGTCGGTGTCGTAGGTGCCGGCCACCAGAATGGTGACACCCAGTCCGAAAGGCGCGATCTCGACCGCCATCGACTCGCCCCAGCGTTCCAACGCGCCTTTGGCCGCCGAATACGGCGCAGTAGCCGGCAGACCGCGTACTCCGGCCGCGCTGGATACCAGCACGATGCGCCCTTCGCCCGCAGCCCGCATGGCCGGCAGCAGCGCCTGGGTCAGCGCGACGGGGCCCAGCACGCTGGTGGTGAACATGCTCTGCCACAGCGCGATATCGGTTTCTTCTACCATCCCGGCCGCCGAGATCCCGGCGTTGTGTACCAGCGCGTAGGGCGCCCCGACGGCTTCTTCGATTGACTTGGCGGCCGCGGCGATCGACCCGGGATCGGTCAGGTCGAGCTGCACACCGATCAGCCGGTCATCGTCTCCAGCGGTGCCGGTCGCCTCGCGTAGCAGCGGTAGCCCACGATCGGGAGTGCGCATGGCTGCCACCACGCGCCACCCCTCGCGGTAGAGCCGCACTGCCGATGCGAACCCGAGGCCGCGGGATGCGCCGGTGATGACGACGCTTCGCGGCTCAACCATTCTTGGTCGCGCAGGCGCCTTGCCCCGGTGGCGGCGGGTCGACGTGCGGCCGGCCGTTCGGCTCCCCGCTCGCCCACGTCGACCAGATGCCGACCGAGTACGGGCCTTGCGCTCCGGCCTTCTCGTAGAACCCTTGCGGGTCATACACTTTGGCCTCCGGGTACGGCCACGGGCAGGCCACTGAGGTGGCGGCGTGACTGACTTTGATGGCCGCAAACCATGCGCCGTAGGCGAAGTAGGACACGTTGATGATGGCGAACATCACCAGGAAGGTGCCCAACACCGGCCGCGTCGGGAACACTTTCGCTTTCGCGGCAAGCTTTTCCGCCACCGATTTACCGGTGTCGTCGCGATAACAGAGGATCGCGGCCGGCACCATCACGAAGCAGACGGAGAACGACTCCCAGATCAGCGGGAACTGGAACGTGGTGCCGGTGAACACCGAGCCCCACGGGATCACTTGCGAGTAGATGTACATACCGGCGTGCACGAGCTGGATCTCCAGCCACGCGTCGAAGACGAAGCCGATCGCCAGCGTGAGCAGGCCCAGGCTGACCAGTGGGTGCCGCGCTACGTAACTCGTTGGTCCATATTTCGCCTGCAACTTGCGTAGCACCCAGACGGCAGGGAAGTACGGGCCGAAGTAGAACATCACGTAGCCGAAAACCACGAACGGTTCGACGCTCGGCGACAGCGACACCAGCGGCCACGACTCCGGCCAGTGGATGAGGTCAGGGTTGTAGACCGCGAACGGCGACCAGTTCATGATCGGGTCCTGCCACACGATCAGCGTGGTTGACAGGAACATCAGCATCACGGGGCTGCCCGGATTACGGCGCCAGCCGCGGATGAAGACGATCAGCAATAGGAGCAGCGACACGACGGTGGCACTGTCCAGGAAGGTGATGTAGTCCAGCCCGAACAGAAATCTCACTGGGCGTGGACGACCGTGCACGTTCGGGTTCGCGACGCGCGGGTCGAGGGCAACGCGGCAGTTGGCAATGAAGAACAGCGCGAACGCTGCCAGGGCGGCACCGGCGATCCAGCCGCCCCAGCTTCGCTTGTCGCCCCGCGGCGGTGACGCCGGCTGATTGTCGGCGGCGAGCGGGATGGATTGATCGGTACTCATTTCTTGCTCACCCTTCCTCTCCGAAGCGGTCGACGAGGTGCGAGTTGACGCCGTCGGCATCCAGAGTTCGCGCTACCAGGTAGCCGGCGCCCATCCAGGCGCGACGGGTCCACTTACCGAAGGACACTCGCGTACCAGGGGCTCCCGATGCGGCGGGCATCATCTTCACCCGCTCCAACGCCTCTTTGACTCCGCGCGGGCTCAGCGGGTGGGCGTCGGCGCAGGCGCGCACCAACGTCGCGGCGACGTCGTGATTGACTGGCGGTACGCAATATTCGGGACGACGACCGCCGTACCGCTTGGCGTAGCGGTCGAGGAAGTCTTGACTTAGTGGGTTCGCCTCGTCGTACTGATCGACCCCGATCCACCCCATGAACGCGTTCCACATGATCGGGTTGATCCACGCGTTCTGGAAGGCCGTGGTGGTGAATCGCGGCGGGTCCCAGTTGACCGCCTCCAGCGCCGGGTTGATGAACACGATGCCGAAACCGAAGCCGAGATGCACGATCGCCTCGGCTTTCGCTTGGTGCAGCGTGCTGACGGCCTCGTTGATGTCTTGAGCAGTTTGAGCAATCACCGCCTCGGCGACAATGCGAATACCCCTGCGGCGACACGCGCTTCGCAGGTTCTTCAGATAGCTTTCGCCGATCAGGCTCTGTTCGCTGAGGACGCCGATCTCGCGCAAGCCGCGCTTGGCGACGAGGTCGGCGATGAAGATGGGCTCATCGGTCATCGACCCTTGCGGGAAGGCGAACGTCCACTCCCCGAGCCAGTCGTCTGTGCCGGTGACGCTGATCGCCGGCACTTTGAACCGCTCCTCGATCGCCTCGCGGGTCGGCACGCAGTTGTCGGTGATGTGCGGACCGAACACCGCGATGCAGCCCTCGTCGACGAGTTCGCCGAAGGCGTCGATCACCGCTTTGACCGAACCCTTGGGCAAGCCCTCGACCTCGCGATAGATCATCTGCACCGGGCGGTCGATGAGCCCCTGCTCGACCGCCTCGTCAAAAACGATGTCAAAGCACTGGGTGAAGTCGGCCCTCATCTCGTCGGGAAAACCCGGCGGCAGAGTGAAGTCCATCAGATAGCCGATCTTGATCGGCTCGGCCGTACTTTCGTAGGACATCTGACCTCCAGTGGGACTGCGTTGTCGCACTTATCCGCTTGGCCGACCTAATATTTGTTCAGACCCTAGCGGCGCTGCTGAGCGGCGTCAATCATCGGGTCGAGGCCGGGTCGGTCAGGTAGACGTTGATCATCTCTTTGAGGCTGCGGTTCACCGCGACATCGTCGGTGAGCGGGCCGGCGATCGCGGCCTCGGCGGCCGTGCTGATCGGCAGACCCTCGGCCACCAGTCGCCCGGCGGCGATCAGCACCCGGGTCGACGCGACCTCGCGCAATCCACCCTTTTCCAGGCGACGGATCGCTTGACCGAATCGCACCAGCTCTGCCGCGGTAGCCGAATCCACACCCGCTTCATGCTCGACGATGCCCTGTTCGACTTCGGCTGCCGGAAAACCGAATTCGATGGCAACCATCCGCTGTCGAGTCGAATCCTTGAGATCCTTCAGCACGCTTTGGTAACCGGGGTTGTACGACACCACCAGGCAGAATCCCGGCCCCGCGTTCAACGTCACTCCGAGCCGCTCGATAGGCAGCTGCCGCCGGTAGTCTGCGAGCGGGTGCAGCACGACGGTGGTGTCCTGCCGGGCCTCCACCACTTCGTCGAGGTAACAGATGGCGCCCTCGCGCACCGCCCGGGTCAGCGGGCCGTCGAGCCACACCGTCTCGCCGCCGCGTAGCAGATACCGGCCGACCAGATCGGCCGTGGTGAGGTCGTCGTGGCAGGCCACGGTGATCAACGGCCGACCCAGATCATGGGCCATGGCCTCGACGAACCGGGTCTTGCCGCAGCCGGTCGGCCCCTTCAATACCAGGGACAGACCTTGCCGGTAGGCGGCTTTGAAAACGGCTTCTTCGTTGCGGATTGCCGTGTAGAAGGGGCGCGCCGCGTCTGCCGCGGGGATCGCACCGTTCTGGTGAGCGAGCGTAGGCTCGTCGGCCATTACTACCCCTCCGCCGACCGCTGCGTTGCGGTGACTGGAGCGTAAACGGAACAGATGTTAGTTTCAACAACGCCATCGACGCGGCGGTAGGTCACGACACTCGCCTCCGCACCTCGCCAGAGCGAATCGCCGAACGGAACAGCGGCCCAATCACACTCGCGAGTTCATCGGGACGGGCAATGCTGGCGTGCGCGGTGCTGCCGAACACTCTGCGCAGCGACTCGACATCGGTGCCCGCACCGACCGTCAGGCATACGCAGCCGGTACCGCGCCGGCGCGCCTCGGTCAACGCGCGGCGCGCATCCGCGGCGCCGTAGGCCCGCTCGTAGCTGTGGTCGTAGGCCAGACCGTCGGACAGCACCACCAACAACCGCCGCGATGTTCCTCCGCGCGCCTCCAACACCGCCGAACCGTGACGGATCGCTGCACCGAGTCGCGAGTAGGCGCCGGGTTCCAAGCTGTTCAACCGCCTGATCACCTGGCTGTCGAGGTGGTCGTCGAATCGTTTGACAGGGACCATGCTCACCGCGGCCCGGCCCTGCGAATAATACGCGTAGAGCGCCACCCGATCGCCCAGATCATGCAGCGCGACAGTAAGATTGGCGACCGCGGTACGCTGCTGCTCGTGCACGGTCCGCCCAACTGTGCCCGGCTCCCCCGTCGAACCCGAGATGTCCAGCAGCAGAAGCACCGACAAGTCGCGTTGCCGCCGCAAGCTGTCGAGGTACACCGCCTCGTCGGGCACCGACCCGGCCATCGCTTCGACGTGCGCTTCAACCGCGGCATCGATGTCGATATCGTCGCCCTGCGGCTGGCGGTGCCAGCGGTGCAATCCCATTCCCAGCCGTGCCAGTGGGCGTCTCAAGCCGATGGCGTCGTCGATCGCCGACCCCGCCGAAACCGTTGTCACCGGCTCGATTTCGATTACCGTGCACCAGTCTGGTTTGTAGCTCTTGCGGTTGACATCCCATTCCGGATACGTCACGCCGCGCGATGTGAGGTCGGCGTCGTGATCGATGACGTTCTCGCTCGTCGCGGCCGCCAGCGATGACACGGCGCGGGCGCCACGTTTCCCGGAATTGATGCGGTGCGTGGGGTTGTCCGCGCCCGGTGGCCCACCACCGCTACCGGTTTTGCGTGCTGACGACAACATCTTCTTCAGCCATGTGCCGATGAAGCCGCCACCGCCCACCGGGCTGGTGAACAGGTCAGGATTATCGCTGTCGTCGACGTCGCCGTCGTCAAGCTCGGACAATTCCCGATGCCGTTTGCTTCGTGGAACGTGTCCCGGTTTTTCCTGCTCGTCTTGTTTGGCGGCGCGAGCGCCCGCGGCCAATAGCTTGTTGGCGCGGATGACCCCGAATTCGGACGGCGGATCCTCGATCGCCGACCGTCCCAACGCCAATCTCAGCGACTCGGCGGCAGAATCGCTGCACTTGGCGATGTCAGGGTCGCCTACCGACGCCAGCACCCTCGGCAACACATCGGCGTTGGCCATCAACGCGCGGTGTCCTTCGATGGCCAAATATCGCTTGGCCACGCGAGAATGACGAGCCAACGGACGGACAACGTCGAGATCGAGGCTGCCCGCGGCGATCATCGAAGCGTGCACCGCAATGGCTTCGAGATTGGCCCGCACGGACAACGACGCATCGACGAATATGGTCTGGCCGTCCGTCCATGGTGGGTCGCCCGGCCGCTGTGCATCGACCGCCATCGCACGCCCGGCAAGGGCGGAGGCAAGCATGCCCAGGGTGTGCAATCGGTCGGCATCAGCGCCGTCCGCCACCGGCCACCTCCGTACTGCCGCATTGACCAAATATCTGTTCCACCCTAGAGGCGGGGCTCGACTGTCGTCAACGAAGGTCGGCGTTACGCACGAAATGCCCCGAACAAATATTTGTCATAGGCAGGCCACCCGGCTACCAAACCGAAACGGGGTCCGTCGGGTGCCGCTACTGTTCCTGCATGCAGAAGGGGCTGTTGCGGTTCGGGCCGATCTTGCTTCTGGTCGGCCTGCTCACCGACTGTGCGGGACCGACAGCGCCGCCGATCGCGAAGACGGCGACCGCATCAACCACGAGGACGGTGGCCGCGAAAAAACCGCCCAAAGCGGCGATCATTCCGGTGGATGCGCAGCCTCGACTGGCACCGGATCCGGCCCAACTGGCCGACGGCCTCGTCGCCGACGAGCAAGCACTGCGTGACCGGTCGACGGCCGAGGACGCATTGGCGACGGCGGCACGCCGCGAGCAGGCCGCCTACCGCGCCATCGGGCGGCACCCCGAATGGGATGCGACCACCCGCCCACGAATCCCGCCGGCACTCCTCGACGTTTACGACCGTAACGTCGACGCGCGTCGGCAGCTCACCGCGATCACGCCCACCCGAGACACGCTGCCCGCGTGGCGCGTCAATCCACCGGCACCCGCCGACGAACTGCTGGGCTACTACCACCAGGCGGAGTCGGAAGCCGGCGTCGGCTGGAACTACCTCGCCGCGATCAACCTCGTCGAGACCCGCTTGGGCAGCATCGAGGGTGCAAGCAGCGCCGGCGCGCAAGGCCCTATGCAGTTCCTGCCCGCAACCTTCGCCGCCTACGGCCGGGGCGGCGATATCCACTCGGCCCACGACAGCATCATGGCGGCGGGCCGCTATCTGGCCGCCAATGGCTTCGCCAACGATCGTGACCACGCTATCTACCGCTACAACCACGCCAACCAATATGTCCGGGCGGTCGATCAGTACGCGGCGCTGATTGCCGCCGACCCGGCTGCATTCACCGGCTACTACCGTTGGGACGTTTACCTTTTCACGACTGCCGGCGACGTGCTGCTGCCCATCGGCTTCGCCGCGACGTCACCGATCCCCGCGGCCGACTACGTCAGGACCCACCCGCAGTAGCTCGCGGCAAGACGGTATCTACTTCTTCGACGGAATCACGAACACCACGATCAGCGTCAGAATGGAAAAGAACAAGCCGAGAATCGCCCATCCGAACGGATTGCGGCCCTTCGTCGCGGCGATAACCCCGCTCAAGATGGCAGCAATGATGCTTCCGATCCCGACGAAGATGCCCTTGATGCCGCGCAGGATGAATCCCGCGGCTTCCGGCTGACTTTGTGCCGCCAGCACCAGTTCGTGCAACATGCCGATTCCTCTGTTCAGGCGCGGCCTGGCGTCGCGCGTGCGGGTGGCGGAGTACCCGCATGTACTGCAAATCAACCCGGCGTCGACGGGTCGTGGCGAACAGACGCCACCAAGCGCATGATCCTGTGAGGCGGGTGCGAAATTCAACTAAGAACGAGGTTGCGAATATGAGTTCAATCCACAAGGTGGCCATCATCACCGGCGCCTCCCAAGGCATTGGCGCCGCCCTGGTCACCGCCTACCGCAAGCTTGGTTACGCCGTCGTCGCGAACTCCCGCTCGATCGACAAGTCTGACGATCCGGATGTATTGACGCTGCCCGGCGACCTGGCCAGGCCGGGCGTTGGCGCCGACATCGTGGCCGCCGCTCTGGATCACTTCGGGCGGGTCGACACCGTCGTCAACAATGCCGGAATCTTCATCGGCAAGCCGTTCACCGACTACACCGACGACGAGTATGACGCGGTGACCGGAGTCAACCTGAGGGGCTTCTTCGAGGTGTCCCGCAGCGCCGTCGCAGCGATGCTGTCGCGGGAGGGTGGAGGTCACCTGGTGAACGTCTCGACCAGCCTGGTCGACCATGCCCGCTCGGAGTCGCCGTCGGCGCTGGCGTCGCTGACCAAGGGTGGGTTGAACGCGGTGACGAAGGCGCTGGCGATCGAGTACGCCGACCGCGGCATCCGATCCAACGCGGTGGCTCTCGGCGTCATCCGCACCCCGATGCACGCGCCGTCGACGTACGAAGCCCTTGCGGCGACCCACCCGCTGGGTCGGCTGGGCGAGGTCGACGACGTCGTCGACGCGATCGTCTACCTGGAGAACGCCCCATTCGTCACCGGCGAGATCCTGCACGTCGATGGCGGCCAGAGCGCGGGACACTGATCATGGCGGGAATCGACGAGGCGGTCGATGGCGAAGAGATTCTGCGTGGTGTCCTCGATCAATGGAAAGCGGCTGTGGACGCACACCAACCGCAGCAGGTGGCGTCGTGTTTCACCGAGGACGCGATCTTCCAAGGGCTACGCCCGTACAGCGTTGGACGGCAGGGCGTCGCCGACTATTACGCGTCGCAGCCCCTCGGCTTGGCGGCCGCGTATCGCATTCTCGAAATTAGGCGCCCCGCCGAGGATCTCGTGCTCGGCTACCTGAGTGTGGCGTTCTCATTCGTCGACCGACCCATGCTGGACGTGTATCTCAGCGTGCTGCTGACGCACGCGCAGGACGGTTGGCAGATAAGTCATTACCAGGTTTCCCGCCTGTGACGTGAGCCGTCGTTGAACTTCGGGAATTCATGGTATTCGCCAAATTCGGCGGCGGCAAAGCAAAAGAGGCTCTTCGTAATTCAGAGTGCATTGACGAGTTTGGTGCAGTGCTCCGCTGTGCAGCAGTGAGCGCCAGCGGTAGTTTGTGAGCTTGCGGAAGCCGAGGGCGTTGCAGCGCAGGGCTTGCCGGCGGCGGTCGTTGCGGCGGCGCCAGAGCGTGCGCCCGAGTTGGGCCATTTCCTAGCGCGCCGGTTTGGTCGTGGATCCGGTCAAATCGATGATCAGCGTGACGACCCGGCCGCCCAAACTCGCTGCATACGCCGCAACTCGGGACGCGGCCGAGAATGCGCATTTCCAAGACACACTGGCAGCGAGGCGGCTCTACACTGAGGGAAGCGGATAAGCCGGGGATTGGCAGGTGAGCTTTTGTAAGGCTCATACGTTTCGAGCGCTGAACTCGGCGAAGGTGGTGAGAATAACCCAGTGGAAAACATTGCGGAAGGGATTTGGCTAACCGGTGTGTTGTTAACACCAGAGGAGTGCCAGGAACTTTTGGCTCTTTGTGAAACAAATGGTTATGAACAGCGGGAATCTCCTCGGAGGCATAATCTCGAGTGCTTTGTCTGGCGTCCGGACATCGCTCAACAAATCGTGGCACGGCTAAATTCAAAAATACGGGAAGAAAGTCTCATGACATTTCGCATATCTGAAACTTCCTCGCAGCTGCAGTGCTATCGATATCGAAAGGGGGACCTCGTGGCACCCCATTCCGATGCGTCGGTTCAGGTAAACGGCGGGGAGTGGTCTGCCTTCACATTGGTTATTTACTTGAATGATGAATTTGACGGCGGGGCAACAGGTTTCCCCGCGTTAGGGATTCAGCTGAGCACTCCCGTTGGCCACGGCATTCTCTTCAAGCAATCGCTTGCGCACGAGGGTATGAAGGTTCTAGCAGGAGAGAAGCACATCGTTCGAACCGATGTTGCAACGGCGTCGACCGCGCGTCAATTTTAACTTATATTCGCCAGGCAAAGATTGCCAATCATTACCTGTTGGCGATAAAAGTCGGTAGAGCCCAGTTGCGAATTATCCGTTTTGCTCATCATCTCTGACCATATTTCCGGGCTTATACCCTTTTTTAAGGTGTAAATTCTAACGCCCTGCCGAGCGAGAAATGTAAGGCCGGGAATGAATACTGGGTTGGTGACCGCAACTCTCTCGGAACTCACCCATTTGTCGACACCGTATCCACGATAAATGATTTGTCGAAAAGGGCGTCCAGGGTCTTCTGGGCACCTGTAAAGCCAGCCTCCACGTAGGTCTTTTGGCAACTGTGAATAAATGATGGATCTATAATCTCTGTCTGCGTGGATCATGACAGCCTCTTCAACTTTTAGCGAGAATAGTTCCGCGTGAAGCCGATTGGCGGTTACGAAAACATGCGGCTCCTGAGGGTCACCTTCATCGCAGTGTCGCGCGAATTTTGGATCAAGGAACGGCTCGCGCAATTTGTGGATCGCTATCTGCGTGCCGTGATAAAACACTTTCCCATCTTCAGTTTCAGCCATCACGGCTCCCCGTGCGAGTCGTACGACGTAGGTTTTGTAAGAGCATAACCGCCGGCCCGGTCGGTGAGTGAACTAACCGATCGGCGGGCAGTGCGTCCGCAGCTTAGTGGCGAGGGTGGCGTCATCCACCAGGGAGTTGGCTGTCGGGATTGCACAACGCGGTGGTGAATGCCACCCGGCCCGTCCGCAGGGTCGGGCAGTCAAATGACACTGCGGCAGTCCCTGGCCTGAAGGCGCGGTGTTCCTTTAAACTGCGGAAATGACGGGATTCGGTAGGTGCATGGAGCGCAAGAGATTCCGTTCGACTTCGCATTCATGGGCAGGCTAATGTCGGACGCTGAGGAGCAGGAGGCGGGCAAGCCAAGGTTCTCGCGGCACAGGCCCCAGGAGTCCTTGCCGCTGGGTTATATGGAATTAGAGATCGATTATGCCAGCACGCGCCCATGGGTTACTGCTTGCTCTCCGATGAGTCACCCCTCCGCGCGGCCTGACGCGTCCGCCCCTTCGTGCGCTAGGCGGATGCGCGGTTGGACCTGTCGCAGCGCAGTCTCGGGACGGCGGCGCGGCCGTGTCCGTGAACCGGCCCCGGGACGACAGTGCACCGAAATATCAATGCCGGAGCGGGAATCGATATGACCGCGCCCGGCGAGGGTGAGGCTATAAATCCGGCGGAGGTCGCCGCGTTACACCGTGCAATCGCCATTCTGCTCGCCCCCGTGCCAACAAAGCCATTGGATGAAGCCACGCAGCCGCGATGGGTACGGGCGGAGGGCCAAAAGCCGGACCCTGAGAGCTTGTATTGAACGCTGCCCTCGCCGGACCGAAAACCAAGAATTTCCTTGGTGTGTCTTATAACTATCACGATGCAGCCGCCTGCGTGGTGCGTGATGGTGTGCCCATTGCGGCGGCGGAGGAAGAGCGATTCTCCCGGCGCAAGCACGATGAGCGGTTCCCCGCTGCTGCAATTTCTTTTTGCCTCGCGCAGGCAGGGCTTAAGCCCGGCGATCTCGACGGTATCGCGTTTTACGAAAAACCTGCTCGCAAGTTGGAACGCGCGCTGGCCGTGGCGAAGACATTTTCGCCGCGGTCCGATGTCAGCTTCGCTGCGCAGTTTCCGGCGCTGATTGAGCACGGTGTTAATATCGAGGGGACCATCCGCGAAAATTTGGATTATGAAGGGCCGGTTTATTTCTGCGAGCATCATATGTCGCACGCGGCCTCCACCTTTTATGTCTCGCCCTTCGAGGATGCGGCGATCTTGACCGTAGATGGCGTCGGCGAATGGGCGACATGCGCGCAATATGCGGGTGCGGGCAATGCGATAGAGCCGGTCCGCGAAATCCATTATCCGCATTCGCTAGGCCTGCTTTACAGCACGGTGACGGCCTTCCTCGGTTTCACTGTGAACGATGACGAATACAAGGTCATGGGTCTCGCTTCGTATGGCCAGCCGCGCTACCGCGAGAAACTTCAAACCCTGCTGCGCCAGGCTGAAGATGGAAGCTTTGCCTTAGCGCTACCTTATTTCGCGTATATGTACGACGACAAGACCATGTATACCGACATGCTTACCGAGCTTTTGGGCAAGCCGCGCCGCAAGCACGAGCCGCTGGAGGCTCGGCATCAAGATATCGCGGCCTCGCTGCAGGAGGTACTTGACAATGCGATGGTGCGATTGGCCCAAGCCTGCCGGCGCAGCCAAGGAAGTAGGAATCTCTGCCTAGCGGGTGGAGTGGCTTATAACTGTGTGGCCAATTCCAGAATCGCCGCGCATAGCGGGTTCGAGGATTTGTTCATACAGCCTGCTGCCGGCGATGACGGCGGGGCGATGGGCGCGGCGTTATGGGCGAGCTATGCCGTACATGGCCAGGCGCGCGCACCTCGGCGGCGGCATGACACACTCCTTGGGCCCGCCTTCCGCGAAGCGGAGATTCTCGAGGTGCTCGAAGAATTCAGCCTGCGCCATGAACGTTTGGAAGATCATGAACTATGCCAGCGGGTCGCGACACTGATTTACCGCGACATGGTGGTGGGTTGGTTTCAAGCGCGGATGGAATTCGGCCCCAGAGCGCTGGGCGCGCGCAGCATCCTCGCCAACCCGTGCAATCCGCGCATGAAGGACATCCTGAATGCGCGAGTCAAGTTCAGGGAAGAATTCCGCCCATTCTCCCCGGCGGTGACGGAGGAGGCGGCGGCTGACTATTTTGAGCTCGACGGAATAAGCCCGTTCATGCTGATGATCGCCCGCGTGCGCCAGGAGCGCTCAGCCGAAATCCCTAGTGTGACGCATGTGGACGGCACCGCCCGGGTGCAGACTGTGTCGCCCACGCATCAGCCTCTGTTCCACAGACTTATCGAGACGTTTGGCGAAATTTCTGGGACGCGGGTGGTGATCAACACCTCGTTCAACGTTCGCGGCGAGCCGATCGTGTGCACGCCGGTGGATGCCATACGCTGCTTTCTGGGCACGGATATCGATTTCCTGGCCATAGGGCCGTTTGTTGTGTCGAAGGTTTGAGTATGGCACAACATTTGCGCGTCGAGCAGGATTGGAACCTGTCTTTGGAAAAAGCGCGCGCGACGCTGGAAAGGTCGAAAGACGCGCCTGGTTGGCTCGCGCAAGCTCTGCGCGCGGCCGAGACCGTGGCTATGCATCTGGCACCTACGACAAATACGGAGTGGTCGGCGCCGGAATTCTTCTACCCTCACTGACATGACGATAAGCACGGTTGAGACTCGCGGCGATTGGTGGCCCGCTGCCCGCATTGAAGGATTACGACGCTATGCTTTTATCGGCGATTCGACCGTGTACGGCACGGGAGTTGCACCGAACGAGACACTGCCATTTTTTGCCGAGCGGTTTCTTAACGAGGCGCAGACCTCGTGGCCGGTGGAAGCGGTAAATCTTGGCGTATGCGGCTACAACATCTGGAATAGCTGGCTCGGTTTCAAGGCCTCGCCGCAGGTTTATGAGGGCGTGGTCCTGGCACTTTGCATTAACGACGCGGAAATGTTCTCGCGCACCTTTGATTTGCGTCTGCCCCAAGGCCACTTCAAGACATGGGAGCCCGACCATCCGTTCCGCCTAGCCCTTGCCGCTTGCTTCGATGACATCACGGCGTTTTGCCAGCAGGCGGCATTGCCTGCAGCGGTCATAGTCTGCAACCAGTTTGGGTCAAGCGAGGATCGGCGCGCGGCCGAGATTATCGGCGAACTGTGCGCCGCACGTGGCCTGCTTTTTTTCGAAACCTTTCCGCTCTTTATCGAGCACAAGTACGCGGTAGAAGACCTCTACGTGAGCCGGTCGGACGGGCATCCCTCCGCACTGGCGCACAAAACTACCGCGCGGCGCCTGGTGATGGAGATGGCGCGGCTGGGCTGGTTTCGCGGCGTCGATGGCAGCCAGATCGGTCCGGCGCCCGAGCGAATTCTGGCCGCTACGAACATCATGATTCGCGACGAGGATTACCCACCGGATGCCGCTTATGACTGGGCGCTTCGCACGCTCGACGTGAAGACGCTCGTCGCTCGCCGGCTTGCCGCGACGGGCCAAGAAGACCGTTTCGAGGAGGCCGCTGGGCTCGCGAAGGAACGGCTGGAGTCCGCACGTTGGCGCTGGCATGCCGCCCAGCGTGCCGAAGCCTGTCTCCAGGCAGCGGTGCGGCAAAACGGCCTTGGCGACTTCCTGCGAGCGTTACAAGCGGCAAGGCTGCGTTTGGAGGAATTGGGGTTCGCGCTCGGGACGCCGGATGCAGTACGGGCCCTCGCTCTACTCTGCCAGCGCATGGCACCGGCGGGAGCGGATTTCGACGCCAGCATGGCAAAGGCGCCGGCCATATTCGCGCGGTTCCACGACGAGTTCCGCCGGGTACAAGTTGGGCTGGACGCCATGCAAGAACGGCTTGGTACGCTCCCATCACTGCAGCGGCTGAGCCTGCACGCCAAGGCATTCGAGCGCGAAGCCGCGGCCCTGGACGAGTCACTCGCGCAAACCGTATCTCTCTTTTATACGCACGGGATGAACCTTCCGGATGTCCACCAGGCACGTATTGCTGCGTTGCTCACCAGCGATTTGAGACGCATCGAATACCAAATGGGCAAGGCCCTCGAAGAGGCGGCCTGGGTGGACACAGTTGGCGAACCACGCATAGCCAGATTCACGACCATCGAAGCTACCCTGCCGATAAGCGACAATGGCGATGACAAGGTGCCCGTGTGCCTTTACGCCGAGTACACCGTTCCGCACAGGCTCGGCTTTGTCAGTCCCTCCTTGTTCGAGACAGATCAGCAGCCGGGCTTAATACGCTTCGATGTGCCGGTGCTCTACGCCGGCCGTGTGGCGTTTCGCGCCTACCATCCGTTGGGCAAGAATGTGGAAAATCTCGAGCTGCTGAGCGTCGAACTCCTTAATGATCCAGGCCCGCGCCAGGTACTTGCGATTTCGTCTTTCCATAAGAACGAGCAGGGGCACCTTGTTTCCCCGCCCATTTTCATGGTCTGACCCCTGCCGCGCGAGCGGGGCATGATGGCGAAGGGCAGAAGGCTCCATGGTGGTTCAGTCCATCACCGGCAGCCCGACTAACCGGCCAACCTCACGACTGACGGTGCCTCTGGCAGGCCGCCGAATCGTGCGGGTGGCAGCGCCTTGCGGCAATCAATTTAATGCATTGGGGGGCTGTCGGTGACCTGGCTTCGGCTCAACAACCGCAGCATGTCAGCGAGCAGTCGCACGATGATTCATTCACTGGCACTGCATCCCAGTCGCCGAAACCCACCGGACCGACCGGCGCGAGACGTGCGATTAAGGATAAGACGTGAGCCCGCATCGACTCGATACGGCGTTCATTGATTCGGTCATTGACAACCGTGTGCCAACAAACCAAGCTAGTTGCTGATCTTCTTTTCCGCGAGGGGTTGGCGTGTCCGATACATCTCTGCCTGGGGAACACACCAACGAGGTCCCCGAGAGGTCGGCGATAGCGCCGAACATGTTGTCGTAATGCCGTAGCGCGGGCGAGACAGACCCCGACTGTGATGCGGCATCCTCGAGAGAGGATGTTGAGGATGCTTTCCTGAGCGGTGGCCCGTGGACTCAGCGCCGAACCGTCACGGTGTAAAGGCTTCGTGAATCAAATGTAATAGATGGGAGATCAAACATGACAATCCATGACCAAGACAAACCCGAGAGCGAGATAGCAAGTCGGATTTCGCGAATCAAGGAAACGTTCGCGGAAGCACGCAATGCCGGAAAAGAACCCGAGACGACGGAACCCAAACCAGACTGGTTTAATGGTACCTTTGACAACTTCTATAACACACCTTGGGGCAACTGGTGCAACTTAAAGACCTAGGCGCGAAGTCGCAGAGGATTTTCACGAGTGATGGTCCACGAAGAACTTAATCCCGTCGATCTCGTAATTATTCAGCCAACGCCTTTCTGCAATATCAATTGCTCATATTGCTATCTCAGCGATCGAGGAAATAAAAAGCGAATAACCTTCGATACAGTCGATGCAATCGCTAACTTTCTATGCAACGTCCCCGTCGCGAATCCACCCCTAAAGGTTGTCTGGCATGCTGGTGAACCTCTTGTCATTCCGGTGTCCTTTTATGAACGCGCATTTCGTTGCTTTACCCTAATACCCGAAACACCCAAGGTACAGCATTGTTTTCAAACAAATGCTACGACAATCAATGATGAGTGGTGTGATCTTTTCAAACGCTGGTCAGTACACATAGGTGTGAGTGTCGATGGTCCGCGACAGATCCATGACATTCATCGAGTTGATCGCTCCGGACGCGGAACGTTTGATCGTGTAATGCGCGGAATCTCAAAACTTCGTCAACATGAAGTGCCGTTTAGTGTCATCTCCGTTTTAACGAAAGAGTCGTTAAGCGCTCCAGACGAAATTTGGGGATTCTATCGATCTAATGGGATCACCGAGGTTGCCTTTAATGTCGATGAACAAGAAGGCGCAAATTCGGTGTCCACATTGGAGCCCAGTGAACATCTAACACAGTTTCGTAAGTTTATGTCTAGAATTGCAGATCTTCAGGAGACAGACCGGACAATCCATGTCCGCGAACTCGACAATATGCGTCGCAGGCTTATCGCTCCACCGGGGGCCGAAGTAGCAAAATCCGATAATCGACCGGGAGCAATTTTAAATATCGACACCGACGGTAACCTGACCACCTTCTCTCCGGAATTACTCGGCGAAATACATCCCACATATGGAAGATTTGCGTGGGCAAATGTGCATGTAGATTCGTGGGAGCAGCTTGGGCAAAATGTCCAGTTCCAGCACGCTAACGCTGATATCAAAGCCGGAGTCGATCTATGCCGCCAAAAATGTCCTTACTTTACCGTCTGCGGTGGCGGTTGTCCCAGCAACAAGCTCGCCGAGCACAGTACTTTCGTTGCAGCGGAGACGAAATGGTGTCGTTTTCATATTCAGGCAGTAGCCGACGTAGTACTCGAAAGATTGGAGCGCCAAATCAGTCGGCCACCGACCCTGTTTCATCTGGATAATTGAATGACGCTCAGATGGAGGAGGCGCCACTAGTGGCTGAGTCTGAGGTTCATGCGGAGCACGCGGCGGGCGACGCACAGGCCGACTTATACGTGATGGGAGCCGGCGTTGCTTTTCCAGATCAGTTGACCATACAAACGGTCGAAATGCTTTCGTGCTGTAAGGAAATATACACAAACATGCGCGACTTTCAACTAGATGCGCTACCTCCAGAGCTGCGATCAAAATGCGTCAGCATATGGTCACTGTATCGCGATGAAAGGGAACGTGCGTTAAACTATAAGGACGTTACCGACATGGTCATCGGTCGTGCAATGTCGGTACGCCCATTCGGTTGGATGACACCTGGACACCCTCTTGTATTCGACAGCGTGTCTCAGGCTCTACTGAAGATAGGCAAAGAGCGTGGATGGCGCGTTCACATTGCACCGGGCATATCTTGCCTCGATACGATTTTTGTTGACGTGGGCTTCGATCCAGCTGATGGGCTTATTGTTCACGAAGCGAATGCACTGGTAAAGCAAAATGTACCGTTATTAACGAATCTTGCCGCACTTCTTCTGCAACCGGCGGCATTCGGCACAGATCGGGCTCAGCTGTCTCCGCAATGGCGGCCTGACTTAGCGCCGCTGCGTGATTATATTTGTCAGTTTCATGCTCCGGACCATGAATGTGCGTTTGTCTCGTCTTCGCCCAGCGTCGATAGGAAACATAAGATCTGGTGGAGCAGGGTGGACGAGCTGGAATCGATTCCGACAGAGGCACTACATACCTCGACCCTGTTCATACCGCCCGCGGGAGGCTCATTCTCCAAATCCGCGAGATGAACCGGGCACGGTCACTTTAGGCGCGGCTAAAGACCGAGACGTGGTCACAACGGTTAGGTAGTCGGGTGAAATCCTTCAAATGCGGGGTTCGGCCGGGGATTATGTTATTCCTCGGTGGTGTGGACGAATGCGCCGATCGTGTCCAACTAAGTTCGGGCACGATGGCACCACGTGCAACGGTGTCCGGCGAGTTATATGAAGAAGGGGCGCGCGTCCCGCAGCCCGGTTGGCGGCGTCTAACGATGGCCGAGCAGAAAGTCTTGATAGCCGAATCTTGCCCGGAGCATTACGGTAAAGCGATCAGCGTTATACGCGTTCCGTCGCAGCTGCTTGAGTCCTGGCAGTCTGGCCACCTCGCTCACTCCGAATACCAGGCAAACGATAAGTTCTTTCCAATCGGCGGTAGCGACAACTGCTCGAAAGAGACGTCTGCGATTATTTCTTACCTCCAGCAACGTTTTCAACGGTCCGAAATCGATGAGGTCTGTGCCCTTGAAGGCGGTATTTGTACGAAATTACCTGGACGCGAAACGATCACCACGAACCCCGGGACTGGTGCCTTGGTCGGAATTCATGTGGATAGCTGGTATCGGCGCGATTTTGGACTTAGCCGTCGCGAGCATGCGCCAAATCGCGTATGCGTTAACCTCGGGTTGAGCGATCGATTTTTCTTGTATCTGAACATCCCGATAGGTGAAATATACGAACTGATAAGGAACATAGGTTCGCCTCAGGAGAACGCTTATGGCGCGTCAATAGTCGCAACAGATTTTATGAAGTCTTTTCCTTACTATCCTGTTGTCCGGGTTCGAGTTCGCCCGGGTGAGGCCTACGTAGCGCCGACCGAAAATATTGCGCACGATGCCAGCTCGATCGACATGAAAGCCATGGATATCACCCTTTCGATCCGTGGGCGTTTTGGCCTTTGTCCGAGATAGCGTCCTCGCAACCCTCTGAAAGGTTCAAGCCAGCGTCTTACAGGCGACCTTTATGAGCTCTTCGTAATTCAGAGTGCGTTGACGAGTTGGTGGAGTACTACGCTGCGCGGGAGTATCGCCAGCGGTAGTGGGTGAGGTTG
>Ga0302326_10012204_pt1 | contig 18369 bp, 9 predicted proteins | sample Palsa_T0_3_FD_202264 | JGI IMG/M metagenome (GOLD analysis project Ga0302326, IMG submission 202264) | Peat permafrost microbial communities from Stordalen Mire near Abisko, Sweden - Palsa_T0_3 | ecosystem: Environmental > Terrestrial > Soil > Palsa > Peat permafrost | place: Sweden: Abisko...
CATGTCCAACCCGGCTATGATCGAAGCTCACATCGCCGATACCACCGAACTATACGAAGACATCGACAATAACCAACTTCCCGCAGTTTCAATCGTGAAGCCCAGCGGCTATAACGATGGTCACCCAGCCTCTTCCAAACTCGACCTCTTTGAGGGCTTTGTGAAGAAGATCGTGGACGAGGTCCAGGCCAATCCAAAGCTCTGGGCTACCACCGCAATCTTTATCACCGAAGATGAAGGCGGCGGCTACTACGATTCGGGCTACATCCAGCCAGTGGACTTCTTTGGCGATGGCACCCGAATTCCGTTGATTATCGTCTCCCCCTATTCGGAAGGAGGCATTGTGAAACATGAGTATGGGGATCACGTGTCCCTTATCAAGTTCATCGAAGAGAACTGGGGTCTGAAGCCGATCAGCACCCGCAGCCGCGACAACCTGCCCAACCCGAAGTACGCAGCGGACAACCCCTACGTGCCGACCAATAGCCCCGCTCTGGACAACCTTGTTGGACAGTTCAAGTTCTGACTCTCGGTCAACGGGAAGATCAGGAATGTAGAACTGATTTGCTTCGCGCACCGAAGACCGCCGAAATCGGTCTTCGGTGCACTCACATAGACAAACAATTTTAGGGTAGTGAACTTGAAATCAAACGTCCGTCTTCTGATCCTCCTCTGCATCTTCGGCACAGCCACAGGCAGGTTGTTCCTTCCCGCAACTTCTGTGCTCGCTGAAACGCACTCATCCTTTCACATCCAGGAGCAATGGAATCTAGGTGGAAGCGCCGGCTGGGGACCTCTGCTCTTTGATCCGCCCTCGAAGCTGCTCTACGTTCCGCGTACTGACCGCATCATGTTACTCAACACTGAGAGCGGCCAAGTAGTGGGTGAGATTTCTGGCTTCGTCGATGCGCGTGAAGTAGCTCTTGACGATTCAGGTAAGTTTGGCTTCGTCACGGACATCACAGATGGAACCGTCGGCCTTGTCCGCGTATTCGATCGTTCTACTCTCAAGGTAGTTTCGTCTATCCCGGTGGGAAGGATTCCCAATGCGGTTCTCTTCGATCCGTTGACAAAGAACGTCTTTGTGTTCAGCTCTCGCGACCGCAATGCATCCGTGATCGATACGAAAACCAACACTGTCGTCGCTACCATTCCGCTGCCTGGAAAGCCACACATTGCAGTGACTGACGGTCAGGGAGCAATCTTCGTCGGCTTTCGAGGAATTGGGCAGATGGCTCGGATCGATACGGCTTCGCAGAAAGTGAGTGCTGGCTGGCCCATCGCACCCTGCGTCGAATTCACTGGCTTGACCATCGATGCCGCACACCGTCAATTACTCGGTTCATGCGCAGATGGAAAGCTGATCTCTGTCAACGCGGATTCAGGCCGGGTGGCTCTCATCGGCGAAACCGGAATTGGCGCCGGCGATCTAGCGTTCGATCCACAAAACGGTCTGCTGATCAGTGCCGCATACAGTGGCGTGCTCACGATCTTTCATCAGGACTCAACGAGCCAATACAAACGTCAGGAACAAGTCTCAACGTTGCCCCGTGCTGGCACACTGGCCCTGGATCCCATCAAGGGTCGTGTCTACCTGGTAACAGCGAAATTTCAGCAGCGGCCAGTAAGCGGAAAAGGTATGGAAGAAGCGGAATCCCGCCTGACGCCAGTTGCTGGCAGCTTCGTAGTGATCGCAGTCGGCCCGTAACTCCCGCGATAGCCGTAGAGATGCAACACCAGCTTAGCCAACCACGTCGTAGGGCCGCATCATTTCGTTATCCTCATGCTCCAGAATGTGGCAGTGCCAGACGTAGCGAAAGCGCTGGCCGGGCGAAACGGGCGTTCCAGGAGGCAGATCGAATCGTTGGATGACTCGCGTGACGTATCCGGGATAAGCCTTGATCGTGTCCTTCCATGCCGGACGCTCATTGGCTTCAGGAGGGAGTGGCCGGCCGGTGTAGCGTAGAGTACCCGTCGCGACGAAGCCCTTTACATCGAAAGGCCGGCGATCGAGAACCTGGAAGCGCACCAGATGCAGATGCATCGGATGAACGTCGCCGGTGGTGTTGACCAAAGACCAGATTTCCATCGAACCGGCTTTGGGATCTTCGGTTACAGGATCATTCCAGTGCTTGCCATCCAGCATGCCCATCATGGTGTACCCATCGGAGGGCCTGTCCATTTCATTGATCGAAAGAATGCGCTCGCGCACTGCCAACGAAGGATCGAGATGTTCAAAGGCCGCCAGCGTTGCAGGAACCGCGCTTGTGTCGGGGCCAGCGAGAGGCTTGGTCACCTTGAAGAGCATAACCTCCTCCGCAGCCACCTGTCCGCCCTTGGTATACGGAGCAGGGGCATCGTTTGTCATCACAAAATGCGCGCCTTTCATGCCCGTAAAATCCAGAATGAAGTCGAATCGCTCAGCCGGCGCGGCAAGCAGAAAGTGACGCTCCAGCGGAACCGGAAGCAGGCCCTGGTCTGCGCCGATCTGCTGAAACGGTGGAGCGCTTCCAGAATCACCGTTTGGAGTCCCAGTTGCATCGCACGGCCGCAGCGTAAGGTGGTAAAAGCGAGCATTCGAAGCGTTAACCATGCGGAAGCGATACTTGCGTGGCTCCACTTCGAGATAGGGCTTTACCTTGCCGTTTACGCAGACGTTGTTTCCGAAGAATTCCTGAATCCACACCGGGTGGGTGCCGTTGATTGCAGCTGGGTAAAGCAACGATCCATCGGCAAGAAAGAGCCGGTCCTGCAGCATAAGCGGAATTTCATAGGCGCCGCTCGGCAGGTTCAGTGCGGCCTCCTGCTCATCGCGGATGAAATAGAAACCTGCCAAGCCGGCGTAGACATTGAGCCGCGTAATTCCGATGGCGTGGTCGTGATACCACAACGTGCAGGCTGGCTGCGCGTTTGGAAAATGACCCGGACCTGGCTTATAGAATGCGCCCTTCTTGCCGTCAGGAGTGGTCCACGCGTCGGGGTAACCATCATATTCAGGCAAGGTTTGAGCCCCGTGGAGATGGACGACGGCGCGGACCGGCGGAACGGTTTCCTCTTCGCCGTGGACAGTGAAGTCGAGTGGGAGAAACGGGCGCCGAGGCAACTTGTTTATCCACGAGACTGAAAACGGCTGATCGCGCCGCACCTCGATGGTAGGGCCGGGCCACGAACCGTTGTATCCCCACAACGTGGTGGGCGGGAGGTCGCGATGAACCTTCTGGCGAAAGGCCTCCATCCGAATGGTCACAGGAGCGCCCTCGGACCCGACCTGCGAAAGGCGCGGTGGAATAGGCAGCGGATCTACATAGGATGCGAGAGTAACCGGCTTCGCCAACGATTGGCTTGGCTGCCCGGCGCCGTAGGAATGCGCCCGTCCGGGTAGTACGAGCCCTGCCGCGGAAAGTAACCCAAGTCGATTGAAAGCGCGGCGATCAAGGACCAAACAGTATCTCCGAGAGCAATGGCGACCGAATTTAAGCCTACATCGGCTGTATTGCAACCATGTGAACATGAGACTGTCGTGAACAAGACAGCCTCTGAGGAGAAGTTTGGGGCGGAAAGAACTCACCCTTTTCCGTGTCAGACACTGAAGTGACGACAACAATCGGGGAATCCGTCCACGTTATTCGATCGTCGTGTATGAACTGGAAAAATAGAAGGAAGGCGGGCCTCGACGGCCCGCGTTTCTTCTCCGATCAAGTCAGCGCTCGCGGGTATTAGCAAGCGCCCGAAGGATTGTGCGGGTGTTTTTGTTCATGACCTGACGAAGGTACATGGTGATGGCGAAAAGGAGAACCAGAAAGAAAAGGTCGACGCGAAGGATTGAGTGCAGGAGTCCGCCCAGGGTTTCTGGCGGAAACATGTGCAGGTGCATCCAGATAAAGACGACGACGGCAAGTACGGCGAGCACGCCAACAATAATGCGGGACGAGCGTTCGGACCTGTCGGCGGCTGCAAGGGCTTGCTGGACGAAGGCAAGTTCTGCGTTGGTGTTTTCGGAGTTGGGCTGCTGGTGTTCAGGACTCATGCTGGTTTCCTTTCGGTGGTGAGGTGTCTGCGAAGGGTGGTAACTCCGTAATGGAGGCGCGATTTGGCGGTGCCGAGCGGAATCTCTAAAATGGCGGCACTTTCTTCGAGTGAGAGGTCGTGCTGATAGTGGAGCAGGAGGACGGCTCGGCTGGCGGGCGAGACGTGGTCCAGGAGAGTCAAGAATGCCTCATCGGATAGCTCGCTGAGACTAGGGTGGAGGGCGGTGAGCTGTTCAGCTGGAGCGTCGTCGAGGGGCTGCCAGCGTTGGGCGCGTTTGAGATGCGAGAAAGCAATACGCGAAGCGATCCGGAAGGTCCAGGGGCGGAAGACGGCGGGCTCGCGCAGGAACGGGAGCTTGCGGAAGATCTGAAGCGAAGTTTCTTGCAGGATGTCGTCCGCGAGATCGGCACCGGCTAGACGGGTGATGTAGCGGCGCAACGGCCCATACGCGTCACGGAGAAGCTGTTCCAGTGCGGTCCGATCGCCCGTTTGCGCGAGAAGGACCAGCAGGGTTTGGTCGGGCGTCGTGGGCTCCTGCGCTGCAGTTCGGGTGTCCATGCTTGAGAGAGGTGTTGCGAGCGCTGAAAGTTCGGTTCAGGCGGATAAATAATTATGAACGCGCGAGACGGGGTGAGCCGATCTCATCCGTTGCACCTCCTGGCCCTGGTAGGCAGGCTCGGGATCCGAGCAATTCGCGACACCCCCACGCTCATGTTTTGCGTATTATCCGTGCAACCGATTTTCGAGGGTGCTGAGGGCCATCACATGCCGATAAACATCAACGGATTATCCATCGATCTGCCGAGCGACACCTGTGTGTCCCTGCTCGACCTACTTCGTGACCATCTGGATCTGGCTGGCACCAAGAGGGCTGTAACCAGGGAGCGTGTGGGGCGTGCACGGTGCTGGTGGACGGAGAACGTATCCTTTCCTGCCTCGCACTGGCAGTCCAGTATGAAGGCCGCTCGGTGACGACGATCGAAGGGTTATCCACCGAGGGTACGCTGCACCCGCTCCTGCGAGCGTTCATCGAGCACGACGGTTTTCAATGCGGCTACTGCACTCCGGGCCAAATTTGCTCAGCCGTAGGCATGTTGGAGGAAGTAAAACGCGGCCTGCCGAGCAACGTGACCGGTGACCTGGCAGACGGGTCGATCACGCTCACGCGAGATGAACTTTGTGAGCGAATGAGCGGCAACCTATGCCGTTGCGGCGCCTACAACGGGATTGTCGATGCAATCGCTGAATTTGCGGAGGTCACAAAATGAACAGTTTCACTTATGCCCGCGCGACTGACGTCGCAGACGCAGTCCGCCAGGGCGGCGAATTCAATGCGAAATACCTCGGTGGCGGCACCAATCTCGTTGATCTGATGCGGGAGACGCTTGAGCGTCCATCCGCGTTGGTTGATCGATCCAGTGCGCTCTCCGGCACGCTTCCCGGAGGCTCGCAAGCCCTGTCAACTCTGGCCAAACCCGCAGTTCCAACAGATTTCAACCACGCAAAGACGCGAATCGCAAGAAAATCTACTGCAATCCTGCGGATTTCAACGAGTCTCTAGAGGCTGACGGGTACAAGTGTCATGGCGAACACAAGAACGTCTCGATTGCCGGGCATGCTGATGTTACGCACCGCTTTATTTCCATCGAGAGTGAAGGAATAGGCAGAAATATAGAACGAATTGGCGTCGGTAGAGCCGTCCGCGGCGAGACGATAGGGCATATTCACTGCCGCAGACTCGTCCGCGAACCCACCCGGCCGCGACCAGTCGCTCAAGCTCTGTGTAAACGAAGCGGAGGTACCGTCGGCGTAGTTGACAATGAAGTCTTGCATTTCCTGATCCCCGTTGACCGCCGTAGCGAGAATTTTCAGGCTGGAAAATTTACCATTGGGGAGGGTGATGGTCGAACTGGTGACCGCGTCGTGAGCATTGGCAGGTCCAAGTTTGAAGACCACTCCGTCTCCTACCTGTTCCTGACCAAGCAGTTGTTCGGAGAAAGCGTAGCCATCGTTGTCGAGGCTCTCTGCTTGCGGGAACTTCGCCCCGTCGTTGTAAATCCCGGTGATGTTATACGCCGAAGAGAGATCGACGGACACCGTTCCGGTTAGAACCGGAGTCACCGTCACATCAATGGTCGCGGCATGCGATGAGTTGCCCGACAGTCCATGAATGGTGACTGTTGCAGTTCCCGGAGCCGTCGAAGCGCTTGCCGTCAGAGTGATTTTGCTTGTTCCGGAAGTACTGGCCGGGCTGAATGTTGCCGTCACTCCTTGCGCAACTCCCGATGCAGTCAGGCTGACATTTCCATTGAAGCCGCCCAGCGGCATCACCATGATCTGGGTTGTGGCAGACCGACCCTGCGGAACCGACACGCCGGATGACGACGTCGAAAGCGCAAAGTCGCTGGGTCCAGCGTTCGGTGAAGGAAGCACATCATAGAGCGGTTGCGCGGGCTGCGCTTCTGGATTTTCATCGGCAACAGAGATCGCCAAAATGCGAATCTTGTCATTGTTCGGCAGCACGATGGTCTTCGCTGCCGGTGGCAGGTCGATTGCATATCCAAACAGATAGGAATAGGCGTAGGCGACATTCTGTCCCGCTGCATTGTGGTGATGATTCGAGTACCAGGCCAGATTCGCGCGTTTGATAAAACCGGGCTTTAGACCCGTCATTTCACCGTAGTTGTCATTCGCGACGTCTTTCGAACTCCATTGGCGATCATCCCACTGACCAATGAATCCGCTCCAGTCCTGAGCATCAAGCTCGGTCTTGCTGTTGCCCACTGCGAACGTGGCCTTCTGATCCCCATCGGTCGATGCTGCCAACAGGTAGACGCGATTGTGGTCGCCAGGCGGTAGATAGATCGTCTGGCCTCTTGCCACAATCGCATTCGGTGCGCCAGCAGGAGCAAGATGGAATGTGACATCGTTGAACTCGATATCTGATGGAAGCAACTCTGCAGGCAGCGCATCTCCTTTACCGTCGAAACCAGTTGCAGATGCCTCGCCGTGGTTGCTGGCGGTAGCTGTGTCATAGGCCAACGTTACCGGCTGTGACCGTACACCCATCACCGAGGACGTGGGCGCGGCCAGGCGCACCGCGAATGTACGCGGCTGATACGCAGTGAACGAACTGACGAGCGCACCTTCGCTTACGGTAGACGGACCCACCGGCTGTTCCTGACCGTTGACTTCGCGCGCACTGGTGATGGGCGTTGCGAACGAGATGCGGACATGTGGCTGCGGTCTGCCATCGAGTTCTACCAGGCGCACGATGATCTCGTCGGACAACTCCGCTTTCTTCAATGCCAGGACCCGCACTCGCGGATTGTCAACCTTCAGCAACGAAAAGGTTCCGCCCAGCCGGCCCGTGTGCTTCGCGGTCTCGAAGGCAATGAGCGATGCATTCAATCGCTCCGCTTGCCAGTCGGTTTGCCCTTCGCGCCATCCCGCGGTGTGTCCTGCGATGCCGTAAACAAACTCGTGATGCCCGATATCCTGCGTGCCCTGGTCCGCGTATCCTCCGCCTGTGCCAGGAGTACGAATCAATGTCAGGCGAATCGTGTGATCGTCAGGCTTGTCCGATCCATTCTTGCAGTCAGTCAGAATTGTCGCTCCGAATGCACCGCTCATGTCTGTCAAGTCGATCCACTGATGCGACGGCACTTCGAATTTCTTTGGCTCCGCGGTGGGCCGCTCGATGGTGCCGATGTCCCAGTTATAGGTGGCCAGCGTGTTCGAAGCTGTGAGAGGGAAGACTACTTTGAGATTGGATTGCCTGGTGTTCCAGTCAATCGCGTTTGCAAACTCGACCCGCTTGCCCGCATCGCCCGCAGAAAGACGAATCGTCTGAACGAAGCGCGATCCCGCAGTTTCCCGCGACACTTCTATTGCTACGCGTACGGGCCCGTCTTCGACCACCCGGATCTGCGCAGGTCCTGCCACATACGCCTTCGGCGCCGCCTGCTCCTGATCCCAATCCATATTCCAGGCCGGCCAGTGCACGGGGTTGTCGTAAGAAATGGCGAGGCGCGCCGGGGATGCGAGCAACTCCTTGCCTGCTGTCTTATCGAAGATGCTGGAAACGTCACCGTCTTCATTCAGCTTGACGAGATAGTACTCGTTTTCCAGCTCGTTCTTTGACACGTGCAGGTGCGACGGTGAAGCACCTGCCGCAACGCCGGATTGGACATCATAAACCGCATAGCCGACAGACGGCACATTGGCCGTGAAGATGACTTTGCCATCCGACATCTGTGCCGGGAGGGACTTTCCGTCAGGAGCGACGACGTGAACGGCCTTTGGGATCTCTCCGGGGAAGTGGACGCTGGCTTCGACGATATCTTCTCGCGCAATATTCAGCGGATTGAAGACAACCAGAGGCACTCCTTTCGTCTCGGTATTCAGCGCGGCGGAGACGCCTTCGACAGCGCTGTTCAACACATCGGCAAATTGGTTCATCGCGATCACATCGTCGTTCCACGCGAACTGGTAGGCCCGCGGTGTCGCGGTTCCAGCGGCGAGGTCATGAAAATGCGCGCCCATCGCCAGCGTCCACGCATCGTTTAGCCGTTCAAGTGGATAGTGGCGCGCGCCCAGCCATGCAGCAGCGACCGACGACTTCTCTGCTGCATCGGCTAACAGCTCTTCCTTTCTGATCCAGCGCTTCTGGTAGGCCTGCGAAGTGAGTGATCCGGCGGAATGATTCGTCAACTCCATTTCGCCGGTGTAACGCGGAAGACGAGCCACTTCAGCGGGCGTGATATTCAGAAACATCTGGTCTGCAGTCGCGGAGATGACATGCACCGGGCCGTCCCCAACCTTGACCGCAGGCCACTCAGGATGCTGCTGGTCCCCACGAAAAAACTGATCTTCAGGCGGAATACTCGCGCTCCCCTGCGTCACAATGGCTTCCAGCCTCTTCACCGAGTCTTCACTCGGAGACCCGCCAATGTCACCGGTTCCGAAGTAGTGATAATCGGTGAAGACACCGCTGACCTTGCCATTCTGCTCCACGCGCGCGGCCCAGTCGCCCTGGTATCGTTGAAAATCGTTGTCCCGCTGCACCATGGCAAGCGCGCCCTGTTCGTTGCGCAGAGTAAACATCTCCTGCAAATCTTTCTCATCCGGAGGCTTGCCGTTCTGTCTGGCCTGCTGTCTTTTCTGCTGGAACGTATCAATCCTTGCTCGTAGATCCTCAATGGCGGGATTGGGAGGCTGCGGAGGCAGAGGCTTGGAGAGATCTGTCTCGATCTCGCCTCCATAACTGCCGGGGTTGAGACCTGCGAGGACGCTTTCGCCATCGGGGCCGACCCATACGCCCACATTGAATGGTGTCCCTTCCGGCGTCCGCTCCAGCGATTCCGGACCGCCGCCGTCCGCCGAGGAACCCCACACCAGCTTCTGCGTCGAGAAGCCCTTGACGCCGGAGTGAGCCAGGATGGTTGGAAGCGACGCCGGAAATCCGAAGCAGTCCGGCAGCATGAACTCGGCGCTGGATTTCCCCAGCTCCTTGCGGAACCAGTTATTCCCGTAGAGGATTTGCCGTATGATCGCTTCCGCGCTGGGAGCGTTCACGTCTCCCTCTTCCATTGACGAGCCCGCCGGGAACCATCTTCCGTCATCGACATACTTCTTCAGTCTTGCAAAGTCCTCCGGAAAATACTCCTTCATAAACCGATAGCGATTGGCTCCGCTGAAATTGAAGATGTAATGCGGATACTTGTCGAAGAGAGTGAAGTTATCTTCCATGGTCTTGCGGAGATACTCGTCAATGACCTGGGGATACTCCCATCGCCATTCTGTGTCGAGGTGCGCATACCCGACTACATACAGCGTTGGCTGCTTGGAAAGGTCCGGACTCTTGCTCGTCTGCGTCTGTCCCATCCCCGACGCCATCGTGAAAATCGCCAGGGCAGTCCCAATCATCCTGGAAAACTTCCGCATCACAAATCTCCAGTTACATCAAGGTGAAAGGAGGAGAATGCCGGCTGCGCGTAGGCGCAGCGGTCCGTCTTAAAAAAGAGTAGTCGCTCGTCCGGAACCCTGCGCGGACATGGCCGAGCGTTTGCAGCGCGCAGCGAGGACATCACCACCGGCGAGGCCCGCACGGAACGCGATCGTCATCCACCAGCGTCACGGCCAAAGCCAGCACATACCGATTAACCGGCAGCGTGAGGCTCTTCGCCACCTTCTCCCGATAAAGCGGGAGAGTGTACTCGTATAAATTGAAGGGTCCAGTGTCCTCGGTTCCGTCGTTGTAGTCGCGGTAAGTCATCTTGATCGCATCCAGCTCGTCTGGATAATCCTGTGGGCTGTACCAGTCACTGAAATTCTGTGTAATCTTCTGCCTCGTTCCGTCCGTGTAGGTCACGGTCAGCACCTGCGATGTCTGGTCGCCCTGGACACCGGTACCCAGAATTCTTAACGTGCTGAAGTGTCCCGGCGGCAGCGCAATCGCCGTGCCCGTGCCGTACACCGCATTGCTCACATTGGGCGGCGCGATGTTGAAGCCAATGCCGTCCACCACGACGGCAGACGCTCCCGCCCCATCGCCGAGCAGGTTCGCCGAATAGGCAGCCCCTCCCCCATCCAGACCACCATCCGAAGCGAACTCCGTTCCGTCGGTGTAGATGCCGTTGGCGTCAAATGCCGATGTGAGATTCACTGGATCTCCCAGGTATTGCTGAGTCAGCGTCGCCGCCAGCACAACAACATCGCGGTTATTCGGCAGAGTGAAACTCTTCACGGTCTTTCCGCTCTGCAGAATAAACGTGTAGTTGTAAAGATTGAACTGCGCGTCGTCCTGCGTGCCATTGGCGACGTTGCGGTACGGCATCGCCACAGCTTCGGCCTCGCTGGGATTGTCTCCCGGCGTGTACCAGTCACTGAAGCTCTGCGTGAATTGCGACGACGTGCCGTCTGTATAGGTCACGGTCAGCGTCTGTCCCGCTTGCTCACCCTCAATTCCAGTGGCAAGCAGTTGCAGCGCAGTAAAACGCCCAGCAGGCAATGGAATCGTCTGCCCCGCTCCGTAAACTGCGTCCGGTTTGCCGACCGGACCTAGCCGGAACGCAACACCACTGAGGACCCGCGCATTTGTCAACAGACTGGCCGAGTAGGAATACCCGCCGCCATCCAGACCACCGCTAGTGGAGTAGGTTGCGCCGTTCGCGTAGATGCCCGTGTCGTTGTAGGAGCCGGACAGGTCCACGGGTAAGCCGACGCCCCGGTCGCCGGTGGCAGCGCTCACTGCCAGAGCTGCGGAAGAAATGGTCTGCGTCAGAACCCCGGAATTCGCCGTAATCGAAAGCGCCGTATCCACACCGGTCAATGCGTAGCTGCTGGCCGCCAGGGTCAGCGTCGCACTATTGCTTCGGCCATCCTGACGGATCCACGCCCTCACGCCCTCCGGAAGACCCGTGAGGGGAGCAAAGCTCACCCTGCCGCTGAAACCATTTTGCGGAGTAACGGTCAGCCTGGCCGTCGCTGTTCCGTCCTGATTGAGGTAGAGACTCGTTGGTGATATCGACAGCGCGAAGAATGGCAGTCCAATCTCCACATAAGCGGTATGGGAGATTCCGCCGCTGATTCCCGTGACCGCGACCAGATAATTGCCGCCTGGCGTTGCCGAGGTCGTCTCGATGCTGAGAGTAGCTGAACCGGATTCCGCAATGGCGTTCTGGCTGAGAGTGGCGCTCACCCCTGCGGGCGATCCAATGACCGCAGCGGTGAGATCGACCGTACCCGCGAAGCCATGAACGGGCGCAATGGTGACTGCGCTCGCTCCGTCGCTACCAGGCGTGAGATAAACGGTAGTGGGCGAAGCGGTCAAACTAAAGTTAGCTGCTCCAGAAGTGACGGGCGCCAGCGCGTCGATCAGGTTCTGACCGGTCGGCGTTCCCCATCCGGTAGTCAGATCGTAGCCGATCACAGCACTGAATAAATCAGGGCTGGAACTGTTGAAGTTGTTGCCTACCGTAATATCGTGAAACTCGTTGTCGTAATTTGACTTCTGACCTAGCGTGTAAATCGTCGTATTCAGGAACGAAACGGAGTTGCCGTCGGCCTGCTCATTGGCCAGAGAAAGAAATCCGGCCCACCGCGGGGCCGCCAGGCTGGTTCCACCAATGCCTTCGGTGCACGCGCCATTGGCGCAAAAGTAGTTGTCGGTGTTCGCCTCCATCGCTACGTCAGGAATATTGCGATAGCTCGGCGATCCCTGGTTGAGACTATTGATGACGGGAACCTGGTAAGCAGGAATCGGTGACGCGGTGTTCCATCCGCCCCCGCTACCCACCCACGCTGTCTCCGAGGCCCACAGGCCTCCTGCCCCGCTGGTCGTCAGATCGGTGCCGCCCGCGTCCGTAATGTTCGGGCTGTTTCCTGGATACCCCACTCCGCCAACGTTGGCTCCCGAATCGCCCGACGCCACAAACACATTCTGCCCCTGCGCCTGCAGTTCCAGGAAGATTTGCTCGTAGCCCGATTCGGTGGATGGCGTGCCGCCCCAGCCAAACGACAGGCTGAGCTGCTTCGCGATGTCATCGCTGGCTGCCTGCGTAAAGGCGGTGAGGGCATCGCTGCCGGAGCCGTATGCTTCGTAGATGATCAAACCGGCGAGATTCGGAGCCATCGAGATGGCCTGCTCCATGTCGATCACCTCTTCGCCGTCATCGCAGCCGCCCGTGGCCGGCGTTCCGGAGCATGCTCCGTCTACATCCAGCAGCACGTTGTAGATGGGTACCTTGAGCGGTTGCCCAATCGTGCTGAAGTACGCCTGCACGTCGCTCAGGTTGTACGGGCCAAGTTCGATCAGGCCGACCGTCTGCCCTGCACCGTTCAGAGTCACTCCGGGCGCATACGCCGCGCGTATGTCGCTGCCCAGAAACTGGCCGTCCGGTCCGGAGCCCGTCGTATCGCTGGATAGGACCTGGCTCTTCGTCGCCTGCTTCAGCATCGGATGGGGCAGGTTCAGCGTGCTCAGGCCGTTCACCGTAAGCAACGGGACACCCGCTTCGACAGTCGGCTCGACATCCGGAGCATAGTACGCACGCTGTTCCGTCGGATGCCGGTACTGCTTAATCGTGACGCTGAAGGCCTTATTCACATTGGCGACCGGGCCGCTCACGTTCACCACAATCCGATTGGCGAAAGTACGCGTCACCGTCAATCCGTTCCGTTGGGCAAAAGCAATGACTTTGCTATAGTCGCCGGCTGTTGGCCCATATTGCTCTGTAAATTGTTGGATGCTCAGATACTGCCGATAGTGCGGGTTCGAAGGATCGTTGAGCTGCTGCAGGAACGTCTGTAGCTGCGCCTCGTTGCGCAGAGGCAGCGATAATTCCAGTCGCAGCGTCTGCCCGCCAGGTAACGACGCGATCGGTGCAGCATCTGCGGGCGCGGCCACTCGGGTCGCGAGCGCCTGCCGCTGGGCTGCTGCCCCCGGCATTAGCGAAAAGCCTGCAACTGCGCAGGCCACCAGGCTGAGTAGTTGACGGTAAGTCACGGCTCCGAAGCTGACTCTGCGCATGCGTGGTTCCTCCAGCTTGAGTTTTCGGTTGCATTGCGTTTAAGGCTCAATGGAAGGCAGCAGCCGTGCAGGTGATCCGCTCTGCGCAATCAATCGCCGCGGTCGGGTCGTCTTTGTGGCGAGCCGGTGCCATCGGAATGCTTTTCGTCACTGCGGAGTTGTGTCGAAGTGGTGCCCGATTTCTGCGCGCCGTGGCTGGCTGCACAGAAATCGGGCCATGGGTAACGGGCTAGAACGTGATTTTGCCGGAGACCTTCAGAATTCTCGGGAAGTTGTACTGGGTTGGGCCAATCGTGCCGAAACCGCTCCAGCCGGACCCCGGAGTGTACACCGGTGTTCCGTCTGCAGGATTGCTGTCCGGCCCGCCAAATTGCGGCGAGTTAAATGAATTGAAGGCATCCAGGCGAAGAATGAAACTCATATTCTGCCGGATCGCCGTGCTTTTCTGCAATGAAAGGTCGATGTCCGCGACGCTGGGCTGGCGCACCGCGGAGTCTTGCGTGGGCAGAGTTTGCAATCCCCAGGTGTATCCATCGACGTTCGGGATCTGACTCCAGCAATTGCTGAGGGTGGTGGCATCATTCCTGAGCCATTCTCCTACGCCGGGTGCGTGCGATGGGCGCAATTGGCTCAACGGGCAACTGTCCGTCCAGCCGTTATTGAGCCCAACGGGCTGTCCGCTCTGTATTTGGATTACGGAACTGAGCGTCCAGCCGTTGATGAACACTCCAACGGGTGCCGGGGGATTCGAGAAGAACAGCGAACCCTTGCCGAAAGGGAGATCCCAAACCGGGGTGATCGAGAGGATCTGATCGCGATCGGTACTGGCGATAATATGCTGCTGTTTCGGGCTGACGCCGCCGGGAACGGCAGCGGCTGAGCCTTGGAATGGCCATCCAAATGGGTAACCGTCTCCGTTGATCGTCTTTGACCAGGTGTAGGCGGCTTGGAAGAAGAGCCCGCGGCTACTTCCATAGATGTGACGGCTGGCTTTGATTTCAAGGCCGTTATACCAGTTCCTGCCGATCGGCTTGTTGTACTGTCCCACCAGGGAGGGACCTCCTCCATAACAATACTGGCCAAGAGGCTGCAGCAGATCGAGAGCCCATATGGTTGGGTAGGCTCCGCAGCCGCTGCCTCCCTGATACGCGGCGGCTACGTTGTAGTAGGGATTTGGAACCTGCGCGGTAAATAGATTCGGGTTGGCGATGGCGGCCTTCCACTCCGCCAGCGACGTATCGGCCGCGCTCAACCAGACAAACGTGCGGTTTCTGTAGGAGTAATTCGCCGCGTACCGGGCATCAATAACTACCCTTCCCGGCAACTCGCGCTGGAAGCCAAAGGAGAAAACCTCCCCGAGCGGCAGCTTGCGCTGGGGAAAATCGAATGCGAGGCCGCTGTTGCCTATATTTGTCAAAAGCCCCTGCGAACTTCCCTGAGGCGCCTGGAGGGTCACGCCAGCATAGGGAGATCCTGATTGGAAGGCAGTGCTGGGCGTGATGCCGCCATTCGGGGAGGAAACGTAGGGTGTGGTTTCTGCGAAGCCGCCGTTGCTCCCGCCTTCCAAGCCGCCCTGATAGACGATGCCCCAACCGCCGCGGACGACTGTGTTGGTGTTGACCGCATAGGCAAACCCGACGCGCGGACCGACGTTGCTCCAATCGGTGTAGTACGCGTCGCGAGAATTGCCGCCGACCCCGGGAAATTCCTGGCCGCCGAGTACCTGAGTCGGGGCAGTAACGCCTGCCGCCTGCCATGCGGCGATATTGCCGGCGTTGGCGATATTGGCCTGATAGTTCGCATCGCTGGTAACAGGATTAACGCAGGTCAGGCACATCCCGGCGTCGAGTGCGTTGTGCCGGTCGCGCAGGCCGCGCTGCACATCGTAGCGGATGCCCAGGTTCAATGTCAGTTTCGGGGTTACGCGCCAATCATCCTGGAAATAGATGGCATAGACAGGCTCACCCTCTGCGTTGGTGCCGAACCAGTCAATGCCTCCGCCGCTTGGATACCCCAGGTAAAAGTCTGCCAGGGCAGAACCGTTCCCCTCATTACTGTTACATCCATTTCCGGTCGATCCCGGAGTGCTGCCAAAGCAGCCGCTGTTGGTGGGATTGTATTGGGTGAATGCCGCGTTGAATGAGAAGTCACCGTTGGGATGGCCGAAAAGGGACCAGTCGCCGTATCGGAAGTCGGCAATACTCCCGCCGATATGCATGCTGTGCGGCCCCTTGATCATGGTGAAATCGACGTCCAGCGATACATTGGTGGTGGCGTCGGATCCCACGCCGTTGCCGAAGACGGTGCCGTTGCCACTCGAACTCTGGCCAAGTATGCCGCCGGTATAGCTGTCGCCGACGCTGAACTCCGGAACGTCTTTAAGGCTGGTGTTACCCGGAAGCGGCATCGTGAGGCCGATGCTGGAGGGAGCTTGCGCCAGGCCCAAATTACCATCCGGCGCTATTTCCACAAAGCGGCTAAAGGAAACCTTGGCATCGAGCAGCAATGTGGGCGAGAAGGTATGGGTGATGTCCTGCCCCGCCGCCCAATTCGCACGTTTCTGGTTGATATTTCCGTTGGCGGCCAGTCCGGTCAGACCATTGTTGCTTTGGTATTGGTCACCGGTCTGCCACTCGTAATAGCTGTACAGTTTGGTCTTGTCGCTGAGGTTATAGTCCACGCGGACGCTGGGCTGGTAATAGTGAGTGAGGAGCGGCTGAGGCAGATAGTAGTTGTCGCCCTTCGCGAAGTTCACGGCGCTCGGTATATTCGGCAGGGGAATATATTTGAGAACCGCCAGCGCCGTGCTGTTCAACTGGCTTAGGGGAATCGTGTCGTTCGGGAATTGGGTCTGATATAGGTCGTTATTGTTGCTGCAACTAGTCGCTATGCCGCCGTCGCTGACGGGGCAAGTCGCCGTGCCCGGCTGATAGATCGGAATCCCGGCTGGTTCGCCCGACGAAGGGCCGAAATGGGTAGGATCCAGCGCCGAGACAAGGCCAAAATCTATGCCCGTCACGCTTGAGGGATTGCCGCTGTATCCCGGCCGCAGGTAGGCCGGCGGCACGTTCGTCGAGACCCCATGCGAGATCGATTCGTTATAGCCTTCGAATCCGAAGAAGAAGAAGAGCTTGTCCCTCTTGATCGGCCCGCCAAAGGTTCCGTCATACTGGTTTTCTACGTACCCTTGGCGCGGAATGCCGATAAGGTTCTGATTAAAGGTGTTGGCGTCAAAGAGCGCGCCCCCATAGTTCTCGAAGGCGTCGCCGTGGAACTGGTTGGCGCCGCTCTTGCTGACGACGTTGATCGTCCCGCCGGCAGTTCTGCCGAACCGGGCGTCGTAGTTGGTGGTCATCACATTGACTTCACTCACGGTGTCGAGATCGGGTGCGACATTCCAAGCCCCGGCGGACTGATTCTGGAATGTGGTCTGTTGCGTGATATTGACGCCGTTGAGGGTGAACTGATTGGAGGATCCGAGAGCTGCGTCGCCCTGGGGAGCGCCACCGCCAATGCTATATCCATTGTTGTTATCCCAGCCGCGGGTCCCGGTACCGCTTGGTCCGGTCGTGCCGTTATAGGACTGGCTTCCGGGCGTGGTCCCGATCAAGTTAAACACTTGGCGTCCGTTGAGCGGGACTGCCTGCAGTTCCCGCTCCTGGATCAAGTTGCCGCCCGAACCGGTTGTCGTCTCAAGCTCCGGAGGAGCGCTGCTGACCACCACCTGTTCATTCGCGCCGCCCACTTCCAGTTTGAAGTTCTGGCCAAATCCCTGCGCCGCGAACAAGCGCACATTGTCCTGGACTGCGGTCTTGAATCCCTTGGCCGTGACACTGACCGTATAGCTGCCTGGAAGCACATAAGGGATGTAGTAGTTGCCATCATTACTTGTTTTGGCAGTGTAGGTCGTTTTTGAACTTGCTTCGACAGCCGTAACCGTAGCTTTAACCACCACGGCGCCCGAGGGGTCCGTCACCCGCCCGGAAAGCGTGGCACGGAATTCCTGGGCCTGCGTGGAAAGGCACGATAGTAGAATCAAAACGGCCAGGAGCGCCCCTTGGCTCCGTGGAGACCGCAGTCGAAAGCACTCAACGATCTTTCTCATTGTGGAACCTCCAAAGATTTACCTTTTCGATCACGTTTGCATCAAAATTAACGACGTGGTCCCGTATTCGGGTTGACCGAAAACTTACCTCCAATCAGCTGCCGAGTCATGATGGGATCTGAAAAAAACCTGAAATTTCTATGAATGGCAACAAGTGATTTGTTTCGTGTCAGATAGAAAAACAGGTTAGAATGCCGTCAGAAGGCCGACGGCGCTTGATATCAAGGCGCTTTACTTGATTCGTCTCTTTGGAAAGATGCTCTCGTGTCTCCTTAAGCCGGTAAGACTAAGCGAACCACAAAACGAGCAAACCAGGGATGGAGGAGTCTGTGGCCACCGTGGTGTCCCCGATCAGCGGCTATTACTTCGCAGACTATGAACTAGACCTGACGCGCGGGTGCCTGACGTGCGCCGGCAAAGAACTGCACCTGCGCTACCAGAGCTACCAACTGCTCCGATATTTCGTAGAGCGCCCAGGCATGCTCATCTCGAAAGATGAACTGGCCGCAGCCATCTGGAACGACACATCCGTCACCGACAACGCTCTGGTGCAATGTGTTGCGGAGATTCGCAAAGAACTCAACGACGATCCGCGGCGGCCACGCTTCATCGCAACCATTCCTAAGTTTGGCTATCGCTTTATCGGCAACGTGAAAAAAAGCCCTTTGAAGCCACAGTCAGCGGGAACCGAAAATGGCCGCCT
>Ga0302326_10012206_pt1 | contig 18367 bp, 13 predicted proteins | sample Palsa_T0_3_FD_202264 | JGI IMG/M metagenome (GOLD analysis project Ga0302326, IMG submission 202264) | Peat permafrost microbial communities from Stordalen Mire near Abisko, Sweden - Palsa_T0_3 | ecosystem: Environmental > Terrestrial > Soil > Palsa > Peat permafrost | place: Sweden: Abisko...
CGAACAGTTGGCTGCGACCTGCCCTGGCCCGAAGACGAAACAGATTCTTGAGGCGATTGCGGCGGAATCCTCTTTTCTGGAGCCTGCTCCGAATGAACTGCCGGGCACGCCCGCGCCCGATATCGCAACGCAAAAAGCTGTCATGGGCCGGACGGTCGATTACGTGGTGCATACCCTGCCGGCGCTGCCCAACTTTCTGGCTACGCGCGTCACTGAACACTATGCCGATACCCTGCGCGGCCTGAATACGGCCGCAGTTGAACGAGGTGATCTCTTCTGGCTTGATGACTATCGAGCGCCAATTTCGTTTCGAGATGGGCGCGAGGCGGATGATCCCGCGCTCACGGCTACATCCGTTGCTACGGACAAAAAAGATCATGCCAAAGTGACTAAGGCGAGCGTTCCTCCGGCTAGCACCGGTGGCCTGTCATCGTGGGGTGAGTTTGGGCCGATTCTGGGCATTGTGCTGGTGGATGCAGCCAAAGGCAAGCTGAGCTGGGCGCGATGGGAGCAGGAAAACGGGAAGCCGGTGGCAGTTTTCAAATTTGCCGTCGATCGTACCGTTTCGCATTACAGCCTGGAGTTCTGCTGTGCGGTTTCGAAAGAGCGCGTCAACAGCAGTTACGGAGGACCACAGGCGCGGGGTGGAGACCAAGGGCCGTCGCCGGGCATGGTGAAGCAAAGTACACCCACCATCATTCACCAGATCAGCGGCTATCACGGCTACCTTGAGGTCGATCCCCAGACGGGCACGATCCTGCGCATCACGATTCAAGCGGATTCGCAGCCGGGAGACGAGATCCAACGGGCCGCGATGATGGTCGAGTACGGCCCGGTGAAGATTGGCGATGCTGTTCATTTCTGTCCTACACGTAGCGTGGCAGTTTCGGTTTCTCGCCAGGAATATGAGTCTTCCGGAACAATTCAGTTTATAAACAGGCTGCTTCTGAATGATGTCCAATTCGTTGACTACCACCGCTTCGGTTCGGAGTCGACTCTGATTACGCGACTGCCCGACGTTCCGGATCAATCCGGCGCATCGACTGAACCGGCTGCTGCAGCGCCGGCGGAGCAGGGAAGCGTGGCGAATTCGGATGCTGCCGCGGCCTCTGCGAAATCTCCGCAGGCTCCGCCGGTTGAGGTGAGCGCGCTTGCCTCACCAGCGCCGCCGGTCGCTCCTGCCAGCAGCCCTGTCGCTACCGAGGCAGATAAGGAAATCATCGTCGATGCGCTGGACAGTTTGCCGGGGGATGCAGGTAGCGCCACCAAGGCAGCGAATGGCGCAGCTGACAATGGAAACGGCAATGGAAGCGGCAATTCGGGCGGCTTCACGCTCAAAGTCACCACGCGATCGGTTGACATTGGCCTGGTGGCCGATGACAAGCGGGGCAAGCCGATCTCCGACCTTAAGCAGGATGAGATTGACCTCTTCGACAATGGGCGCAAGCAGCATTTGATCGCCTTTCGTCATGCTGCACCGGGTGCTGTAAGTCCGGCGTCCTCTACACCTCCGCCTCAGTCCTCCGAGCTGACAGACACGTTTACGAATACCGCTCCCACAACTGCGCAAGTTGAAGATGTTCCCGATACCCTGATCCTGCTCATGGACGAAAGCCATCTTGCCTATCTGGACCTGAACCGCGCGCGAGCCGAGGTGCTGCGCTTTCTTGCTGCAACGCGGCCTACCTCGCGGGTTGCGCTCTATGCGATCAGCGAGAAGGGTTTTCATGTGATTCAGGATGTGACGCAGGATCATGCGCTGGTCGAGAAAAGGCTGGCAGCCTGGATTCCGGACGCCAGCGCGGTGGCGCAGGCTCAGGCGCTCGACAGGCGGAATCGTCAGCAGTTCGACACCGTTCACAATGTGCAGGACTTGCAAAGCGTGAACGGCAACTACATTGATGCGCCGCTCACCATGCAGACCACTGATCCGGAGCTGCGCCAGATGGGCGACAATCCGCTGCTCTACGCGCTCGAAGGCATGATCGCACTCTCCCGGCATTTTGCCCCGGTTCCAGGACACAAGAGCATGGCGTGGATCTCTGGAGACAGCGTGTTGGCCGATTGGGAAGACAAGGCAGTCGGCACCGAAAAGGGTGGCAAGCAGTTGGAAGCTTGGATGCAGCACACAAGAGAAGCGCTGAATGAAGCTCATATCTCGCTTTACGCGGTCGATGCCTCGGCAGTGGAAGGCGGCGCAGTGGATGCGTCTCTCAAGAATCGCAATATCCAACTCAACCAGGCTGCGATGGATACAGCTTCGTTAGGCGGCGGCGCTGCGGCAGCCCGCGACACCACGCCAGGGCGAGCTACAGCGCAGATGGAGCAGGATGCTCATGCGATCCAGGGGCCAGTGAGGCAGCTTGCTGAGTCTACCGGAGGGCGTGCCATCAACAAAGGCAGTGACCTCAAGATCGCACTCGATAGCATCGATCAGGATTCGACGGGACTTTATGAACTAGGCTTCGACCCTGACACTCCCGCCGACGGCAAGTTCCATAGCTTGCAGGTGAGAGTTCCGAGCCGCAAGAACGTAGTGCTGCGTTACCGAAGCGGCTATCTGTATACCGAAGAGATCGCTGGTACTCAACAACGCCTGCAGCAAGCCGTTTGGAGCCCGCAGGACGCGACTGGGATTACGCTGACGGCCGAAGCCGTCACGGCCGGCGATTCGGCGTCGGGCAGCAGCGCAGTCAAGCTGCACATTGGTTTCCCCGGTCTGGCGCTTGAACAGAAGGATGGCCGCTGGGCCGACAACCTCTACATCTTCGTGGCTCAGCGCGACGATGCAGCCCAGAAAGCTGAAGTCTCCGGCGACACGCTGCGCCTTTTACTCAAGCAGGCTACGTACGAAACTGGAATGCCGGCCGGAATTCCCTACAAAAGAGACGTTGAGGTGAAATCCAAACTCGGCTCGGTACGCATCATCGTCGTTGACGGGAATTCCGGCAAGATGGGTTCGGTCACTCTGCCGTCTTCCGCGCTTCACCCGTAGGGGGTGAATTGGCTTGTCGGTCTCCGCAACGCGTGGTTATACTTCTCGCGATCGCGAGGACTGGTAATGCGGAACGCACAGATTCTTCTTACAGCACTTGTGGCGATCTCGGTTCCCGCTCTGGCCGCGAAGCCAACAAGCATCTCTCAATTGCAGCAGACGCTCGCAGCCGCTCAGGCTGAGCATCGAACAGATGACGCTGTGGCAAAGCAGTTGATCGATATCAAACTGACTGCCCGGCTCACCGGCCTCCCGTTACAGCAGCTAATCGCGCTCAGCCCAGGGCCGACCACCACACAGGCCATCCAGGCGGTTGCGGACGCTTCGGCTTTTCTGGACCCGCCTCCCACTGAAATCCTGGATAAATCCGCGCCCAGCGCTGCCGAGCAATCCGCGATCTTTGCTCAGACGTTGCATTATGTCGTGCATGTTTTGCCAACATTGCCGAACTTTTTGGCGACCAGAGTAACCGGGCACTATGTTGATTCGCTTGTCGGCCTGAACGAGGAGTCGGTGCAGCGCGGAGAGCTGTACTGGATTGGAACCCACCGCGCTCCAATTGCCTTTCGAGACGGCCGGGAGACTGATGATCCCGCACTGTTAGCCGCAGCCGCGGCTTCGGATAAGAAGGACCACTCCAAGGGCGCAAAGGATACCGCCGCTGCCGATCCCGTTGGTGGGCTGTCGTCCTGGGGTGAGCTAGGTCCCATTCTGAAAGTTGTGCTGGGCGACTCCATCAAGGGCAAGCTGACCTGGGCGCGATGGGACCAGGAAGACAGCAAGCCTGTGGCTGTCTTTCAATTTGTCGTCGATCGCACCATCTCCCACTACGGGGTGAGCTACTGCTGTGAGACAACCGCCGAGGGCTCCGGAGCGGGGCTTATGCAGGTGAAACGTCCTGTCACGCTTCGCCAGGTGGGGTATCACGGCTACCTTGAAGTGGATCCCGAGACGGGAACGATTCTGCGTATCACCATCGAGGCGGACTTGCAGCCTGGAGACATGATCCAGCGGGCTTCCATGATGGTGGAATACGGTCCTGTAAAAATCGGCGACAAGGACCACATCTGCCCTACGCGCAGTGTCTCAATTTCCATTGCCAGGGCAGAGGTTGAGTCGCACGGCGAGCTGCATTCCACATTCAGAACCTTGGTGAACGACGTGAAATTCACCGAATACCATCGCTTTGGCTCGGAGGCGACGCTGATCGCTCATGAATGACGTGGAACCTACCGGGAACGATCTGCTTTACGCTTACACGCGCAACTCGATGCTCAGCGGTCCAACTCGTCCAGCATCCCCTGCATCTCGCTCAGCGCGTGGTTGTTGCCAGTCCGGCGCGCGCTCGCGATGCCTGCGTGGAGTTGCTCGATAGCCTCCGGCACACGCTCCGCCTTGGCCAGCGTCTGCGCAGCCATGAAGTACCCGGCCGTGTAGTCGCGATGGGCCTTGAGCAGCACGTCAAACTCTGCCAGGCCAGCGGCGATCTCGCCGCGGTTTACGTACTCCATCGCCAGGCCGTAGCGGGCAAAGGCGTTGTTGGGGTCCATGGTGAGAATCTCTGTTAGTCCAGCCAGCTTATCCATGGAAATCCTTGTCTGATTTGCGTAATCTCGCCCAATTGCCGAAACTGGAGGTAGTCCACTTGCATCCGGCTGGACATGACCAGTCATAACCAGTGTAGCTGGTGCGAGGATGCTTAGCCGGACGAGAGACAAGAACGAGGCAGCTCCTTACATGACGCAAACCGAAGTATCCCCAAGTCCGGCCAAGCCTACTCCGCGTACAGTCTCGGAATCGCAGTCCGAGATGACCGAGCTGATCCTGCCCAACGACACCAATACCCTGGGCAACCTGCTCGGCGGACGCCTGATGCATTTTATCGATTTGGTCGGGGCGATGGCTGCCTATCGCCACTCGCGCACACACGTCGTTACAGCCGCGATGGATCACATCGACTTCATCCAGCCGGTGCATGTCGGCGACCTGCTTATCCTCAAATCCAGCGTCAATCGTGCATTTTCAAAGTCGGTTGAAGTAGGCGTCAAAGTCTGGGCGGAGAACACTCAGGCCGGCCTTTACCGGCATGTAGCGAGTGCGTATCTGGTTTTTGTTGCGATTGACGCGCACGGTAATCCGGTGCGCGTGCCCGAACTGACTCCCGAAACAATCGACGAGCATCGCCGTTACGAAGGAGCGCAGCGCAGGCGCGAGAACCGCGAAGCCGAATCCGAACGCCGCAAGCGCGCCAAGCTGGTTCCGGCAAGCCAGGGCACTGTGCGTCCCGGCAACGTCTAGCGCTCGGGCGGATTTCAACTCAAGCGGCGAACGTCCCGGAAGCGCATCGGAAAGACAAAGAACAGCATCGGAAAGATAAAAGGACACACTCAAATGGCACATTCGCACTCCATTCCTCCCGCACCGCTACCGCTGCCCGGCGTGGGCAAGATCATTGCTGTTGGTTCTGGCAAAGGTGGCGTGGGAAAAACCACTGTCGCCGTCAACCTGGCCATAGCCCTGGCGCGCATGGGCAACAAAGTCGGCCTCATCGACGCCGACATCTACGGGCCCAATATTCCGTTGATGATGGGCTCAAGCGCCCAGCCTAAAGTCGGCCCTAACAACCAGATCGAGCCCAACATCACGCATGGCGTCAAGACCATCTCGATTGGCTACATTTCGCCCGGAGACAAGCCCATGGTGATGCGCGGACCGATGCTGCACCAGATCATCCGTCAGTTTCTGCAGCAAGTCGAATGGGGCGAGCTTGACTACCTCATCGTCGATCTGCCTCCCGGCACCGGCGACGTGGTCATCTCGCTCGTCCAGACCGTTCCGTTGACCGGCGCGGTCGTCGTTTCGACGCCTAGCGACGTTGCGCTCCAGGATGCGCGCAAGGCCCTTGAAATGTTCGCCCAGGTCAATGTCGAGGTGCTCGGCATCGTCGAGAACATGAGCCACTTCACCTGCCCCCATTGCAGCACGGTGATCGATATCTTTTCGAAAGGTGGAGCAGAACGAACCGCGCAGCAGTTTAATGTGCCGTTCCTCGGCTCGATTGAACTGGTTCCCGCAATCCGCGAAGGCGGCGACCGAGGTCTGCCTGTAGCTCTCGCCGGGCCGGATTCGCCATTGGCGGTGGAGTTCTACGAAGTGGCCCGCAAGCTCACCGAGCGCGCCGAAGAAGCTGCTTCGCGTAGTGGGGAAGTGATCGAAATCAGCTAAGAACAGCGACAGGCTGCTGGCTTCAATGCGAATACCGCTGTTCGCCGGCCGGAATGGAAATCGCCAGCCGGTTGATATACGGCGGCAGCGGGCAGGTCGCGTACGGCGTATACGCGCAGGGTGGATTCTGCAGCCGGTTGAAGTCCAGCACCAGTTCGCCGGGCTGATCGAGCCCATGATCCGGCATTCCGGAGTAGAGAAAGCGTGCCGCCTGGTAGGTGGTTGTGTGGCTGGTCGCATCTCTCAGGATAAAGAACAACTGCTTCGCGTTCGGCTCTTCGAGCACCGGCTCAATCTGGATTGTTTTTCCGTCCAGGGTGAACTCAGCCAGACCGGGCGCGGGCATATCGAGCGTGGTGCCGATGATGGTTGGAATCTTCTCCGTATGCGGAGGCGTGAAGGGAATCCACTTGGCTGTCACGCGGTACTTTGCCTCGGGCGCATACCAGTGCAGGCCTTTGAATCCGGTTCGGGTGGGCGATTCGGCATCCTTGACGCGCAGGGCGAAGCGATCGCCGCGATGCAGCACCACGAGGGTCAGGTTTTCGTCTGAGATTACCGAGGGCTTGTCATCGTCGGACTGGATCGGCCCCTCCTGCGCCGGCTTCCCGTCTACCAGCAGATGCGGCGGAAACCCACCTGCCGGAGCGAGCAGCCGCAGTTGAGAGCCATCTACCTGGATCACGGCCAGATGCTCCGGAGCGTGTCCCTTTAGCCGGACTTGACTGTCTGCGGCCACGCCTACGGTATTTGCGCCCGCCTTCAGCCACTCCAAACCGACGAGCGTCAGCCAACCATCCGGAGCGGAAAGCTGCCGAGCCCGATTGGCGCGCCAGTCCAGGAGCTCGCGCGTCTCGCTGGCGTTTCCGGAAGTCACGGCGGCAGCCGCATGAGCTGCTTGCGTCATCCATTGTGCGGCTGTCAGGCAAATGCCCGTCGCCAGCAGCGCAACTGCCGATCTGAGCGATAGGTAGCGGATGGGTGAGATTGGTTCCTCATGCCGCAAGATCGAGGTAAGGGAACGATGGCGAAGCATCTGCATGATTTCGAAGATACCTCAGACACATTCCTTCGGGCTATCCGCTATTCTTGACACTGTTCTCTCCCCTGCCTAGAATAAAAGAGGGTGCTTAGGCCTGTTTTTGGCTGTAAGTATAAGCAAAACAACAGGTTACCCAGAGGGTTCCAAAGGATGCAGGAGTATCGCGTCAGTCCGCGGGAGCGGCTGGTGCTCACGGCCATCATCGAGATGTACGTCGCTACGGGCGAGCCGGTCTCGTCTCAGGCCGTGGCGCGCCATTTTGAAACCAAATTTGCGAGCAAGGAAGGGCTGAGTTCGGCCACCATCCGCAACGTGATGGCGGTGCTGGGCGAGATTGGCTTGCTGGATCAGCCTCACACCTCCGCAGGCCGTCTGCCCACTCCGATGGCGTTTCGCTATCATGTCGCGCAGTTGCAGCAGTCTTCGCTGGGCGGCGTCACGGCCCAGTCCAACAGCTCGATGGGCCAGTTGAGCGAGCAGCGACGCGAGCAGATCGAAGACAGCTTCGCGGGCGTCAGCTCGCCGCAGCAATATCTGGAGCGCACTTCGCATGTGCTGGCGCTCCTCTCCAGCGGGCTGGGTGTTGCCGTGGCGACTTCCACGGTCGAGCCGATTCTGGAGCATATTCACTTCTCGCGCCTCCCCACCGGGCGTGTTCTGGCGGTGCTCGTCACCCGCGCAGGCGCTGTGCAGGATCGTGTGCTTACTATCGGTCGCGAGTTGAGTTTCGACGATTTGGAGATGGCCGCCCGCTATCTGAACGACAATTTTCGCGGCTGGCCTCTGGATCGCATTCGCGCGGAAGTGGCCCGTCGCATTGAAGCGGAGCGCGCCGAGTACCAGAGCCGCCTGCGCGCCATCGAAGAGCTTTGCCGTCAAGGCGCGCTCGCCGCAGCCGCTTCCGGTCCCATGATTTACGTCGAAGGAATGGCCAATCTGCTCGCCGGCGAACTCGACCGGGAACGTCTGCGCCAGATGCTCATAGCCCTTGAAGCCAAGCAGCGTCTGGTCGAACTGCTGAACGCCTATGTGGATTCGCGCCAGCATGAAGTTCGCGTCGTGGTCGGCCTCGACGGATTGGATGGAGTCAATGGGACGATGCCCGCCATGCCGGATATGGTGCTGGTTGGCGCTCCCGCACACTTCGGGACAGAAAGTGTTGGCACCGTAGCGGTGATCGCCCCCACCCGGATGCAGTATCAGGAGATGATTCAGGCAGTCAGCTACATCGCACGGCTTTCCGAGCGTGTATCTTCGGACCGTGTGCTCTCAGAGCGAGCGTTTGATTCACCCCCACAATAGAAGTTGGCTGCAGAGGCCCATTGTGCCGAGTCCGTTGCGCCGAATCAGGCACACCCGATCCAGCCTCTCAGGGTACTAGTGAAATCCACAGTTTGTAGTCACACATATCCCCCAGCCGGGATTTATGAGATGGAGTCGTATGGCAAAGCACGAGAACGAATACGGAGTCACCCAGGCAGCAGAGCCGGATGAATTGCCAGTTGTGGACAATCCTCAGGTCCCCCAGGGCGGAGAGACAATTCACGTCGTCGAAGATGCCGGCGCCAGCGCCGTTACTGGCACTGACGCTTTCGCGGAACTCAAAGCTGAGCGCGACCAGTTGCTTGACCGCCTGGCGCGTCTTCAGGCTGAGTTCGACAATGCGCGCAAGCGCCAGGAGCGTGAAAAGCAGGAGTTTCGCGACTACGCCACTGGCTCAGTCGTCGAGCAGTTTCTGCCAGTCGTGGACAACTTTGGCCTGGCTCTCGGCGCCAATGCGTCCGCGGAACAGCTGCGAACCGGCGTCGAGCTGATCGTCAAGCAGATGGACGAAACCCTGCGCAACTTGCAGGTCCAGGCCATCCCGACTATCGGCCAGCAGTTCGATCCGCGTGTTCACGAGGCGCTGGGTACGGTTGAGCGCGAAGACCTGCCTGACCACTCGATTGCCGAAGAGATTCGCAAAGGCTACCGCATCCGGGAGCGTTTGCTGCGCCCGGCCATGGTCCGCATCGTTTCCAATCCCAAGCAGACAGAAGCATAAGAGTCGCAGGCGTATTGGAAATCATCCAATCAGGGACTCAGAAGCAGGCGTTCATAGGACAGTGCAAATACAATGGCAACCAGGAATACAGTGAGCAAAGCAGACTACTACGAAGTTCTAGGGGTAAATCGCGAGGTGAGCGAAGCGGAGTTGAAGACCGCTTATCGCAAGCTGGCCATGAAGTACCATCCCGATCGCAACCCCGGTGACGCAAAGGCCGAAGAGCGATTCAAGGAGGCCAGCGAAGCCTACCAGGTGCTCTCGGATGGCGATAAGCGCGCCGCCTATGATCGCTATGGTCACGCTGCGACCAGCTCCGGATTCGGAGGAGGTGCTGGACCGTTTGCCGAGGCTACCGACTTGGGCGACATCTTCGGTGATCTTTTCGGCGAGATGTTTGGCGGAGGCAGCCAGCGTCGCGGCACCCGCGTGCAGCGCGGCGAAGATCTGCGTTTCGACATCACTATTGAGTTCGAAGACGCCGTCTTCGGCAAGGAAACAGAGATCAAAGTCCGCCGTCGCGAAAACTGCGCCGCCTGTCATGGCGCCGGCACCAGTTCCGGCCGCGGACCGACGGTCTGCCCGCAGTGCCAGGGCCGCGGCCAGCTGCGCTACCAGCAGGGCTTTTTCTCTGTGGCTCGCGCCTGCGGCAGCTGCGGCGGATCAGGCACGGTCATCACTGACCCCTGCACCACTTGCCGCGGAGAGACACGGGTTGCGCGCGAATTCAAGATGAACGTCAAGGTGCCGGCAGGCGTCGAAGATGGAACGCGTATCCGGTATTCGGGCGAGGGTGAAGCCGGTCGTTTTGGCGGCCCGCGCGGCGATCTGTACGTGGTCCTCACGGTTCGCCCGCACGATTATTTTGAGCGTGACGGAAACGATCTGCACTGCGTAGTGCCTATTTCCTTCCCTCAAGCCGCTCTTGGCGCTGAGGTGCAGATTCCGTCCCTCGACGGCGAAGTGACCCTGCGCATTCCCGAGGGCACACAGAACGGCAAGGAATTTCGCATCCGCAACGAAGGCGTGCCGCACTTGAACGAAAGCGGCCGCGGCGACCTGGTGGTCGAAGTGCTCATCCAGACGCCCAAGAAGCTGTCACGTACTCAGCGAGAATTGGTTCGCCAGCTCGCCGAAAGCATGGCTGTCGAAAACAAGCCAGCCTCGCGCAACATGCTCAACAAAATGAAGGACCTGTTCAGCTAGCCCGCAGCCCAACCAATCTGGGTGCCCCATCCTTCCGCGCTTCCCGTGGAAGGGTGGGCCTAACAAATCCCTACAGGTGTCCCTTTTTTTGCGAAGATTTATCGCGTCTAAGGAGGATACCTTGACACGGCAGAGGTCAGGAGTTCGAGTCTCTCACCGGCAGCGAAATTGCCGGAGACTGCCTTCCTGTCAATCCCTCCTCGCCTCAAACGCCCTCTAACTCCCTGCATAGCAAGAACTTCCAGCCAGCCCACATCTGCATCGAATTAACCCCAAAAGGCGCAGAATAGAACTGCCGATGGAAAGCGAGTCAGAGAAGGAGGAGTCGGGAGTGACAAAAACATTCGTTGGAAAGCGCACGAAATGCACGCTAAAACGCACCTTAATGCAATATCGGGAGATCAGGTAAGCTCTCGATAATCCAACAAGTTAAGAGAAGATACCTAATGTAAAACGGGTATCCCCCTTTTTGAGATTATCCAGCTCCAAATCAAGCTAAGGCTTCCCAGCATTCGGAAGACTTTCGCGATACTGCTCCCAGTTTTTAGTCAACTCCGAAACGACGGCGTGTCCCACTGAATACGCAGCTTCGAGTGACGGCAGGTACGCGCCGTATTGTCCGACCCGCTGGTTTGAAAGACTCGTAGCCGCATCTATCCCCGTCGGCTGGCGGTCGTAGTTGCTCACTGTGCGCAGGACCAGCACGCGCTGCCAATCCACCTTGCCGGCCCGAGCCAGGAGTTGCAGAGATTGCAGCGAGCCGGTATCTTCCATTGCCGTGGTCGCAAACCGGCCTTGGCTGTTGGTGAAGTAGTCCATCCAGTGGGTGGCCCAGGCTTCCATTCGCTTGCCGTGCCAGTATCTTGATGAGGAAACCTCATCACCCAGCAGAACCTGCGGCGGATTGTGGGCCGCCGCGCCGTCAAAATGCGCGCGAATCTCTTTGAGGTGGTCTGAATCCTGAAGTGGAAGATTCTTTGTGAGCCCATAGGCCCAGAGCATCAGCTCACGATTGGTCTGGTAAACCTGCCCAGGCAATGGCGTAGCCGGAGCCTCAAACGGTTCCTTTTTGTGCAGAGGCAGTACGCCTGTCGACCACTCCGGCGGCATCTCGCGCGCATCGATCTCGTAACCAAGGTCGCCATCGACGATCCAGTTGGCCCACACTGCCGAGCCCAGCGAAGCCTGTTCTGGTGTTCCCCCGGCGATGCCCGCAATCAACCAATACGCGTGGGAAAGATCGAAGCGCGGGTCGAGGCCGAGTGCCATGATCGTCGCTGCGGCATGAGCCGTGCCCATGCCGGTGACAATGGCCAGTTCTCCGTCTGCATTCATCCGTGCGTCGTGATAGGCAGCAGGTAGAGGATATGTCTGGTCCAGATGATCGCGCTGCACCCAGTATTGCAACTCGCCGGGAGTGTCGCCTGTATCGGCCCCGACTTCGAACATGGCGACTACAACAACTTTCACGGGAATTCTGGCCGGAGTTGTGCCGGGCGGGGAAGTCGTCTGTGCAGTAGCTGCAATCGAAAGAAGGATAACGAGACAACAGGCAAGAATGCGCATGGATATTTCGGATACTACGGCAGAGAGGCGCTACGGCCAAGGGGTAATCTGAGCGAGGCCAACAAAGATGGTCAACAAAGGTAGACGATAGAAACGACAAAGGCCATCCCAATTGGAATGGCCTTTGAATCTTAAGCCTGTATTTTCGAGGCCGGCGTTAGTTTCCGCCGCTGCGTGCCTCGGCCTTTTGCGCCAGGACTTTCTGCGCGCCTTGCTCCAGCGCCTGGGCCTCGGGCAAATAGGTTACAGCCTTCTGGATCATCGGATCCCAATCGGCCTCGGTTCTGAGACCCCGCAACTGCCCAAATTGAATGTCGAAGATGCTCGCCTTGATGTTGGTCTTGATCCAATCCGAAGGTCCGTTGAAGTCCTCATTGGTCCAGGCGACGTTTTCGCTGGTCAGGAATTGCTTGAAGTCGGTCAGAACGGCGTCGTCCACTTTGAAGTTTTCGTCTACCGTGCGGTTCGCCAGGTAACGCGGCGCAAAGTGGAAGAAGGAATCGTGAATCAGCAGTGAATCCATGAATGGATTCGACTTCGGCGCTTCGACCTTCTCATCCGGAGTAATTCCGCCGCCGCCATAGACCGTGCGTCCGGAATCGGTGAGCTTGACTTCTTTGTTGGTATTGTCGGCCGGAAGCGCGTTGGCGTGGTTGTAGTAGTCATACAGTGAAACGCCGTTGTAGTCGCGCTGGATCAGCCGTCCCGAAGGCGTGTAGTAGTGATAAGTGGTCAGAGCCAGTCCGGTGTTTTCAGAAAGGTTATAGACGGTCTGCACCAGACCCTTGCCAAAGGTGGTGGTGCCTACGATCAGGGCGCGATCGTGATCCTGCAAGGCGCCGGAAACGATCTCCGCAGCCGAGGCCGAACTCTGGTTCACAATCACTACGATCGGAAACGTGTGGCCCTGGTTGCCGCGGGTGGCCGTGTAGACCTGGTCGGGATAAGCCCTTCCACGCTGCGAGACAATGAGTTGGCCCTTGGCCAGCAGGTGGTCACAGACTTCGACTGCCTGGCTCAGCAGTCCACCGGGGTTGCCGCGCAGATCGAAGACCAGCCCCTTCAGATCGCCGAAGCTGTCCACCGCATCGTCAACCTCTTTGGCTGTTGTCTCCTGGAACTGCTTGAGATGGATGTACCCGATGCCGGGGCGAATCTGGTATTTCAGGTCTACGGAGGGGTTGGGAATCTCATCGCGAATCAGGTCGAAGCTGAGCGGTTTACTCTGGCCGTCGCGAATCGTGGTGAGGGTTACATGCGTGCCCTTGGGTCCCTTGAGCGCCTTCGCCACCATATCGGAGGTCATCGTGTCCGTGCTCTTGCCGTCGACCGACGCGATGATGTCGCCGGGATGGATGCCGGCCTTGAACGATGGCGTACCCTCATAGGGATTGCGCACGTAGATCTTGTTGTTCTGCTGCTGGATCATCATGCCGACGCCGTAGTAGCGCCCGTGCTGCTCCTCACGCATTTTGGCGTACGCCTTGGGATCGTAGAAGCTGGAGTGGGGGTCGAGCGTGCGCAGCATTCCTGGAATGGCCCCGTCGTAGATGACCGTATCCGCCTTGTCGCCCTTGATCGGCTCGGCGTAATTCTGCTCTATGAGCGCATACACATTGGTGAAGGCCTTTAGATTGTCGCGAAACTGCGACTCATCCTGCGCGGACTGCTGCGCACCGACCCTACCCTGAAGCAGTGTGCCGACTACGGCGCACACTCCGAAAAAGAGAACGAGAGAAAAGATAGCCCGGCGGGCGCGCGGAGTCATAGCTGTGGGAACCTCCAGACGCTCACGTCCTGGCAGCTTACCCATCCGGGAAACGCCCCGGAAATCAGCCGCAGACGGAGCTGTCCTGATGAAAAGTATAGCATCGCCTCAATTTGACGCGCGTCGTGGCCAAGTGGATAGCACTAAGATGGTGCTGGCGGGAATTGCGGACGGGTACTTTCTCGCCTCGCCGCTTTCCGGACGGTTACAATTGCGTCTAAGGATCAGTAAGGACTAGGTGCGTCTGACGCTGCCTGTCCGCCAGCCAACTATGACTCTTCGACCCTATCGAAATTCCGCTCTGCTCCCTGTGTTCGTCCTCGGCTCCGCGCTGCTGTGCGTCTCCGTTTCCACTGCCGCCCAGCCGCAGGCTCCGGCCAGCGTCGCTCCGCAGAGCGCCTACGGCGGTAACACCGTTGAAGATATCTTGGCTCGCGTCAACGACCAGATCATCACCCGCTCGGATTACGACCGCGCCATGCAGGAGATGGATGCCCAGGCGCGCCAGAATGGCCTGACCATGCAGCAGATCAATGAAGCGCACAAAGATCTGCTGCGCAACCTCATCGATCAGCAGCTCTGGCTCTCGAAGGGCAAGGAACTCGATATTACCGGCGAGACTGAGCTGATCAAGCAGCTCGATGAGATTCGCAAGAAGTACAACCTGGCTACGATGGAGGACCTAGAGAAGGCTGCGCGCGATCAGGGTGTGTCTTTCGAGGACTTCAAGGCGGGCATCCGCAACCAGATCATCACTCAGCAGGTGATGCGCGACGAGGTCGGACGCAAGATTTCTATTACTCCTGGTGAAGTCCAGCGCTATTTTGAGGCTCACAAGCAGGAGTACGTCCAGCCGGAAAGCGTTCGATTGAGCGAGATTCTGATCTCGACCGGTGCTGCAGCCCCCTCGGCGACAGGGGAGGGCGTTCAGCCTGAGGATCCGCAAAAGCTGGCTACCGCCAAGGCCAAGGCGGACGATATTGAAGCCAAACTGAAGGCAGGCGCCAACTTCGATCAGTTGGCTCGCTCCAACAGTGACGGCCAGACGGCCGCGCAGGGCGGCGATCTGGGCCAATTTGAACGAGGCAAGCTGAATAAGGTCTTCGAAGACCAGACCTTTGGCCTCAAGACTGGCGATTATACGGAGCCGATCCGCACCAAGCAGGGCTATGTGATCTTCAAGGTTGCCCAGCACGTCCCAGGCGGAGTGCCGCAGTTCAAGGACGTGGAGCAGGAGGTAGAAAATACCTACTACGACAGCCGCATGGCGCCGGCCATTCGCGACTACCTGACCAAGATGCGCGAAGAGGCGTTTATCGACATCAGGAACCCTGCGGTCAATATCGATACCGGGGCCAGCCCGAAAGAGACCAAACCGGTCTACAGCGCCTACACTCCGCCTGCGCCCAAGAAGAAGAAAAAGGTGCAGCGCACACGCTTCCGCGAAACGGAGCGCAGCTTCCGCAACAAATCAGGTGCTGCAGTTGTGCCGGCATCGGTGGATACGACGCCGGTCAAGCCGACTGTCGACACGTCGAAGCAGAAGACCGTTCCTCCAGCGAGCATGAAGCCGGGCAAGAAGGAAAAGATTCGCTACGGCCAGGCGCCTCGTGAGACGCTGCCCAATGCGGCCGCGACCAAGACTGAGGATGCCGGCGCGCTGCCCAAGGAGGCGGATAACGCCTCGGGCGATGGCGATAACCCATTGCAGCCGACTGCACCGGTCAAGAAGACGCGCTTTAGTGAGCGTGCCAAGGCACCCAAGACTGCTAAACCCAAGGGGCCGCAGTTGGACAATTTCACTCCCGCGCCGCCGGCTCCCGGCGAAGTGGCCGACCGGCAGACTCAGTCCGCGCCTCTGGGCCTGAGCGGCAACACAGCGAAGGCAGCGAAGAAGAAAAAGAAGGCTCCCGTGGCTACAACCGGGGATAAGACGCGCATGCAGGACAGGCCCAAGCCGCCATCGGATAAGACGCCGCTGGAGATTACCCCAGCGGCTCCGGTACCGGGCGCACCGGCACCGGCTGGCGCGCCTAAACCTGGCCAGACCACAACGTCTGCGCCAGTTCCCTCGTCCGCGCCGCAACAGAGCCCAGCCAGTCCCGATCCGCCGTCCTCCACTGCGCCGGCATCGGAACCGCCTCAGTAATCCAGAAGAGTCCAGAAGCATCCGGGGCATAACCGGATGCTGTAGTCTGACTCTCAGGATGAAAGATCAATACATCGCCGACCTCGGCAGGCTGGACGAAAACCAGCCTGTCGAGAGCCACTATCTGGTTCTAAGCAAGCAGCAGCGTACCACGCGGACCGCAAAACCCTACATCAGCCTGATCCTCGGCGACAACTCTGGCCAAATTGAGGCACGCATTTGGGATCCGACAGATTCGCGTGTCGCTCAGGATTTCGGCAAAGGCGACGTGGTCAAGATACGCGGCGCGGCGTCCAAGTTTGAAGGCGTTCTGCAGCTCAAGATCGAGCGCCTGCGCAAGCTGGCGGTAATTGAATTCGATCGCACCGACCTGCTGCCTGCCACGACCTACGATATCGAGGCTCTCTGGCTGCAATTGGAGCAGGCGGTAGCCAGCTTTACCGATCCTCACCTCCAATGCTTGATTACCACGATTCTTGCCGACCAGAAAATACGGGAGGCTTTTCGCGAAGCTCCCGCGGCCAAACAGCTCCATCACGCTTTCCTGGGCGGGCTGCTGGAGCATGTGGTGAGCCTCATCGGATTGGCTGACAAAGTGGTCCCTCATTACCCGATCCTCATGCGGGATCTGGTGCTTACCGGCGTAATTCTCCACGACATTGGCAAAATCCGCGAGCTGGCGTGGGAAACAGGGTTTGAATATACGCTGGAAGGGACGCTGCTGGGCCATATTCAGATCGGCGCGGCCATGATCGAGAAAGCCATCGACAGCCTCCCTGATTTTCCTCCGCGCCTCAAGACGCTGGTGCTGCATATGATCCTGAGCCATCACGGCAAGCTGGAGTTTGGCTCTCCCAAGCTTCCCATGATTCCTGAGGCTCTCATGCTCAATTTTCTGGACGATATGGACGCCAAGATGCAAACTCTGGCCAGCGAATTTCAGAAAGCAGCCCGGCAGGGCAAGGCGGCAGGGGAAATGACTGACCGCATCTGGGCTCTCGATCAGCGAACTATGCTCAACTCCCGCGCGTGGCTGGCAGAGGGCATAGCGGAGAGCTAAATGCTGTCCTGCAAATGAAATAGCAATGAATTGGATTTACTATAGGCTTCACCAGATCGCCTTTACTTGTACTCGAAAGGTTCCCAAATGCAATACCGGCGCCTCGGACAAGGACCGCTCACTGTCTCCGAAATCAGCTACGGCACCTGGCTTACTGTCGGCGGCGGGGTGGAGCGTACCCAGGCGATTGCGTGCGTCCACGCGGCGCTCGATCAGGGCATTACGCTTTTTGATACCGCCAACCAGTATGGCGCAGGCGGAGCGGAGCGCACGCTGGGCGAGGCGCTTCGCACCGCGTCCCAGCCGCGCGACAAGTATCTGATCGCCACCAAGCTCTTCAATCCTGTGGGAGACGAGCCGGATCGGGGCTGTTCCGCTGCGCAGGTGGTCAAGCAGCTTGAGCGCTCGCTGACTCGCCTCGGCACCGACTACATTGATCTTTACCAATGCCATCGCTACGACAAGGAGACGCCACTCGAAGAGACACTCGAAGCTCTCGATCGCGCCGTCCAGTCGGGTAAAGTGCGGGCTATTGGATTGAGCGAGTGGCCGGTCGATAAAATCGTTGCCGCCGCTGAAATCACCACCGCTCGCAACTGGACGCCGATGAGCAGCAGCCAGCCGCAATATTCGCTGTTGTGGCGCAAGCCGGAGACTCAGGTCTTCGCTGCCTGCCGCGAGCATGGCCTGGGCAACATCGTCTACTCGCCGCTGGCGCAGGGCGTGCTGACCGGCAAGTACAAGCCCGGCCAGCCGCCGCCCCAAGGCAGTCGAGCCGCCAATCCCGATATGAACTACACCATGGAGACCAACGGCCGCCACTTCCGCAGCGATTTTCTGCTTGCTGCCGTCGATCAACTGAACCCCATCGCGGCAGATCTCGGTTTGACCATGACGCAGTTGGCATTGGCTTGGATTCTGCGCCTTCCAGAGGTTTCATCCGCCATCATCGGTGCATCGCGGCCCGAGCAGATTGCAGCCAACGTTGCGGCCAGCGGCGTCACTCTTCCTGCGGAGACATTGGTGCGCATCGACGCAGTCCTGAAGGAAGTGGCGATCACGCAGACGCATTCAGGCAGCTCGCCTCTGAGACGATTTCCGGATCGGCGGAGCCTTATGGATTCCTTGAGACGTTTGCGTACGAGGTTTGCGTTTCTTCGCTGAATCTCTATCTCTTATATTTGGCGGCGCAAATTATCCCTTACGCCTACCATCCAGGCCTTTTGAATCTGCCTGACTTCAAAGTTGGAGATGGCAGAATAGCGTCAATTTCCGGCTCGCATTTGTAGCTTTCGCCCACGGACCGTAGAAT
>Ga0302326_10012208_pt1 | contig 18366 bp, 12 predicted proteins | sample Palsa_T0_3_FD_202264 | JGI IMG/M metagenome (GOLD analysis project Ga0302326, IMG submission 202264) | Peat permafrost microbial communities from Stordalen Mire near Abisko, Sweden - Palsa_T0_3 | ecosystem: Environmental > Terrestrial > Soil > Palsa > Peat permafrost | place: Sweden: Abisko...
CGCCGCTCAACCGTCCCTACAAGGCCGCTTTCGAAAGTGGTCTGTATCTGGTTCGAGTCCCCCGCATCTCCAAACTCGACCTGAGAGTGGAGGGCGGGACGACCAGCCCCATCAACTTCCCAGGTTGTGTAGGCTGCTATTACAGCAATGGGCAGTACGTGAATGGCTACACCAACCAGGGCCAGCTGATGGGCACCTGGATCGGGCGGGCCGCGCAAGGCGAGGCGATCCGCACGAACTACTGGTTGGGCGCGCGGAAAAAAATCGGCATCGAGCTGCGCCATCGCGAGCTCGACCGCCAGTTTCTGCCACTGGGCGGCAGTCAGAATGACGCAGGCGTGAATGCCGATTTTCAGCTGGCCTCGGGCTTGCACCTCTCGGGAACACTGCAGTATGAAGCCTGGCAGATTCCGCTCCTGGCCGCTGGCCGACAGAGCAACGTGACCGCGTCTTTCGAACTCGGGTACTGGCCGCAGAGGCATCCGCGATGAGAGACCGCCAACCGGCGCAGTCCCCGCCGATGCAACACCGCTCGCTGCAATCACACAAGCCCGCACAGTCCGCGGACAAGTTTCCACCGGTTCGGGCGTCGGCAAGCTTCGCCCGGCGCCCTGCGCCGGCGGTGCCCCATCCATGACGACGCAGCGACTGGTTCTCCCGCCCGAGTGCGAAGCCGAGGAGATCGGGAAGTCGGCCCGGGTGCCTGCCCCCGATCTTTCCCTGGGCGAGCCTCCGGCCTCGGAGCAGAGTCTGCTGCGCCTCCGCATGCTGTGGGACCAGCGCCCGTTTCTGGCTCTCGCCACCGTCTGCGGGGCAGCGCTCGCCCTGGTTCTGGCCTTTCTGATTCCACCGCGCTTCGAATCGAAGATGCTCCTCATGCCTCCCGAACAATCAAACGTTGGCCTGGCCTCGCTCATGGCCATGACCCGGTCGAGCGACTCGCTAGGCGCGCTGGCCGGCGACTTGCTGGGCATGAAGACCTCGGGTGCGCTCTTCATGGGAATTCTTAGCAGCCGGACGGTCGAGGAACGTATCATCGAACGCTTCGACCTACGTGCCGTCTATCGCGTCCGGCGACTGGAGCAGGCTCGCAAGATTCTCGAAGCCCGTACCTACATGGTGGAGGATCGCAAGAGCGGCATTCTCGCCGTTACTGTGACCGATGGAGATGCTGCACGCGCCTCAGCCATCGGCCGGGCCTACGTGGAGGAGCTCGACCGTCTGGTGCGCGACCTCAATACTTCGACCGCCCACCGCGAGCGCGTGTTCCTCGAAGAACGGCTCAAGACGATCAAACAGGATCTCGATGCCGCCGCCCGCGAGTTTGGCGAATTTGCCAGCAAGAACGCCGCCATCGACATCAAGGAACAGGGCAAAGCGACGATGGAGGCCGCCGCCGTGATCGAAGGCCAGCTGATCGCGGCCCAGTCGGAGCGGGAAGGCCTGCGCGAGATGTACTCCCCGGAAAACGTGCGGATGCGGGCGCTGGCGGCCAAGATTGCTGAGCTGCAAAAGAGCCTGCAGCAGATTGGAGGCTCGTCCGCGCTGGCCTCGGCTTCCGGCATGTCTTCCTCCGGCAATCCTTCCTTCGGTACTTCCCCCTCCGGCACTTCCGAGGACGCCGCATTTCCCTCGCTGCGCCAACTCCCTCTGCTGGGCGTGACCTATGCCGACCTGTACCGGCGAACCAAGGTGGAGGAGACGCTCTACGACGTGCTCACCCAGCAGTATGAGTTCGCCAAAGTCCAGGAGGCGAAGGAGACGCCCAGCGTCAAGGTGCTCGATCCCGCCAACCTTCCGGAAAAAAAGTCTTACCCTCCACGGCTGCTGATCACCCTGCTCGGGGCCGGGTTCGCACTGGTCTTCGCCGTGGCCTGGCTGTGGGCCAGCGCCATCTGGCGCGAAACCAGTACCAGGCATCCGGCAAAGGAATTTCTCACCGATGTTTATCGAGGGTTGCAGAGCGATCTGCGGATGATCTCGCGCCATGGTGCAGGCTCGGGCGGCGGTGGCGGCCAAAACGGAAACGGCGCTGCCGGCTATCGGCCGTTCAGTTGAAGCGGCAGCCGACCGGGTGTTGGCGAACGCTCATGCCTTCGGCGGGAGAAGCGTGAACACGAAAAATCTTTCAGGAGGGAAAAACAATAATGAGGATACTGGTTCTAGGGGGAGACGGCTACTGCGGCTGGCCGACTTCACTGTATTTGTCCCGCCGCGGACATGAAGTTGCCATCGTCGATAGTTTTCAGCGACGCTCGTGGGACTACGAACTGGGAGCGCAGCCGCTGACTCCGATCCAGCCCTTGCCGGAACGGCTGCGGGCATGGCAAAAGCTGACCGGCAAAGCCATCGAGTCTTTTGCCGGCGACATCATGCAGTACGACTTTCTAAGTGAAGTCTTCCGCATGGTTGAGCCCGAAGCCGTGGTGCACTTCGCTGAGCAGCGCTCCGCGCCTTATTCCATGATCGATCGCCAGCACGCCGTGTTCTCCCAGGTCAATAATGTAGTCGGAACGCTTAACGTGCTCTTTGCCATCAAGGAATTCCAGCCCGCCTGTCATCTGGTGAAGCTGGGCACCATGGGCGAGTACGGCACCCCGAACATCGACATCGAAGAGGGCTTCATCAAGATCGAGCACAACGGGCGCGAAGACGTTCTGCCCTTTCCTAAACAGCCGGGCTCGTTCTACCACCTGTCGAAGGTGCACGACTCGCACAATATCCACTTCTGTTGCAAGATCTGGGGCCTCTCCGCCACCGACCTCAATCAGGGCGTGGTTTACGGCACCATCACCGAGGAGACCGCCATGGACGAGGCTCTGGTCAACCGTTTCGACTATGACGAAGTCTTTGGTACCGCGCTGAACCGCTTCTGCGTGCAAGCCGCCATCGGCCATCCCCTGACGGTCTACGGCAAGGGTGGCCAGACCCGCGGATTTCTCGATATCCGCGACACCGTGCGCTGCATTGAACTGGCCTGCATCCATCCTGCAAAGCCGGGAGAGTTTCGCGTCTTCAACCAGTTTACCGAGCAGTTTTCCATTCTCGACCTGGCTCGCATGGTGCAGACAGCCGCCAAGAAGTTGGGCGCCGCGGTCGCTATCGACCACCTGCCTGACCCGCGAGTCGAGGCCGAGGAGCATTATTACAATGCCCGTCACACCAAGCTCGCCGAACTGGGCCTGACCTCGCACCCGCTGTCGCAATCACTGCTGGACTCGCTGGTGAATGTCGCGCTGCAATATCGCGATCGCATCGACCGCTCACAGCTGATGCCGCGAGTCAACTGGCGCAACCCCCGCAACGATCGCCGGCGCGCGGCGGCGGCGGGCAGCGCCGCGGCCGATTGAGTTCCGCCCCGTCCCGCCGCACCGGCAACTCTCAACCTAAACCCGATCGTCTTGGCACCGATCGTCGTCCCCCCGACCCGCCGCGGCTTCGCCCATGAAAAAACTGGAACTTAACGCCGGCCTGCTGACTCGAAACTGGGCGCTCAACCTTCTGGGGTGGGTGGTGCCCCTGTCGGTGGCCTTCGTCGCCATTCCATACGTGGTGCGGGGCCTGGGGCCGGAGCGCTTCGGAGTTTTGTCGCTGGCCTCGGCCCTGCTCGGATATTTCGGCATCTTCGATCTCGGCCTGGGCCGGGCCACTACCAAGATCGTCGCCGAATGCCTTTCGCAAGGCGACTTCGCCCGGTTGCCCCAGGTGGTCTGGACATCGCTGTGGTCGCAGGCCCTTTTCGGCGCCTGCGGCACCCTGGTAACGCTGGGCCTGATTCCGGTGCTGGTCAACCACTTGTTGAAAATTTCTCCCGGCCTGCTGGCTGAAACCGGGACCAGTCTGTTCGTACTTTCGGGCTCGCTGTGCGTGGTCCTGGCGGGCAACGCGCTGCGCGGCGTACTCGAAGCGGCGCAGCGCTTTGATGTGGTCAACTACGTCAAGGTCCCGGTCAATACTTCCATGTTTCTGCTGCCTGCGGCGGGAGTGTTTTTTCATCTCACCCTTCCCGGAATCGTCTGGTTACTGGTGGCGGCCCGGGTGGCAGCGACCGTGGCTTATCTGGCCGCGTGTCTCTGTTTCTTTCCCGTGCTGCGGGGAAATTATCTGCCTCATCGGGCTTCGCTGCGCCCCTTAATGGTGTACGGAGGCTGGGTGACCGTCTCCAATCTCATCACGCCGCTGCTGACCTATGTTGACCGCTTCTTCATCGGTTCGCTGGTTTCGATGAGCGCGGTCGGCTATTATTCCGCGCCTTACGAAGCCATCAACCGGGCCTGGGTGGTGCCGGCCACGCTGGCGGCAACTTTGTTTCCGGCCTTCGCCAGCCTGGAGGCGTCGGGCTCCCAGGGACGCCTCGAAGATCTTTGTGCCCGGTCGATCAAATCGCTGCTGCTGCTGTCTGCCCCGTCGCTGCTGCTGCTGGCGGTCTTCGCTAAACAAATCCTGCGCTGGTGGCTGGGCGCGGACTTTGCCGCGCAGAGTGCGGAAGTGCTGCAGATCCTTGCCCTGGGGATGTTGATCAACTCCGCCTCGCTTATCCCCTTCAGCCTGCTGCAGGGCGTGGGCCGGCCGGACCTGACGGGAATTTTCAGTCTGGTTGAGCTAGTGTTTCAGGCTTCACTTTGTTGGGTGCTGGTAAAAGACTACGGGATCACGGGAGCGGCCGTGGCCACCCTGCTGCGGGCGGTCCTCGATGCCATTCTCATGTTTGGCGCGGTGTTCTGGCTAGACTCCCTCTCCTTCCCCGGGCTGCTGCAACGAGGCCTTCGAAGAACTCTGGCCGCGGTGGCGGTTCTGGGAGCCAGCCTGGCCCTGGTGTGGTTCGCCAAAGGGCCGCTGCTGCTGCAAATCCCGCTGGCCGCTACCCTGGTGCTTACGTTTGTGCTGGTGTGCTGGACTTATGTACTCGATAACCGGGACCGCGATCTGGTCACCGGGACGGCCACGCACTTTCGGCTGGTCTGGAGCCGCGCTAAGTAGCGGGCTTGAAATCACAAAAGGTGTACTAACAATATTGTACTGGCAACACTGAAGTGCAGAGCGCAATGGACGCAATCATCCACCCACCCGGATCTCTGCCGGCCAGCTATCGAGCGGCGGCAACCCTCGGCCTCGCCGCCGCACTGGCAGCGGCGTCGCTGGCCGCGGTCGGCGACCAGGGACTCTCCGGCAGCGGGCTCGCACTTCTGGGTACAGGGGTATTGGTCGTCGCCGTGTTTTCGGCATTGCTTTGGGTGCGCCCCTTGGCAGTCCTGATCCTGGCTCTGGTCTTTACCACCAGCCCGATTCCGCTGGCGCTCAGCCTGCCGCAGTCCGCGCTGGTCAGCGCGTTCTTGCTGGCTGCGGCGTTCGTGGGATTTGCCATGCGCACTCCCGGGCGCTCAATTGTGCCCGACCCCATACTGTTGCCTGTTGGAGTCTTCGCCGCCTACGGCATAGCCAGCGCGATCTACGGTTACTGGGCGGGGAATGAGCTTTCCTCGGTGGCGGGCGACTGCTTTCAGTTGATCGAATTCGCCGCAGTGTATTTTCTCGCGGGCCAATTACTCAAGACCGGCGGCGCGATCCGCATGCTTCTGGTCTGGGTGCTGGGGTCCATGCTGCTGACCATTGTGGTGGAACTGATGCTTTCCATCCTGGGATCGGATGCCGGTGGACTGCTTCCGTCCTGGGAGGCGTCGTCGCAGGGTGAGTCGCTGGTGCGCACCATCGACATCGACGCCACCATCTTATTTACCGTCCTCATTAATCTCTACCCTTTGCTACGCTCTCCCAAACATCGCCTGCTGATCTGGCTGGCCCTGATTCCCACCGTGGCCAACATCGCCCTCAGCCTGGCCCGCGGCCTGTGGCTCTGCACCCTGGTGGCGATGGTGGTTTCTCTTCTCTTGCAAAGTCGCAAGGCCCGGGCACGTCTGCTGAAGGCCGCCGCCTATCTCGCCGTCTCCATCACACTCCTGGCCGCCGCTTGGAAAGTCGGCTCGGGAGCGGACGCCAGCCTGATGGATGTTTTCGAAGAACGGATTTTTCATGGGGTCGACCAGGTCGAGGAGGGCTTCGCGGGTACCGAGAGTCTGGCCACACGCCGCTTTCTCGAAATGGTGATTGTGGGGCCGCAGGTGCTCGCCCGCCCCTGGTTCGGCTATGGCCTTGGAGCCACCTACATCATTGGCGGCTTCGCTGTTCTGGATGCGGGAACCGAGGGACTCATCGATCATCACTTTATCCACAATCTTTATCTGGGGACGACGTTTCGCATGGGCCTGGCCGGGCTTGGGCTCCTGTTCTGGGTGCTGTTCGCCTATTTTCGAAAAATCCTGAAAGCCTACCGGCGGATGCCTTCGGAGTTAGATAGGACAGAGCCAAACCAGACAGGGGTAAACCAGGCACGTGTAAACCAGGCACGGGTAAACCAGGCATTGCTAAATCGGGGCTTGATCGCGGGAGTAGTGGCCAGCCTGGTGGGCCAATTATTTCTCTCGGTGACTCAACCCACGGTAGTCGATCATCCCACTTGTATCCTGATTGCGGGCGCCATGGCCCTGAGCTTCCGACTAGCTCCTTCCGGCGACAGTGCGAGAATAGGCGCCGAACATGGCATATAGCACGCTCTGCTCTCGCATTCTCGAAGTCTCGATTTCGCTGGCGGCTTACACCTGGATCGCGTATCCGCTGCTCTTAGCCGGGATGCGCTGGGCCGCACTGCGCTGGTTCAGTAGGCACCGGTCCGGCCAGCACTGGTCCGGCCAGCACTGGTCCGGCCTGCGCGTCTTCCCGACTTGCTCCGGATCGACGGAGCAAGGCTCTGCCATGCCGTCGGTCTCCATCATTATTCCGGCGCATAACGAGGAGCAGCGAATTGCCGGCAAGCTGCATAATTGCCTCGAACTCGATTACCCCCATGATCACGTGGAATTCATCGTCTGCTCCGACGGTTCGACCGACTCAACTGAAGAAATCGTGCGTGATTTTACAACCCGTGATGGGCGCATCCGCTGGCTGCAAAGCGAGCGCCGGGCAGGGAAGAGTGGCGTCCAGAATATTGCCGCCGCCGCCGCCCGCGGTGACATTCTTTTTTTCACCGACGCCAACGCCAGCATGGGGCCGGAGGTTCTCCAAGTCCTGATCGACGATCTGGCCGATCCCGCCGTCGGCCTGGTGACCGGCACGGTGCATCTCGGCGACCCACGGCTGTGCGAAACTGAACTCCGCAGACTTGAACCCGGTGAACCTGAACTCCGCGAACCTGAACTCCGCGACCCTGAACTCGGTGAAACCCAGTTCGGGCATCCTCAGCTCAGCCAATCCCAAGACGCGGTTGCTCGCAGCCAGGGATTTTACTGGCGCTACGAACTTTTCTTGCGCGTGGCCGAATCTGATCTCGGAATTCTCGCCACCGCCAGCGGGCAGGCCATGGCGGTGCGCCGGGAGTTGTATCGTCCGCTGCCCACCTGCTATGGCGACGACTGCATTCTGCCGCTGGATGTCCGGCTGCAAGGACGCCGGGTGGTGCAGGAACGCTCAGCCGTAGTTTTCGATACCATGCCGCACAGCATTGCGGGCGAACTGCGCGCCCGTATTCGCATGACCGCGCGGAACTGGGCGGGAACCCTGGCCCGGCCGGCACTGCTGAACCCGCTACGTTTTCCCCTTACCAGCTTTGGCCTGGTTTCGCACAAGCTGCTGCGCTGGCTGACCCCGTTCTTTCTCGGTCTGGCTTTGCTGTCAAATACGGTGATCGCCTTCTCTGGCCGCGGAATCCTGCTGTGGTGGCTGCAAGCCGGATTCTATTTCTCAGCCTTTGTGGGCTGGCAGTTGACGCGCAAGCAGCGCCCGGCGGGTCCGTTTGGTTATTGCTTCTCGTTCTGCCTGGCCAATGTCGGCTTTCTCTTAGGCATGCTGAAGGCTTTCCGCAACCAGAAGATCGTCGCCTATTAGAACCAGAAGACCGTCGCCGCCCAGCAACTCGTCGCCGACGCCACTGCTTAAGAACTCTTTGATGATATTGACCGAACTCCGCTCCGCCGAGGTCTCATGTCCCTACCCTGGAATCGTTTGCCATACCTAACCCGCGTTTGGCTGGGCAGTCAATTTTCGTTGAAGCTGCTGCCCGCGCAGGTGAAGCCCCTGGCCGCCAGCCTGAAGCTGACCGAGAACTGCCAGGCCAAGTGCGTCACTTGCAACTATTGGCAGACCCGCTGGGACGACGGCCTCGATACCGAAAAGGCGATTGCCACCATCAACCGCCTGGGCCGGTTCGGCATCCGCTACCTGCGCTTTACCGGCGGGGAGCCATTGCTGCGCCGCGATCTTTTCCAGATTGTGCAGAAGGCGGACATGGAGAAGTTCGAGCGCATCACCCTGCAAACCAATGGGCTTCTACTCAAGAAACTGCACAATGAGATTAACGCCTCGCCCATCACCAAGGTCGCCGTTTCCATCGACGGGCTGGAGGCCTCGAACGATGTGATTCGCGGGATCAGGGGCTATTTCAAGCTGGCCATGGAGGGTATCCGCCTCTTGAAAAACAAGCAGGTCAACATCGTGGCCACGCTCAACGGGCGCTCCGCCGGTGAACTGGCGGGGTTGGCCGAGGAAGCGAGGAGCGTGGGCGCCGGTTTCGGGTTCAACATTCTCGACGACCGCTCCTACTTTTTGCGCCAGACCTCGACCTCCGATTTATGGCCGGCCAAGGCGGAGATCGCGCAGATCGTCGCCTTTTTGCGGGACAAGCTAAAACGCCCGGCCTACGAGCTTGAATACATCTACAAGTATTTCAGCCGGGAAAATCCCGAGGAGCCGCCCTGCGTCCTCGGATTTCTCGAAGTCTTTGTGGTCTCGAACGGCGATGTGCTGGCCGGCTGCTACGTGCTGAAGCCGGTAGGCAATCTCCTGCGCGAGGATTTCGAAGAGCTGATGGGGTCGGCACGCTACCGCGAGGCCTGCGTGGGCATGGTCCGCCGGGAGTGTCCGGGCTGCACCTGCGGCATCCATGTGTCGCTGAAATTCAGGAACGCGGCATCGCCATGGAGTCACCCGCTCCGGCACGCCGGGGTGCAGTCGATCGGGCCCCTGCCCTTAGCAGTCCAGCCCTCCTTACTTCAGCCTTCAGTAGTTCAAGCTTCAGTGGTCCAAACTTCAGTAGTTCAAACTTCTATAGCTCAAACTTCTATGGTCCAGACTTCTACAGCCCAGACTTCGGGGCAGACCTCCGGGTCAGGACGAGGAGATCGCGCCTAATCGTCTCCTATGTCTGACCATCCAGGTTTCTAACCGAGTCCACCAGGTAATTCTTTATCACCGCAATGGAATGGCGTCTCAAAGTCGGCATTCAGTTCGTTCTGGCCCGCCTCCCCGGAGGAACTCGGCTCAACCATCTCCTGCAGCTCGCCAATCGGAGCTTCACCCCCCAAAGAGTCCGGGATCGCGTGCTGCTCAATGCCGAGATCGTCGGTCGTATCAGCCGATTCGTACCCTTGCGCGATGCCAGCATCGTGGATGTGGGCACAGGCTGGGAGCTGATCGGCCCGCTGCTGTTCAGCCTGCACCGGCCCCGGTTCATTTATAGCTTCGACCTGTCCCGGCATCTGCGCTTCAGCGTGGTCCGCAGGGTTCTCGAACAGATCGGGAGCGAGATCAAAACGGTTTGCGAGAGGTGCGATCTGGATCCGGTCGAGGCCGAGGCCAGGGTCCAGGGCTGGATCAGGGCTCGATCGCTCGAAGACTTGCTGGCCCAGGCCAATATCGTTTACGTGGCGCCGGGCGATGCCACGAGCACCGGACTGGCCGAGGAGTCCATCGATCTTTTCTTCAGCCGTGAGGTTCTGGAGCACCTGACCGAGCCCGTCTTGATCGACATCCTGAGGGAATCGAAACGACTGCTGAAGCCCTCGGGCGTGGCCTTTCATGCCATCGACCCCGGAGATCATTATGCCAACGTAAAGGCGGGACTGAGCCGGGTGAACTTTCTGCAGTATTCGGACCGCGCCTGGAACTTCTGGGTGAACAACAAAATCAGTTATCACAATCGCTGGCGGGCACGGCAGTTCCTGGATACGTTCACGGCGCAAGGGGCGCGAGTTCTCGATCTTCAGAGCCGCACCGATGCCCGCGACCTCGAACTGCTGCACCAGGGGTTCAAGCTGGATCCGAAATTCTCCGGCCTCACCGCGGAGGAATTAGCGGTGAACTACGTCGAAATCGTGCATCGCTTTCTCCGCTGAGAGCGGTTCTCTGATGCGACCGATTATGCGACCCCAACCGGTCCTCCGATCGACCGGTTATGAGAAGGCCGATATGAGGCCCGGCACCGCCCCGTGGTTTCGCCCTCGAAACTGTTTGCGACCAGCTGCTGTCCTCTCAGCCCGGCGCAAAAGCCAACTCTGAACCGAGCAGTCAACCTGGCCGTCCGTCTCCATCCCGAAATCAGCCGCGCCCGGGCGCAGGGTCGCCTCGAACTGGAACGCAATGAATCGGACCGTATCCGGCAGACTTACGAGCGCCGTCATCAGTCAATTCCAGCACAACGCTATTCCCGGACGAATCCCGGCCACCTTTACGCGCTGCAGGAGCGGGAAGCTGCCATGGCGGGACTCTTGCGCTACGCCGGCCTGAACTCGCTGGCCGGTCTGCGCATCCTCGATGTGGGTTGTGGCCGGGGCGCGACTCTCCGCCAGTATCTCGAGTACGAAGCGGACCCGGAAGGCCTGTGGGGAATCGATCTCTTGTCGTCATCGATCCGGCAGGCGCAGGAGTTGACGCCGGCGGCGCGCCTGTTTTGCGGCAGCGCTTCCCGGCTTCCCTTCGCCGACGCCAGCTTCGATTTGATCTCTCAATTCGTGCTGTTTACCTCGGTGCTGAATTTCGAAATCAGGATGCAGATTGCCGGCGAAATGGCGCGGGTTCTGGTTCCGGGAGGAAAGCTGCTGTGGTACGACTTCGCTTGCGACAACCCCAGAAATCCCGACGTTCGCGGGATCGCGATGGGCGAGATTCGCCGGCTCTTTCCGGGCTTCTCCCTGACCCGCCGCCGCATCACGCTGGCGCCCCCGCTGGGGCGGGCCATCGGAGGTCTGGGGCCGGCCATCTACCACCTCACCTCGAAGCTGCGCTTCCTGTGTACTCACTATCTCTGTCTGCTCGAAAAACCCTGCAGTAGCGGACTTGCTGATCCGGTTATTTCGCGATTCGGAAATGGAGAATGACAACCACGATGACTCTCGGGCGCGACAAGTTCATACCCTTTTCGCCGCCGCTGATCGGCGACGAAGAGATTGCCGAAGTGGTGGACACACTGCGCTCGGACTGGATTACGACCGGGCCCAAGGTTAAGCGCTTCGAACGGCAGTTCCTGGAATTCGTTGACGCTCCCGCCGCTTTGGCTGTGAGCTCCTGCACTGCCGCTCTGCATCTGTCCCTGCTGGCGCTCGGCATTGGACCGGGAGATGCCGTGCTTACCACTGCCATGACCTTCTGTTCCGGGGTGCATGTCATCGAGCATGTGGGTGCGCGACCGGTTTTGGTCGATGTCGAACCCGACACGCTTAATCTCGATCCGCAACGGCTGGAGGACGCGATTCAGCGCGTCACTCGCACCCTGGGCCTGCAGGTTAAAGCAATCATGCCCGTGCATCTCTACGGACACCCGTGCGACATGGCGACGATTCTTGAGATTGCGGCTCGCCACGGGCTGGCCATTATCGAAGACGCAGCGCATGCCCTGCCGACCCATTACCGCGGAAGAATCATTGGCAGCGCCCAACCCCAGTCCGCCGTTCCCGTCCTGACTTGTTTTTCGTTTTATGCCACCAAGAATCTGACGACCGCCGAAGGCGGCATGCTGGTGGGCCCGCCGGAGCTGATTGACCGGGCGCGGAGCTGGGGCCTGCACGGCATGAATGGCGATGCCTGGAAGCGCTACGGCAAAGAAGGCACCTGGTTCTATGAGGTCGTCTCTCCCGGCTTCAAGTACAACCTCACCGACCTGCAAGCGGCGCTCGGCCTGCATCAACTCCGCAAGCTGCCGCAATTTCACGCCCGGCGCCAGGCCATCGTACGGCGATACCAGGCCGCCTTCGCTGCCTATGAGGAATTGCAATTGCCGCCGGAACGCGCCGACGTGGTCCACGCCTGGCACATCTATGCCCCGCGCCTCAATCTCGACTGCCTGACCATCACCCGCAATCAATTCATCGCCGAGTTGCAGGAGCAAGGCATTTCCTGTTCGGTGCACTTCATCCCGGTTCACCTGCACCGCTACTACCGGGAAAAATACAGCTACGTGGCGCAGGACTTTCCCGTCGCCTACCAGGAATATCAGCGGCTGGTCTCGCTGCCCCTGTCTCCCAAGTTGGCCGACGAAGACATCAAGGAAGTTATCGCGGCGGTGCGCCACACCATTTCCGCTCATCGTGCCCAGCCGGAGTCCGGGCGCACGCGGGCCGCAGTAGGCTCCTGACCTTTATCTTTAAATCTCAATCTTTACTTTTTCATTCTTCATCTTCGTCACGGTTGATCTGTTTCTCTTTGACGCTTATCCATCCCTGCCATGGAAAACCGTTTTTACCGCCAGTGCGGAAAACGCATGCTCGATGTGGCCGCTTCGCTGGTCGGGCTGTTCGCGCTCTCTCCGCTTTTCGTCGTCATTGCCCTTCTGGTCAAGAGCACCTCGGCCGGTCCCGCACTTTACCGCCACCAGCGGATGGGACGCGGAGGGCGCAGTTTCGGCGTACTGAAGTTTCGCACCATGTGTCAGGATGCCGACCAGATCGGACCCGCCATCACCACCGCCGCCGACTCCCGCATCACGCCTCTGGGCCGCCATCTGCGCCGGCTGAAGCTCGACGAACTGCCGCAACTGTGGAACGTCCTGATCGGAGAGATGAGCCTGGTCGGTCCGCGTCCGGAGGCGCCCGGTTACGTGCAACTTTATTCCCCGGAGCAGCGCCAGGTTTTATCGGTTCGTCCCGGAATTACCGATACCGCCTCCATCGCCTACCGGCGGGAGGAAGAACTCCTGGGCCTGGCTCGAGACAAGCTGGTTCAAGTCGGGCTGGTTCAAGTCGGGCTGGTTCAAGTCGGGCTGGTTCAATCCGATATTGCTAACGCCGATCGGGCTCAGGGGAATCAGGCTCAAGCTGATCTTGCCGAGGCCGATGTAAGTCTTGGCGGCCTCGACCGCTATTACCGGGAAGTCGTATTGCCGGACAAGCTGAGTATGAATCTCGAATATCTTGATCGCATCTCGTTAAGCCACGACCTCTCGCTGCTGTGGCGCACTGCGGTTGCCGTGTTCATCCCGCACTCAGTCACCGTGCGCCTCCCCGCGACTATCCCCACCCATTTCCCCGCTCATATCCCGACCCATGAAGATCATTCATCTCGCTAAGACACTGCTTCGCCAGAACGCCTGGTTTATCGGCGCTTTCCAGGCGTTGCTCATCGTGACCTCGCTGCTGCTGGCCTGGCTGCTGCGTTTTGACTTCACCCTGCCCGATCGGGTGCTGCTGCTGGCCGCGGTTCCGCTGCTGGTGCTGATTCGCATGGGCTGCATTGTCCACTTCGGCCTGCTGCACGGCTGGTGGCGCTACACCGGATGGAGCGACGCGCTCGATGTGGTCAAGTCCGTGTTTGTCGGCTCGCTCGTCTTCGTCCTGCTCATGCGTTACCTGTTCCGGCTGATCGCATTTCCCACCGCGGTGTATGCGCTCGAACCCCTGCTCACCGCGGCCGCCCTGATCGGGGTGCGAACGGTTTCGCGGGTGCTTGCCGAATCGGTGCGCCAGGATCTGGCCTCCACCGCGAAAGTTCTGCTGATCGGCGCCGGCGTCGGCGGACAAACCGTAGCCCGCGAGATCCGGCAACCCGGCAGCGAATATTTCCCGGTCGGATACGTCGACGACGATCCTTCAAAAGTGGGGTTGAAGATTGAAGGCATCCCGGTGCTTGGCAGCGTCGACCAGGTGCCGGAGATGGTGAACCATTACGCTATCAATGAGATTCTGATCGCCGTACCCTCGGCTACCTCGAAACAGATGCAGCGCTTTGTCGATGTGTGCGAGCGGGCGCAGATCAAATTCCGCACCGTTCCCGCCCTGCGCGATGTTATCGCGCGACGGGTAAGCCTCAGCGACTTTCGGCCGGTGCAGTTGGAGGATCTCTTGGGCCGGGACCCGGTCAAGATTGATCTCCGGTCGGTGCGGGCCTCGATTCAGGGGCGCGCGGTAATGGTTACCGGCGCCGCCGGTTCCATCGGCTCCGAACTGTGCCGCCAGATTCTCGAATTCGAGCCCCGCACCCTGATCTGCGTCGACCAGAACGAAACCGGGATGTTTTTTCTGGAGCAGGAATTGTCGCCGCGCCGCGGGCGCTCGGCGATGCGATGGCAGGTGGCCGACGTCCGGGACCGCCGCAGGATGGAATGCATTTTTCAGGAAGGCGCGCCGGAGACCATCTTCCACGCCGCTGCCTACAAGCATGTGCCACTTATGGAAGCGAATGTCCGGGAGGCGGTGCAGAACAATGTCTTCGGATTGCTCAGCCTGCTGGGCGTGGCCTGCGAGAACCGCAGTGCAACTTTTATTCTCATCTCCTCCGACAAGGCGGTGAATCCCTGCAGCGTGATGGGCGCGACCAAGCGTATCTGTGAATTGATCATCTCCCAGCGGCCCACCCATGGCATGCGTTGCCTGGCGGTGCGTTTTGGCAACGTGCTGGGTTCGAACGGCAGCGTGGTCCCGGTCCTGCAGGAGCAGTTGCAGAAAAACCAGCCGCTGACCATCACCCATCCCGACATGACCCGTTTTTTTATGACCATTCAGGAAGCGGTGTCACTGGTGCTGCAGGCTTCGTTGATTGGCGAACAGAGCGATACCCTGGTGCTCGATATGGGGAGGCCGGTGCCCATCGTGGAGTTGGCGCGGACGCTCATTCAGTTGTCCGGCAAGAACGAGCGCGACGTGCCCATCCGCTTCACCGGACTGCGGCAAGGCGAGCGGCTCAGCGAGGAGCTTTTCTACGCGGCCGAAGCGGTTACGCCCACCTCGTTTCCCACCATCAACCGAGCGCGGGGCGTGCGCCGCGAATGGTCCGAATTAAGCCGCCGGCTGGACGAACTCGAAGCCACTTTGTTCTCCGGTAAGCCCGAGCGCACCCTGGCCAAGATCAAGCAGATCGTTCCTGAATATTCGAACCCGGCGCAAGCCTCCGCCTGCGCTCCTGCTGCCGCCGTCACCGCCATTCTAGTTCCAGAGAACGAACCGGAGTGGGAGCCAGCGGAAGAGTCGATTCCGGCGAAGTCGATTTCGGCAAAATCCTTGTCCAGCGCGGCGGCGGCAGGAGATTAAGGGAAGAGTTCGATTTCAGCGCATTGCTCATAAATCCGGATTGCTCATAAATCCGCATTGCTCATAAATCCGCATTGCTCATAAATCCGCATTGCTCATAAATCCGGATTGCTCATAAATCCGCATTGCTCATAAATCAATGATGCGATAAACCGGCCGAGGCTCCTGCCCCTCCAGGGTGGTCCGGGGTGGAGGGATGTCTGCATTCATCGCTCTGCTAACCAACGCTCCGTGTTTCGAAGTTGTCGTTGTGAACGATGGCAGCACAAAGCTGCTCGGCCTTTCGGTCTCGACGCAACCCTTTTTCCATCTAATAACACTGATCCGGCAACCTCACACCGGGATTCCATCTGCCAGAAATCTTGAGGCGTCGACCTCCAAGGCGCAGGGTCACGGTTCGTCGCCGCTGACCGTTAGGACGGCATTTGCGAAAGGGGAGCGCAATATCTGGGAATCATGGTCCTGTCCGAGGCTCGTGGCCTAGGGATATCTCTGATTATCCGAAGGCGCATAGCGAATGGGGGACTCGGAGTCGCAGCACCCAAGGACCCAACTCATTGACTGATTACACGCCCAGGAACCGAGCGTCTCCAGAACCCGAGCGGACTTCACCGCAGGGAGTTACCCGCACTTGAAAGGTTTGTTCACAGGAGATGCTCAAGCCACTTGCGGCTGCAATTGTTTAAGGTTGAAGTGCATCCCCTCATTTTCCTTGCCAGTAACCTACGGGTTTGTAATACCATCTCTCCTGCGGGTGTACTCCCGGCCTATGTAAGAAAATTGGAAATCCCCTTCCGTGAGAAAGGCCCTATTGAGAATGCTTAGGCGACTGGCAAGCAGTTGCTTATTTGTCATCATCCTAGGGAGTTTCCCAGGATGTGGAGGGAACTCCGCCGCGCCTTCCATCACCCAGCAACCGGCAAGTCAAACCGTGACCGTTGGCCAGCGGGCCTCCTTCACCATTCAGGTCGTGGGAGCGGGTTTGCTCACCTATCAGTGGCAGAGAAACGGACTCCCGATACCAGCGGCGACGGAACCTTCCTACGTTACAGCTCCCACGACGACGGCCGATGACTCGTCCGAGTTCCAAGTTGTGGTCGAAAGTTCTGGTGGCCAGGTCACCAGTTCCAGCGCGCGGCTCTCCGTACATCCACCCCCCGATATCACTACCTTTCATAACGACAGTCTGCGCACAGGCCAAAACCTGAGCGAAACGTACCTAACGCCCGAGAACGTAACTCCGGCCACGTTTGGCAAGCTGGGATTTCTTCCTACTGACGGAAAGGTCGACGCCCAGCCTTTGTATCTGGCCAACGTGTCGATCGCCGGAGGAACCCATAACGTCTTATACGCCGTGACGGAACATGGCAGCGCCTATGCATTCGACGCCGACACCCAGGCACTGCTTTGGCAGGTCACTACCTGGGGACCCGGAGAAACCAGCAGCGACGATCGCCAGTGCCCGGCCGTGAGTCCGGAAATCGGAATCACTTCCACTCCTGTGATCGATCGAGGTCGTGGCCCGAACGGTGCTATCTATCTGGTCGCAGCGACCAAAGACAGCGCCGGCTATTATCACTATCGGCTCCATGCCTTGGATGTGACGAGCGGAGCCGAGCTATTCGGCGGACCGACGGAGATTCAGGCGCAATATCCGGGTACCGGGCAAGGCTCGAACGGCGTGAACGTGATGTTCGATCCCGCACAATATTACGAACGCGCAGCCTTGCTGGCGGCAAACGGAATGATCTATACGTCATGGGCTTCGCACTGCGATATTCAGCCCTACACCGGGTGGGTCGTCGGTTATGGCGAATCCACCTTGCAACAGGCCTTGGTACTGAATCTCACCCCTAATGGCGATCATGGAGGCATCTGGATGTCGGCAGACGGTCCTGCCGCCGACAGCTCGGGAAACATTTATTTGTTGGATGGCAATGGCCTGTTCGACACTACGCTTGGCGCGAATGGGTTTCCCAGTCAGGGCGACTTTGGCAACGCGATGGTGAAAATTGCTCCAACGACTCCCGCAACCGTTATGGACTTTTTTGCTCCGCATGACACGGCGGCGCAGTCCGAGGGCGACTACGATCTTGGCTCCGGCGGCATATTGTTGCTGCCTGATGTTGTCGATCTTGCTGGCAAGACATGGCATCTAGCACTCGGGTCTGGTAAGACCGGCTCTATCTACGTAGTCGACCGCGACAACATGGGTAAGTTCGATGCCTCCGTCGATAACGCCGTGCAGGTGATTCCTCGATGTTGCGGACCGTTCGGGGGCCTGTACGGTGCTATCTATTCGACTCCCGCGTATTTCAATTCAACCGTATACTTTGGGGCGGTGGCCGAACCGATTATGGCATTCGCGGTTTCCGACGGCCAGCTTTCCTTACCCTACAGCATGGTTTCCACTGACGGCTTCGGCTATCCTGGCACGACCCCCAGTATCTCGGCGAACGGGAACGATAATGCGCTTCTGTGGGCGGTGGAGGCCGCAACCACGGGGGTTCTGCATGCCTACGACGCCAACAATCTCGCCAACGAGGTCTACACAAGTAATGTGAACTCCACGCGCGACCAATTTGGAGCGGGCAAGTTTATCGTGCCTACCATTGCCAATGGCAAAGTCTACGTGGGAACCCCAGCTGGAGTGGCCTTGTTCGGGATAATATCGGCGAATCGGTAGTCCTTTCGGGCCAACCGAGTAATCGAGGCGTCCTCCGGGGTGACTTTGAATTCAACCGCAACTGTGTACTACGACTTCCTTCAGCGCATCGCTCATAAATCAAAGACGCGATAGACCGAGGGCGGCTCCTGGGCCTGCAGCAACGAGATGGCAACGTTATGCACTGCGATTCCTCCGGTGGTCCGCCCATCGGGTTTTCCGTGATGGGCATGGCCATGCAGCACCAGGTCGGCTCCGTGCCGATCCACTACCTCAGCCAGTCGGGACGTGCCCATGAACGGAAATATTTCGGGAGCCTCGCCCTGCACCGTCTCCGGGATGGGCGAGTAGTGCAAC
>Ga0302326_10012211_pt1 | contig 18364 bp, 13 predicted proteins | sample Palsa_T0_3_FD_202264 | JGI IMG/M metagenome (GOLD analysis project Ga0302326, IMG submission 202264) | Peat permafrost microbial communities from Stordalen Mire near Abisko, Sweden - Palsa_T0_3 | ecosystem: Environmental > Terrestrial > Soil > Palsa > Peat permafrost | place: Sweden: Abisko...
GACGGAACCGTCGCCGTGAAGGGTGTGGCGCGGGAGTTTGCGGCTGGGGACCCGAAATTCCATGGCCGCTGAGACCCATCCCAAGAATGGTAACTGGACCATTGCCTCCATACGCGAGGCGCTGGCTGCCAGGCGCATCTCCGCCCGCGAGCTGGCCTCGGAGTTTTTTGCGCGCATCGCGGCGCGCAATCCGGAGTTGAACGCCTACCTGGCGCTTTCCCCTGAGCGCGCCTATGCGCAAGCCGACCGGATCGACCTGGCCATCGCCAACGGGGAGTCTTTGCCGGCCCTGGCCGCTTTGCCGCTGGCGATTAAGGATGTCTTGAGCACGCGCGGCGTGGTGACCACGTGCGGCTCGCGCATGCTGGAGAATTACCGGCCGCCATATGATGCAACCGCGGTGGAGCGGCTGGAGCATGCCGGCGCGATGGTCCTGGGAAAAACCAATTGCGACGAGTTTGCCATGGGCGGGTCCAATGAAAACTCGGCTTACGGCCCGGTGCGCAATCCCGTGGCGCCCGACCGCGTGCCCGGCGGTTCCAGCGGGGGTTCGGCCGCCGCGGTGGCTGCCGGCCTGGCCGTCGCCGCGCTGGGCACCGACACAGGAGGCTCCATCCGCCAGCCCGGCTCCTTCTGCGGCATTCCCGGGATGATGCCCACCTACGGGCGCGTCTCCCGTTATGGCCTGATTGCCTTTGCCTCCTCGCTCGATCGCATTGGGCCGTTCGCGGCCACGGTTCGCGACGCCGCCGCCGTTTTTTCGGTGATCGCCGGGCACGATCCTCTGGACTCCACGTGCGCCGACATGCCGGTGCCCGACTACGTCAAGGCGCTGGAGCAACCTGTGCGCGGATTGCGCATCGGCATTCCCACCGATTATTTTGGCGCCGGGCTGGATCCCGCGGTGAAGGAGAAGATTGAGGCCGGCATCGCCTTGCTGGAGCGGCTGGGCTGCCGCCGCGTGCCCCTGAGCATGCCGCACACCGACTACGCCGTGGCCACCTACTACCTGATTGCCACAGCCGAAGCCAGCTCCAACCTGGCGCGGTACGACGGCGTGCGCTATGGCTTGCGCGTTCCCGGCTCCACGCTGATGGACATGTACCGCAAGACCCGCGGCCGTGGCTTCGGTCCGGAGGTGAAGCGGCGCATCATGCTGGGCACCTATGCGCTGTCGGCGGGCTACTATGACGCCTATTACCTGAAGGCCCAAAAAGTACGGGCGCTGATCGCGCGCGATTTCGCGAAGGCTTTCGAGCAGGCCGACGTAATTGTTACGCCCACGTCCCCGGTTCCCGCCTTCCGCCTGGGCGAACGCACGCACGATCCGCTTGCGATGTATCTGGCGGACATCTATACGGTGACCGGATCGCTGGCCGGCGTTCCGGGCATCTCCGTGCCCTCGGGAAAGACGCGCGAAGGGCTGCCGGTGGGGTTGCAGATTTTCGGTCCCGCGTTTGGAGAGGCGCGTATGCTGCAACTGGCGCACGCCTTCGAGCGCGCCGGAGGAGCAGAAGTTTGAAACGATGAAGCGGTTTTTTTGGATTTGCGCAATGACACGCCGCAGGAAAAATCCGAATTCGGGAAAAGTACTACGCTTTGTGGAATTTGTTTTACACTTCGGAGCCGCAGCGCCCTTCACCAGGGAAATTCCGCTGCAGGAGTAAACCTTTTACGCTGGTGTGGTTAGGCGTTTTCCATGGTAAGGAAGTAATGGTCCCTTGGAACGGAAGGACTATTGCTGGTACTTCCTTCAGTTGCGTAGCATGAGTTCAGCCGGGAGTTGAGGCGGCGCACATGAGCAATGTCACCATCCGGTCCAGTCAGAAGGTTTTCACTGAAGACGAAGTCGTTGGGTTGACGGGCATCTGTCTGGAACACCTCCGCAATATGGCGCGCAGCAGGCGCCTGGGCTTTCCGGTGCAGGGCGCGGAAGTCGCGGGCGACGACGAAAAGTGGTTTTTTACCAATTCCGATCTGATGGTCCTTACCGCCCTGCAATCCCGCTGCGAACACTAAACCTCCGTTACCAGCAATGTCATCGCTGCCGCGCGGCGATTGCGCTCCGGCACCGCCAGGGCTATCCTTCTTCTTACGCGGGCTTCTTACGCGGGCTGCCAGTACAGCCAGGGCCCGTATCAAGTATCTAGTATCTATCAAAGGTCTCCCCGGCAAGGTGCGGTTCGAAATGGCCAGCGAACCTCGATCTCATCCTATTGTTAAAGCGGCGGCAGCAGGACTGTTGCCGTTCGCTCTGATTCTGATGTTTGCAGTGGGCCTGCTGCGGGCGCAGGAATCCGCGCCGGCTCGCCCGGAGAGCGCTCCGCAGGACGAGTCGGGCGGACCGCCGGCGGATCACCAGCAGGCCGAGGTTCCCGCCGCGCTGCCAAGAGGCAAGAAGCTGGTCTTACTGGACGGAAACTTTCAGCTCGTACGGGAATACCAGCGCCAGGGCGACCGCGTGCGTTACTACAGCGTGGAGCGCTCGGCGTGGGAGGAGATTCCCGCTTCGCTGGTGGATTGGCCGGCCACGGAGAAGGCCGCGGCCGAGGTGGAGGCGCAGCAAAAGGCGCTCGAGGAGAAGGCCAAGGCCAGGCGCACGGAAGCCCTGGTCGCCGACCTTGCGGACGTGGATAAGAGCGTGGAAGTGCGGCCGGGCGTGTTTCTTCCGGATGAGACGGGATTCTACGTGGTCGATGGCGACAAGGTGTTTCCGCTGGCGCAGGACAAAGTGGAAACGCATACCGACAAGGGACGAGTGGCGGAAAAAGTTCTCACCGGCATATCCGTGATCAACGATAAGTACCGCCTGGAAATCGACGGCAAGCGCGCCAAGGCCCGGGTGCGTTCCGCGGAACCGCAGTTTTACTTCCGTCCGGAGGACGGGCGGGAACCGCGGCTTTCCCTGGTTCGCGTGGAGGTCAAGGGCGACAAACGGGAACTGATGACCGAGACCAAAAATATCGTGGGGGACCAGCACTACAAGAGCGATGACATTTCCCTGCAGACGTGGGATGCCGCGCGCGGGGTGTACCGCTTCACGATCGATACGATGCTGCAACCGGGCGAATATGCCCTGGTAGAGACGGTCAGCGAGGGCGTGGCGGGCTACGTGTGGGATTTCGGCGTGGAAGCGCCCCGCGAAGCGTCCGAACGCTAATCGCGCGGGGAAGCCGGGGTTTTCACGGGTACCGCCGCCAAAGCTTCCGTCAGAATGGAGATCAGCTCGGAAATGCGGAAGGGCTTCTGCAGGGTGCGCACGCCGCCGCGAGACAAATCCTCCATGGTGGTGCGGTCCACAAGCTCTCCGGTCATGAACATGAAGAAGGGCTTGGGCGCGCCGGGCTTTCCCGCTTTGCCGGCGGCGACGCGCGCGAGTAATTCGCGGCTGGAGATCACGGCGGGTCCGCCCCCGGCCAGGTTCAGGTCGCACAACACGGCGTCGTAAGTGTTGTCGGCAAGTTTCTGCAATGCTTCCAGGCCCGTGGGGGCGTCGTCCACGTGGACTCCCCGCACTCCCAACCCATCGCGGACCAGTTCGCGGATGCTTTCCTCGTCGTCGACCACCAGAATTTTGCAGCCCGCCAGACGGTCGGAGCGAACCGGGGCAGGTTCGGGCTGCGAAGAAGCGCTGGGCGGAAGGAGAACCGAATCGGTGGCGCTGGCCACCGGGATGGACACGGTGAAGACCGCGCCGCCGTCGGCCATAGGCTGCCCTTCGATCAGCCCGTTGTGCTCGCGCAGGATGGCCAGGCAAATACTCAGGCCCAGGCCGGTGCCGCGGCCGGGGCGCTTGGTGGTGAAAAAGGGATCGAAGATCTTGGGCAATACATCGCGGCGAATTCCCGCGCCGTCGTCCAGGAAGCTGGCGACGACGTTTCCGCCCAAAGTGGCGATGCGGATCCGCAAGGTGCCGTGGTCGCGAATTTCCAGGATGGCCTGTTCGGCGTTGGTGATGAGGTTCAAGAAGACCTGGGTCAATTGGCTGGCGTCGCCCAGGACGGCCGGCAAGTCAGGCTTGGGGACAAAGTCCACGGTAATTTTGTTGGTTCGCAGGGAGTGTTCGTGAAGCTGCAGGCTGCGCTGAATGATGTCGCTCAGATGCACGCACAGCTTGCGGGGCTGCGGCGGGCGAGAGAACGAGAGCAGGCTTTGCACGATCTGCGCCGCGCGGCGCGCCTGGCGGTGCGCCAGATCCAGCTGCCGGCGTGTGGGATCGTCGGGAGCCGAGTCGCGCAGCAACTCGGTGACGCCCAGGACCGCGGTGAGCGGATTGTTCAGCTCGTGGGCGACGCCGGCGATCATCTGCCCCATGGCCGCCAGACGCTCGGTCTGAATGAGTTGCTGTTCCATGCGCTTGGCTTCGGTGATGTCGCGAGCCGAGGCGATGATGCCCTCGATGCTGCCGGAAGCGTCGAACAGGGGGCTGGCCGTGGCGCGGAACAGGCGTCGCTCGCCGTCCTTGCGCTCGGCGAGATATTCGATGGTGCCGTCGCGGCGCTGGCCGGCGAGGATGGCGTCCAGCATGGCGCGCACTTCCCGGCGGTCCTGCGGATCCATCCGCTGGCCCATGGGCGTGCCGATCATCTCGCTGGGTTCGAAACCGAGGACTTCCTTCACTCGCGGGCTCACAAAGGTGTAGAAGCCGTCGCGGTTGAACGTCAGAACCAGGTCGGGGAAACTTTCCACCAGGCGGCGGGCAAATTCCTCCTCGCGATGCAGACGCTTTTCGATGGCGCGGCGTTCGGTGATGTCGACCAGGGTTCCCTGATGCCGGCGAACGCGTCCGCCGGTATCGCGAATCAGAGTGGCGGCGTGCAGGCAGGTGATCTCGGAGCCATCCTGGCGGCGCAGCGCGACTTCGTAGCTCTTGATGGAGCCGGAGTTGGCAAGTTCGCGCTCCTCGGCGGCCCACTGCTCGGGCCGCAGGAGAAATTCCGAGATGCTGCGATGGATCAGTTCCTCGCGCCTCTGGTAGCCGAGCATGCGCACCAGGGCGGGATTGATGTTCTCGAATTTGCCGTCGGGGGTGGCGAGATAGACGCCTTCCTGGAGAGTCTCGAAAAGTTCCGTAAAGCGGGCCTCGCGCTCGCGCTCGGCGGTGATGTCCCGCGCCAGGACGCAGAGCCCCTTGTCCTTCCCGTTGCGCACCAGGGTATGCACGGTGCATTGATAGAAGCGCGCGGAACTGTCGCGCTTGAGGCGAAGCTGCAGCACGCCAGACCAGTTGCGGCGCTCCAGCAGCCGGGGCAGAGCCTTTTCCACCAGCGGGCGGCCCGCGCCTTCGGCCATATCCACAAATTCATCGAGAGGACGCCCCATCAGATCGGGGAAGGAATGGCCCAGCAGGTCGGCGAAACTGCGGTTGGCGGCGACGATTTCACCCTTTAGCGAAATGGAGAACAACAGATCCTCGAAGGTATCGATCAGCTCGCGATAGCCCTGCTGCGAGCGCTCGACCATTCCAAACAATTTCTCCAACTGATTGATGTCCGGGGGCGCCGCGGCGCGCTGCTCCAGCCCGCGCACCAGGCCGCGCAGTTCGGCAATTTCCCCGGCCTTGGAAAAGACGTAGAAACCAAACAGGCCAACCAGGACCACCAGCCCGATGGGCAGGACTTTCCATTCCGGCGGCATCGCGCGGACCTGGTCCCAGGAAATTCCCGCCAAGCCCAGCGCCAGGATCATCAGGACCAGCATGGACAGGCGCCACAGGCGGCCTTCGCTGGAGGTCAAACGCCTGGAATGAGCTTCCACGGTTTCAGGGGGAATGGTTATGGGCCGACTTGCAGCGGATGAATAGAAATCACCGGGTTGATTGGTCATGGCGCCTTCGACGATACATCATCACTTACTTTCCTTAACCTGTACGAATGGCTGGGGACACCCGCTAGGTCAGTCTAGGGAGGACAGGGTGGCGGGGCAACGAAAACAAGGATGTCCATTGCGTATCGGTCACCTAAAAGGTGTCGAAATCAGCAATGGGAATCGGGAAACAACGGAAGAGTAAATGCATGGCCCGGAAACGAAAAAGGCCGCGGCGTCGGGGAAGACGCCGCGGCCTTTTTTCAGAAGATAAACACAGCAAAATAAGTTGTTTAGCTTTCGGCGATGACGTCGGCATCTTTCCGCAGGAAGTCCAGCGCAGCGGCTTCCTCCGGGGTGAGTTCGGCGGCCACCGGTTCGGCTTCGGGCGCGGGCGGCGGCACTTCCACGAGCAGTTCGATATTGCGGTAGCGCTCGAGGCCCGTACCCGCGGGAATCAGGCGGCCCATGATGACGTTTTCCTTGAGCCCCCGCAGGTAGTCCACCTTGCCGGCGACGGCGGCTTCGGTGAGCACGCGAGTGGTCTCCTGGAAGCTGGCCGCGGAGATGAAGGAGTCGGTGGAGAGCGACGCCTTGGTGATACCGAGCAGCAATGGCCGTCCGGTAGCCGGGCGCCCTCCTTCGTTGATGACGCGGTCGTTTTCCTCGCGGAAACGGAACTTATCGATCTGTTCGTCGAGCAGGAAGCGGGTGTCCCCGACATCCTCGACTTTGACCCAGCGCATCATCTGGCGAACGATGGTTTCGATGTGCTTGTCGTTGATGTTCACGCCCTGCAGGCGGTAGACCTCCTGGATGGAGTTGACCAGATAGGCCTGGGTGTATTTTTCGCCGAGCACGGCCAGGATGTCATGGGGGTTGAGCGGTCCGTCAATGAGCGGCTCGCCGGCGCGCACATGCTCGCCTTCCTGCACATTGATATGAACGCCGCGCGCGATGGCATATTCCTTTTGCGTCTTGCCATCCTCGCTCTCGACGTAGATCTTGCGCAGGCCCTTGCTGATTTCGCCGTACTTGACGACGCCGTCGATCTCGCTGATGACCGCGGGATCCTTGGGTTTGCGCGTTTCGAACAGCTCGACGACGCGCGGCAGACCGCCGGTGATGTCCTTGGTCTTGGTGGTTTCGCGGGGGATCTTGGCCAGCACGTCTCCCGGCTGCACCTCGTCCCCGTCGGAGACCATCAAGTGGGCGCGCGAGGGCATGAGGTACTTCTTGCGCGTCTTGCCGGAGCTCTCGCGGATCATGATGGTGGGCTGATGTTTTTCATCGCCGGGCGGCAGAGTGACGACCAGTTGCGCCAGGCCGGTGACTTCGTCCACCTGCTCTTCGATGGTGATGCCGGGCTGCAGATCCTTGAACTGAATGTTCCCGCCGGTCTCGGTGAGGATGGAGAACGTGAAGGGATCCCATTCGGCGAGGATCTGCCCGATGGTGGCCGGCTGGCCCTCGTCAACGCGCAGACGCGCGCCGTAGACCACGTGGTAACGTTCCTTTTCGCGTCCCTTTTCATCCACGATAGCGATGATGCCCGAGCGGTTCATGGCGATCAGGACGTTGTTGCGGCCGTGAACGATCTTCATGTCGATGAACTTCACGAAGCCGTTGCTGCGGGCCTCGACCTTGGACTGCTCCTGGATTCGCGTGGCCGTTCCGCCGATGTGGAAGGTGCGCATGGTCAACTGCGTACCCGGTTCGCCGATGGATTGCGCGGCGATGACGCCGACGGCTTCGCCCAGCTCCACCATGCGGCCGGAGGCCAGGTTGCGGCCATAGCAGCGGGCGCAGACTCCGCGGCGGGATTCGCACGTCAGCACCGAGCGAATCTTGACGCGCTCGATACCGGCGGCCTGAATGGAGTTGGCCAGCTCCTCGGTGATCTCCTGATTGATTTCCAGGATGGCGTTGCCCTCGTAGTCCTTGATGCGTTCGAGGGAGACGCGGCCCACCACGCGGTCGCGGAGGGGCTCGACTTCGACGCCGGCTTCCAGGATGGGCTCGACGTAGATGCCGTCGCCGGTGCCGCAATCGATTTCGTTGATGATGACGTCCTGGGCCACGTCCACCAGGCGGCGGGTGAGGTAGCCGGAATCGGCGGTCTTGAGCGCGGTATCGGCCAGACCCTTACGGGCGCCGTGGGTGGAGATGAAATATTGCAGCACCGTCAACCCCTCGCGGAAGTTGGAGGTGATGGGCGTCTCGATGACTTCGCCGGAAGGCTTGGCCATCAGGCCGCGCATGCCGGAAAGCTGGCGAATCTGCTGCTTGGATCCGCGGGCGCCGGAATCGGCCATGACGTAGATGGGGTTGATGACGCCTTCCTTGTCCTGGTTCTCCAGGGCCTTGAACATCTGCTCGGCGACTTTTTCGGTGACGTCGCTCCAGATGGCGATGACCTTGTTGTAGCGCTCTCCGTTGGTGATGGCGCCGTCGAGGTACTGCTGCTGCACCTTGACGATCTCCTTCTCGGTCTGCTCCACCAGGGCGGCTTTGCCGCTGGGGATGAGCATGTCTTCGATGCCCACGGAAATGCCCGAACGGGTGGCGTAGAAGAAGCCCAGTTCCTTGAGCCGGTCGAGGGCCACCACGGTGCGCTCGAGGCCAAAGCGCAGGTAGCAGTAGTACACCAACTGCTGCACGCCCTTCTTCTTGATGAGGCCGTTGATGAAGGGCATCTCCTCGGGAAGGTGATCGTTGAAGATCACGCGGCCCACGGTGGTGTTGATGAACTGGCGCTTGAGAGACACGGGTTCGGTGTGCGTGACGTCCTGATCGTCGTAACCGGTGGACAGGTCGATCAGTTCGCCGGTGTAGCGCAGGCGGATGGGCGTAAGCAGTTCGACCTCGCCGGCCTCCAGCGCCAGAACCGCCTCATCCAGCGAGCCGAAAGCGCGGCCTTCGCCTTTGGCGCCGGGCTTGGCCTTGGTCAGATAGTAGAGGCCCAGGACCATGTCCTGGGTGGGCACGGCCAGCGGCAAGCCGTTGGCCGGAGAAAGAATGTTGCGCGAGGAAAGCATGAGTACGGCCGCTTCGATCTGCGCTTCCGGCGAGAGCGGAATGTGCACGGCCATCTGGTCGCCGTCAAAGTCGGCGTTGAAGGCGGTGCAAACCAGCGGATGGATACGAATGGCCTTGCCCTCGACGAGTTTCGGTTCGAAGGCTTGAATGCCCAGGCGGTGCAGCGTGGGCGCGCGGTTGAGCAGTACGGGATGCTCGCGAATCACGTCTTCGAGGATGTCCCATACGACGGGATCCTGCTGCTCGACCATCTCCTTGGCCTGCTTGATGGTGGTGCAATGGCCGGCGGCTTCGAGCTTGTGGTAGATGAAGGGCTTGAAGAGTTCCAGGGCCATTTTCTTCGGCAAGCCGCACTGATTGAGGCGCAGCTCCGGACCCACCACGATGACCGAGCGGCCGGAATAATCCACGCGCTTGCCCAGCAGGTTCTGGCGGAAACGCCCTTGCTTGCCCTTGAGGGTGTCGGAAAGCGACTTCAGTGGGCGATTGTTGGTGCCGCGCAGCACGCGTCCGCGGCGGCCGTTGTCGAACAGCGCGTCCACGGCTTCCTGCAGCATGCGCTTTTCATTGCGCACGATGACGTCGGGGGCGTGCAGCTCCATCAATTTCTTCAGCCGGTTGTTGCGGTTGATGACCCGGCGGTACAGGTCGTTGAGGTCGGAGGTGGCAAAGCGGCCGCCGTCCAGCGGCACCAGGGGGCGCAACTCGGGCGGGAGCACGGGGATCACATCCAGGATCATCCATTCGGGCTTGTTGCCGCTCTTGCGGAAGGAGTCCACCACGCGCAGGCGCTTGGCGTACTTGATGCGCTTCTGCAGGCTGGGATCGACCTTCATCTTCTCGCGCAGCTCGTCGCTGAGCTTGTCCACGTCCACGCGCTTGAGGAGCTCCTTGATGGCCTCGGCGCCCATCACCGCGCGGAACTGGCCGGGATATTCGACCATCAGCTCGCGGTATTTTTCATCCGGCAACAGCTCGCGTTCCTTGAGTTCGGCAACCTCGCCGGCGTCGACGACCACGAAGGCCTCGAAATAAAGGATGCGCTCGAGATCGCGCATGGAAATATCCAGCAGGTAGCCGATGCGCGAGGGCAGGCCCTTGAAGAACCACACGTGCGAGCAGGGCGAGGCCAGTTCGATGTGCCCCAGGCGCTCGCGGCGAACCTTGCTGAGGGTGACTTCCACGCCGCACTTGTCGCAAATCACGCCGCGATGCTTCATGCGCTTGTATTTGCCGCAGAGGCATTCCCAGTCGGTGACGGGACCGAAAATTTTGGCGCAGAACAAGCCGTCGCGTTCAGGCTTGAAGGTGCGGTAGTTGATGGTCTCCGGCTTGGTTACTTCGCCGTGGGACCAGGAGCGAATCTTCTCCGGGCTGGCCAAGCTGATACGGATGGAGTCGAAATCGGCAATAAGACTGGCACGGTCATATGGGCTGCTGCGATACAAGGTGGTGTTCCTCCCTGCCACGGCTTGCGCCGTGGCGCTCCCGGTCGCCCGGGAGGTAAGAAAAATAAAATTTTGGCGCCGCCGCGGCGATTACTCGGTCGGCGCTTCCGCCTGTGGCTTCTGGCGCTTCATCAACTCCACGTCCAGACACAGGGATTGCAACTCGCGCACTAAGACGTTGAACGACTCGGGCACGCCCGGCTCGATGCCGGGTTCGCCCTTGACGATAGCCTCGTAAATCTTGGCGCGGCCGTACACGTCGTCGGACTTGGCGGTCAGCAACTCCTGCAGGATGTGCGCGGCGCCATACGCTTCCAGCGCCCACACTTCCATTTCGCCGAACCGCTGGCCTCCAAACTGCGCCTTGCCGCCCAGCGGTTGCTGGGTGATCAGGGAGTAGGGGCCGATGGAACGCGCGTGGATCTTGTCGTCTACGAGGTGCGAGAGTTTCAGCATGTAGATGTAGCCGACGGTGACTTCCTGGCCGAACAGATCGCCGGTCATTCCGTCGAACAGGGGAATCTTGCCCGATTCGGGCAAGCCGGCGACTTCCAGCAGGTGGCGAATTTCCGATTCGCGCGCGCCGTCGAACACCGGCGTGGCCATGTTGATGCCGTCGCGGAAACGGCCGGTGAGATCCAGCAACTCTTCGTCTTCCAGCGAGGCCAGAGATTGCCAGATGGCGGTGTCGCCGAAGACCTCGCGGAACCAGCGCCGCGCGGCTTCCGCCTTGGTGTCGGCGTGGAAGAGACGCGAGATGCTGCGGCCCAGTTCCTTGGCCGCCCAACCGAGGTGGGTTTCCAGAATTTGCCCGACGTTCATGCGCGAGGGCACGCCCAGGGGGTTGAGAACGATCTCCACCGGTGTGCCGTCGGGCAAATAGGGCATGTCCTCTTCGGGTACGATGCGCGCGATGACGCCCTTGTTGCCGTGGCGGCCGGCCATCTTGTCGCCCACTGAGAGCTTGCGCTTCATGGCGATGTAGCACTTCACCAGCTTGATAACGCCGGGGGGCAACTCGTCGCCCTTTTTGAGCTTGTCCTTGCGCTCGTCGGTAATCTTGCGCAGCACGTCAATCTGCCGCGAGGTCATCTCCTCGATTTCATCGATCTTCTCGATGAGCAAGGGGTCCTTGTCGGCCAGCTTGAGGCGCTTCAAGTTGCGCGTGGAGATCTTTTCGATCATGTCGCGCGACAGTGCGATGCCCTTGGTGAGCAGGCGCTTGTTGGTCTTCTCATCGTGCAAGTCCGCCAGCAGCTTCTGATCGGCCAGCAGGTTGGAGAGGCGCTTGAGGCGTTCGTCGGTGAGGATGCGGATTTCGTCCGCCAGGTTCCTCTCCAGGCGGAAGACCTGGGTGGCCTCGATGGCCTTGTGCCGCTCGTCTTTTTCGGCGCCCTTGCGGCAGAAGATCTTGACGTCCACCACGGTGCCCTCGATGCCCGGGGGGCAGTAGAGCGAGGCGTCGCGCACGTCGCCGGCCTTTTCGCCGAAGATGGCGCGCAGCAATTTTTCCTCGGGGGTCAGCGTGGTTTCGCCCTTGGGAGTGACCTTGCCGACGAGGATATCGCCGGGGCGCACGGTGGCGCCGATGCGGATCACGCCGCTCTCATCGAGGTTGCGAAGGAAGTTCTCGCTGATGTTGGGGATATCGCGGGTGATTTCCTCGGGACCCAGTTTGGTGTCGCGGGCCTCGATTTCGAACTCCTCGATGTGGATGGAGGTGTAGTAATCCTCCTTGACCAGTTTTTCGCTGACCAGGATGGCGTCTTCAAAGTTGTAGCCGCGCCACGGCAGGAAGGCCACCAGGACGTTGCGCCCCAGGGCCAGTTCGCCGCGCTCGGTGCAAGGGCCGTCGGCCAGGACCTGTCCCTGGGCCACGTGGTCTCCCACGCGCGCCAGAGGCTTCTGGTTGATGCAGGTATTCTGGTTGGAGCGCTTGAACTTGGTGAGCGTGTAGATGTCCGCGCCCACTTCGCGGCTGAGGACGCCGGAGTGGTCGGACTCGACGCGCACGATGATGCGCTCGGAGTCGACCTGATCCACGATGCCTTCGCGGCGGCAGATCACCACCGCGCCGGAATCGCGCGCGGTTACCCGCTCCATGCCGGTGCCCACCAGCGGGGCCTCGCCGTGAATCAGCGGAACGGCCTGGCGTTGCATGTTGGAGCCCATCAGGGCGCGGTTGGCGTCGTCGTTTTCCAGGAAGGGAATCAGGCTGGCGGCCACGGACACCAACTGCTTGGGCGAAACGTCGATGTAGTCGATTTCGTCGCGCGTCTTCAGCACGAAGTTGCCGGCCTGGCGGCAGTTGACCAGTTCGGAGACGATGCGCCCGCGCTCGTCGAGGGGCACGTTGGCCTGCGCGACGACGTAGCGGTCCTCTTCCCAGGCGGACAGATAGAAGCAATAGGGGTCGAAAGTGATGCGCTTGCGCTTGAGCTCTTCGTTGACCGCGTCCACCTTGTCGCGTTCCACGATCTCGCCGGCCTTGAACTCGCTGTCGCCGGCGTTGATGACCTGCGCGTAGTCCACCACGCGTCCGCCCTTGACCTTGCGGTAGGGCGACTCGATGAACCCGAACTCGTTGATACGCGCGTAACAGGAAAGCGAGCTGATCAAGCCGATGTTGGGGCCTTCCGGGGTCTCGATGGGGCAGATGCGCCCGTAGTGCGTGGGGTGCACGTCGCGCACTTCGAATCCCGCGCGTTCGCGCGACAGTCCCCCGGGCCCGAGAGCGGAAAGGCGCCGCTTGTGGGTGATTTCGCTGAGGGGGTTGGTCTGATCCATGAATTGCGAAAGCTGCGAGCTTCCGAAGAATTCGCGGATCGCCGCCATGACCGGCTTGGCGTTCACCAGATCGTGCGGCATGGCCGTGGACATTTCCTGGTACACGGACATTTTTTCCTTGATGGCCCGCTCCATGCGAACCAGGCCGATGCGGAACTGGTTTTCCAGCAGTTCGCCGACGGCGCGGACGCGGCGGTTGCCCAGGTGGTCGATATCGTCCACGGTGCCGACGTTTTTGCGCAGCTTCAGGAGATAGCGAATGGCCGCCACGAAGTCGGTGGAATCCAGCGTGCGCGTTTCCAGCGGCGTGTCCAGGCCCAGCTTGATATTGAACTTGAGGCGCCCGACCTTGCTGAAATCGTATTTGCGGGCGTCGAAGAACATGCCGTTGAACAGCGCGGTGGCGGTTTCCAGCGTGGGGGGATCGCCGGGGCGCAGCTTGCGGTAAATTTCGATCAGGGCCTCGCGCGAGGAGCGAATGCCGTCCTTGTCCAGCGTGCGCGAAAGCACCACGCCGGCGTCGTCGCGATCCGGGAAGAAAACGTCCACGCCGGTGATGCCGGCCTCCGCCAGGCCCGCCCACACCGCGGCGGTCAGGGGCTTGTTGGCTTCCAGCAGCACTTCACCCGTCTGGCGATTTACGAGGTCGCCCACGCTGTAGGCGCCCTCCAGATCGCCCAGGGATACGTGCACCTGGGCCACCTTGGCCTTCACCAATTCTTTGTAGAGCGGCTCGGTGATGCGGCGATGCGCGGCGACCAGGACTTCTTCGCCTCGCGGATTTTTAATTTCGTGCGAGAGTTTGCGGTCCTGCAATCCCTCGGAAAGGTTCCAGTACAGCTCGCCTTCGCGCTGGGTGATCCGCTCCACCTGGTAGAAGGTGCGCAGGATCTCTTCGTTGGTCTTCATGCCCAGGGCGCGCAGGAAGATGGAGCCCAGGAACTTGCGCTTGCGGTCGATGCGCACGTAAAGAATATTCTTGGAGTCGTATTCGAACTCCACCCAGGAGCCGCGGTAGGGAATGATTTTTCCCAGGAAATAGCTGCGGTTATTGGCGGTTTCGTAGAACACGCCTGGCGAACGGTGCAACTGGCTGACGATCACGCGCTCGGTGCCGTTGATGACGAAGGTGCCGTTGTCGGTCATCAGCGGGATGTCGCCGAAGAAGACTTCCTGCTCCTTGATGTCGCGGATATTCTTGGCCCCGGTGTCGGGGTCCTTGTCGTAGATGGTCAAGCGGATGGTGACCTTGAGCGGCGCGGAATAGGTCATGCCGCGCTCCTGGCACTCGTTCACGTCGTATTTCAGCTGCATGCCGACGGGGTCGCCGCACTTGTTGCAAAACGTGGGGGTGTTCTTATTGAACGTGCCGCACTTGGTGCAGATTACGTCCCCGGTCTGGTAGGGATTGGTGACCACCGACGCCCCGCAATTGCGGCAGGTGGCGCGAAGGTGGTGCAGCCCCTTCAGGTTGCCGCACTTGCACTCCCAGTTCCCAATGGCGTAATCCACGAAATCCAGCTGCGACAGGCCGCGGAAGTCCTGGATGGGAAACACCGAGCTGAACACCGACTGCAGGCCGGTGTCCTCGCGCTCGGAAGGCAGCAGATCCATCTGCAGGAAACGCTGATAGGACATCCGCTGCACTTCGATCAGATTGGGAATCTGGATGGAACTCTTGATCTTGGAAAAATCCAGCCGTTCGCGTTCGCGAAGGGCGTGCTCGCCAATACCGTTGCCATTACCATTATTCATTGCTTTACCTCGTGGAACCCGAAGGATTTGGATTGATGCTCGCAGCGCGGCGAGGCACACCACCGGCTGCGGTCCGGACAGGACACGGCCTGGGATTCAATTCCCGGTAGTCTACGCGTACGAATTCCTCATGGCGCGGCCAAACCGCGGGCCGCGCGAAAGCTATTTCACTTCGACTTTGGCGCCGGCGTCTTCGAACTTCTTCTTGATGGCCGCGGCTTCGTCCTTGTTCACGCCATCCTTGATCTGCTTCGGCGCGCCATCCACCAGATCCTTGGCCTCCTTGAGGCCGAGGCTGGTTACCTCGCGGACTGCCTTGATCACGTTGATCTTGTTTGCGCCCACTTCGGTGAGAACCACGGCAAACTCCGTCTTCTCCTCCGCCGGGGCGGCTCCTGCCGGCGCTCCGCCGGCCATCACCACCGGCGCGGCTGCCGCGGCAGACACACCAAAGGTTTCTTCCATCTTCTTGACCAGTTCGGCTGCTTCCAGCAGCGTCAGGCCCTTGATCTCTTCCAGGATTGCTTCCACTTTATTGGCCATTGCGGTGTCCTTCCTCCTCGCTATTGTGAAAACTTTTCTGCCTTGACCGCCTCTTGCACGGTGGCGGCCAGATTTCGTGTCACTGCGGAAAGCGCCGAAGCGATCCGCTGCGTCGGGGCCTGTACCAGGAACATGATCTTGCTGATCAGCTCTTCCTTGGACGGCAACAGCGCCAACTGCTGAATCTCGGCGATGGAAAGAACCCGCCCCTCCACCACACCCGCCTTGAATTTGAATGCCGGAACGTCCTTGGCAACCTTGGTCAACACCTTGGCCAGCGCCACCGGGTCCATGCCGGTATAGGCGATGGAGTTCGTACCGGAGAGGCCCTTGAGCAGCGGCTCCGCCGAAGTGCCCGCGCCGGCGAGCTCCGCCAGGGTGTTTTTCACCACGCGATAATGGCCGCCCGCCGCCTGCACGGCGCGGCGCAATTGCGTGTCTTCGGCGACCGTGATGCCCTGAAAGGTGGACAGGATCACCGTGGAAACGGTGGCCAGGTCGTTCTTCAGGGCCGCCACGCTCTCTTTTTTCTGGCTGCGCTTCTTCATTCTCGTGTCTCCGGAAACTTAGGCTGCGGTCGCCATGGCCTCTTCGGCGGCGGCCAGGTCGATGGAAATGCCCGGGCCCATGGTCGAAGTCAGCGTAATCTTCTTCACGTATTTGCCCTTGGACGCGGTGGGCTTGGCCTTCAGCACGGCCCCCAGCAGCGCCTGGGCGTTCTCCGCAAGCTGCGCGGCTTCAAAGCTGATCTTTCCCACGGCGGAGTGAATGATGCCGGTCTTGTCCACGCGGAATTCCACTTTTCCGGCCTTGATCTCCTTCACGGCCTTGGCCACTTCGAAGGTGACCGTGCCGGTCTTGGGATTGGGCATGAGCCCGCGCGGCCCCAGAACTTTTCCGAGCCGCCCGGCGGATTTCATCATGTCCGGCGTGGCGATGACCGCATCATAGTCCGTCCAGCCTTCTTGAATCTTTTGCACCATGTCCTCGCCGCCGACAAAATCGGCGCCGGCTTCCTGCGCTTCGCGGACTTTGTCGCCGCTGGCGATCACCAGCACGCGCTTGGATTTTCCCAGGCCGTGCGGCAGAACCACCGTGCCGCGCACCATCTGGTCGGAGTGCTTGGGATCCACGCCGAGGTTGACCACCAGTTCCACGGTTTCGTCGAACTTGGCGTAATGCGCTTTTTTCAGCGTCTCCGCGGCTTCGCTAAATTGATAGGCGCGGGCTTCCACTTTCTTGCGCGCGTTGGTGATGTTCTTTCCCGATTTGCGAGCCATAGAAAAACCTTCTCCTTCAGCCTTCGATCTCGATGCCCATGTTGCGCGCCGTGCCCGAGACGGTGCGGATCGCCGCTTCCAGGCTGGTGGTGTTGAGGTCCACCAGCTTGAGCTTGGCGATCTCCTCCACCTGCTTGCTGGTGAGCTTGGCGACCTTGTTGCGATTGGGCTCCGCCGAGCCCTTGACGATGCCCGCCGCGCGCTTGAGCAGCTCCGAAGCCGGCGGCGTCTTGGTGATAAACGTGAAGCTGCGGTCGCTGTAAACCGTCACCAGAACCGGGATGATCATGCCCTCCGGCTCTTTGTTGGTCTTGGCGTTGAACTGCTTGCAAAATTCCATGATGCTGACGCCCTGCGGCCCCAGCGCGGTGCCCACCGGCGGCGCCGGCGTAGCCTTGGCCGCGGGCAGTTGAAGCTTCACGACGGCTTGTACTTTCTTGGCCATTCTCTTGGTTCCTGCTCTGCCTGGCGAAGTTCGCTAGGCGATCTTTTCCACTTGCGCGAAATCCAGCTCGACCGGGGTCGAGCGTCCGAAAATCGTCACCGAAATCTTCAGCGTGCTGCGGTCCGCGTTGACCTCTTCGATCTCTCCGGTAAAGTTGGCGAACGGGCCATCCACGATGCGCACCTGCTCGTTGCGCTCAAACACCAGCTTGGGCTTGGGCTTGTCCGCCGAAGTGGTCACGCGATGCAGAATGTTCTCGACCTCTTGCTCGCTGAGCGGGGAAGGGGTCTGCCCGGAACCGACAAACCCGGTCACGCGCGGCGTGGAGCGCACCACGTGCCAGGTATCGTCGTCCATTTCCATCTCCACCAGCACGTACCCGGGATAAAACATGCGCGCGGAGACGATCTTCTTGCCGCCGCGCACTTCCACCACGTCTTCGGTGGGGATCATCACCCGGCCGATGCGGTCGGTCAGCCCGAAGGCCACCACGCGTCCTTCCAGGCTCTCTTTGACCTTCTTCTCAAAGCCCGAGTAGGTATGAATGATGTACCACTGCTTGGCGGTCGACACGTTCATCCTTAGTGTCCAAAAAGACGCAACAGGCGCTGCAGCAGGAATCCCACCGTGCTGTCCACGCCGAAAAAGAAAACCCCGAAAAAGGCCACCGCGATAATCACCACCGCGGTGGTGGAAACCACGTCGTCGCGGCTGGGCCAGGTGACCTGGCGCAACTCCACGCGCACCTCGTGCAGAAATGCAAACCATTCCTGCGGCCGCTGCTTGACCCGCGCCCACAGCGCGCCGGACCCCGATTCCGGGGTTTCGCCGGACATGGCCTGGGCCTTCAACCGCTCTGCTTTCGAAGCCATCGTTCCGCGCGGCTTCCTTTCCCAAGGAGTCTGGCAGGGGAGGAGGGATTCGAACCCCCACATCCGGTTTTGGAGACCGGCGGTCTACCGTTGAACCTACTCCCCTGCGGTTCGGTTCTGGCGACGTCGGTTCTGGACGCTGCTACTTCACTTCCCGGTGCGCGGTGTGCTTGCGGCACCGGTTACAGAACTTTTTCGTCTCCATCCGGTCGGAATGCTTTTTCTTGTTTTTCGTCGTCGTGTAATTTCTGTTCTTGCAGTCGTTGCACTGCATGGTAATGATTTCGCGCATCGGCCGTCTCCTTCGCGCCTACTCGATGATATCCGTGACGGCGCCGGCGCCGACGGTATGACCGCCTTCGCGAATCGCGAAGCGCAGCCCCTTCTCCA
>Ga0302326_10012212_pt1 | contig 18363 bp, 18 predicted proteins | sample Palsa_T0_3_FD_202264 | JGI IMG/M metagenome (GOLD analysis project Ga0302326, IMG submission 202264) | Peat permafrost microbial communities from Stordalen Mire near Abisko, Sweden - Palsa_T0_3 | ecosystem: Environmental > Terrestrial > Soil > Palsa > Peat permafrost | place: Sweden: Abisko...
GCTACACGAGCGGTGTTGTTCCCGATATATCCGGCCAAGGTGGCGTTGAGCCAACTCCAAAATGTCTGAAAGAAGCCCACGGCGTCCCGCCTGACACAGCCCTAGGGCGCAACCGGCTCAAATCGAGTCGCAAACCGACCATGACCGGCCACGATTTGCTCCCGTTGACGCTGTTGCAATTCCCACTCTTGAGACAACGCGGTTTCAAATAACACTTGAAGCTTGTTTTGCTCATTTTGAAGCATGCCTTGCTCGGCACCGATGCGAGCCTGTAAATCAAGAATTCCCTTTGGATCCCGCGCTGTGGGAATCGCGTTGATCAACTGTTGGACAGCGCTAAAGCGTTCGCTGGTATTACTCAGCGCATCTTGGGTCAACGCTTGCAGCAGGGCGATCGACTGGCGTCCCAAGTTAATTTGAGAGCGTTCATCCGGTGTCAACAGTGCGAGTTGCGGCGCCGATAGGATTGCATTGGCGCCGAGACTAGCCTGCATAGTCTCGGCCAGACCACCGTAATCCCCGGAACCCCCCAGAACGGCGCTCAGTTGTGACCAATTCGTCGGTAGATAATTGCGTGCGATACCGCTCAGCAAAGACTGCATCCCGCGATCTCCGGTCATTGCCTGGTACTGTGCCTGCGCCTGTGCCAGCTGCCCACGTGCGGCCTCGAGCTGGCCGGCCAGCGTCTGCGCTTGCTGTACCAGTTGCGTCACCGACGCGACATCAATCACCGCAAATTGCGCGTAAGCGGCTTGATGCATCAGCAAGAGCAATCCAACCAGAACCAGTCGGCAGCTCGTCACAGGCATGTTCCGGCCTCCCGTGCGGGTGTGGCCGCAACCACAGGACTTCCGTTGTTTCGCACAAAACTTGGTAGCCAGTCGTCCGCGGCGGTCCCGGTCGAGGCAATAATCTGGTGCATCCGCTGCACCTCTTGATTTCGACCGGAAATGACTTTTAGTTCCGCGTCGAACCCCTTGAGATCGAGTTGACAGACAACGCTTTGATGAGCCTGCTTGATCAAGAACATTCTTGAGCCTGGTTCGAGTTGTTCCTTGATAAGCTTGTATTCGCGCTCCGTCAGACCGAACCCCGTCATGTACTCCTCGGCATCGGCGTCGGCATTTGGGAAGAAGATTTTTGTCGCAGTCTGCTCGATAATCGTCCGACTGATCGGACTGTCGAGAACGTCACTGGCGCTCTGCGTCGCTAGACACATCACGCCGTTGAGTTTGCGCCAGGTTTTTGGACCGTCCTTGGCGAAACCCTCAAAGGCCGGATCACCGAGCAGGCGCCAGAATTCGTCCATCCAGCAGACCACTTTTCGCCCGTCGAGCAATTCACGCACGAGATGAAACAGATAGAGCGTCACGGGGGCCCTGGTACGTTCATGGTTCAAGAACTCGGTAACATCGAAACCAATGGTCGTGTGCGTCATCAGGCGGGATAACAATGAGTCCTCAGTGTTATCGAATACCCACGCATAATCGCCCTGAAGGGCGCCGCACCATGGAGTCAACCGCGCGTGCATTCCTTCCGGATCGGTGGGATCCAGAAACTCAACCAGGCGCGAGAGTCGTCGCATTCCACGCTCCAAGGCCAGAGTGCCGTGCAGCGCTTGCTCCAAATCCTGCTGTTGACGCACTGAAAGCGGCTCAGCACCAGAGGATCTGGCCAAAGTACGCAGCCAGAGCTTCAAGAATTCCACGTTCGCTGGGCTCGGAGTCAGCTGCAAAGGATTAAACCCAGTGGCCAAACCGTGCTTCAACGGCAGGTATTCACCGCCGAGGGCTCGCACAAGAATTTCAAGTCCCCGATCCTTGTCGAAGATCACCTGCGTTGCACCCGATCTGTCCAGCATCGCAACGAGGAAGCCGATCAAGACGGTCTTGCCCGAACCAGTCGGTCCACACATGAACGTATGGCCCGTGTCTTTGCGACTACCACCGTCCGGATCGTGTGGATCGCTGGCATGCAGTGAGAAGTGATAGGGCGAGCGTGCGTTAGTCGTGAGCAGAGTCAGCGCGTCGCCCCAATGATTTCCAGTCGCCCTGCCCGCCGGATAATTATGAAAGGAGGCCATGGCAGCGAAGTTCCGCGATGAGATGGGCGCCTTGCGCGCCCGCATCGGGAAGTTTCCGGGCAACTGCCCCCAGAAGGCAGCCTCCAGCGCCAAGTCCTCTCTCGCCACGGTCATGCCCGTGTCGGCGAGCATAGTGCGCGCCAATGCCACGCCTTCACTAAGAACCTTTAGTCTGAGTGCCGCCGAGATGCCATCGTCATCTGCAATGTCCGCTATAACCTGGAGCGACAGATGATGGTCACCCATTACAAACTCGTTGCTACTAAGTGAATCCAGAGCGCTCTTGAGTTCCTGGGCCTGAGAAACGCCAAAGTCGCCTGCGTTGGAAAGACGATAGAATTGCCGTTGCAATAAACCCTGGCTTGCGCTCTTCGAAAGAAACGCAAACGATTGAGTCAGCACATAGGAAAATGGCGCGGAAAGCAGCCGGTTATACACACCGACGACATTTGGCGTCGGATACTCCTTGATACCCAGCATGGCCGCAACTCTGGTCGCGGTCGGCGTTCGGTATTCAACAGCCTCCGTCCCGAAGAACAATCGAGACGTGGCTAGTACCTCATTGAGAGGGGTGCGCGTGAGCGGCACGCGGTGCCTTTCGCCATTGATAAGATGGGCCAGGAATTCCAGTAATGCGGAAAAGTGAACGCCACCGGAGCAGTAGGTGCCGAGCTGTTCTGGCTCGTAACGTGCCAATCCCGTCTGGATGGTCTGCGAGAGCTTCGCGCAGGCATCTAGTGCGTCCCTCGTCTCCGCCCGCGGAACGTCCTTATGAAGCCGACTCATCGCCTTGGCTAGCAGTCCCGTAGCAATGCTCCCCGTCGACCTGTAAACCGTGGACAAGTAGAGCTCATTGACCATTAGAGATTCATGAGCAAGGCGCTCGCGATACTTGTTGAGCAGCGCAGCGGCGAATCCGCCGCCTGGCTCGCGCTGCCATGGCGTGCCCTCGCGGCGCCGAATGACATGCGTCCAAAGGGCGACATTTGGACTCGCGATGTTTCGCCATAAGATATTTAGTCGCTCGTGCCAGTTGTTGAGCTGATCGTCATCGGCGCTTTCGAAGCTCACACCGCCAAGTCGAAAGACCTGTACATAATCGAGCAAGCTTGTACGGACAACACTCTCACTGAGCTGCACGTTGTACGGTATTCGATCGGCCGCGAGGAGCTCGCGCCTCATCCTCCGCGTTCGGTCCGTAGCGCGCATCACCCGCGACCCCGATCAGTTGACCAGATTTGCGCGGCTACGAGACTGAGTCGTCTTCGACCCAAGCTGGTTGTCGTGGAGAACGCCAGCGGGCTATAGGTGGTGGCGTGCAGCAACGGCGTGCTCGCCATCAAGGCTGGGAGGCGTGTTTGTCCCCACAACATGATCAAGTCGAAAAAGCGCGCGTCGCGTGCGCATAGAATCAGGCACAAGGCATGTATTGGAACACAGAGCAGCAGACTCAAAAGATTCTTCGTAACTAAGAAAGCTTCCATGGTGAAGACCATGTTAAATAGCAACGCGGAATACGTTACGCCCCACCGCATTGGAGGCCGTGTTGCACCGACAAAGAGGTGCTCTCTCGTCAAACCGCCGTTACGCTGACCCACGTGCATCAGACCCCAAACATTCCGCGCACCCACGTGACGATCTGCGGGGCGCCGAAGGCGATGGCGATGCCAAGAATTGCACCGAGGCACCAACCCCAGGACATTCGATTTGCCATTGCCATGGCGCCGAGCGCCATGACGATGATTACCGCGATCGGCGTAAGCCACGCTAGGATGTTGGTCTGTAGCGCACTGGCTCCCGTCATGAACGGCGAAGTCTGCGCCAACGTCAACTGCGGCAGCCCGATAATAATTGCCGTCGCGACTTTGCGCAGATTTCCCTTACCCCAAGACAACTGGTTCACAGATAAAAGCTCCTATCGTGAAAAGCGAAAGCTAGACCACGTTCATGATTACCCGGACAACTAGCAAGCGATTCAGCTCATGTTCGCAACTGCATCGCGCGCTGGGCCTTCTTCGCGTCGAGTGTCCAGCTCTTCGCGCTTCGCTTTGCCCGGAGCACCAAACCGAAAGCCATCGACAATGAAGGAATAGTCGTATTGTTTCTCGCCCTGTTGATCAGTCCAATTGTTGGCTCGAATACGCGCCTCCAGAATCAACTGATCCCCTTTGCGGGCGTTTTTGGCAATTGCCTCGCCGAGCGGACCGAAAGCCACAAACCAGAGACTGGTCGCAACCTCGCGTGCCGCGCCGCCGTCGTCCTTGCCCGCGTAGTCGTTGCCGATCAGGCAAAAGCGCGTGTATGCGGTATCGCCCTTGACAACTAGTTCAGGGTTCTTAGCAAGATTACCGATCGCGGTAACGGTGAAGCTGTTCATGTGCGCTCTCCACGGTGAGTAATGTGAGTCGGAAATGCGATCGCGAGTCTAATGAACGGGTGCCTACTTAGGGGTCATCTCTTACTGTCGTCTTCGTGCAGAAACGAAACATTCAACGATGCCGTCGATGGTGTATCGTTTGCGTAGAACAAGACGGAGCCGGAAAGTATGTTCTCAATCTCTAATGAAGCGGCCCCTCATCCAATGGATGAGGGCACGATTGAAGAGTGCGTCGATACGATCGACGCTAGCATCGAGCAACTAGATCGCTTTACCGCACCGGTCCTCGCGTACGCACTCCGTGTACATTTGGGCGGTCTATTGCGCGCGATGGTGGACGGACAGATCTGCACGCGCGAACATGCGCGGGAATTTGTTCTCGAACTGGAGCAAGAGGCGCTCGGCATTGAATAATGCCAACTTGCGAGGATGTTGGCTCTATTCGAGCCGACGTCGAGAACGCAAATGCCGAATCGCGTAAGACGATGAGCTTGCTCCCCTCCTCTGCCATCTGGCACCCGTTCACGCAGCACGCTTTGGAAGCGGAGCTGCCCAAGGTGATTCGCGCCGAAGGTGCCTATCTGATGACCGAGGACGGGCGACGGATTATCGACGCGATCTCATCCTGGTGGGTTATCACGCATGCACATTGCCATCCGCGCATCGTCGCAGCGATAAAAGCACAGACGGATGTGCTCGATCAGATCATATTCGCCGAATACACCCACGAGCCGGCCGAAAGGCTCGCGAGTAAGATATTGCGCCTCGTGCCGGCAGCGCTGCGGCACGTATTTTTCTCCGACAGTGGCTCGATCTGCGTCGAAGTCGCGGTGAAGATGGCGCTCGGCTATTGGAAGCATACCGGCGAGCCTCGCTCCCGCATTGTCGTGATGGAGCACAGCTATCACGGCGACACGATCGGCGCGATGTCGCTCGGTGCACGCGGAGCATTCAGCGCCCCTTACGAGCCATTATTGTTCGACGTCGCGCGCATTCCGTTCCCCGCTGTCGGTCGCGAAGCCGAAACCTACGCGGCGCTTGAGATTCTGTGTCGTACGCAGGACGTCGCGGCCCTGCTGATCGAGCCTCTGGTGCTTGGGGCCGGCGGCATGCGCATGTATGCACCTGAGGTACTGGCGCAGCTGTACCGGATTTGTGCGAGTCAGAGCGTGCTGTTCATTGCCGATGAAGTCATGACCGGCTGGGGACGCACAGGATCGCTCTTTGCCTGCGAGCAGGCGGCGGTCTGTCCGGACATTGCCTGCTATTCGAAAGGCCTGACCGGAGGCTCTCTGCCCTTGGCAGTGACACTGTGTTCGACTGCAATCTATGCGGCTCACTATTCCGAGGATCGTCGTCGGACCTTCTTTCATTCGAGCTCCTTCACGGCCAATCCAATCGCCTGCGCGGCAGCGCTGGCCAATCTCGAGATCTGGGAGAGCGAGCCGGTCCTGGAGCGCGTGAAGAGTCTGGAAGCACTGCAACGCCAGCAATTGGATCAATTCCGAGACGATTCTCGCTTCGAGAATATCCGTCAGACCGGCACCATCGCCGCGATGGACCTCAAGGTCGCCGACCCCGGCTACTTTGCGCAGATCGGACCGCGGCTGCGCGCAAGTTTCCGTGCAACCAACGTGCTTTTGCGCCCTCTGGGCAATACCGTGTATGTGATGCCGCCCTACTGTGTAACACGCGAGGATCTGGACATCGTCTATGGCGCGATTTCGGCCGCAGCAGACGCCGTATTCTGATCCTCGCGCAGTAGATGGCGCAGCTGCCTCCAGAGCTGACCCGCAAAGATGACGGCGCCGGTATGCACCGGCCAGCCCGCTGCCCGGATCGCCTCGGCCGCCCAGGTGTTGCAAGTGTGAAGCGCTGAATAGCGCGCGCGCGCCCCGAAATAGCGACTGCCATCGTATGGACCTGGAGCTTCCGATCCAGTCATCCGGGCCTGCTCGGACAGCGCCTGCCAGATGAACGCCTGCGCGGACTGCAATTGTTCCGTGCTGAGCGGTAATTTCAACACTTCATCGCCACCAAAAGCCGCTTGCGGCGAGGCCGTCAGTCCCGTGACCAGCATCAATCCGGGCCCTGGCCACAGCGCTGCGAGCAATTCAAAGCTCTGATAATTCCTGGCCATCAGGTAATGGCGGTCCCCGAAACCAAATATGAGGTAGCGCGCGCCAGCGAATTCCGTGTTCAGCGCCCGTAACGGCGGCTGAAGATCATCAACACGGAATCCGACGTCGATATGCCAGCCCCGACGCACGACGTAGAGCGGTGCTGCTGGGCTCGAGCCTGCGGTCACTGCGACCGGCGGCGGCCCCGCTCTGATACCTGAGCAGGCCGTGATCAATGTCACGCAGAGCACCAAAAGACTGCGAAACCGGACACAAGGCTGCGTGATGCAGCCGCCTACGATGGAGGGGTAATCAATGCTGTCGGGCAAGCTCATGCCAACGAACAGAGTTGCAATTCAGTGCTCCTCACCCGACGCGACGCCGGAGATCGATGCTTTGCTATCGCCGGTGTACATACTGCCCGAAGCCGACGCCCTGCAGCACTACGCCCGCCTTTCTCCCAAGCTGCAATGGCTCGCAAGACAACGCGCCACGGGGTCGCGCCGTACCATATTGATCGCGCACCACGCGCTCGCCACGGGTCAGATCCGCTAGCTCGCACTGGGAGCCACCGCACTCGCTGTGAAACACGGCCCTTGGCGTTTGTGGCTGAAGCGGGCCAGAATGCACGCCACTCACGGCAGATCATAACTGTGTTGCCATGGATCGAGCGCGCTCCGAGACCGTGCATCACTATCTGCAGTCGCTGCAGGAGCAACTCTGCCGCGATTTTGAGTCTGAGGACGGCGCGCAGAAGTTCTTAGAAGATCATTGGGAACGGCCTCCCGAAGCGGGGAAGCTCGCGGGCTTCGGCACGACCGCGATACTCGAGGCAGGCGGGGTATTCGAGCGCGCTGGAGTAGGGCTATCGGATGTAAACGGGGCGACGATGCCCGCGGCAGCTACCGCACGAAACCCACAACTCGCGGGACGCGCTTTCCGGGCGATGGGGGTCTCGGTCGTCATCCACCCGGTCAATCCCAGTGTACCGAGCAGCCATCTGAATGTGCGTTATTTTCAGGCCGGCGATATCTGGTGGTTCGGTGGCGGTTTTGATCTGACGCCTTATTTGATCTTCGAGGAGGACATCGTCCTCTGGCATCGAGCAGCGGCATCAGCCTGCGAGCCTTTCCATAAGCGACTCTACCCCCTGCTGCGAGCCAACTGCGATGAGTATTTCTTCATGCGCCATCGGAGCGAAGCGCGTGGCATCGGCGGCCTCTTCTATGACGATCTGAATGAGGCCACGCCCGAGATCGGCATGAGCTGGCAGCGTTGCTTTGATTTCATGCAGAGCGTCGCCGGCCAATATTTGAAGGCGTATCTCGCGATTCTGCGACTGCGAGGTAATGCTGCCTATGGTGAGCGCGAGCGCCGGTATCAACTCTATCGCCGCGGCCGTTACGTGGAGTTCAACCTGTTGCAGGATCGCGGCACGCTCTTCGGGCTGCAATCGGGCGGCCGCGCCGATGCGATCCTGATGTCCATGCCGCCGGCCGTGCATTGGGCCTATCGCTCACCGGATAAAGAGCTCGATGCAAGGCTCCTGCCCTACCTGACGACGTTGCGCGGGCGGGACTGGGGCAGTCCGAGTAAGGTTTGAGGCGCGACGCAGCGAACTGCGGTGCATTCGATCGACGCTGACCCTCATCATCCTTGCTTTCTGCGGTGTGTATCGCGTGCTGCCGTCGTATAAATTTATCCTATCCCCCTAGACAGGATAGGAGAGTGGGCCTAGGATCGCGCCAGTAGCATTGCGGTGGGAGACATCCCGCATTGGACAGCAGCAGTAGAAGAAATGATTGGCGCTGCGCTCGGCGCAGCGGAACTCCAGGCCGGTAACGCCCCGTATTAGCTGGGCGCCATCGGGCCGGGAGCAGGTGGCGCATTGTTAAGAGCGGAGCGAATGCGCCGTCTCGATCCTCCTTCCAAGCTTCTTCTTTAAATTCAGACAATCCGAACTCGCCTTCCGCGGGCCGCGCGGGCGGCATGCATTTGAGCGTAGAGCTACAGGTTCAAGGAGGCGTGATGGTTCTCGGAATGATTCCCCGTCACACCCTCGATCGCGAGAATCCAGGTGCCCCTGGCACAAACGTTCCGACTGGAAAAAGTTGAGTAAGCGTCATGTCGCGCAATTCGATGGGACAGACGATTATTGCAGTACTAGGAATGGCTCTGGTGCCTGCGGTGTTTTCACAGCAGTTGCCAGCGAGCAGCGAGGCCGCCGACGAAACCTATGCGGTTCATGGGCAGATCACGTTCCTGGAGCAATTGGCATCGGCGTTTCACGCCCCCTATAGCGGACCGAACAGTCTGTCGCCTCGGCACGGCGCGGAGACGTTCGATATGACGCTGTTTATGGGTGCACGCCTCTGGTCAGGAGCCGAGGTGTGGGTCAATCCCGAAATTGATCAGGGTTTCGGTCTCAATGATACGTTGGGTCTTGCCGGGTTTCCCAGCGGCACAGCCTATAAAGTCGGCCGTAGTCACCCGTATTGGCGGCTGCCACGGCTGTTCATACGTCAGACCTTGGATTTGGGCGGCGAGCGTGAGTCGGTCGAGGCCGCCGCGAACCAGCTCGGCGGCTCTCAGAGCGCCAATCGCATTGTGCTTACTGTCGGTAAATTAAGCGCATCGGACATATTTGACGCCAATGGGTATAGCCACGATCCGCGCAATGACTTCCTGAACTGGACCGCGGTCGATGCCGGTACCTGGGACTACGCGGCGGACTCCTGGGGTTACACAGTTGGGGCTGTTGCGGAGTGGTACCAGGGCCCATGGGCGCTGCGCGCTGGCGTGTTCGATCTGTCGGACGTGCCGAACAGCGAGACGCTGGATCCCGGGTTTCACGAGTTTCAGTGGAACGCAGAAGTGGCGCGGCGCTACCAGCTGATGGATATGCCGGGCAAGCTGCTGATGACGGTATTCGACAGCCGCGGGCGCATGGGACTGCTCGATCAGGCCGTAAGCCTCGCGCAGGCCACCGGTCTGGATGCCACGACGGCCTTGGATGACGTGCGTCGTTATCGCAGTCGTGCCGGCGTCAGCTTCAGTTGGGAGCAGCAATTGTCTTCGGATCTGGGGGTATTCGCGCGCGCTGGCAAGGCGGGCGGTAACGTCGAGGTCTATGAGTTCGCGGATGTCGATCGCACGGCGGTCATCGGACTGTCACTGAACGGCAAGCGTTGGGGACGCGCTCAGGACACCGTGGGCCTGGCGGCCATCGATAACGGTATCTCTGCCGCCCGTGAGCAGTATTTGAATGCTGGCGGCCTGGGCATCCTCATCGGCGATGGCATGCTGCCGCACCCGGGGGCGGAACAGATCCTGGAGACCTACTATCGGTGGGCTGCGCTACAGTGGGCTCAGCTCACGCTGGACTATCAATACGTCATCAATCCTGCTTACAACAGCGATCGCGGGCCGGTTTCGATCGTCGCGCTGCGCGTGCACGCGCAGTTCTGATGGTCGGCTGCAGGCGCTCGCAATCCCAGGCCGGCTCGTGTATCCTGTCTAGGGGGATAGGATATTGGTGGAGGAACTCGAGCGATGCACAGGTTCCCGGAAATAGCCCGACGGCTCAAGCGCGCGCAAGGTCATCTCGCCGGCGTCATCGACATGGTGGAGGCAGGCCGGCCCTGTATGGACCTCGCGCAGCAACTGCACGCAGTCGAGCGAGCCATCGGCAATGCCAAGAAAGAGTTGATCAAGGATCACATGCATCACTGCATGGACGAGACCGGCGAGGCCGTGCCGCAGGATATGCGGGCCATGATCAAGCAATTTCAAGGCCTGACCAAGTATCTCTAAGAGCAAGTATCTCTAAGAGATGGTGAGACGGCGCCGTTAATCAGCGCGAGATTGTCATGGCTCACAAGCACAGTTCAGACGATCACGGCCACGAGCACGGCCACGGCCACGTGCACCCCGTGCGCAACGAGCGTGGCTCCACGGCGCGCGATGCTCATCACGGACATTCACACGCGGCGCCGACGAGCCAGTCCAAGCTGTTCTGGGCCCTGCTCTTCACGCTCACATGCATGCTCATCGAGGCGATCGGTGGCCTGCTGGCCGGCTCCCTGGCGCTCTTGGCCGACGCCGCGCACATGCTGACCGACGCCGCCGCGCTGGCGATGAGTTACGCCGCCGTGCGCGCGGCGCTGCGGCCTGCGAGCGGCCGCCTGAGTTACGGCCACCATAGATGGCAGGTGCTGGCGGCATTCGTGAACGGCATTGCCCTGATATTCCTTGCCGTCTGGATACTATTCGAGGCGGCCGAGCGCCTGTGGGGCGGTGCGCACGTGAATGGCCTCATGCTGGCGGGGATTGCGGCTTTAGGCCTGATAACCAACCTCGGCGCCTTTGCGGTCCTGTCCAGAGGTGAAGCGAATCTGAATGTGCGCGGCGCACTGGCTCATGTCATCGGCGACATGTTCGGCAGCGGCGCCGCCTTGATTGCCGGAGTGGTTATCCTCGTCTCAGCATGGATGCCGATCGATGCCATACTTTCCGCGCTGGTGGCTGTGCTGATGATCCGCAGCGGCTGGGCGATTGCGCGCGAGTCGGCGCACATTCTGCTCGAGGGCGCGCCAGAGGGCCTGGACTCCGAGATCGTTCAAAACACCCTGCGGGCCGCGATACCCCAGCTCGCCGGGATCCACCACCTGCATTCCTGGTCGCTGGCAGACGAGCAAGCCATGGTCACGCTGCACGCCACGATTCGGGAGGGAGCGGATTCGGATCAATGCATCCGCGATATCGCGCGCGAACTGCAGTTGCGCTTCGATATTCGGCACACGACCGTTCAGATCGAGCGCACGGTCTGTATCGAGGCTGGCTCATGCGAATTGCACGACAAGGCGCGCGGCGATGAGCATTAGCGTGAATGCATGAATAACGGCTGACGCGGCCTGCGGAACGGGACTACACTCCCGGCGCCTGTATCAAGGGAGAACTCCAGTGCGCTTCATCGTTCACGTTTCAATACCGGTTACCAAATTCAACGAAGTCGCTCGCAGCGGCAACGCCAGCCGCAAGCTTGCCGCCATATTAGAGGACACTAAGCCCGAGGCGGTCTATTTCACGAGCAACGATGGCAAACGGGGCGGCTATCTGATCGTGGACTTGGCGAGCGCATCGGACATTCCCCGGATTGCCGAGCCCTGGTTTCTGATTTTCGATGCATCGGTAGAGTTCCTGCCGGTCATGACGCCGGCGGACTTGCAGCAAGCCGGGTTGGATGCGCTGATCAAGCAATGGGGATAGGCGCTCGGCGCGGTGTTCGAGCGTTGCTCCTCGCCGTGCGGATCAGGGCATGAGGCCAAAGGCCACGATACTGCTGCCGGTCGCAACGCCGATGAGTTCCTTGCCATCGAACTCATAGGCCATCGGCGAGCCCTTCCATCGCGCGCCCGCCTCAAAGCTCCAGAGCTTTTTGCCGCTCGTTGCATCAGCCGCCGAAAACGTACCGCTGTCTTCACCGAAGAAGACCAGTCCCGTCGAGGTCGCAAGCGTCCCGCCCCATGAATTGACCAGTCCGACCTGCGGCAGCTCCCACTTCACCGCTCCGGTCTGCAGATCAAGCGCGCGCAAAATGCGCACCGGCTTCGGCTCCGGTGCCGAGCGCTCGGCGCCACCGAGGAACGCATGCCCAAAGACAAAATCCTCTGGCCGCTTCACATAGATCGAGCACTTCTCATTCGTCTGCATGTAAAACAGACCGGTGCCCGGGCTATAGCTGGGTGAATACCAGTTGGTCGCACCATCCTGCGATGGGCAGACGCGCGTGCCCTTGGAGCTCGGTTCCTGGCCGGCCACCTTGATGGGTTTGCCGTCGGGCCCGATTCCGGTTGCCCAGGTCAGCTCCTTGATGAACTGCTTTGCGAGCAGGAGCTGGCCGTTGGTGCGGTCAAACACGTAGAAATAGCCGTTACGATTGCCCTGCACCAGGAGCTTGCGCTGCTGGCCGTGCCATTGGGCATCGATGACCAAGGGTGTTTCGCTTGTATCCCAATCCCACAGATCGTGCGGCGTGGTCTGGTAGTACCACTTGAGCTTGCCGGTCTTGGGATCGAACGCCAGGATGCAATCCGAATACAGATCGTCGCCCATGCGCTCATCGCCGTTGTAGTCCGGCCCCGGATTGCCAGATTCCCAGATCAAGGTATCGGTCTCGGCATCGTATACGCCCGTGAACCAGGCGACAGCGCCGCCATGCTCGATACCCGCGCCCTGCCAGGTCTCCGAGCCAGGCTCACCGGGTGCCGGCACGGTCCAGAAGCGCCAGACTTCCTTGCCGGTCTGCCGATCGAATGCGGCCAGAAATCCGCGCGCGCCCTCCTCACCTCCGGAACTGCCGGTAATGACCAGATCCCCCACGATCAGGGGTGCCGAGGTAGCGTTGTAGTTCTTGTGCCAGTCGGCAACCTCGATATCCCAGGCAATCTTGCCATCCGCACGGTTCAGAGCCAGCAGATGCGAATTGTCGGTCACCATGTAGAGCTTGTCGCCCGCGACCGCGACCCCGCGGTTAATGCCGCCCGCCGCATTGCCCACCAGGCCGCGCGTTCTTGGTCGTTGGAAATGCCAGATCGGCTTGCCCGTGCCCGCATCAAGTGCGTAGCATTCATTCGCGTTGGTCACATACATGACGCCGTCGGCGACCACAGGGGTTACCTCGAGCCCCGAGGCTCTGGGCATATTGAAGATCCAGCGCGGAGACACGTGCTGCACGTTGGCCTTGGTGATCTGGCTCAACGTCGTGAAGCGGTTGCCACCGATATTGCCGTTATAGCTCGTCCAGTCGACCTGCGAGGTGACCTCGCGAAATCTGCCGCCGTCCATGCGTCGCAGCAGATGCAGATGACCATCGCCGGTACGCAGATCGGCGGACTCGAAGTCCTCGGCAACGACGGTGCCGTCGAGAGTCGGGCCGCTGACCAGTTGCGCCTTGAGCGCATAGGGCTCGAAGTCTTCGTGCGGACGAATCCTGCGCAGGAAGGCGATCAGCTCGGTCATGCTCGTGCCGACGATGTTGTGCGCCGGCATGCCGCGCGTCGGCAGGCCTTCGATAACTGTGGTGCGAATCTCAGCGTCCGTCAGAGCACCAATGCGAGTTGCGATCGAGGGGCCGAGCTCACCGCCATTGCCATCGGCACCATGACAAACCGAACAATTGCTCTCAAAAGAAACCTGCCCGGGCGAAGGCTCTTGTTGTTGAGCATAGGCCACGCCGGCCGCGAGCAGCGAAGCGGCGATTATTGAAAGCTTCGAGGACCTGTTTTCGATCAAGGTGCACTTCGCGAAGCGCTTGCAGCAGCGTGCGTGGGGGCAAATAAAATATCCACCGGCGCCGGCACGCTGACAGCCGCTCCCTGACGCGTGAGCGCTCCCGAGGCCGGATCGATGCGAAATATATACATATCACCGCTATTCTGATTTGCCGAGATCAGAAAGCGCCCCGACGGATCAATGCCGATGAATCGGGGCGTCTTACCGCCCGATGGGGTCCAGCCGCTCAGCACCGGAATGCCGTCAGCACCAATCTGAAAGGCCGCGATCGTGTTGCTGTCATCGCGATTCGATGCGTAGAGAAATTTCCCGCTCGGATGCAAAGCGAGCTCCGCGGCGCTGCGCTGCCCGGTGAAATCCGCCGGCAAGCTGGAGATCACAGCCAGTTGCGTGAGGGCTCCGCGCTGCGCATTCCAGCGCAGCGTGATGACTGCGGGGTTGAGCTCACTGAGGGCGTAGACCAGACGGGCGTCCTTGGAGAAGACCATATGCCTTGGCCCGTAGCCGCGCGGCATGGCGGCCGAGGACGGATCATTCGGCGTGAGCGTCCCGCTCGCAGCATCGAATCGATAGATGAAGATGCGGTCCGCGCCCAAGTCCATCGCCAGTAGGAAGTGGCCATCGGGTGACTGCACGACCTCATGCGCATGGGAACTCTCCTGCCGCCCCGCGACCGGGCCCGAGCCCTGCTGCTGAATCGTTTGCTTGGCCTCGCCCAGACTGCCATCGGACTGGATCGGGTAGAGCGCGATGATTCCGGAGCCATAGTTCGCGACAAATAGCCATTTCCCAGTCGAGTCCACCGCGAGGTGGCACGGCATGCTGCCCATCGAGGAGACTGAGCCAAGGTTCTTGAGCGCTGCGGCTGAGGCCGGATCCCCGAGTGCAAAGGCCGTGATGTGGCCCACGCCTGACTCGTCCTCATTCGCGGCATAGAGAAAACGCCCATTCGGGTGCAGAGCCAGAAAGGATGGATTGGTGCTGGCGGCGACCGCATGCACATCACTGAAGCCTCCAGTCTTGCTGTCCCACTTGAAACTATAGATTCCGCCGCTTCCAGTGCTGACCTTGGCCTGCGACGTGTAGGTGCCTATCCACCCTGTCATGTCGGCAGCCAGAAGCGATACCGGCGCCAGCAGCAGGGCCAGCGCAACTATCCAATCAGTGTGTGCACGCAGCATGGAGACTCCTGGGTAAATCCATTTGGGTCGGGCTACCAGTTGGTGATCGAGCCGTCGGGGCGCGTGTAGTACTGCGCACGCTCGCTGTTATAGGTGGTCACCTCGAGGATGCGCTTGAGCGGTCGCATGTCGAGCTCGACGCCAAGTCCGGGACGCTCGTTGGGCCACAATTTGCCATCCTTGAAGTCCAGCGCGACCGGTAACCAGGACTGCTTGGTCGCACCGTAGTTGTATTCCATGAGCAGCGGACCGGAGAACGTGCACAGGCAGCCGGCCAGTGCGGCGGTGGCGATCGGACCCGTGAAATGCGGAATCAGGCCCACGTCGTGCGTCTCACAGATCGCCGCGATCTTCATCATCTCGGTGATACCGCCGACATTGGGCAGCGTCGCGCGCACATAATCGATGTCGTGGTTTTCGACCAGTGGGTTGAAGTCCCACTTATTGCCCCACTCCTCGCCGGCGGCAATCGGCACATTGGTCATCCGCCGCATTTTCGGCAGATCCATATTGAACATTTCCGTGCGCACCGGATCTTCCACGAACAACGGCGCCAGCGGCTCGATGAGTCCAGCGCAGCGCACGGCATCGATCAGATCGAAGCGCTGGTGAAAGTCGACGCACCAGTCGCCATTCTTGCCTACGCCTTCGCGCGCCTGGACGGCATCCTCGTAGACCTGCAGGACGCGCTCGCGCGTGTTGTAGACGCCGCTGCGTCCCAGGCTCGCCGCATCCATGCGCCAGGCGCGATAGCCCGCTGCGATCGTTCTTTGCGCGCGCTCCTTGACACTCATGTCGGGCGTTATTCCAGGCACGGCGTTGCCTATAGTCGGGTACAGCTCGACGAAATTGCGCGTCTTGCCGCCCAGCAGCTCATGCAGCGGCAGACTCAGCACTTTGCCGCGGATGTCCCAGAGCGCCAGATCCAATGCGCCGAGTGCGTGCTCGAGCTCACGACCCGGCGGATAGAAGAACGCGCGTGACATGTCCTGCCAAAGGTGCTCGATATACTGCGGATCCTGGCCAATCAGGCGCCCGGCGCACTGCTTCAAGGTATCGGCGAAGCCGCCTTCCCCCACTCCGGTGATGCCGGCACTGGTCTCGACCGTGACCACGGTATTGGATTGTGCAAACAGAGGATTCGCGTCCGGCGGTGCATAGGCCCGAATCCGCGTGATCTTCATCGTGGGCATCGCGGCCAGTGCGCTGCGCATTCGAGCCAGCGGCAGGGCAGCCGCGAGGCTTAAGGACTGCAGGAACTTGCGGCGATCCATCGAGTTTTCCGTATCTACTGTTTGATCAGCGTGCCATCGGGCAACCGCAGCTCGCCCCAGCCCCCGTTCAACGGCCCAGTGCGATCGTACGGATGTTTAGCCGCTGCCGCCTCGTCGACCTCCATGCCCCAGCCTGGCGCCTCGTTGGCATAGAGATAACCGTCCTTGAGTACCGGGCAGCCCTTGAAGACTTCCTGAGCGGCCTGGTTAAATCCCGAGTATTCCTGAATCCCGAAGTTGTGGCAGGCCACATCCAGCGTGACATTGGCGCAATGGCCGACGGGCGAGCAGTCTGCCGGTCCGTGCCAGGCGGTGCGCACGCCCATGGCCTCACAGATCGCCGCGACTTTGCGGCACGGCGTCAGGCCTCCGGCCTCCGACACATGGATGCGAATGAAATCGATCAGCCGCTCGGTCGCCAGCGGCAGCCATTCATGCGGGTTGTTGAACAGCTCGCCCATCGCGATTGCGGTCGTACATTGCTGGCGAATATTTCTGAAATAGATAATGTCTTCAGGCGAGAGGACATCCTCCAGATAGAACAGTCTGAATTTCTCCAGATCCTTGGCGAATTGCACCGCCTCGGTCGGATTCACGCGCTCGTGCGCATCGTGAATCAGTTCGACCTCCTCGCCCAGCTCCTTGCGGCAGGCTTCGAACAGTGCCAGCACGCGTCGGATATAACCCTCGCGCTCGAATACCGGCGCATCGTGCAGAGACGCAATTCGCGTGGCCCCGCCGGCTCGAGGTGCTCCATAGCCGTCCATCCCCGGCACGCCGACTTGCACGCGTACATGACGAAAGCCCTGCGCCATGATTTTTCTGGCACTGTCGATGGTCTGAGCGATCTCATCGCCGGAGGCATGGGAGTAGCAAGCGGCCGCTTCGCGGCATTTTCCGCCCAGCAGCTGATACACCGGCATGTTCGCCTGGCGGCCCTTGATATCCCAGAGCGCCATGTCGACCCCGGCAATCGCGCAGTTCAACACCGGGCCGTTCTTCCAGTACGAGCTGTCGTAGCACAGTTGCCAGGTATCCTCGATACGGTCGGTCGGACGGCCCAGCAGCAGCGGTTTGAGATATTTTTCGACGGCCGGCTCGATCAGATCGGCGCGCTGTGTGAAGGTGGCGCAGCCGTAGCCATGCAGTCCGTCCTGATCGGTCGTGATCTTGACGATCGACAAGCGTACGCCCTGGGGCGCTGTCGAAATGACACTGATGTCCTTGATGCGCGGAGCGCGCATGCCGCGCGCGCCAGCCACGATGGCCTGCTCGGCTCGGGCTTCCTTGCGCGCCAGCAGTGCTGTGCCAGCCGCAACCATCGATCCAATGAGCTCGCGCCTGCGCATAGCACCCCCGCTATTCTTGTGTCACATGAAAACAGCGCCGCGTCAGGATACTCCAGCGCATTTGGGCGCGCGAGCCCGAAGCAGCTTCGAGCGCTAGGACGCCGATGTGCTCCAGGCGGCGCCGCCCGGGAAGCGATAACGCTCCATGGACTCGCGTCGCATGGCCGCAGAGAAACCGGGAGCCACGGGGGCCAGATAGCGCCCGTTGCGGATGCGCACCGGATCCAGGAAGTGCTCGTGCAGATGATCGACATACTCGATCGCACGATCTTCCATCGAGCCCGTGATGGCCACGTAATCCGCCATCGCCAGATGCTGCACCAGCTCGCACAGTCCAACACCGCCGGCGTGCGGATACACGCGCACGCCGAATTTGGCCGCCATCAGCAAAATGGCCAGATTCTCATTGACGCCGCCGACGCGCGTCGCATCGATCTGTACGATATCCACGGCGCGCGCCTGGAATAGCTGCTTGAACAGGACACGGTTCTGCGTGTGCTCGCCGGTTGAGATGGGCACCGGCGCCACGGCGCTGCGAATCGTGGCGTGTCCAAGCACGTCATCGGGGCTGGTCGGCTCTTCGACCCAGGCCAGATTGAAGGGCGCGAGCTGCCTCACCCAGTCAATGGCCACGCCGACGTCCCAGCGCTGATTTGCATCGACCGCGAGCGCAATCTCCGGGCCGA